>Ga0136560_1000273_pt1 | contig 24668 bp, 12 predicted proteins | sample AntRauMeHopE1497_FD_104925 | JGI IMG/M metagenome (GOLD analysis project Ga0136560, IMG submission 104925) | Saline lake microbial communities from Rauer Islands, Antarctica - Metagenome Hop E1 #497 | ecosystem: Environmental > Aquatic > Non-marine Saline and Alkaline > Saline | place... | reverse complement strand
ATCACGTGTACCAACGAACCGACTTTCATCGGGCGTTTCTTGGCCCGTTGGGTATTCTCCCGTTTCGACGCGACCCCTTTCAAAGTGTTCTTCACGTGACGCACGCGCTCGTTGTACACCACAGTCTGTCGGCTATAATAGTTCTCGAGGTCCGCGTCCGCGGGTTCTTCGAACAGCGTTTGAAACGCATTTGCTGCGTTATTGGGTTCGTTATTGGTCACTGTAAAGTTTCGTTCCGTCTGTCGGCCTCTGTGCAACTGCATCGGAGTAAACCCCGTCACACCGTGTTTCGAATTGTTTATGGTGTACGCCACTTGATCAATCACGTCGTAGTACGTGTTGTTGTCGTTGTTAATCATGTAGTACTTGAGTAAACGTTTGATCTGTTTGTTTTTATTCTCCACAAACCCTTGCGTTTGCGGACTGTACGCTTGACCCACAATCTGTTTCACTTTGAAATCCAAACACAGTTTGGACACGTACCCGTTAACAAACTCCCCGCCTTTATCACTGTGTAGTTTATCCGGAATGTCCCCCGACAAAAACAGTTTGTTTAAAATCATCGCAATACTGATCCCTTCCTTATTTTTCAGAGGGTAGATGTACACAAACTTTGTGAATATATCGATAATCACAAAAATGTACCCGTACCGTTTGTTCTGGTATATCCACGTGTTGTTCGGACCCGTCATGTTTATCAAGTCCATTTGCCAATGTTCGAACGGGTAACTGGGTCGGAACGACTTGATTACCGTCCGTATGTTTGGTTGGGTTTGAACACGCAACGCCAAAGTGGACGGGTCGCTTCTCAAAAACTGATGTACGAATCGTCGCGATATCCCGAGGTACCCTTCGCGGTGTAGACGGTCTACGAGCATGTGTGCGTTGGTCCCGACATTACGCATGTCCGTCATGAAACGACGCAAGACGCCTACTCGGTCGGACGCTTTCACCACTTTGAACGTGAAACCTCGAGGCGCCCCGTTGTCCACCAAAATCCGGTTGTTCACTTGGTTCCATGGTGTGGTTTGTACTGACAACACGATCTGGTCTTGTGGGTTCACGGAGTACCCTGTGCGTGCTCGTCGCCTAAACGTCTTCTTGATATGGTCGGGTAAAGCCGGGCCGGTAAAGACACCGTTTTTCAAAAAAAGAACCATGTCGGTGTAAAGCGTATCCGGCCACGCGTGGGCGTAAACGACGTTCCAGTTCATATTTTGTTAAATTAATCGAAAGTTCAAAAACGAAATAAAAAAATTAATAATAAGTAATAATAAGTAAAAAAAAATGAAGTGGACTACCACTAGTCCCGCGTTTAAGCGCGAAATCAACACGTTCAAAAGTTTCAAATGTACGTACTCCACACCAGAAGTCCAAGTGTACGACGTCAACCCAGGGGAAAACAAGTACGTTATCAAAAAGATTCGTAAAAATTCTCCTAGTAAAATGACAGAGTTCTTGCGCGAGATTGACTACGGAAGTAATACTCGCGGGTTACGCAAAGGGGTGCACGTGCGGATTCACGCCTACTGGATCCACCCCGAACTCACGTCCGGCGTGTACGTCATGGACCACGCCTCTTTCGGTGCGGTGGACGTCAAACAGACCATGACTGCAAAAAAGTACATGCAAAAGTATAATTTCGACCCTGTGGCGTTCACGACCAAGTTTCGTAACGCTTTACAAAGTTTTTACCGCGTGTTCCAAGGATTCCATGGTGACTTGCACGCTTCGAACGTCATGGTCAATTTGGGGTTTGGTCAAGATAGTAAAGTCAAGAGCGTCGTGATTATCGACTATGCAAACATAACCCCTTTTGTTAAAACAAAAAATTCTCAAAAATTAAAAAACGTCGTCCAAAATACGTTCAAAGCGCTTCCCGAATATTTCAAGTACGCAGAGTATCCCGAAAAGTCCGGTATCCAGGTCAAATGGAGCCGAACAGGCGACGTTCCCGTGCGTTCGAACGTCAACATGCTCCACAAACTCCGCGAATGGAAACCGCTCCGTGTTGCGTTTTCTAAAAAAAAAGGACCCGGGTTTTAAAAAGGACCCGGGTTTTAAAGGAAAAAAAAAGGGTTTCTCACGTGTGTTTTTCAAAGGACGGGTCTAAAAAGTTGCTTCAAAATCTTGCGTGTATCCGAGGCCGAATAGTCCGGTGGATCCCCCAACACGGGTTTCATACCCCTCTCATAATCCTCCAGCGTTCCGTACTCTATACGAGACTCCATGAGTCGTCCAAATTGAAACATCAATGTATTCCTCCTTGCGGGGTCCATACCCGGAAGGATCTTTGCGAGTTTGTTCCTGTAATTGGGATCTTTGGACAAGTCATACGCGGTGCGAGACAACATGTAACTATCACTTGTAAAATAGTCATCTAAAACACCTCTACCGCCACGCGGGCTTTTCCCATCACCACCACGACCACCACCAGCACCACCACCACCACCAGCACCACCGCCAGGGTTGATAGCACCACCACCGCCAGGGTTGTTCCCACCCCCACCACCAGGACGGTTGTTGTTATTGTTGATACCGCCGCCACCAGGACCGTTATTGCCCCGCACTTCGCGATACAACAGAAGCAAATGCTTCCGTCGCACTTTACTTTTCAACAGTACCAGTCGTCTACGTTGGTCGTCGGTACCAAACACTTTGATGTACGCATAAAGGTCGGTATGACACATATCCTCTTCCGGTTGTTCGACAAACCGTTGAGAACGAAACAACGAACAACTCGTGGTTTTTTTGGGAACCGTGATACCCGTAAAGTTTTTTCGTGGCTTGATAATAACAACAGGTGCGCGGTTCATTTTTTAGAAAAACCGTTCGATTTAATTAATAAAAAAAAAATTAAGAAAAAAAAGGTTATTCCATAAACAGATACCCATTGAAACGCGAAACTTCAAACGTGCCGTTTTCGAAACGCACGACGGGCATTTTCATGTGGTACACTTTCTTGAGTGATTGAAAACACTCGTTCGTGTACTCGACCAAAGCGTCCAGTTCGTGTTTCAAAGGTGTCGCTTGGCTGGCGGTCGTACACTGGTACATCAGGCGGTGGAAAATGTCGTTGGACGCATCGACGAAAAAGTGTAACACTTGGACGCGCCGGGCGTTGACCCGTGTTTCTTTGTGTCGTTTGTAAAGCACAGTCCCCAAATGTTTTTCCGTAATGTCTTTTTTGAGAAATTTCAAACGCAAGTCCAAATGGAGGTCCGTGTCATCTTGGCCGCGATTTGCCGCGCCGCCGCCGCGAAAGTGTTGTTCAATCTCAAAGAAACGGACGTGTGAATTCAAACGAAAGTGCTCGGTAAAGTACCCGTAGTCCTCGCTCGTGCCGAACAAAACCCCACAGTGTGTTAACAAATGTACATGGACCGGGCGACAGTTGTTATTATTTTCGAGATTACCGCCATTATTGTTCCGCGCCGCCCACTCGAAATAGTGGGGGTTGTGGATACGGTCTTCGGCGGACTCGACTTCACCTGTGCGCCACGAGAACCCTGTGCGGCATTGCGTACACCACATCTGGTCACACCCTTCAATCTTGTGGATTCGCACGGCGCATTTGGGACACGGTTTGGTGTTTTGTCGAATTTCACGCGCGGTTGCCAAAAAGTTTGGTTCGCATTTTTCCCCCAAATGTTCCGGTTGATGACACTTGTCGCAACATTTTGACGCACACGTCCCACACGCGTACCCGTCGTCCATCACAAACCCGGGACAGTCTTTATTTTCTTGGGGACACGGAAACACGTGTTGCGCGGGCTTCCTTTTTTTGTTGTTTTCTTCGTTTCCAGGACTTGTTGTTTTTAACTGTTCCGGAATGTACTCTGTGTACGTCATGCGTTTGTGAAAATTCCACTCGTCGAGGTGTTGGGACAACCGGTTAACTTCCCGACGCGTCGTTCGAATCTCGCGGTGGATATCGCGTACTTGTGCGTAAGGCCCGTCTTCTGGCCAACTAAAACGACCCGTTTCTTCTTCTTTTACCATCTCGTCCCGTAACTCTTGTATCTCGCGTTCTAACTCGTCCTGTAACTCAACCAATTTCCGCACACCTCGTTGGATACGCGGACGCACGACGTGGTCCATTGCGTGGTCGTACTGTAGGTAATACTGCGTTTCCGGTAGTTTGGTACGTTCCTGGTCAACCAAAAGTTTTTCCACGCGCTTCTTGTGTGTTACCACAACCGACCGTGAGACACCTGCAACAAACTCTGTGTCCCACAAATGGTTACATTGCATACACGTGATGTCTAAAAGTCCTGCTTTGCTCGGGGCTTGTTTTACGCACGCGACACACACGTTCAAACGACACGAAGGACACGTGATTTGTTTGCGCGTCGACCGGTTGAATGGGAACACACAAATCTCACAGTCCATTTTTTGTTAGTTTAACGTATTGAATTTCTTTAAGTTGTTTTTTTTTAATATGTTGTGTATTAGAAAGATGTTCCCCAAACTTACCGTCAAGTTCAAAGACTCCTCGAATCGCGAAACCCGTGGGGCTGACAACGTACGCGTTTCCGTCAAACAGAGTGATGTCAACGCCGACCCCGTGAAAATCAAAATCAAAAGCCCTGTTTCTTCTTGAAAAGTTTTTTAAAAAGTTTTTTCGTTTTTTCTTATTGCCGTTTTGTTTTTTTCTAGTTTATTCAGGTAGGCAATAACAAAAAGTGAACCTTTTTTTTTGTAAATGTTTTTTTTTCGGGGTGACCCCATGGTCTCGGGTAAATAGGTCGTTAGCAATGACAGAAATAAGTATCGTTTTCGAAAGTCGCGTCGTCTCGGGTTCGGGTAACGAGTCGTTCGAAACCACCGGTGTTTAATCGTTTAAAACGGTTCGATCGTCGTGTTTTGTGTACGGAAATCATCTTGTCCAGCTTTACACACCCACCTGATCATCTACCATTTTTGCATGGTACGCGCGTGTTGAAGACGATTCATTAAACTCGGATTGAACTTTTTTTTTGTTTTTAAATAGCGTAAAAATTAAAGGATAATTGATATGGCTTGTTTATAAAGAAGGAACCGTACCAGCTGCCGGTAATGCGGTGAATTCTTGAATAATCAAATTACGAATTGAACCGGTAAAAAAACGTGAGAATTGCGCTGGATCTGGATCTCCTTTGTAAGTAACGCCCTCCGCCATTTCGGCCCCTACTATGAACGGAATATTCTCACTACCGGATGGGATATTATTGGTCATTGTACGATGTATGTAACTATTACCAGAACTACTAATGTATAACGCGGCGCTTTGTGTTGTATTATCGTACACAGCATGTGCATAAACCCACTCCGTATCATCACCGTCAGGTAGCGGAAAAGAGTTTCTGGATTCTTCACTTGATATACTACTTTTGTACATGTTTAACTCTAATCTATTAGCCTGTATCTGAGTACCAAATGTGTACCAACGACCACGACTAACCATACCAACGTCAACTGTGCTAGTTCTACTAATTTGCTTAAACTCGAACGAAATGTCGTACGACCGCAAATCTAAAGTCGTGTCGTTGTTCATTAAAATATACGAATCAGCAGTGCCATCGAAAACCATTTCTCCATTAGGACCCATGGTAACTCCGGTGCCAATAGTGAGATCGATTGGGTTCGTAAGTCGATGTTTATAACCAACCACGTCTTGGTAATTCCTCCAATTCAAAATACCTGGAAGAGTCTCATACAAAATACCAATACCGGTATTCACCGCCGTTTCGTTGATTCCGTCTACGGTTAGGAAGTACACGTCGACGCCTGCCGCGCCCGTGACGTCGGCCGTATTTGTCGTGACGGTGTCGTCAACGATTCCGTTGGAAAACACTTTTGTCAGAACCCCCGTAAAGCGCTCGTCGCCGCGGCCGGAATGGTTAGTACTTTCGCCGCCTGAACCGACGTTGTCTAATTGAACAATCGCGGAACCGGTTAAAGTAGGGTCGCTCAGTTTCGGCAACACAAATGCGCGGACTTCTTCTTGGGTAAACACGTCCGTGACGCCGGCGACTTTCACAAACGCCAAACCGAACACTTTGGACCCTTTGACGTTTGTGTTGACGATCGTGTCCACTCGAATTAATAGACTTGTCATTTGTTTATTTTAACACCAGAAAAAATATTTTTTGTGTATTTTATCATATCCATTGTGTTTTCGTGTGTGTAATACCCCCCCGCGGTAACGATTTTTCATGAGGATTCGTTTTTCCGACCACGATGTGTGTTTTTTTTTGCGAAAACTCGTCACTACCAGCTAAAACCCGCTGTTGTATCCGCTGTTGGATTGACCCCATCCGTAAATAAATGTGCGAGATCTGTTATTTTTTTAAATGAATTTATGCTTTGTCCGCACGAACCCAGATTTGATGGTAAGTGTTTTTGGAAGAGTTGCTTGTGTGGTTGTCAACATCCCATCTAGTACCATCTTGACTAATACCCCAATATCTTTGACTAGAAATATAAAACGGATAGTTTGTCATTGCTGCGTTACCTACACCAGTATACAGAGTCACACTACCGGTTGGTAAAAACGCAGAATGGTTATTCAATAAAGTGAAATCAGTTCCTTCGGTTAAATTCACACCACCTTGTTGTGGTTGGTCACCATACCTAAAATCTTTTAGGAACTCGAATTTACCAGTTTTAAAGTGCATTATTCTTGGATGATCGTTCGTTTTACCCACAAACCTTACTTCTACTCCATTATCGTTTCCACTTAAACTGTCCAATGCGATACACGTTTTGTTAAATAGGTCAATACCAGCATGACCCCACGAACTAGGATCAGATGTGCTTCCGTTCTGAATACTTGCGTTTATATCGAACGTATTGAAATCGAGACTTCCGTTTTCAGGCAATACAGGCAAACCTTTTGTGGTGTTGCGTACGTTCAACGCAGGAGTAGTCCCCCCTTTATGCACATAATTCAACACAAGCACCCAAGGCGTTTTCGTGGAACGAGCGTTTGTGTCTTCGTCCAAAGTGATTTGGTAAAGTGGGTTGATCGCGGAAGGTGAATATTCGTTTCCGTCAATGGTAAACGTAAACGGCGGCGGCGGCGGCGCGAACATATCATTCTCTTCCTGAATCGCCGACCTTCCGCTGATAGTAGTAGTTCCCAAAGTGCGCGCCCACGCGTACAAGTACCCCGTGTTGACTGTGTAAAGGTCCACCAAGTCGCCGTTCGTGTCAAAAGCCTTGTTCACTTTGAAACCAGTCCGAGTGTTTACGGCGATGGTTGTCCCCGCAGGCACGAACAAAACTGGGCTCAAACGGGTTTCGGTGGAATAGACTTCGTTCTTAAAGTCACCGATACTTCCGGTAAGTTTTTCGTTCTTTAGGTCGCGCGTGAAGATTGCGGCATAAACTTCGGCGTTTTCGACACTTGAAGCGGTTACGGAGTCCAACCCGAACGAAACCGTGTGGTTATTTTGAACGGAATTGTCCAACGTCACGCTATGCACCACACCGACCCTGGCGATACTCGTGTCGAGTACCGCGTCCAAATCGAGTAAAGCCGGGTACTCGTACAAGTTGGTCGTACCGTTGGTATCTTTTGCCGCCATGTACACGCGGTAACTGTTACCAGACACCACGAGTTCGTTCGCTTCTGCGTTCGCAGTCTGCGTGAACGCTTGGGTAATCACCACCGAGTACGCCGGGACGTTGTACAGGTCGTCTTCTAGGAGGTCCGGGTCGAAATCGTTGTGTTCACCGAAAGGCGTCTTGTGACTGCCGCCGGCGACGCCGCCAGTAAACTCTATAAAACTTTCCAAGTGCGCGTTCACAAAAGTCAAAACGTCCGCGGAAGTTTGGCTGATATCTTTCATCGCAAAAATCATATACTTGTCGACGTTGTGGGTCGCACTAAACACGCTCGCGGCTTCGACAGTCAGTGTCCGTTCCGTTGGGTCCGCCGAAACCACGGTCAAACGCGGGACCGGGTCCGTGTTCGGGCCGTCAAAACCGTTAGCTGCAAAAATCACTTGACCGACGTCGCCGGTGGATGCGTTCACACCCCACGCGTACGCGTACGCCGCGCGAACGCTTTTGAAATCGACCAAATCACCACTCAAGTCCATTACTTTAGGGAACGCGTTAGCTAGCGAAAAGCCGGTCACGGAGGATGTCACACCGGACGCTAGAGTCACGCGCGCCGCGTTGTTTAGTTTGGGCGCGTTCAGTGCGTTGGTTATCGGGTACGTCGTCGCCAGTGCATAAAACGTTCCGGAAGTAACACTTGCCGGCACAATCAAGTCGACCGTCACTACGTCCGCCGTGTCGTCCGTGGCGTTGTACACAATCCCGAAATTTTCTACGGAAGGAATAGCCCCACCAAAGGCGACCAAAGACTCGCTTTGGGTCATCGTAAAAGACCCACCGTTCAAAACGGCAATCGCGACTATTTTGTACTCGACGCCGTGTGCGATCGCCGGCGTGATCCCCGAGTTGGACAAGTCCGTGTACGCCGCGGTCATTGTAAAGTCCACCACGTTACCCACGTTTCCGTCCGTCACAGGGAACGGCGTGAAAAGTAAATTGTTGTCCACGAAAAACCCGTAAAAAAGCTCGGCGGGGTACGCCGTCGCAATCTCGTCGGCGGGGAAAAGACCCAAGTAGTACCCGTCCGCGTCGTCGAAAATAGTCAACGACCCTGAAAACACCGACCCGTTTTCGAGTTGAACGGCGTTGTGAATCGCGGGGTACGGCGTGGCGTCTGCCGCAATCGACCCGGAATAAACTAAGGACTGTTCGACACCTCGCTCAAGCCACACGTACACGTGTACCTCGTTCACAAAGTTGGGGTCTACTTGTTCCAGTCTTGTTCTAACTTTGTTAATCGTCAAACCAGTCACAGTCACGCCGCTAGAACCGGAAATCACCGTTTTGGGGCTTGCACCAACGAGCGCGTTAACGCCAGTGGAATGCGTTGGGTTGGCGTACGTGAACGCAACCGCTCTGAGTGTTCCGGGGTCGGTGTTGCCGCCAGCATTGTCAAGCCCGTTGGCGGTCACGTCAAAAGTCACTTGGTTGTTGACGCGATCAAACACCAAGTTTGTAATCTCAGTCACACCCGGCAAGTTGATTGCATACATGACTGGACCCGTGAGTTCTTCCACTTCTACTTCTCCTGCGGTCGAGTTCTTCGCCAACAAGTACACGTTATACTGGTGGTTCGCCAACGCCGCGACAACGCCGCTACTACCGCCACCGCCACTTGAAGATTCGAGTGCGTAAAGTATCGTTGCCGTTTGAGTATCCGCCGCGTTTTGTGCGAGAAGTGTCGTGTACGCTTTCACAGGGCTCGGGTCTCCTGCCAAGTAGTCCGCGGTGAGTGCCGTGATTATGTCGCTGTCCGTCAAAGTGGCGGCGTAAGAAGATTCAATCACGCCGACGTAATATTCGGTAACGGCTTTGGCAAAAGCAAACACGCTGGTGTCAATCGTCAACGAGCTACCGGACACGTAGTCCACGTCGCGAATCTGGGTGTAAAATTGTTTTGTGTTGGTGTGTTTGGCAACCGCCGAAGCTACCGCGCTGTTGACTCCTCCCCCAGCTTCTTGATACACCCACGCGTACACGTACACGCGATTGACGTGTTCCAACAACACAGGACTCGAAGCAGCAGTTGTGGTTTGTGTCAGTGGAATACTGAAAAGGGCGCTCAAGTAACTCAATTGACCGGAAAGTGTGACGGTTGGAGAGTAGTAGTTCGCGCCCGCCGCAGTGACCGGGTCGGTTTGTGGGTTTGTGAAAACACCGACACGCACTTGACCGGGTCCGCGCGCTTGACCGGACATAAAACGCAACGACTTTTTATCCGCCGAGAACATCGGGCTGAACGCGCCGTGGATACCGGTCACGTCGCTCGGAACCGTAAACTCTTTGACGAACGCTTTGTACCCAGTGTCCGTGCTGACCGCCACAAGGACCACGGTCACCGTTTGGCCGGGACGAACACCGTCAGTCAACGACGCGTCGGTCGCGGACGTGTACTTGTAAAGAATATTCAGTTTTGTCGCGTTGGTGTAAATATCATCCGAACTTTGGTCGATATCTTCGGTGATTTTATCAACCGTCATAAAAGGCGAATAGTCAAAACTTGCTCCGAGCGTTGTAACTGCAGAGTCGAACGCCATCAAGTAAAACTTGTCCACTTTGGACCCACCGGACTCGACCACGGTGAGTCCACCTACGGGGACCACCAGCTTGTTCGTGTCTTGGTACTCGACCAAAGTCACGTGTGGGTACAGCTGGTCTGCGGGAGTTAGTGCGTTTGTCACAAACACAGACGTCTTGTTACCCGCGTTTTCGATCCACCCGTACACGTACACGTTGCGTGTGGAAATCGCGGCGTAGACTTCACCGGCGATATCAATCACTTTGTCGAGAATCACGCTAGACCCCGCCGAGAAAGACACGAGACCCGCTGTTGAGAAGGTACTCAAAGACGTACTCACCACAGCCTCGGCCGCGGCTGTGTACGCCGCGTTTTTATTGGGTAAAAGGTACGTGTACGCCACCAACTTGAGTGTTTCGTTCGCGGGGTCCAACACGTTCAAAGTGATACCAGTCAGTTCCACGTTGCCGTCAGTAGCTTCAAACCCGGCTGTGATTTCGCGAATCCCTGCTGCGTTGGGTTCCAACAAAGGACCGTGGTACACGCCGTGTGTGCTCGTGACGACGTTGACGTAGTACACTTGATCGGACACCAAGTCAATCGAATCATCTACGGAAGAAGGAACAACGATTACCGGAATACCGGTAGCCCCGTTGTTGACGATAGATCCCATACCTGAGTGAACCGCACAGTGCGCGAACAACGCGGTGTACGCCGCGTCCGCGGGAATTACCACGGTCGTGTAACCGGTGGCCGCGTCCGGCGTGAAATTGTACGGGGACACATCGTCTTCGTAGTCAAAATTGAGCGGGTGGCTGGTTTTTGCTAACCGGTTGTCGAAAATGTACGTGTGTCCCTTCAAAAACTCGGACACGTCCGGGGAGAACACGTACTTGCCAGATTCCACTCGCACGGTAATCTCGTGGGTCAGAACAGCCGCGTTGTACGCACCCGTAAAACTGTGTGTGGCCGCCGCACAAACTCGAAGTTCGTTGGGTTGCAAAGGGTTCGCGGGGCTCAAGTCGGTAATGCGCGTCACACCGCGGTTCGTTTCCGGGTTCGCCAGAATACCGGTTATCGGGTCCGACGTCAAGTACCCGTGCGTGGTCAAAACCACAAACGCGTCGGTCAGTGCACTGGCCCCTTTGTTGAAAAGGACGTCGACGTTTGCGTCCAGAGCGGTGTACTCCATGGACACGTCGCCGAACGTCACAAACAAGTCTTCGGTTTCGTTGCGAGACACGACGTCAGGGGAAACGGCTAAACGTCGGAACAGGTAACTTTCGTCTTCGGTGGTGACTAGAGCGTACACGTACACGCGCGAAACTTGTGAGACCGGGTACCCTTCCAAAGTCGTGGACAAACTGAAACTATCCATTGCATTGGTGGTTTCGTGGTACAGTCCAGAACCAACACCAGCGCCAGCGAGGAACGTAACCAGGTCGGTGACAGTCTTGTTGTCGTGAACCGACAAAACCACTTGGACTTTCGTTGCGGTCGCGTCGAGAATCAGCGGGTGTGCGTTCAAGTTGACTACACCGGAGACTTTTTGGGCGTCCAAAACAACAGCAGTTAGAGTCGCGGAAGGGTCTTCGGTGTCGGTGGTCAACGTTTGGGAAGTACCGGTCAGGGTCGGGTCTTCCAAGTTGGAGTACATGACTGCGTCCACGGAAGTTTTGGTGGCGTCGGACGTGACAAACTGAGCGTACACGTCGTACTCTTTGGAAAGGTCTAAAGAACCAGCAAACGTAAACGTGTGGTCAAACACACGCAACACTTCACCTGCAGCCAACACGGTCGAGGTCAAAGTCACACCGAGTCCGGAATCAACGCTCGTTCCGTGCGGCACCGCCACGGCTACAAACTGGGTAGGCACACTGAAAGCGCTAAACCCACGGACGTCCACGTTCACTTCGTTTCCGTTGGTACGTACCTGTTTCACACTCGCGTGGGCTTTTTCGTTGGCCGAGTTGATCACAAGAACACTCGTTTCTACGCCGTAATGGTTGGACCCAATCCCGTCGAGTTGGCTAATACCAGCAGGCCCGACGTCTTTCAGAATCACGTACACTTGGCCCGCGTTCACGTCGTCGATGTCGTACACTATGGAATTCGCCGCGTTCACGTGGTCGAGCACTCCGACCACTTTTGTGATTTGGGTTTGGATGTTTACAAAAGGAACGGACGTGGTTCCGAATAGTGCGACATCACTTCCTGCCGCCGAAAGCCGCTGGTCGGCGTACCAATGCGCCTCTTCGTCGGTGACGCTCGGGTCCGAAAACCCTACGACGGCGTAGTGCATGATGTTACCACCAAGACTCAAAGTACTCGAGATGTTCGCAGTCAGTGTGTTTTCCGGGTCGCTGTCGGTAAAAGCAATCACTTGGTTGAGAAGAAGGTCCTCCACAGACACAATCGAGTACCCGTTATGACGCCCCGCGGACTCGACCGAAACCAGTCCTAAATCGTTCTCCGCGGCAACGTACACGGTATAGTCTACGAAAGCGTGGGGAATCGTACCTGCTGTAGCTGTACCACCTAGATTATCGTACACACTAGTCATGGTTCCGGAAACGGGAACGGTGTTGTTGTCCACGTTGGCGGGAATGTGGGGTCCGAGCTGTGTCCACGAGGTTTGTTTGTTGGTCTCGAAGAAAGACTTGACGTCCGCAATAGAAAGACCGTCGATATTTTGTACGGCGACTCCGTAAACGTTCGCGCCGTACGCGTCCGATACGTTCGAACTCACGTTAATTTGAAACCCCATGTTATTTTTTATAGTATATTAAAATATATATTAAATAACATTACATGTCCGAAGCTACCAACAATCATAAGATTCGCGTGAGTGCATCTGTGCGCGACAACTCTGGAGGTACCGCGTACGCCTTTGCGCTTAACCGAAACCCGTCCATTGAGGACATCACACGGAAAATCAAACAAACCAGACTCGTACCGGCTAACATGACTCTACTGGGGGCGTTTACGTCCACGGCCACAACGCTCACCGCGGAAGTGAAAGAGTTTGTGGACTGGGACACTTTGACCGGCGCTACCGTCGCCGTCCCGTCCGGGCTTGTCAGTTACAACGACACCGCCGCGATTGTCGGTCTGTACTACGTGTTCATTTACGCGGTGGACCCGTTCAAAAACAGTACCATCATGCCACACCCTCAAAACCCGATCCCCATGACCACCGAAACCATCGAGGTTACACAACAAACACTGGGATCGTTCTTGGCTGCTGGTACAGCAAACTACGCGGAACAACACAACGGCGTGGTGGACGCGACTGTCGTACTTCAAAAGCCGTTTTTCGATTTTTACGCGGGGCGAACGGATAAACTTTACGCAAACGTTTCCGTCGACCCCAAAGACTCGGTGGTCAACGACGTGTCCGTGGTGGCATTTTCTTCCGCACAAACTCCCGGTTTGTCGCCAGACTCTTCTTGGCCAGCGTTCGCGACCCAAAAGAAGGTTATTTACAGTAACAGTGATCTCCCCATTTTCGGGGTTGAGAAAACCGGCTTGGCTGAAGTGTCTATTGACAATTTTTTCACAGACACGACCGACTCTTCCGCTACCGGCACTTCTTTTACCCAGTATTTCATTGATACCGGGTACGGTGCACAGCTTTTTTACGTGTACGTCACAATGCGCGACATTGGGTTTGACAAATGGATCGTGAAAGAGTACGTCGTGTCTGTGGGTGACTCCCCCATTCTGACGGGTTCCACCGCGGAAATTGTTGTTGTTTAAACTTTTCGTTGTGTTCAAATCGAATTTTAAAATGTATAATAAAAAGTATAAATACAAATGGTATACCCCCGAGTGAAACACGTTTCTTTCGAATCAGGTGTTGGATTACAAGTGGATGTGAGTGTGTACAGTAGTTTGGGGAACGTGACCGAATTGTACGTCGGAGCTTTCGCGCCCAGTCTTCTTGGAAATTCTCCTCCCACCGCCGCAGATTTCCAAGCTTTTGTGATTGCTAACCCAAGTTACTTTACGAACGTGTTGACTGCTGCAACAAACGTGCTTAGGTACGACCAAAAAGTGGTGTCGGCGTTGACCCTTTCTCAGCGATACACCACGGGCACGTTGGCGACCGGTGATATCGGTACGCTGGTGACCATTGCTAACGCAGCGACCCCGTGCGCCGTGTGCGTGTTTGCCGTGGACGACTCTGGCGCCATCGGTTTAGACTTGGCCGCCGTGTTTGAAGCCCCGACGGTCGTTGCTAGTTCGTTTGTTGTGTTTGATACGGTTTACATCAAACCGGGGACCGTTTCGGGTGACATTGTCGGTCAAAGCTCTGGCATAAACAACCTTGTGGCGACGTTCGAGTACAATGCCGGACCCAAATTTTTCCACGCGTTTGCGGTCGATTCCGTTTTAGACAAAAACCCTCTGACGATTCTAGGCGACTCTAGTTTGTCGTCTGCCGTCGTGTCCTTGAACTTGTCGGCGTCTCTTACCAGCGGGTCGTCTACCATCACCGTGACTAGTTTGATTAATACCACTACCAAAGAGATTGAACAAATCCCGGACAGTGGCGTGTACGTGTACATCATCGGGTCCAACCGGACGACCGGTAGTGCTACCGCTTTGAGCGGCAAGTACGACTACCAGTACGCCCAAGTGTTCCCCGTGTCCCGTGTGGTCGCCGGTTCCGTGACCAACGTGATCCAATACGCCACAACCAACGAGTGGACTTTGGACGCACAAGTCACTTACCTCGCAGGTAAAAAACAGTCTTTGTACGGTCCAACCCAAGGTTTGAGCGTGTACGGCGTATTCGACACCGACGCCGTTTCTTTCGAGCGCGTCGGTCTAGGTGGTGTGTCGTGGGTGTCCACTATCAAAACCCCTCAATGGGTCGCCGGCGATTACAAGATCCAAGGTCCAGGGACCGCACTGGCGGTTTCTGAATCGGGTCAAGGGTCCAAATTCGCCACGCTCAAAGGCGCCGGTATGACCAACGTAATCAAGTTCTCCACCGACTGGACGTTTGCGTACTGGGTCAAACACATTGGGGCAACCGGAACCGGGTCCAATGAAAGCCCCAATTTCGGCGGTTTGAGTGTTCAAGCGGGACAGGTTCACGTCCGCGTCCAACGTCAGAGCGCGACGCAGTTCAGAGTGTTTTCGCCCACTCTGGGGGCTAGCGTTTCACACACGCTCGCGACCGGACTCACCACGAGTATGTGGAACCACGTCGCGGTCACGTGGACCGCGGGTACCAAGACTTTGAACTACCTGGTGAACAACGTTTTGGCGGCTACGCACGTCAACACCGACGTCACACGCACGACGTTTGGTGCCGAGTTTTCGCTCGCTATTGCGGAGGCTATTACAGGTACCCAAACGGGCGTGTACTTTGACGACCTCCGGGTTTACAACCGCGTACTGACTTCGGGCGAGTTCCTTGCGTTGAATGACATTCAAAACTATTTCCACACGTTCGGGACTGTTCTTCCGGTCGAATCGAGGGACGCTTTGGTGACCGCCATGAAAAGTGCGAGGGTGACCGAGACCGAGACTTCTGCGACGGGGTACTCCAGCGTAAACACGACATTCAGAAACCAGCCGATGAAGTACGTGCTTGACAAAACCGGTACCAAGTTCCCCGCGACCACAGTCAATTACGTCCACGCCCACGCGATCGCGTCCGGGGCGACCCAAAACCCCGAACTGTTTGACGCTGACAAATTGGGAGTCGTTTCGGTGTTGAAACCAGCGTCCAATGAAATCCCTCATTTGACAATCCCAAACAGTTACTGGTCGCGCTTTTACAAACAATCGTACGCCGACGGTGCCGCTTTTTCTAGCGTGGCAAACATCGACTCGGTGTACGCCCCGATCGCGTTCACTACAGACGTGGACCTGACGAATGTGAAAGACTTTTTCACGGCACACCGCACCGTTTTAGCAAACAGCAACGCCGAACGGTACGCGGTAAAGCAACTAGAAGAAACCGTCTTGACCCACGCGTACGCGAACGTCGACGACCCCACGGATACCATGGTGATTACCGAAGGCGGGGAGTACCAAGTCGTGATTGTGGGGAAAGACGTCGACGGAAACGTCGGGGTTGGGCTGTTGGAAACGGGACCATCAACCACATTCAACAAGACACTTGTGTACGGTACAAACCAACATGGTGCCCTTGGTGTTGATTCGTTAGCGCCGGGTTCAACGACTGTTACTCCGGTGTTGACTTTGTCGGATCAATTGAGCAATTTGCCTTCAGGCCAAAAAATAAGTGCTATTTATACGAGCACTGATAATTTTTTTAACATATTTGAAACCATTGATATATCGGGTAACAAATCGTATTATTGTATGGGGTACAGTCAGTCTATTTTGTCATATATTACAGCCTCCGTACCTGGAGGTACGACCATAGTCAGTGTATTGACCTACTGTACTTATTTGACCGAGTTTGTGAATACAATACGAGCGAATGGGGATGACGTAAAAGCGCTGTGTGTTGGTAGGAGAAATATATTCATACATACTACCCAAGGCAAAGTGTATGGTATTGGACTAAATGGTTATAAACAATTAGCTAATGGAAATAATCAAATTACTCAAACCATTTTTGTGGAATGTTCGGATATTGCTACCGAAAAAACAAACAACAATGCGGAAGTACTATTTGTGTTAACCAGTCATATGAATGTTATGGTCATTTTTAAAAACAAAACAACTGGAAAACAATATGCAAAAGGTTGGGGGTACAATGCATGGGGTACTTTATGGGCAAATAGTGGTTCATCGTTGTGGTATGTTGATTGCACATATTTCAACAGTTATGTAGCTGATAACACGTACGAAGCGATTGACGCGTACTCCCCGAACTTTACAGGACAAACCGTGATTCAATTCAAAAAAGTTGCTGACGGAACAACCGAGTATCGGTATAGCGGTCTCTCAGGAATCCACGCGGGTAGTTCAAATGGTAGTACTAATCAACTAAACCAACCGTGCGATTTGATAAACGACTGGATAACAGCCAATCCTTCGGACGAGTTTGTGTGTTCGTATCACAACGGGTCGGCTTCGTACGGTACGAATATGTTTATACGCCACAATACCGACGATGGTAGCAAACGATTTTTTGCAGTGGGTTTGACTCTCGGAACACCCGGCGCGACTTACAATAGCGTAATCGAATTGACCCATTTGAATTACACGCCAGGAGATGCTAAATATACCATTGATGGCGTCACGTACGACCCCGTTTATTTTTGGCCTGGGGCCACAGGTTATTTCATAGGTTTGTCGTTACCTCCTGCAAGTTTCCCCGCCATTTCCACCTTGAACACGACCATCACCGCCGCGGCATTCAACGCTTTATCCGACAAAAAGCTCCAACTTTCTGGCCAAGTCGTTGCGTCAACCACTGAAGGTGCAACGACCATTTTCAAAGCTTTTGCCACCACACAACAAGGCTTGACCCCGGACCAAGTGCGTGACTTGATTAACGACCCGGTGAACGCCGCCGCGGTGTACAACGAAAGCGACTTTTCCACGATTGTCACGGTCCCCAAAGTCATGGATATTACCGGCGCGGTGTACGACAGTTCCGCCGTGAATTACGCGCACGTGTACTTGTACGGCACGGACGGCGTCAATGAAAAGCACGACGCTTTGAGTTACGCGGTACTTGATGACAACATTGGCGTATTCACAAACAAATTTATGAACCAGATCCCTCTAGCAGAAGCGCCAGCAAACCAGTTTCATTATATGATACCAGCACACCTCGGTTACTCTCTCACAGTGCTTGAAGTGGGTAGTTTCATAACTAACGACTCCACCACGTGGTTGTTTACGACACCGACAGTTGCTGGGGGGACGCTACCGCTTGTTTTTGACTTGTCAAACAACTACACGCAAATTTCGTTTTATGTAGGTATTGGTGAAGATGATATAATTGGGGGTATGCAACAACAAGCAAACAGTAACGGGGTTACAATAACCGTCCAGGTATCGAACGATAATAAAGCAACATGGACACACATGCAAGGCAAACTCAATGATACCGGTTCGTTGGTTGATATCAACAATCTTTTGATTTCGCCTGCAAGCACGGCGTATTTGCGCGTGAACAACTTTGATCTGACTGGAATGACGCACATGCAAATTTCCACTGGTACCAATGGAAGTGGTCAAAGCGACCAGGTATACTTTGTGAATACGAGCGTGACCCAGTACACGCCGCCCAACCCCATGCCGCATACAAACATATCAAACGCTTACTGGTCGCGCTTTTACAAACAAGCGTACGCCGACGGGACCGCGTTTTCGAGCGTGGCAAACATTGACTCGGTGTACGCCCCGATCGCGTTCACGGCGGACGTAGACCTAACGAGTGACCCGGCCAACGTCGCAGCCTTTGTCGCGGCGCACAGTACCGTTGTATCGAATGATCCGATTGAACGGTACGCGGTGGGCACCACTGGCGAAGAGACCGTCTTGACCCACGCGTACGCGAATATCGAGGACCCTACGGTCACGGTACCCATTTTGGAAAACTGGGTGTACCAATTGGTGGTCGCGGCGCAAGACTCCGCCGGAAACGTTGGGGTTGGGACGAGTTATAAAGTACCGTTTGTTAACTATGGATTTGGTTCTCGAAATTTGAGTACGAGCTACAAGAACTTTACCTCATATAACGAATCGTCGTACATTACGTTATCTGACAACTATGTTGGAAACCATGCTAGGGGTCCATCGCCGAGAATAGAAATATGGCGACTTGACGGAAGTAGCTCCATTTCTCAGACCATTTCATCGATATCAGGCAATGGTGCATTGGTTATGAATGATAATATTTTATTCTATGCCAATAATTCTAGACTCCATATGTATTATAGAGATTCCACTAAATCAGAGGGTTCGCAGTGGACGTTATCGAGTCAGTCGTATGTGACCTCTTCAGGAACCCTAGATTATGGGTACAATGGCGGTGTATATGAGAATACCTTTGTTTTTGCAGGAACGGGTCCGAAATTGTATATCATATCAGTGACTAACAACGGTCTAGTAAGCACGAACCCACCCACGTTTGAGGTGACCGAATTCGCGGACCCTAGCTACCTAAACTATACTTCTTATCAATCAGCTAGAATACATAAAGATACGATAGTCTTTTCAATTGGAGCAAGTGACAGAACGTTGAATTCAACAGGTATTCTTAGGTTAAAAAATAATTCTTGGTATTTAGAACATAAATACCCAGGGCTTTACGGTTCGTCTGTTGACATTTACGAAAACACGATGGTAGTCGCTCCTTGGACGTCGAACAATTCGCAGTATCCTACAAGTTCATCCGTTTACGAGAGACTCAACGGTACATGGAGTTCACAACCTACGGCAGTCTTAACGTTTCCAAGCGGGTCTGGGTTTGGAGTACACGGGTTGTCCATTTATGCAAACAATATTGTTCTAGGAGCATTAGATACCAGTAGATTTGCTTTGTTGTTTTCCAAAGACAGTAACGGTGTTTGGAATAACAGCGCGATCCAATTAGCTTACCCAAAAAATGATTCTCCATGGGTTGTGAAAATTAATAAAAACATTGTCGCGCTGGGTAGAACGGCGAGTATCATGGTTTACAAAACGGACCAGCCTACGTTTGAAACGTATGAGATAACGTCATTATCCGCCATTTCCACCTTGAACACGACAATCACCACCGCCGCGTTTAACAAAACGCTCCAGATGACGAGTGAAGTCGTTGCGTCAAACACTAAAGGTGCTAATACGACTTTCAAAGCTTTTGCCACCACACAACAAGGCTTGACCCCGGACCAAGTGCGTGACTTGATTAACGACCCGGTGAACGCCGCCGCGGTGTACAACGAAAGCGACTTTACTGCGGGAACAGCAGTAACGGTCCCCAAAGTCCTTGCGGATAACGGCAATGTTTACGACAGTTCCGCCGTGAATTACGCGCACGTGTACTTGTACGGCACGGACGGCGTCAATGCAAAGAACGACGCTTTGAGTTACGCGAGCATTGTCGCCGGGGACAACTTGCCTCATGTAGACATCACCAACGTTTCTTCGGCCGTAACGTCAGGCGTTTTGACAGTCACAGGCACGGTCTTTTCCAGTGTCGCGAACGTTACAGGCGGCGTGCGCGCGGCGGTGTTTGACCCGGCTTCGTTTGACTTGGCAGGCGCGGACCAATCTGCGCTCGCGAGCTTTGTGAACGCGAACGGAACGGACTTGTCCTTGACGACTGTCGTTTACGCCGTGGGAAGTTTCACGGACTTTTCTTTGAGTACGTACTTTTCAAACATCGACGTTGGTTACACGACCGGGTCGTTGGTGGACGGAAACATGTACAGGGTTGTGGTTGCCGCTGCAGACGCCACTGGGAACGTTGGGGTTGGGGTGGATGTCCCACCGTTCGGTACCTCTCTCATTAATTACGCGTCGTTAAGTCGCGCCACACTAGACTCTATCGGATCTGGGTGGACACAAATCAAGTATTTGCCCGGTACTTCGACCACATGGTTCCCTGGGACCGACAACTTGGAAGGGTTCCCTGGAACCGAATTTTTGTTTACCACCGGCGATTTCTCGCGTTGGCTCGTTTGCGACCAGTTCCAAGTGAATGGGGAGGAATATTCTAACGCTCTGCGTACCATTACAAGATCGTCTATTAGTGCAAGTCCGTACCAAGCGAGGTGGTATCATCGTAGTGTTCGTGATGCTCCTCATGATCCTTATATTAGTCTAGAAGACTATTCGGTGTCTCAGACAAACGGTACTATGATGTATATTGAAAACAGTATCCGCACTGCTTTAAATAGCATCCACCCCACAGGCATGTACGTGTTTGTACGGTAAAACACTTTTTTCACACAGACCGCTAACAAAAAAAATTAAAAAATCTTAAATCTTCCACCATACTCTAACATTAAGTCCACCCCTCCCTCAACACATATATGTCCCGGGGGGTCCAAAAAAAAACAATAACAACAAAAAAACATATTCCAATTTTTCGAAAATAAAACAAAAAATTAAATAATTGTTTTCGAAAAACCAATAGAACTCGTAGTAAAAGGTAAAGAATAACAATGCTTACTCGTTCAGTGGGCGAAAGATTGTATTGGCGCGTGCGTTTGTTCGAGCAACCGCCATCCAGTACTCGACGTGATTCTGCGAAACATCCAGTACGAAAAACGAAACCGAACACGAAAACGACACTGAAGGTTTTTGGCCCATCAACGGGATATCGCTTCTTTTGGTGTTCAAGACTCCTCTCTTGTGGTGGGCGTCATCTGCGGTGTGTGTCGAAGACGTGGGTCGATGTAACATGCGGTTTCGCAAACGCATGTTTGTCGCACAAATCCCGCACATATTTCGGTTCATGGGACGCACTGGCCGAAAACAAGGAACATATATGTGGGGGGGCCCTGTTTTTTCGGCAAACATGTCCCACCTACATTCGAAAACCTATATCGAGTTCGTAAAACAACACTTACCTGTATTTCGATCCTGTATTTCGCACGCGAGTCGCCGCGTACTAAAAAATAAATTTCGTGATCAATACTTAAATGAACAAGTTACTGTTTGCACTCCTTTATTTGATTATTGATATATGTTGGATAACACTGATGGCTGGACGGTTTTACAAGACCCGAATCGAAACTATACAGAAAGAAGCTATGCAGTTCAAAATCGTACCAGCCATGTTGGCGTATCTCTTGTTACTATTCACAATTTTTTACATATGTTTTCCGTTGGCGGAATACTACAAAGACAAGTACCATCCGTCTGTTGTGTTTGGTTGTGTTGGGTTGAGTGTGTACGGTGTGTACAATTTCACGAACGGTGCTGTATTGACCAACCATAATTGGGACTACATGTTGGTGGATACTTTGTGGGGAGTGTCGTGTTTCTCCTTTTTGGGTTGGGTATATCATAAACAATTTAATTCACTTTAAGCTTGTCCGGGATTTAATATAAAATAGAATGGTTAATTACGAAACGATCAAATGTCATGCTTGTTCGAAATCCCTTGACGTGGGAACCGCGATTTATATGAGATTTGATAAACCGTATTGCAAACCAAACTGTGGGAAACCGCAAACAATAACCACATTGGAACGACTAATATATTGGCAAAAGCACACTTGGAAATTATACTTGTAAACTATTTTAGTACAACGACAAAAAATGGTCATACAGCTTGAGTCCGTCACGATACATTGTGAAATATTTAATATGGTATTCTTCACTACATGCGATTTCCTTGAGTTCGCGAACGATCGTTTCTTTATACTCTTTGAACATATCGCGCGTCATCCACGACACGTTCTCGTGGTAAAATCGGTGCAACATCGCGTCGACAAATTTTGTCCACGTCGCTTGGTCCGTGAGGATCGGTGGGAAATTGAACGGGCTGACGATGTTGCCTTCGACAGTCAAACCACGGTCCGTCCGGTTATGTAAACATTCTGTCATGTGGTTTGGTTTTTTGGGAACGTCCATTGACAAAGCCAGGTTCGCGTCGCCAAACGCTTCCTCGATTTTTTGTTTCATTTGCGCCAACAGTTTGGGAATAGCCGTTTCGGTTCCTTCCCCGACCCACGAGTCCCCGTGCCTGAACTCGATCATATTGGACTTTTTGGTCCGCTTACGGACCGTGTGGTTCTCTTCGTGGTCCGCGTTGAAATAAAAGAGGTCCAGCATGGACGCAAAACTTTTCACAACTTCCCGGTACCGTTCGTCCACAGCATGTTTGTCACGGAGGTACCGGACGTCCTCGTTCCCAAAGACAATCACTTGTTGGTAATTATTTGTAGTTTCGTAAAAATTGTAAATGTTGGTAATATTGTTTGTAGTATTAACAACAGGGTCAGCTGGTGATTTGGTGGTATCGTTTCTCGCTTTACATGTTTTACGATGATTACACTTGGACTGTGCGTTGGCAAACGTTTTATGACAAAATTCACAAGTATTGGCCGGTACTTTTTTACACGTAATCAAATGGCGTTTTCGCTTGAACCTACCCATACAACTATGACAAAGTTTACATTCAAATTTTGAATCTCCTAAATCCACAAAACGAACCTCCAGTTTGTCGTCGTCGTCGTTTTTATTACCAATCGCTTTTTTATAAACATCGAGAATATTGCAAGGAATTTTTCTTTGATTATGCCGGTTCAAATTGCTTTTACAGTCCGTAGTGTACGAACACAAAGAACAATAATGTATCATCTGTTATTTTACTTAACAAAATGTTACTTACTTAAATTGTTTTTTTTAAATAGGGACGTACTAACGACAACCGGGTCAGTTATGTGTATTACAAGAGAGCGAATAATGATAATCGGGTCAGTTATGTGTATTACAAGAAAGAGAATAGTGATGTTTAGTTTATTCCTTTTTTAAAAATATTTTTATTAATTGCTTTGGAACAGTATGGAGTTCGAAATACTCATAGTTAGTCGATGACTAATGGGGGGGGGGAGGCTTTTTCAGGAGATAGGTTTCAAGAGTGTTCCATATTATTCAGATATTCTAAAAAGTTTTTTCATTGAATGAATGTTTTTAAAATATTAAAATATCGACTTTACGAGAACAGTGTGGTAATTTTATAAGTGCTTTCTCGTAAATTGTTGCTTATTTTCTCGATTGTTGCGTATTTTCTCGATTGTTGCGTATTTTCTCGATTGTTGCGTTATATTATATTATATTACATTGTTATATTATATTTAATTCATTCTCAGTAGTATTTTCTTATATGATTTCAATAATAAATAAAATGGTTTTTTTTTTGAGAATAATAAATTTTTATTTGTAACAAACGAATTACCCGGTAGTTTTACGACAATTTGGTCAGTTATGTGTATTACAAGAAAGTGAATAATGATAATCGGGTCAGTTATGTGTATTACAAGAAAGTGAATAATGATAATCGGGTCAGTTATGTGTATTACAAGAAAGCGAATAATGATAATCGGGTCAGTTATGTGTATTACAAGAAAGCGAATAGTGATGTTTAGTGTATTCCTTTTTTAAAATATTTTTATTAATTGCTTTGGAACAGTATGGAGTTCGAAATACTCATAGTTAGTCGATGACTAAAGGGGGGGGGGTCGTTTTTTTTCAGGAAATATGTAGATTTCAAGAGTGTTCGTAATTGTTGCGTATTTTCCCATGTAAATTGTTGCTTATTTTCCCATACAAGTAGGAAATTGTTGCATATTTTTGGAACCCTTGCGCCTACCGATTCAAAGTTTCGAGAATGATATATTTTGTTTGATTTGGGTTGGTGATATTAAATGTTGGTGATATTATTACTGCTTGTATTATTACTGCTTGTATTATTACTGCTTGTATTATTACTGCTTGTATTACTGCTTGGATTGCTGCTTGTAACATCAGGATCAGTGGGTGACTTGTTGGTAGCATTATCGTTTCTCGCTTTACATGTTTTACGATGATTGCACTTGGACTGTGCGTTGGCAAACGTTTTATGACAAAATTCACAAGTATTGGCCGGTACTTTTTT
>Ga0136560_1000272_pt1 | contig 24711 bp, 17 predicted proteins | sample AntRauMeHopE1497_FD_104925 | JGI IMG/M metagenome (GOLD analysis project Ga0136560, IMG submission 104925) | Saline lake microbial communities from Rauer Islands, Antarctica - Metagenome Hop E1 #497 | ecosystem: Environmental > Aquatic > Non-marine Saline and Alkaline > Saline | place... | reverse complement strand
GCCCCCGCCCCCGCCCCCCACCGTCGCGCGCCCCCCACCCGCGCCCACCGCCATGCGGATCGCCTCTACCTCCCGCCGGAGCCACCGCGCCGGCGCGCCGGAGGCCGCCCCCTCATCCTTCCGCTCGGCCCAGCCGTCAGAGTCCACCTCGTCCCCAGAGTCGCTTCCCCGCCCCCCGCCGGTCATCCCTCGCCGCCTTCGCCCGCGTGACCGCCCTTCCTGCCTCCGCCTCCTGCGCCCCCCCGGCCCCCCACGGCGCCGTCCGCCGTCCGCCGATGAGCCGCTGTCATCGCTGCCAGGGACGCCGTCGCCGGCCCGGCCCCTGCCGCCGCCCGCCGCAGCCCCTGTGGCAGCCACCAGACCCTGATGCGCCGAAATCTGCGCCGCGAGGCCCGAAACCGCCGCCTCCGCCCTCGCCGCCGCCGCCAGCGCGTGAAGCGACGCCCTGCCCCCCTGCGGCGACGACAGGGACGCGGGGTCGCTGTTGATCGACGGGAGCGACGACGTCGACGCGTAGTGCGGCGCCCCCGCGTGCCAGAGTCCCAGGCCACCGCCGGCCGTGGCGGCCGATGCGCCCATCGCGCCGACCGCCGCCGGCGCGGCGTCCCCGGGCGCCCCACGGGCCGCGAGCGCCGCCTGCATCCCCCGCAGCGTGCGCAGGCGGCTGACGAGGCGGGATCGCAGCTCATCCGCCTCGGCCTCGGCCGCCGCGGCCCGTGCTCGTTCGGCGTCCAGCGACCGCGCCATGGCTACGGCTGCGGCCACCGACGCGCCGCCGTCGTCGGCCCCGGCGCCGAGCCCACCGCCGCGCCTGGGGCTGCCCCGGTCAGCGCGCACCGCCGGCGGAAGCAGCGTCCGAGCCCCCGCCTCCGCTGCCCCGGGCCACAGCCCGGCCTGGTGGACGGCAACAGCCGCGGTGCCGCCGCCACGCTGGCGAGCCTCGGCCGATGCCCCGTGCGGGCTGCCGCGCGCCTGCGCTGCCGGCAGGGCTACCGGCGAAGCAGGGGCTGCAGACACGACAGCCGCTGCCGGCGCCGGACCCGTGCCGAGCGCGGGAGGCGAAGGCGCGGTGACTACCCTCGGAAGCGCCGGGCTGTCGGCCGCAAGAGCCCGGGCCGAGCCGGCTGCGCTCCCGGCGGCCGGTGATGCCCTGGAGGGCGCAGCTCGGGGCTCAGAGCCAGGCCCAGCCACGAGGTGATCGCTGGCAGGGCTCCCGCCCTTCACGGAGGGGGCCAAACCGCCGCTTTGTGAAGCAACCGCCTCGCCTGCATCCTCGCCAGCGGGGCGGGCGCCCAGGCGTGGGTCGGTTGCCGCTGCTGCCGTTGCGTCAGCGGCCTCTTTGCTGAACTGGCCCTCCGCGTGCATCGCCCCGGCAGAATGCGACCGTCGAAGCTCGCTGTCTTCGGGCGCAGGCTCCTTCCGGCTCCCGGGGTGCTGTGAGGAGGCGCGGCGCATAGTGGCCGTCCAACCAAGCTGCTGGTCGACAAGCCTGGTGGCCCAGTCTCCGGTTCCGATGCCCGGCAACGTGCAAGCGGTGTTCCCGTTCGGTGGCGACGCAATGGGAGCTGGACGGAGTGCGCAGCGGTGCCGCTGCGGGGCGGCGAGGCAGAGCACCGCGCGGCGTTGTCGGGCAACAGCCCCGCGCATGCCACCGCTCCGGGGCGCCACGCGAGGTCTGGCCCGGCTGGCGCTCAGCATGGGGCGGCTTGGGCTCCTACACGCGGCGGTAGTTGCCGTGCTTGGCCTGGCGTCCGTCGCCTGGGCTGGCCCGTGCTCGAACGACTGCTCACGGAATGGCATCTGCAACGTTACCACGAGGCTGTGCGCCTGCTTTGATGGATACCGCGGCTACGACTGCAGGGACCGTGAGAGGCGGCGGCTGCGCGCCGCGTTTGCGTGGCGTGCCCTGTGGTCTGACCCCGTCCCAAGCCACGCGTTTCGGTGGCCCCGGCTTCGGCCTCGCCGCGCCGCAGGCGTGTGCCCCTTAGGAGCGCAGTGGTTCGGCTACGCGCACGCAACGGATCGAGTCCACGACGTACAGGCCGAGTGCTCCAACGCCGTGAGCTGAAACGCCCGCCCGGAGACGCAGTGGCGCCGTTCTGCGTTGATTGCGCGGCTTCCAACGTGTGCTGGCGCGGGCCCGATGTCTTGGTACCGCAGGGCGTTTGCGAGAAGAAGACAGGCACGTGCAAGTGCCTCCCAATGTTTGAGGGCTTCGCCTGCCAGTACTGTGAGCGGCGACGGCTCGGGTGCTGCCTTCCCGCCCAGGTGCTGTACCTCCCGCTGCTCGAGCGCCGTGCGTGTGGGAAACGGAGTTGTCGGGCGCTGCGGGAGCCGCACGGCGGCGCTCAACGCCCGTCTCGGCACCCCTCCTCACTGCCTCTGGCGCGCGCTTCCGACCGCAGTCAAGTGTGCGGACGACTGCAACGGACATGGACGGTGCATGAGCATGCGCCAGGCGGCGGCAGAGGCCAACGGTCACTCGCTGTTCCGGTCCGTGCAGTACTCGACGCCCTGGGACTCAGACCTCATGCGCGGGTGCGTGTGCGACCACGGGTGGCAGGGCTACGACTGCAGCATGCGGTCGTGTCCCAAGGGGGACGACCCTCTGACCGCGGGGCAGTCTGACGAGGTGCAGCTGCTTAACTGCTCGTGCCCGTACGACGAGTGCGTCGGTGACATGGTGCTGTCCTTCTACTCCCGGCCCAGCCCCCGGATCAACGCCACGGCCGTGCTGTCGCGCTCCGACGAGAGCACGGCCACCCTGGCCAGCGGGCTGGCGGTGGGGGAGAGCCTCGAGGCGAAGCTGGAGGTCATCCGTCCGATCGAGGGTGTGGCGGTGTCGTCCAACGCCACAACGGCCCGTGGGTGGCACGAGCGCACGCCTCTGTGCGCTCCCGCGTCGCAGGGCGGGGCCCTCACGCGAATCCGGTTCGACGAGCTCGGCGGCGACGTGCCCGCCCTCGAGGTGACGTCATCGGTGATGGGCCGCGACGCGACGACGGGCGCGACGGCGCCCGCCACGGTGCGGATCCTCCACGACGGCCAGGGCGGGAGCGTGCGGGGCACCACCGAGCGGGCGGAGTGCTCCGACCGGGGCGTCTGCAACCACCTCACCGGCGACTGCATGTGCTTTGACAACTACTTTGCGTCCAACGGCGACGGCAGCCCGGGGTCCCGCCCCGACTGCGGCCACGCGTCGGTGAACGTCACCGACTGCCCCAACGTGCTCGACAGGTGCTCGAACCGCGGGGTGTGCGACCACCAGCGGGTCATTAACGGCAGCCTGTTCGAAGTGGACACCTTTGCCGCATTCGTCAATGAGACCTTCCTCTTCAAGTGCAACTGCTACCAGGGCTACGAGGGGGGCGACTGCGCCAAGCGTGAGCCGCAGCGCCAGCGCGCCTCCGGCACAGGCCGGCCATCGGCATGCCGCGCCCCCTGCCGCGCCGCCCGGTCGCCTCTTTGCGCCAGCTTAAGCCGCGACGCCAGCCCTCGTCGCCCGCTGCCGCTCACACTGCCTGCCGCCCAGCCTCTCGCTCCTGCCGTCTCGCTGCCCCCCGTCTCCCACCCCGCAGAGGTCTGTCCCTCGGCGCCTGCGTGGTTCGACGAGGCCTCCTCCGACAACGAGGCCCACGGCTGGGCCACGTGCTCGAACATGGGCCACTGCGACTCCACCACAGGGCAGTGCCGCTGCCGCCCCGGCTTCACTGGCAAGGCCTGCGAGCGGCTGGAGTGCCCGATGGGGTCCAACGGGCAGGAGTGCAGCGGCAGGGCCAGGTGCCTGACCCTGGGCCAGGCGGCGGAGCGCGCGGTCCGGCACGGCTGGCGGCAGGGCAACGACGAGGTCCAGGAGATCCGTTGCTTCCTGGACGCTGGCTCCTTTTTCCTTGAGCTGGACCACCACCGAACCTTCGCCATCGACTCCAACGCGACGGAGGCCCTCGTCCGCTCGCTCATCGAGGAGCTCCCCTCCGTGGGCTTCGTCGACGTCACCTTCTCGCCCGGGCCGGTGGCGTGCCTGCCGTTGGGGAACACCATCCGAGCGACCTTCACCACGCACGACGTCAACACGGTGCAGATGCTCGCCACCTCCCCTGAGGGGGTCGCGAACCCGCTGCTCAACGTGACCACCGTGAGCAACGCGAGCCGCATCACCTACGGAGCGACGCAGGGCGACACAGCCACGTGGGACGCGGACAAGCTGACCATCTGCGACTGCGACGGCCGGCCCGACGCCAACAAGACGCGTCCCACCGACGCCACCTACGAGCAGGTGTCCGGCGGTACGTCCTTCACCGGCTACACGGGCGCAGGCCTGGACGCCGAGCTCGACCTCGGCCTCTTCGTCGGTCCCACGTGCGAGCTCCGGCCCTGCGCCCAGGGGCCGGACCCGCTCGGCCGCGCCAGCTCCCTCGGCGTGCTCGAGTCGCAGTCCATCAGCTGCGTGGCCCCAGCCTTCACCGGGGCCAACACGTCGACCATCACTCTCTCCCACATGGGGCAGAGCACCCCGCCCCTGGTCCACAACACAACCGCCGCGCAGCTTAAGGTCGCCCTCGAGCGCCTCACGACGGTCGGCGTCGTCACGGTGGACATGTCCGAGGTGAGAGACGCAACGCCGTCGCCCTGGCCCCACCGCGCCGCCCGTCAGCGGCAGGCCCGCCATCCACGTCGGGCGGCACCGTGCCAGCACCCCACCCCACACCCCTTACCCCGCAGGACGTCCTGTGCTCCCCCGCCGGCACGCTGACCAACGTCACCTTCCTGACCGAGTTCGGCGACCTCCCGACGCTCCGGGCCGCCCTCAGCTCCGGCCAGTTCGGCACCATCTCCATCGCCGAGGCGGTCAAGGGGACGAGACAATCGATCGAGTGCAACGGGAGGGGCGTTTGCGGTGAGCCGCCCCAAGCGGGCGCCGCCCCCCTGCCCTGACGAGCCCCGCACCGACACCGCCCGGAAGCCCCTCCAGCCCGCCCCTCGACAACCCCCCCCCCCCCGCTGGCTGACCCTCCCGCAGACACCAAGACGGGGCTCTGCCGCTGCTTCTCCCACTACGTCAGCAGCGACGGCGCCCACAACATCGGCCGCCGGGGGGACTGCGGCGCCCTTGACGAGCTGTTCGTCGATCGCACGTAGCCGCCGCACCGGGGACGTGGGGGGTGGGCGGGCGGGCGATCCCGTCGCCGGGAGAGCTGCAAGGGGCTCTGCAAGGGAGCTGGGGGGTCCTGTGGTGCGTGTCTGTTGCGTGGCGCATGACGGAATCAACTGTGCCGACAATTGCAGTGTGGCGCGGCTCAGGCGTCGCCAAGCGACAGCTCAAGCGTCACCGGCCGCGCCGTGGCCTCCTCCTCCGATGCCTCTGCCGCGTCGGGTGTGCTCCTGTCGTCCGCCTCGTCCGCCGGCGACGATGCTCCCCAGCGTTGCTCCGCGCAGCTCCAGAGCTCCGAATGGGCCAGCGCGCCGTCGCCCAGCGCCCAGCTCAGCACCGCGGAGCCGTCGCCAGAGCTGCCGGCCGCGCCCTTCGTCCCGGCTGAACAAGCGACACCGGCAGCGGCGGGTCTCACGGGCCGGGGAGACGGCAGAGCCGGCGTTCCATCCCACGGCACGTCCTCTGCCATGTCGACGCCATCCTCGTCCAGGGTCGAGGAGGCGTGCTGGCCGGCGCCGGCAGACCCGGGCGCAGCGGCCGGCGCGTACTGTTCCGCTGCCCGCTGCACGACCCGGAACGCCGCCAGGCGCTCCGAGGGCGAAGCCCTCGTGGAGGCGCTGAGGAGGACGTCGACGGCCACGGTCAGCTCGGGCGTCGGCGTGCGGTGCAGAGCCAGCTCGGTCCTGAGGCGCTTGGCGGCTCGGCCCGTCGCCGTCGCCGCTGCCACGGCCGCCGGCTCGCCGTCGGCCCAAGGCTCCGCCCGGATGCTGGCGAGGACGGCCCGGCGCGCCGTGACGCCCTCCAGCCCGCGAAGCCCCACCTTGGGCGGCCGCCTCACGTTCTGGCAGCGAAACATGCCGATGTGGTATCCCGCCGGCCACAGGAGCCGGTGCAGAGCCACCAGGCGGCGCCTCTGCACGGCAGGAAGGGACGTGAGCGTGCCCAGCGCGAGCTCCAGCGAAGCCGCGACCGCAGGTTCGGACGCGTCGGCGGCGCGCCGCCGGAGGCGCCACATTCGGTCGGAGAAGGCGGACGGCGCGCAAGGCCCAACGCAGTCCGCCGGGTCGGGGCCGGGGGGCCGGCCGCGCTTGGGGGCCAGCGGCCCCACCAGGCGGCGGAGCCCCCACCGGACCGGGGCCCCGTCGAATGTGGGGTCCGACGCTGCCAGCTGCACGTGAAGAGCCGTGCCGGTGGCGATGTCGCCGGCAAGGATGGCTGCCGCCACCGCAGCCGCCTCGCCGGCCTGCTGCTCCTCGTCGTCGTCCCGGGCGCGCGCCTCCGCGGCCGCCTGCGCCTCGCGCGCCCGGCCGATCGCCTCGTGGGTGCGGTCCTGAGCCATCGCGCGGAGGCGACGAAGGTCCGCCTTGCTGCGGCGACGCAGCGAGATCACGCGGCGGGGCCCGCCGCCGGGGCCCACGTCCGGCCCGGCCGGGGTGCGCGCGCTGGCGGACAGCCTGTCGACCGTCCAGCTCGCCATGTGATGGTCGAGGGCGGCCGTGTAGCCCGCCCAGCCGCCGCTGAGCTGCTCGAGCATGTCCCGGAAACACCGCGGCGGGCCCTCGCACACCCGCCCCTCGGCCACGTGGGCCTCCTCGTGGCCCGACCCGATGCGCGCGAGCTGCGCCGAGCGGAGCTCGGACCGCGCCGAGGCACCACCGAGCATCGACCGCCACTCTGCCGCCTCGTCCACCGCACCCTCCTCCTCCTCCTCCGTGGCGTCCGCTGCGGCCTCCGGGGGCCCGGTGCCGCCGGCGGAGCCGGTAGCCCCGCCTCCGCTCGGCGCCGTTTCCTGCGGAACCTGCTCGAAGACGGTGAGCCCCGGCCGCAGCCCCTTCGGGCCGGCGGCCTTGACCGCGCGCACGAGGGTCCGCGCGGCGGCCACGCCGCTCCCCGGCGCACGGTCCTTCCTCGCGTAGAAGAAGGCCCGGTGCGCCTCCCCCGACCCGGTGAGCTTGGCGGTGGTGGAGGCGAGCAGCGACACGCGGAAGCCGAGGCGGCGGGCCTCCTCGGGCGGCCTGCGCGGGGTGGAGGCGGACGGAGGGACAAGGATGGACGGGCGTGGCGCGGGGGCGTGCGATGCTGGGGCGGCGGGGCTCTTCCCCGTGCCGTGGCGGCTCTGAACCCAGGCCGGCGTTCCCGCGGGCGGCGCTTCGCCGCGGCGGGCACTTACCGGAAGCACACGAGGAAGTCGGTGGTGTTCGACGCCGCGAAGATGGTCGCCACGTGGGACATGACACGGTGGGGCATGCCGACGTCGAACATGAAGAGGTGCGTCACCGGCTCCAGGTTGCCCAGGGCGAGGGCGTCCTCGCAGCAGAACATGGCCCGCGGCGCGCCGAGGGAGCGGAGGGGCCCGGCCGCCCCCCTGGGCCCGGCCTCGCGGCTCAGGCGCTTCAGGTTGGCGATGCTGAGGTTGAAACGCGTCGCCATGTACTCCACGCCCAGCGAGAGGCAGCCCACGGCCGCGGCCGCGTGGATGCTGGGCTTCCCGAGCCCAGACCCGATGTCCACGAAGACGCAGTCCTCGTTGAGGCCGGTGACGAGGCGCATGAGCTCGATCAGGCGCTGCATGTTGGCCCGGCTCATCTCTCCGTAGATCGCGCCCCCGTGCGCCTCCCCGCCGACGTGTCCAGACACTTGCTGAATCTCGATGTAGGCCCGGGCCACGGCAGCGGTCGTGGCAAAGGAAAGCGACTTGATGGGCACCAGCCGGTGCGGAGCGCTCTCCAGGCCCACCTCCCTGAGGGCGGGGTGAAGGTCCGCCGGCCACTGGTCCGGGGGAATCCTTCCCCACTTGAGCCTCGCGCAAGGGGGCGCTCCGTTCAGTGAGTCCTTGAAGCTGGGGTGCGGCGAGCCCAACGGGCCGAATGGTTGGGCTGCCATCTTGACGGTGTTGTGGGCAGCTCCCGCGAACGTGCTGGGCGCAGGCACGGCCTGCGACGAACGGGGGAGGATGCCAGCGGAGAATGTGCAGGCCTTGGCTTCAGCACCAATGTTTGCCCGACGCCAGATTGGCTGGATGCGCCTCTGCCAATGCACGCCGGCGCTGCCCGCGGCAAGCGCACCAGCCACCCGACGGCCTGGTTGTGCGGGAGCGTCACAAGCTACCTGCGACAGGGACCGTGACACCGCGGAGGTCGCTCTTCGGGCCGGCTCGACTTGCGCTTGTCGATGGCCGCCGGCAAGCTGTCCGTGTATGAGCATGGGCTGTCGGCAACAGACGCGACTAGCTTTTCGCAGCTTCACGAGGCCGAGACGGCGCTGCTCCAAGCTCACAAGGCTCTCCTCGAGGCCAGGGTGCGTCCGTGCCGCACAGCGAGCCACCAGCTTGTGTTTCAGAGCGCGCTGCCAGCTCCCTGATGCGGTCCATGGTGTCCCTGTCCGCCCGAGGCTCCCGCAGTCAATGACCGCGGCGCGTGCTTCACTCAAGCGCCCGCGGGAGGCTAGCGCGGCGGCGGAGGCGGCTGGTCTGGCAGGAGCCGCATCCTCGTCCTCCTCGAGTTCCAGCTCCTCCAACGTTCTCGCGAGCATCATGAGCGCGGTTGACGCAAGGGCCGCGCCGGCGAGCGCCCTGGCCGGCGCGTCCGCGGTGGGCTCGCAGATCCTCGAGCAGACGAACGACCCCATGCTGTTCCACATGGAACTGCTCGGGAAGGAGGGCTGGGACCCCGCCGACGGCAAGCACCTGGTTGTTTCCGTCACCGGCGGCTTCTCGCCGCGGGAGGGGAACACCCTCACCGCGCGCTGTACCATCAAGCGCCTCCCCGTGAGCGGCCGCCCCGCCCCGCCCCGCAGGGCCGCGCATCCCCCGCCCCGGTGGCAGGCCCCGTCGTCGTGGCGTCGCCGTGGCGGGGTCCCTGCCGCCTGCTGCACCGCCTGAGTGTTCCGACCGAGGTCACCGCCGCTCGCTCCCCCCCACGCCCTCCCGTCCCCCGCCCCGCCTCGCAGGGCGTGAAGCGGACGTACGCCGGGGTGTACCTCCTCGGGGAGGGCCAGTCCATGGACAGCGCGTGCGAGTCGCACGTGGCTCTCTGGCAGTACATGGAGAAGACGGAGATGGATCAGTTCTACGTGCTGGGCTTCCGCGAAGGCGAATGGCACACGGACCAGGTCAAGTTCAAGCCGGGGGCCGCCGTGCCGGGGCCGGTGACCTTCGACAGGGCCTTCTGGCTCCGTCTCGTGGTGGCCGAGGGACACATGTTCCTCTACCTCGACGGCCGCCTGGTCAAGGCCCACCCCCTCTCGGAAGGCACGACCCTCTCCGACGGAGCGCCCATCAGCGTCATGGTGAGCGAGGCGGCACGCGCTGCGCGGCACCGCCACAGTGCCGCGCTCGGCCCCCGCCCAGGCCCGGGCTTCCCGCCGCCCGACCCCGCCCCGAACCCTCCTCCCCCGCCTCTCGCCCATCCCCGCGCAGCTGCCGCCCGCGGGCGACTACGGCGAGCCCAACACCATGACCGTCTCGGGCATGTGGTGGGGCTTCAGCCAGCCCGACGGCGCCGCCCGCGCCGCCATGGCAGGCCGAGGCCCCGCGGCCCCGCCCCGCCGCGCCGTCCGCACGGCGGCAGATTCCGACCCGAGGCGCGTCCACGTGGCCCGGCTGCCCCCGGGGACCACCAAGGCGTCGCTCATGGAACACCTTGCTCAGTTTGAGGCCGAGACCGTCGTCGTGAGGAGCGCGCACGCCCGCCACGCCCCGGCCCGGCCAGTGGGCGCCTGCCCCCGCCCACCCGGCAGACCGCGAGCCGACCCGCCCGCTCCTCCGTGCCACCGAGCGTCTCGCAGATCCCTATGGGCAAACCGTTTGCGTTCGTCACGTTCGCGACCGCGGAGCAGGCGCAGCGGGCCATCCGGTCCGCCCCGAGCATGCCCCTGCACGGCGAGACTCTGATGATGCAGGTCAGCAAGCCAAGGGGGCCGTGAGCGCCGTCATCCACCAAGGCAACAGAGCTTTGCGTCTCGCCCCTGGATCCCTGCCCACCGCTCACTCTCGCCGACGCGAAGCCAGCGTCGATCGCCCAAGGCCGGCACTCATGGACCTTGTGCCTGACATGTCCCCAATCACGGCGGTGCTGAAATCCGCTGTTGCCGCCGACCAGGTCAATGCGATCCTCCCGCTCGGCCTCGCCATCATCACCCACACGGCCATCGGGATGGCGTGGTGAGTGGCTGACTTGGCACGCCAGGGCGCGCTGCTGGCGCCGAGGCCGCGCACGGGCTGTGCAATTTTCTTGATCAACCGCCAACCGCCGCAGGTACGGCACCGTCTACGGGCGGCTCTTCCTGAGGCTTGCCCACGGAGGCGAGCAGTGAGCATGGATGCGCGTGGTCTTGCGCCTTGAACCCTCAGACTGCTTCGTCGGCGGCGCGCTCGCTCCTCCAACTGCCGCGACTGGCCGCTTCCCGCAGGCCCTCCTCGGCGGGTGACGACAAGCTGTACACGGTCGCCATGGCATCCAACATTGTGGCCTACTTGTGCTTCCACCTCATCGTCGTGGCGACGGGCTCGCAGCAAGACGTGGTCAGCCTGGCCGCGATCGCCATCGCTCTCATCGCCTTTGACGTGGCGGCCAACCTCCGCCAGCCACTGATCGAGATGCGCCCAGTCGGGCTGATGTACATGCACCTCCTGTACCACGCCGTCAGCGCCACCATGGCTGTGTTCTTCTACACGTTCCTCGGCGCCGCCCCGTCGGCCCCCGGCCTCATCGGCTGGGAGAACCTTCTGCACGTCAGCCCGCCGCGCCTCGCCCTCGCGGCGGCAGTCTGGGCCGGCGCCGCGGCGGTCTGGTTCCGCGGCCCCCTCTGGGATCGCTTCGTTGAGCTCGCCTTCGCAGACAGCACCGAGTGAGCCGGCCGGCAAACACCGCCCTCCCCGCGACCCCGACGACCCCCCCCTTGACAACATTCCCCCCCTCCTCCCCCCTTGGCCCGCCGCAGCGAGGAGCGCAAGCGCCTCCTGGAGGAGGACGACTCCACCGCCTCCAACGTCGGCGCTGCCTCCACCCTCGTCGCCGCCTTCCTCATCGAGCGCACCGTCGCCTACGCCGCGCCCGGGGCCGAGGGCTCCGTCGCCACCACCATCGCCATCGCCGCCTCGGCCGTCCTCCTCCTCCTCGGCTGGAGCGCCTCCCTCCAGGCAATGCACTACGGCTTCGAGCACCGCGCCATCGCCCTCTGGGCGCACCACCAGTCCTACCACGCAGTCGCCGCCGTCGCCGCCGCCGCCGCCCTCGTCGTCGCGCACCGCTTCCTCCCCACGTGGTTCTGAGCCACCGTTCCGCGCGTCACACACGCCCCTCGTCCCCGCGCTCGTTGTGTGACGCGGCGCGCGGCACCAGAGCGGCTGCAAGGCACGAGCGCCGCCACTCACCAGCACACGCCCACGCTGCGGCGCGCGATCACGCCTTAGGGGCCGGCAGCGGGTGCGGGAGCACGAACGCGAGCGTGCTGCCGCGGTACTCGGCAGAGCCGTACTCCGTGTCTACTGAGGATGGCTGCAGAGCCCCCGACTGGATGGCGGCGATGACGAACGTGGCCTCCTCCACCGCCGCCGCGGCGTCGAGCGCGGGGTCCACGTGCCCGCACGCCAGCGTGAGCGCCGGTGAGGAAGGCCGGGCCGGAGCCGGGAGGTCCCGGGCCAGCGCCGCCACGCCGCCACTGCCGCCGCCGCCGCCGCCGCCGTCGGGTCGCGGGCGGGCGGCATCCGCGCCGGCCCGCGCGGTCACCTCTAGCCCGAGCTGCCGCCTCACATCCTCCGCCGTCTTGGGAAGTGCGTACGACCCGGGAGGGGCCACCTCCCCGATGGCCTCGCCGTAGTCCTGGCACGTCGTCGCCGCCCGGGCGATGTCCCAGCCGCTCGCCTCGAGCAGAGCCCAGGCGTCGAACTGCCCCGCCGCGTCCTCCGGCGCCAGCCCCAGCCACGCCTCCAGCAGCTCCTTCACCGCCCCCATACGCTCCTCCACCTCGGCAACGGCCTTGGCGCCCGCCGCCGCCCTCTCCACCGCCTCGGCCGCACCCTCAGTCGCAGCTTCGCCGGCCGGCACGGCCGGCGCCGCCACCCCCTCTCCGCCTGCGCCGGTCTCGCCATTCTCCTTCCGCGCATCGGCTCTGGCGGCGCCTGTCCCTGCTGCCTCGTGCGGCGGCGATCCGGGCGGCGCCTCCGGCAACGGCAGCTCGGCCACCTCCGCCGCGAGCGCCCCGATCCGGCCCAGCGTGGCCTTGTAGTCCTCCAGGTTGCTCCCCATGTTCGCGAGATCGATGGCAGTGAACGGGTAGAGCGTGTCGCCCACGAAGAGGCGCCGCTCCCTCTCGTAGTACACCGCAACGTGGTCCATCGCGTGGCCCGGGATGTGGCTCACGCGGAGGCGGTTCCAAGGCGTCGGCGCGGCGTCGTCCAGGAACAGCTCCGCCCCGTCGCCCAGCCACCGGGTGACCTCGAACGGCCGCACCGAAGCGCCCACGCCGGCAGCCAGGGACGTGATGGCGAGGTTCTGCGAGTACGTTTTGTGCTTGTCCCCCATGCAGATGGCGTGGCCCTCGAAGCCGGACGCACCTCCAACATGGTCATAGTGGTTGTGGGTGCACACGACGACGTAACTGCAGAAGGGCGCGACGGGCGGGGCAGTCACTTGCAAGAGATGGCCGGGCTGCCCGGAGCAGCTCATGCGGGCAGCAGCACCGGGCGCCGCCCCCAATTGGAGGAACATGATTGCATGGCACAGCACTTTGGCTCACGGAAGCCCGCCGGGGTTGATGTGCCGGTCGATTGTGGATTTCAGCTCAGATCCTCCCGCGCCCGTGCCAGTGTCGACGATGACGACCTTGTCATCGCCAACGATCGCAAACATGAACGGAATCTGTCCGTAAGGGTCCATCTCGACGAGCCTGTACAGCCACGGGGACAGCCGGGAGATCGTGAACGCTCCATCGGAAACCGTCTCGCCGCCCGCAGTCGCGAATGAGGACACGGCAGTGGCCATCGGTGCCCGTGTGACCGCTCGCAGACCCTGGTGTCGACCAAGTGCATTGCCAGCCCGGTCCGCCGCCGGCAAGGGTGCCAAATCGTAGAGCCACACGCCGCAGGCCGCAGCAATGCACCGGGATTGCGCCCGCGCCTCAGATGGCCGGCATGGACTTGGCTTCGGACATGGCTGGGCGAGGTCCGCCGCGGACCGCAGAAACGCCGGGCGCGAAGCTGACGGGCGGTGCCGCGGTTTCCTTGAGGGCCGACCTCCTGAAGCTTCGCAGCGTGTCCGCGTCGTGAGGCATGATGGCTCTCCTCGTTTCTCCTTGCCGTCGGTCGTTCTGGGGTCGGCAAGGCCAGAACCCGCACGTGGGCAGCCTGAGCTGTTCTGGCAACGGGCTCCGCAACTCTGAGCCTTTCCGCGCAGGACACCCGGAGCGACGAGGTGGTACCGGCGGCACGTGGTGCTACGCGGTGACTTTCTGCTTTACTACAAGGACCGAAGTTCGGGCCGGGTTGCGGGCTGGGTCAGGCTCGGCCAGGTGTCACAAGTCGAGACCCTGCCGCCCGGGTTCGTTGCCCCCGGCGCGGAGTTGCCGCGTGAGCACGTGTTTCGTGTGGTCGTCATCCAGCGCACCTTGTACTTCTGCGCGACGTCAGCCGCTGAGGTGAGACGCAGGTTGCGATCAGTCAGCCCACGTGCACTCACTTGCTGCGGGCAACACCATCCCGTCGCTCGTCCGTGGATACTTTACACTTCACGGAGCCACCAGTCCACGCATCCTGGCGTCTTTGCCTCGCAAGATTAAATCGCAGGTGACACAGTGGAAGACTGCGATTCTGGAGGCCAAGGACGCTGCCAGCCCACCCAGTGCGCCCACGTCACCAGCTCCGGTTCAGGCCACCGCAGGACGGAGCGGTGGGCGGTACCGCTCTCTGGCACCGACTCGCTCGCCACTGCCATACTTGACCGAGGGCTTTGCTGCAGTATCACCGGCGTCTGCGGCGTCGGCTCGCTCCCCAGACTGCCGGGAAGCCTTCCGCCCTCTGGGTGCCCCTCCTGGCCCATCAATCGACATGACTAGCACCCCGCTGGGAGCGACAGGGACGCATGAGATGGCACATTTCGACGACAGCGACGCGGCTCCGTCGGCCTCGTCGAACGTGCCAAGCGCACCGTTCCCGCTCGAGGATCTCCCCGGGATGCCCCGCATCGCATGGCTGAGAAGGTGGGACCAGGAGAACGGTGCCCAGTTCTTCGAGCGGCTGCGCCCGCTCAAGGGCGACGCATGCACGTGCTGGGAGATACCCCGGCTCACCTTTTCGGGGGAGTGGATCTCGGTCTGGGATGTCCCGTCGATGGCAGTCGTTTACATCCACTCGAGAACAGGAGAGGCTCGGTGTGCAGCGCCGGGTGCTGACCCCTCGGAAATCCCTGTCCCTGGTGCAGTTCAGCGGGGGGACGGCGAGGCCACCGCCGCGGTCACTAGGACACACCCAAGAGATGTCGTGCTAGAGCTTTGGGACGAGGCCGAAGGCTTGCCTTACTACGTCAACGCTGCCACGGGGCTCTCGCAGTGGGAAGAGCCTGTCACAGAAGGCACTGTTATCGTGATGGGAGCGTCCGGCGAGGATGGTCGCTGGATCAAGTCGGTCCTGGAGCTCGGCACAGCGGCACATCGGGCAGAGGCAGCCGAAGAGGAGGCCAGGGCTGCAGCCGTCTCGGCGTGGATGTCCGGGCCCAGCCCTGGGATGGTTCCCGAGGGGCCGCTCTTCCCCGCTGCCGACGCTGCCGACGGCGTCGAAACTCCGACTGCCGATGCACCTGCTGGGAATGCCTGAGGTCCGCAAACCTCTCGCCGTGTGCCAAACTCTGAAATCCTTGACCCTGCGTGAGAACTTACGGAACTCCAGCCGTCGCTGCCGAACAGCGCACTCTCGAGCTCAAGGTCCGTGTGTACCGAAGGCAATGCCCCAGCTGTCGCTGGGCGCTCGCCTTGGTCCCCGCGGCCCTCGCGGCAGTAGGCCCTGGCGAGCTCGGAGCGGATTGTTGCGTCCACGTTCACAAGGCGCCGGCTCGTGCTCAGCGCACCGTCTTGGTGAACGGTGGTGGCAGGAGCCTCGAGGCCCGCTCTGATCCATCCGGGGGCTCTCGCCCTCAGCCGAGCGAGCCCGCGGAGGACGACCCTCTCGCTGCTCGCGCAGTGCGCTTGCGGGCACGTGCGCCTGACTGCTTGACGGCTCTGCGCCTTGCCGTGAAAGGGCAGCATGATACCACGGTGGTGCGCTCTCGAACGAGCCACGGGCCTTCAGCGGGCCTAAGCAGAGCCTGCTGGCAAAACCTGGCCGACAACAACGTTTGTGCGTGTGGTTGAGCGCAGCACCCCTACGCGGCGCGCCGCGCGTGGCCCACCGACCACCGGCTGCGGTGCTGGTTTCCTGTGAACAAGCATTCCCCGCGCCAGCTCTCTTGCACGGGCGCTGCAGCATGGGCCAGCGTGTCGCGACCTTAGCAAGCGCGGCTGCCCTCCTGTTGGTGCTTGCGACCGCGGCAGGCCTGCCCTGTGATAGAAAGTGTAACGGGCACGGTGTTTGTGACTTTTTATCGTCAAAGCACGTCACCAAAAGGGCTTGCAAGTGCTTCCCTGGGTGGGGCGGCTCCGACTGCTCCTACCGTGAGGTGACTCCGCCCGCGCCCGCAACCCTATGAGCTTGTACACGACCCGACCGCTGAGCCGAGCGCGGTTGTCTGATTCGAGCCGCAGGGACTTGCTCTGAGGCCAAGGCTTGGGCGGGCTTCTCATACGCAACCGACGGAGCCCATGACGTGATGACAGAATGCGCAGGGGTCGGGACGTGCGACCGCCAGACGGGGCGGTGCGTTTGCCCAGCCATTTACACTGGCGAGGCCTGCGAAACCAGTGAGACAACGCCCGACACCCTGGTGCTGGGCGTGTGGGAGCCCAGCGCGGACTGATCGGGCTGGCTAGTGTTGCATGACCATGCCCGATGATGATGTCCGGCATCACGCTCGTGCGTCGTTGAAACTGACCTTGGGCTTCTCGCAGTGACATGTCCGGGAGTCCCCGAGTGTAACGGCAAAGGGAGATGCATGTCCATGCGCCAGGCCGCCCAGCAGGTCGACGGACTGGCGCTCACCCAATCGTTCCGCTACGACCTGTGGGACGCAGATAGGATCTTTGGCTGCGTCTGTGACGAAGGTGCTACAGGCCATGACTGCTCCCAGAAAGAATGTCCCAGGGGCGCCGACCCACTAGAGGTCACTGTGGGCGGCAAAGTCCCGGAGGTACAGACGATCACGTGTACTTGTCCCGGCACTTGCGACGGATATGTCATCGCGTCTTTGTTTGGATCAAGCACGGACCCTGTGTTCCACGATGCTGTGGCGATGGCATCGGCGGAGGACCCGAGCCAGATTACTGGAGGCACTGGCCGGGGGCAGTCGCTGCAGTCAAAGCTGGACACCCTCTCTACAAGGCCGCTGGTTGGGAGCATCACGATGAGCGCAGGGGTTCTCTGCTCCGCCGCAGGGTCCACCACGACGGTGACGTTTCTGAATGGCGTTGGCAACGTCCCTCAGCTCGAGGTGTCGTTTCAGGATACTCTGACTTCCGGCGGGGTCTCCGCCGCGGCGGGTGCGGCGGTCGCGCTCACTGTCTCCACGTCTACGTCCGCGACCATCATGGCGGAGGAGTGCAGCCACCGCGGGGCTTGTACAGCTGGGACGTGCAGGTGCAATCCGCTGTTTGAGCAGAGCGACGGAAGGGGTGGGACGGGCACCATTGGAGACTGCGGCCATCTGACGTCGTCCTCATCGTTGAATGCGTGCGGAAGCACCCTTGCCACTGCGGTGTGCAGCGGCCATGGCACGTGCTCGGGGGCTCCAAAGTACCGGTGCAGCTGCGTGAGGGGATACTCGGGCGGCGACTGCTCGCTGCGTGACTGCCCCACGGGCCGGGCGTGGTTCGACGAGGCGTTTGGGGTGGACATGGCGCACACTTACGCGGAGTGCTCGAATATGGGTAACTGCGACAAGACCACAGGAACGTGCTCGTGTCGGTCTGGCTTCACGGGGGCAGCTTGCGAGCGGCTTTCATGCGCCACGGATGTTTCCGGCAACCAGTGCTCGGGCAGGGGCCGCTGCCTGACGCTCAAGCAGCTTGCACCGCTGGGGCGCGTCATGGGGGACAAGCCCCAGCAGGGCCGAAACGAGATCCAGAAGCTCGTGTGCACTCTGTCCTCGGGCTCCTTCCAGCTCACGTACAAGTACGCCATCACCAGCAGCATTGACCACAGCGCGACTGCGCTGCAGGTCAGGGACACTCTCGAAGAGCTCTACCCGCTGCAGTTTGTCGACGTCAGCTTCTCACCAGACAACGGTAGGGTGTGCTCGGCGGCGGGAGAGACGACCTTCATAGAGTTCACCCATGATTTCGGCGATGTCCCCCTCATGACCAGCAACTCGGGCTCGGTAATTGTTTCGGAGTCGAGGAAGGGGAGCCGGGTGTCGTACGGTCTTGATGTCACCAAAGTCGCGACGTGGGACGCGGACCAGATGCGGGCCTGCCTCTGCGACGGGTACCCTGACTACAACCAGACGTTCTCGACCGGCGACCGAGGCAAGTACGCAGGCCCGGCGTGCCAGTTTCGCACCTGCCCGACCGGCCCGGACCCGATGGGCGCGATTCCCATCCGCTACCGAATCACATGCCTCGGGGACGGGGGCACCGTGAGGCTCACGTTCTCGGGATCAACGTCTGCCGCGCTGGGGCCCGGAACCACTTCATCGGACCTGGCCACAGCGCTCCAAGCAATGGATAATGTCGAGGGCGTGACAGCAACCGATATGCCGCAGGGCACCCTGTGTGCCGTCCCAGGCGGAGCAGTTTCGCAGGTCTGGCTCACGACCCGTATCGAGGACCACGCCGTCGTCGACCTCGCCGTTGCCGACGCTGCCATCACAGCATCTGCAGGCACACCATCCGTGACAGTCGCAAGGGTGTCGTCTGTTTTGGGCAACGAGAACCAGACGGTCACCTGCGCGGCGGACGGAGGATCGTTCACTATAGATTTCCAAGGTCACGTGACCGCTCCCATTGCTGCTGCGGCGGACGAGGCAGCATTCCAGGCCGCGCTGCAGGATCTCCCGTCCATCGGGCGGGTCACAATCAGCATGGGGGGTGTCGCACCGAAATCGGTTTGCCGGGCCTCAGGCATCTCCACCGTCGTGACCTTCTCAACCCAGCTTGGGGACATCTCTACCATGAGCGTCGACGGGTCCATGCTCACCCTGGCTTCTGGCACGGCGTCAATCACGGTCGTTGAAACGGACAAGGGCACAACCACGCCAATTGAGTGCTCTGGGCGCGGATTCTGCGGTGAGCCCTCTGCGGCGCTGCCGCGCTACGCTCGCGGTCTGCTGTGTCCCCACCAAACGAACAACTTGCGTGCTGCTCCGTGTGCTCGCTGGTCGCGCTCCCTCTTCGCAGACACGACGCTCGGCAGCTGCCAATGCCTGGCAGGCTACGTCAGCGGCGACGGGCAAGGGTACTATGGTCAGCGGGGTGACTGCGGCACCGTCGACCCGCTGTTCGCGAACACGCACCCCATCGAGTGGGCCATCGCCAATCTCCGCTGACGCGCGCCAAGGAGAACGTCGTTGGTGCTGTGTGGCTGCCGACGGCGCCGGCAGGTTTGCTTCGAGTTTTATTCAGTGCGCACGGAAACTAACGCTCCGCAAGGCTGCCTGGCGCGGCGCCGATGGCCTTGTACAGCACAGGGAGCGGCTGGAAGCCCGTGAGGTCCTTGGAAGACCCATCGGCAGACGGAACCCTCCACATCGGGACGCTCGCCACCCCGGCCGCGGAGCACTTGGCGGGCTCCTTGTTGCACTCCACGTACGAAACCGACCCGAAGTCCTGCCCGAACACGGCCTTTTGCCTCAGGGTCCAGCTGCACCCGTCGCTGCCGTACATCACAGCGCCGGCCTCGCTCAAGCCGCTCGCGACGACGCTGGGAAGCTTTAACGCGGCCCGGATCGAGTCCGCCGACTGCTCGCCACCGTATCCAACGCCAGCCACCACCGTCAGCGGCGTGTCTTTGACCTGCGAGCGTGCGGGCGCAGGGCGTCGGAGCGATCGCGTCCCGTAGCAGGAGGCAGGCAGCCGCCCCGCTGGCAACAGCCCAGGCCACAGCATTCGCGAAAGCAGCAGCGGATCCTGTCGACTCACTCCTGCCTGGGCGCAGATGGCACGCTCCTCTTTGTCCCCATCGCAGGCGATGAAGAACGGCCCGTCCTCCCGCGGCGTGCCGTCCGGCTGTGCCGAAACCCGCCCACCCGCAGGGATCTGGAGAACCTTCCGCATAATTGACGATCCGGAGCATCCGTCCTTGCGTCCGAAGAGGATGGTACCGACTGACGCAAGCCGGTCAAGCTCCTTGTCTGCCAGCGGAGATTCGGCCGCCATGCCAGGCAAGCTCAGACAGCCGCAGCTGCGCCGGCTCCGCGGAGGACGTGTGTTGCCGCTGCCGGTCACACGCCTGCGCCCCATCGAGAAGAATTCGGCCCCCAGGAATGCAGAGCCGCAGCGCAAAAACACACAAAAAGAATTGCCGGCAAGCACTCTGAGCTCTCGCCGCAGGGAGAGTCTCCGCGCAGCTGATTGCGCCCAGCACCATGTGTCAGCGCAAGTCGAGCCTCGCGGTCCCTGGGGCAAAGTATGAGCAGGTGAGCTGCCCCGCAGACAAGAATGACGCCCCCCCAGGCGTGTTTTTCCGCCCCACCTTTGCGCGATCGCATGCCGTTTCCACCCGCTCCTGCGTGGCTGGCATGCTATTTTCTTGCGTCCGCAGACGCCGGAGCAGGCAGCCGGATGCCTGGCGCGCATCTTTTTCACCTGGACCTCGCCCGTCTTCGTTCGCGGCAACGCCAAGGTCGACGACGGCAAGGGCGGAACCACCCCGTACCATCTTGACCAGGTGGACATGTTTCCTCTTGTGGCTTCGGACGAGGCAGCTGGGCGTGAGTGGTGGGAGCAGCCGCCTAGGTCGCGGCTCAAGTGCACGAAGCCGGCCGTTGACTCGTTCCCGCCTTTCGCCCGCGGCCGCTCGCAGTTGTCAGCGACTTTGAGCAGGAGTACAAGAAGCAGCGCGAGGCCAAGAGCGAGTGAGCACGGGCTCTTGCGGCTTGCCGCGCAACGTGCTGGAGACGTTCACTCCTTCATGTTCCCCTGGCACTGCCGCGCCTCCGGCTGCCTGCGACGCCGCTCGGCCCCGTGCTCCCCGTCTCGCAGTGGTGCCGTGTACGCGGCCCTCAAGTCGATCTACTGGGGGGAGTTTGTCCGCATCGGCGTGATCAAGTTCTTCAACTCTGCGCTGCAGTTCGCGCCCTCGATCATCCTCAACGTCTTCCTCCAGAACCTCGAGGACATCACCGACTCGAACCTGTCCAACGACCCCCCCGTGTGGCTCCCCTTCATCCTCTCCCTCGCCCTCTTCCTCTTCCTCTCCACCCGCACCCTCACCGAGAACGCCTACTTCCACGGCGGCACGCGCCTCGCCTTCCGCGTCCGCTCCGCCCTGACCACCGCAATCTACCGCAAGTCCCTCCGCCTCAGCCCCGCCGCCCGCCAGGGGACCAAGGAGGGCAGCATCGTGCAGCTTATGAACGTGGACGCCGAGCGCTTCAACCAGGTGGTGCCGCAGCTGCACATCATCTGGGACGGCATCTTCCAGATCCTGGGCTACATGACCCTCCTGACCGTGTACATCGGCCCGTCCTCCTTCGCCGGCTTCGCCTCGATGCTCATCCTCATCCCCATCAACCTCTGCCTGCACGGCACCCTCACCGGCCTCCGCCGCTCCATCTCCAGCCTCACCGACAAGCGCGTGCAGGCAACCAACGAGGCCCTCCAGGGGGTCCGGGCCATCAAGCTGTACGGCTGGGAGCGGGCCTTCCAGGAGCGCATCTCGGGTATCCGCCGCGAGGAGCTCGACAAGGTCTCCTCCGCCGCCCACGTCAACGCCGCCGTCTTCACCTTCATGCAGAGCGCCCCCATCATCGTCAGCGTCGTTACCCTCCTCACCTACGCCGCCGTCACCCCCACCTTCCGAGTCTCCACCGTCTTCACCGCCCTCACCATCCTCACCCAGCTCCGCTTCCCCCTCATGTTCTACCCCATGGTCATCATGTTCACCTCCGCCGCCAGCGTCTCCCTCGCCCGCATCGAGCGCTTCATGGCCGCCCCCGAGGTCGGGGTCGGGGCCGAGGGCAGCGACGCCCCCGCTCCCGCGGCCGGGTCCCCCGCCGCGTCCGCCGACGCCCCCGCGGCCGCCGACGGCTCTGCCGCTGAAGTCCGCGCCGCGGCCTCGGGCCTGGACCTCGTCGACCGTGACGACGCCGTGATCCGCGTCCGCGGCGGCACCTTCTGGTGGTCCGACCCGTCCAAGCCCGTCATCGACCTCCTCGGCGAGAAGACGAAGCCGACCAAGGCGAAGAAGCCCTCCTCCGGAGCGGTGCCCAAGGACGGCGCAGCGGCCGTCAGCGCCGACGCCGACTCGAAGAAGGAGGTCGCCGCCGAGGACGTCGAGGTGGACGCCGAGGCGCCCGACGCCAAGGCCGCCACCACCCCCGTGCTCGACAACATCACCTTTGGCGTGCCCAAGGGCAAGCTCCTCGCCGTGGTCGGCGCCGTCGGCAGCGGCAAGACCGCGCTCTGCTCCGCCCTCCTCGGCGAGCTCTACCGCCAGGCCGGCTCGGTGGACCTCGACGGCAGCGTGGCCTTCTGCGCCCAGCGGTCGTGGATCCTCAACGCCACCGTGGAGAAGAACATCCTCTTCGCCGAGGGGATGGACCGCGAGCGGTACGAGCAGGTGCTCTCCGCCTGCCAGCTCAACGACGACCTCGCCACCCTCCGCGGCGGCGACCAGTGCGAGATCGGAGAGCGCGGCGTCAACCTCTCGGGCGGCCAGAAGCAGCGCGTCTCCGTCGCCCGCGCCGCCTATTCCACCGCGGAGATCATCATCCTCGACGACATCCTCTCCGCCCTCGACCCCGAGGTGGGCGCGCGCCTCTTCGAGGAGTGCATCGTCGGCGTCATGGACGGCCGCACTCGCATCATGGTGACCAACCAGGTGCACGTGCTCGAGCACTGCGACTTCATCCTCGAGGTGGAGCGCGGCGACGACGGGACCGGCAAGGTCGCCCGCGTCGGCACGTTCCGCGAGATGATGGAGGACGAGGTCTTCCGCGTCCGGGTCGAGCAGTACGCCGCGTCGGCCGCGGCCAAGCACGCCGCCGAGCTCGAGGCAGAGCAGGCCGCCATCGAGGCCGCCGACGCCGCCGGCGCGTCCTCCCCCGTCGGCAGCCTCAAGCCCGCCGCCAAGCCCGAGGCCGAGACCACCGTCGCGGTGGCAGAGGCCAAGGCCACGCCGGCCGCCGTCGCCGCCGCCGCCGCCACCCCGGCCCAGGAGTCCAAGGCCAAGGCCAAGGCGGCCGCTGCCGCCGCCAAGGCCTCGGCGGAGGGCAAGCTCACCCAGGCCGAGACGAAGGAGCAGGGCGCCGTCAACTCCCGCTTCTACGCCGAGTGGCTCCGCGCCAGCACCGGCACCTGGTGGGCCTGGTTCGGCCTCTGGCTCGTCTTCATGTCCATGGTCAACCAGGTGGCCATGCTCGCGAGCAACCTGTGGGTGAGCTTCTGGGCCTCGGACCCCACCTACTCGCTCCTCCCCATCGGCGGCTACATGGGCATCTACGCCGCCATCGGCCTCGTCTCCGCCGTCCTCGGCATCATCCGCCTCCTCTACTTTGTCCGCGCCGGCATCGTCGCCTCCCGCACCTTCCACGACAGCCTCTTCTCCGCCGTCATCTACGCCCCCATGGTCTTCTTCGACACCACCCCGCTGGGCCGCGTCATGGCCCGGTTCTCCAAGGACATGGACGCCATCGACTTCAACCTCGCCTCCCAGCTCGGCATGCTCGCCATGACCATCTTCCTCATCATCGGCTCCCTCGCCTCCATCATCCTCGCCACACCCTGGTTCGCCGTCGCCGTCGTCCCCCTCATCGCCGTCTACTGGTCCGTCTCCACCTACTTCCGCAACGTCTCCCGCGAGTGCAAGCGCGTCGACTCGATCACCCGCTCCCCCATCTACGCCCACTTCGGCGAGACCCTCGGCGGCCTGTCCACCATCCGCGCCTACGGCCAGGCCACCCGCTTCTCCCTCCTCAACGAGCAGTACGTCAACACCAACACCTCGGCCTGGTACACCCTCCGCGCCTGCGACCGCTGGCTCAGCGTCCGCCTGGAGATCCTCGGCAACGTCATCGTCCTCCTCAGCGCCGTCCTCGCCGCCACCTCGGCGCAGTCCCAGGCCCAGTCCGGCGGCGGCTCCGCCGGCTCGGCCGGCGTCGCCGCCCTCGCCGGCTTCGCGCTCTCCTTCTCCCTCACCATCACCAGCGTCATGAGCTGGGCCGTGCGCACCCTGGCCGAGACGGAGAACCTCATGAACTCGGTCGAGCGAATCGTCATCACCGCCGAGGAGACGCCCCAGGAGGCGCGCGACGAGCCCGACGTCCCCGAGGACTGGGCCGGCACGGGGAGCATCAGCTTCTCCGGGGTGCGCATGCGCTACCGCAAGGAGAGCCCCGAGGTCCTCCACGGCGTGGACTTCACCGTCAAGCCGGGGGAGAAGGTCGGCATCGTCGGCCGCTCCGGCAGCGGCAAGTCCACCATCATGCAGGTCATCTTCCGCATCCCCCAGGACGACTGCGTGTCGGGCGCCGTCCTCGTCGACGGCCGCGACACCAAGACCGTCGGCCTCCACACCCTCCGCCAGCGCCTCTCCATCATCCCCCAGGAGTGCGTCATGTTCTCGGGCACCCTCCGCGACAACCTCGACCCGGCCGGCGAGGTCCGCGCGCGCGCCACCGACCCGGCGGCGGCCGACGCGCAGATGCTCGGCGCCCTCGGTGACGTCGGGCTGAAGCGCATCGCCGACGACAAGGGCGGCCTCGGCGCCAAGGTTAGCGAGTTCGGCGAGAACTGGAGCGCCGGCGAGCGCCAGCTCCTCTCCCTCGCGCGAGTCCTCCTCCGCCCCACCAAGATCCTGTGCCTCGACGAGGTCTCCTCCTCCGTCGATGCCGACACGGACAAGCGAATGCACGAGACCATCCTCAAGCGCTTCTCCGACCGCACCGTCCTCACCATCGCCCACCGACTGCACACCATCATCCGCTCCGACCGCGTCATCGTCATGGATAACGGCCGCGCCGTCGAGTTCGACCACCCCCACACCCTCCTCTCCGACCCCGAGTCCCGCTTCTCCAGCCTCGTCCGCGAGACCGGCGCCGCCGCCTCGGGGCTGCGCACCCTCGCCCAGGAGTCCTGGGACGCCAAGCACGGCGACGCCCCCGTCGCCGACGCCGCGACCACTGCATGAGTGTTCGGCCGCCCCGGCCCTGCGTGTGAAGCCTTTGCACTTCGGGTGGTTCTGTGGCCCGCCGGGCAGAAAGCTTGCTGCGTTGACTCGCGAGGCTCGGCCGCGCTCTCGCACTCTCGAAAACACACGCGCG
>Ga0136560_1000270_pt1 | contig 24922 bp, 14 predicted proteins | sample AntRauMeHopE1497_FD_104925 | JGI IMG/M metagenome (GOLD analysis project Ga0136560, IMG submission 104925) | Saline lake microbial communities from Rauer Islands, Antarctica - Metagenome Hop E1 #497 | ecosystem: Environmental > Aquatic > Non-marine Saline and Alkaline > Saline | place... | reverse complement strand
TGCAACGGGCGAGGAGGGAGGCGGCGGAGGCCAGGGCGAGGGAGGAGGCGGCGGTGGAGGCCGCGGGAGACCTGGGCTCGGCGGTGGAGGGGCTGCGAGAGGCGGCGGAGGAGGCGTCATCGCTGCGGGAGGCGGTGGAGGAGCGGGACAGAGCTCTCCGGTTCGCGGAGGAGGAGGTGGAGCGGCTGGGCAGAGCCTTCCGGGAGAGGGAGGGGGCGCTGCGGGAGGGGCTGGAGAGCGCGGAGAGGCGGGCGGAGGAGGCGGAGGAGGAGGCGGAGGAGCGGAGAGGAGCGGCCGAGGCGGCGGCGGCGGCCGCCCGGGCCGCGCGGGAGAGAGCGAGAGAGGCCGAAACGAGCCGGGAGAGGGAGGCGGGCCGGGCCGAGGAGCGGGTCGTCGCCGTCGAGGCAGAGCTCCGCGTCCTCCTGGCAGAGCTGGACGAGGAGCGGCGCAGGGCGGAAGCGAGCGAAGGGCGGCTGGCTAGGCTGCGGGCGGCGCTCTCGGACGGCAACGGGGACGAGTAGGGGGCGGCCTCGGCACGGCCGGGCCCGGGGTGTGCGCACCGCTTGCGAGGCGCGATGGCGGCGATCGGGTGTGCCGCGGCATGAGTGCGCGATGGCGTGGCGAGGCAAGGCAAGCGCTGTGCGCGATACCGACGCTGCAACGAGGCGCGACTGCGCAGCAAGCAAGCGCAGCACACCGCGCGGGCACGCGCCCCTGATGATCGTCACTCTCCGGCCCTGCGGCTCGTCCACCGCCGCCTCCTCCTCTGCCCCGCGACCTGCCATCCACTGCTGCTGCTGCTGCTGCTGCTGGCGACCCTGCTGCCGCCGCTGCCGCCGCCTCCGCCATTGCTGCCCTCGGCTCCGTCGCCGTCGCCGCTGCCAGACCCGCTCCCCGACCCCGACCCGGATCCAGACCCTGCCTCGGGCTTCTTGGCCTTGGTGGCGGACCAGTCGGTGCGCGCCGCGTGCCGCACGTGACGCCGCATCATCTGGGTGCCGGAGGAGGCTGACCCGGCGTCGTCCTCGTCCTCGTCCTCGTCCTCGTCCTCGTCGCCGCTCCGCGTCCGGCCTCGCGCCCTCCCGCCGCCCCGCCCCCCCGCCGTGGCCGTTGCGGCCGCGGGGGAGGCGGAGGGCTGGGACCGGCTCGGCGGCGGGGTGGCGGGCTCAGAGGGCGGCGCGGGGGAGTCCTGGGCGGCCGCCCGCGGTAGCGGCGCCAGGCGGGCATGACGGGCGGCACGGTCGCGGATCAGGGGCGCGGCGGCGCCCGACCTCGTGACGCCGCCCAGGCCGGCCAGCAGGGACCGCCTGGACGTCGACGACACCGGCTCTGCCCCCTCCGCGGCGAGGACTGCCCCGGCGGCGCCGGGCGGGATGCGGGCGCGGCGGCCCATGGCTGCGCGCACCACGGGGGTGGTGAGGACGTCGGCGGAGGTGGGGCGGGCCCTGGGGTCCCGGGCAACGAGGCTGCGCAGGAGGGAGCGAGTCTCGTCGCTCACGGAGCGGGGGAGGAGGCGGAGCCAGTCGGTCATGGCCCTGCCCTCGTCGCTGAGGACGTGGGCGGCGAGGGAGCCGCTCGACTGCCACGCGAAGCGCTGCGTGAGCATCTCGTGCAGGACCAGGCCCAGGCTCCACATGTCGTCCGCCCGGGGGTCGCGCCGCTCCCCCAGCAGAGCCTCGGGGGACTTGTAGCAGTCCGTCCCCGCGGTCGTCAGCGTCGTCTCGCCCCCCGTGCTCCTCGCCAGCCCGAAGTCGCCCAGCTTGACGCGGCCCGAGCGGAGCACGAAGATGTTCTGGCTCTTGATGTCCCGGTGAGCGACTCCCCGCGCGTGGCAGTAGCAGAGCCCGGCGGCGACCCGGCCCATCACGCGGAGCACCGTGCGCTCGGGGAACACCGCCCGCCGGGCCCTGACCGTCTCGATGAGCCGCCGCAGGTCCGTGTCGCACCGCTCCATGGTGATGCAGACCCAGAGGCCGCCGTCCTGCGTCGCCGAGGAGCGCGTCTTGTGCAGGAAGTCGCCGATGTACCGCACGATGGAGGGGTGCCGCAGCCGGTGGAGCTCCCTCGCCTCCTCCTGTGCCACGGAGGCGTCGTTCACGTCGGTCGCTCGGATCATCTTCACCACCATGGCCGGCCGGTCCCCGTCGTCCGCGGAGGACGACCCGCCGTCGCTCGCCTCGCCGCTGCCCTCCGACGGCGCAGACCGGTCCGACGGCGGGGGCGACGGCGGCGCGGGGGACGCCGAGAGCGACGGAGAGGTGGCGGGCGCGGACGTCACGGCCGGGACGGGGGCCCTCACCCTCCCGCCCGCGCCGCCGCCCGGCCTGCCGTCCGCACGCCGCCCCGCCCCGCCGGTCCGGCCGGGGGCCGGGGCGATGTCACCGCGGCCGGCCCTGCGCCTCCCCGCCCGCGCCGAGCCCGGTGCGGCGGTGACGGGCGCTCGGCCCAGGGACGCCGCCGCGGCCCTGCCCCCCGCCGCTGCCCCTGTGGACCCGTCACCCCCGGCCCCACCCCGCGACACCGTCTCAGCCGTGCCCTCTGACTCGGCGCCACCGCCGTCCTCGTCCTCCTCGGCCTTGCCCTCCGACGCGTCCGAGCCCGAGAACGACCCGCCGCTGTCCTCGTCGCCCTGCGACCCCCTAGCGAGGTACACCTCGCCGAAGCCCCCGGCACCGAGCTTGCGCACGAGCTCAATCTCCCCCTCGCAGATCGGGCACTCGCAACGGTGCTGGTGCCACAGCCGGAACAGGAACAGGCAGCCCAGGCTCGCGAACCCGACAACCATGACGACCAGGAAGACGATGATCGCCGTGACGCGGATCGACACCGTGAAGAGGACGCTGGCGTCCTCGTCGAGCAGCGTCGGCTCTCGGAGCGGGCCGAAAACCCTGGCTGGGGCCTCGAGCGCGCGGACTGGCTCAGGCGCCGCGATAGACTGCGCGCGCGATGACTCTGCTAACCGCTGCGCCTCCTCAACCGCGCGAGCGGTGCGCTGCCTGCGCGCCACGCCGGCAGCGCGCCGGCGCCTTAGCTCAGCCTGACCGGGCCGCTTCATCGGCGCCTTCCCCTGCTGCCCCGACTTGTTTCGGGAGCGGGTCGGCTGAGGGTTCTTGGTGGGGCGTGCATCACGGCCGTGCGAGCCCTTGGCAGCCGCTGACGGAAGGAAGGCGATGGCGAGGAAAACCAGAAGCACCGCCAGGAGGCGCGGGTGACGCTGCCGCCACGGCTGCGGGCCTTCCCGTCTCATCCTCTGCGGGACCGTGAGTACACACGTGTGACTGCGGATGCTGCTGGGCACGCGCAACGCCAACAGAGCATCACATCGCCATGCCCGACGCCCTGCACACCACCAGGCCGCACCAAGCATCAAAATCTGGCTGGAAGGCCGGTGATACGGTCCATGAGGGCGTTGCTGGTGCTTTTGCTAGTAGCCGCCACGATCACGGCAGCAAGACGCGTCGTGGATGGTCACGTGCACCTGACCAACACAAGCTTGCTGCGCTACACGTGGCAAAAGAGCCTTCCCGAGCTGGACCGAACGTGGACTGTGGGAGCCCTTGCAGCGGCTGCGGCCGGGTCCGGCCTGGAGCCGTCGGATGTCGTGTTCATCGAGGTGTCGGCCGTTGCTGAGGACTGGGACAAGGAGATCACATACATCCAGGGGCTCGCGGATCGCCTGGTGCAGCACCCATCCGTGCCACAGATCAAGGGCATCGTGGGGCACGTGGCCCTGCAGGCCGAGGGTGTCGGGGCTAAGCTCGACGGGATCATGGCGTCAGCTCCGCTGTTCCGCGGGGTGCGCCAGGGCGAGAGCGCGGGATTCCTCAACAGCTCGGACTTCGTCAGGGGCGTGTGCGCGCTGGGCGAGCGCGGCCTGGTGTTCGACGTCCTGTGCGGGCCGGCGGATTTCCCACAGGTGGCGGCGCTGGCACGGGCCTGCCCGAAAACCCGCCTGATCCTGGACCACATGGGGTCCCCCGCCATCAGCGACGGGCGCGCTGGGTACGACGCATGGGCGCCGGGGCTCGAGGTGCTGGCTGCGCTCGGCAACGTCTTCGTCAAAGTGTCGGGCGCACCGGGCGAGGCCGCGCGAGGGGTGCGTGGCAACTGGACGGCCGACGAAGTGGCGCCCTTCGTGGAGCACTCTGTGCGCGCTTTCGGGTACGAGCGAGCCTTCTTCGCCGGAAACTGGTTCTTCCTCGACTTGGCTGGCACATATACCACGTGGGCTGCGGCGGTGACCCAGATCCTGTCGGGCATGGGCCCCGACCCCACGGAGCTTGATTCCTTCTTCAGCACGGCCGTGGGAACCGCTTACGGGCTGCCCCGGTGACGGAGGCTTACGAGCCTGCAGGCCCGCCACTGGCGCTGTGCTGCCAGCCCACGTCCTTGTTTATCGTGGCCTCGATTGAAACCGCGGACTACTCGGAAGGCTGGAATCAGCCCGCTCCGCAGTCGCGGGGGCGGCGGGGGCGAGCTCAGCCGCGCAGGTCGGCCTGGTTCGGGCTCGCGGGCATGTCGGCCCCGTCCAGCGCGGCCTGGAGGTTGCGGAGCGCGAGCTCGAGCATCCCGGTGCGCGTCGCAAGGGTGGCCGAGCCGGTGTGCGGGGTGATGGTGCAGCGGGGCGCCAGCAGCAGCGGGTGTCCCGTCGGCAGCGGCTCTGGCTCCGTCACATCGGTGGCGTACCCGCCGAGCGCCCCGCTCACCAGCGCCCCCGCCACCGCCTCCTGGTCCACCAGGCCGCCCCGCCCGATGTTGACGAGCACGGTGCCAGCGCCCATGCGCGCGATTTCGGCCGCCCCGACGAGCCCCTTGGTCTCGGCTGTGTACGGGCAGCTGAGGATCACAAAGTCGCTGGCCTCGAGCAGCGCCCCAAGCTCCGGATGGAACGTGGCGCCCCCCAGCGAGGCCTCCGTGTCGGCGCTCGCCCTGGAGCGCTTGGTGTAGCAAACGGATGCCCCGAATGCCACGCACCTGCGACCAATCGCCTCGCCGATGCGCCCCAGCCCCACGATCCCCACGGTGGAGCCGTGGACCTGCTTCCCAAACCACGACGAGTCGATGCTCCGCAGCGCGGGGTCGCGCGCGCCTGGGGGGGTTGGGCGGGGGGGGAAAACGGGACACCAAGATTCCGCCGTGAGTCGAGCCATGGAGCGCAACAACCGGCCGAAGCAGTGCCCCAGCATACTCACGAGCATCACCCTCAACCACTCGCCTCACGTGGGCGAGCAGGAGCGCCATGGCCATCTCAGCCGTCGCGTCGGTCAGAACGCCGGGTGTGTTGCCCAGAGGGATCCGGCGGCTCGTGCAAGCCGCCTCATCAATATGCTGCGGCACAGCACGCGTAGTGTGGAACAAGCTCGGGGCCGGTCGTTGTGCTGGCGCCTCAGTGGTCGTGGCTGGGCGCTCACGTCGTATCCCACGCCAAAGTTGGACACCACCTTGATGCCCGGCCCGTGTGCGTCGAGGACGGCACCGTCGATCGGTTCGTGGCTCGCGCTCAGCAACGCAACCGGCGCCACTCCGTCAAGGCAACGGAATCCCGGCGAGATCAGCACCTCATAGCGATCGTTCACGATGGCCTGAAGCGCGGGAGGGAACTCCTTCTCTTGCATGATCACAGGCTTTGTCCCGGTTGCGGCGGCCATGACGCCCGGGGTGCAGTCGCTTCGGACGAGTGCTGGGCATCCGGCGCCGAGGCCGGCGGCCCTGCTTCGGCGTGATTCGGGGGCGAAGCCAACCATTTAGCAAGCGAGTAGGCGCGCTCACGCTCGTGGCAACGTATGGTCAGGCCTCGATAGGACTGGGCCGGGCGCCCGTTGCCCGGTCGGGCCGTCAACGCTTGCGCCGCCTCGTCCGCTTCGCTGACGAGGACCGGCACGGGACGGGCGGCTCCGGGTCCCCCGCGTCGCTCTGCGCTGCCCCGTCCGCCCCGCTGGCGTCCGCTCCGTCGCCCACGCCGGCCGGTTCGCCGGCAGCCGCCTCGTCGCTCGGCGGCTTCGACCCGCTGTCCGCGGCCTCTCCCGCCCCCTCGCCGCCGTCGGTGCCGCACTGCTGGTCGATGGGCCTCATTCCGCTGCGGAGGAGCGACTCCAGCTCGCTCAGCTTGCTCAGCGCGGCTCGCCCCACGTCCTGGAACGTCATGGCACGCCAGACCACCGCCGCGACCACGCACGCGGCGTGCGCGTAGCGGACCGCCGTCACGATGGATCCGGCGCGGAAGCCCAGGAGCATGGCGTCCGGGCGCCCGGGACCAGCCGGCTCCTGACCGCTGCCGCCGCCAACGGCGCTGCCCACCGCCGCCTCGAGCGCGACGGCTGCCGCCGTCAGAACGGCTACGGCCGGGCGTGCCCCTGACGTGCTCACGTCGGACGTGGCGAGCCAGGCACCGACGACGAGGCAGGCGTACCAGACCGCCCCCCACGCCGACCCCGCCGCTGCCACCACGAGCCGCTCGAGGTACAGGATCGTGTCCAGGGTGCCGTCGATGCGCCCCAGCTTGTCCTGCATGCGCACAAAGGCGGCATCGCTCGTGCTGGCAAGCTTCCCGATGGACCGCGAGAGCTTCCCGTGGTGTGCCTGGATGACCTCGGAGGTCGACCGGACGCTGTCGATCACGATGCTCTGCGCCCGGACGACCTGCCGCTGGTCGCTGACAACGGAGCCAAGCCCGTCGGAGAGGTTCCGCATCGCCGCGTCCGCCCGCGTGGCGGACTCCAGGAGCGCAGCCGCGGCGCCCTCGGCTCGCTCCTGGTACAGGTGCTGCGCCGTGTGATGGCAGATGATGTCCGAGTGCACCACGAAGGACGTGAAGAGCTGGAAGTGCGAGCCGTCGAGGCGTGAGACGCACTGGAGAGCGGCTTCAGCCGTCGCTGCGCGGATGTCGGCGCATTCCCCCGGAGGCGCCCGGCGCGAAGCGTGCAAGTGACACCACAAAAACCTGCGCGGGCGGAATTCACGCGCAGCCACCGGGTTCGTCGCCTCGGCGGTCGGCGCAATGCCGAAAGCGGAGAGCGACCACAGGGAGGGGCGGCCGCCGTGCTCGTTCTGTGCCTCACCGGACCGCGATGACCCGCTTGGACACCTCGCTCATCGCCCTGCACGAGCCTTGCAGCGCTATATATGCGTCCCGGAAGCATTCACGGGCCTCAGAGTTGGCGATGCCGTCGATTGCGCCGTCGAGCAAGGTCACGGCTGAAACGCCGAGCGAAAACAGGCCGCCATCGGCGGCGGCCGGGACGAGGACCATTCCCAGGGCTCCCAATACACCAAAAATCAGCCTCATAGCTCCCAATTCCTGTCCTGTTTCGGGGACGATGCCGAGAGTGGAGGCCCGTCGGCGGCGAAAACGCTGGCTCTGCGTCATGCGGGTGCACCAGAAGGCGGGAGCGAAACCAGGCCCCTGGCGGCTAGCCGCTGATCAAGCTCGGCGGCCATGCCCTCGTCTTCCTCGGCCAGCGCTGCGCGAACCTCGTCGAGATTGGACGGCGACGCAAAATTCTGAGTCACTGCAACGCTTGCGCCCGGGCTGATGTTGAGGACGGCATGGAACCACCCTGACGGCACAAACACGACAGCCCCGGGTTCCTGGACCAGCTCCCTCGTGCGGGCGTTGCGCAGCCACGACGGAGAATCGGGCGTTGCGGTGCGGATGGCCTCGCGGATGCGAGGGAGGACACGCAAAAACCAGCGGACCGCTGAGCGGCAGCCGTCCGGGGCGAGCGCGTCATCTGCTGCCTTTGCGGGCGGGACGGCCGGCCGAGCCGCCGAGGCAGAGGCCGCGGCCGCCTCCGCGGCCTCGGAAGGGGCGTCCGGCACCCTCCCGGTCAGAACAAACTCTTCTGGTGTGTCCGGCCCGAGGAGGACCCACCACTTGCGGCCGTGTAGCGACGCGTTCCACGCCGATGTGGCGAGCGGGTCACGGTGCGGGAACGATCCGCTCCTGCGGGCCAGCGCCGGCCGGGCGACGACGCGGCATCGAGGGCTCGCAGCAGGGGCGGCCGGGTGTCGCAGACGCGGCGGCGCGCATTCAGGCGCGAGCGATGGTGCCGCCCAGGCTGCCGGACGGCCCGAAACAGCGGGGCGGGACGGGGGCCACGGCACAGCGCCGGCTGGGCGGTCCTCTCACCTGGTCGGGCCGACGAGCAGCCAACGCCACGGGGGTCTGGCGTCCGGGTCATCGGACCCCTCCGTGAGCAGGGCGAGGAGGTCGTGCGCGAACACGCTCGGCGCGCCGTACTCCCGCTCCAGCTCGGGGGCGCTGGACTCGAAAGTGCCGTCGAACAGGTAAAGCGGGTCGTCGTCCGCCTGGTGGTCGCTGTACTCCACAAACGACTCGATGGACATGAGGGCGGTGCCTTCTCCTGCCGGGGACTCGCCACACTCGAACGAGGAGCCCTCAAACCGCGCCGCCAGCATCGCCGGGCTCCATCCACCGTCCCTGAACGCCGGCCAGCTCTCACAGCCCCCCATGACAAGGGCAGGCTCGCGCTCCGCGTCCCAGCCGGCGTCAAACGTGGATGCGGGTGTATCCCTCGCGTCCAGCGTGCCCATGGTGCCAAGGATGCCCGAGGCAAGGGCTGCCTCGGCCGCTCTCTCCAGGTCCTCCTGAAACAGCCTTCCGCTTCCCCAGGCATCAACGTCCATTCCTGCGGGAGGTATCAGGACCTCAACGACCAGACAGCATTTGGCTCGGTGGGCGAACCGCCGATGGGTGCTCGCTGCCGCGTCCGTGAGTCCTCACCGGGGCGCACGATGAGCTTGGCCTCCCGGACCTCCTCCTGAACGACCCTCCGCATGGCAAGCGTCGTGGCGCGGCGGAGCGTGGTTCCGGCGGCGGGCAGCCACGGAGTGGTTCGGGCGGGGCGCTGCCGTTCTCAGATTTCACTCTGCGGGACGCCGCGCTGCAAGCACAAAGGTGTTGTCAGTCTCGGTGGTCGTGTGCTTGTCCGTTTTGGACCGCAGCCGAGACATGACGACGGTCAGGCCGGCCGAGACGACGGCGTCGGTGACCTGGTCGGCCGAGAGCCTGACCTGCCGGAACGCCTTGCCCTCGGCCCGCCACTCGTCCACGTCCGTGTTCGCGGACATGACGAGGACACCCCCCGGGGCCACGAGCGCCGCTGCCCCGCGCACGAGCTCGGCGAACGCCTCGACCGTCTCCGTGATCGCGTCCGCGACGGAGTGCATCACCACGGCGCGAAACCGCTCGGGGATGCCCGCCCCGGTGGCGACGCCACCCGCCGTCGTCACCGGGGCCGCGGCCGCCGGGCCGGCCCAGCCCTCTGGGCCTGGCGAAGCGACGTGGGTAAGGTCAACGCCCCCCGGCGTGAGACGGGCGTCAAGCACCGCGACCACGGCGCCGCGCAGGGCCGCCTGCACGCCGCCGGAAGTGGCACGGGGCGCCGGGGCGGCGGGGAGGGCGTCTGATGACGTCGAGCCGTCGGCGCCCGCGCCCGCGCCGCCCGCCGCCGCGCCGCCATCCGTCCCTGCTGTGAGCACAGCGACGTGCCCGGCGAACTTGTCCCAGTCAAACGCGCCGTCGGCGCCCCGCAGCCAGTCAAGCACGGCCTCGCGACCGCTCGTCGACGCCTCGGCCAGCCACACACGGTCAGCGACCACCCCCGCACACATGGCCCACGCCAAAACAGGCCCGCAACCTAGCTCGATGCACGTGAGCGGCTCGCCGGTCGGGGTGGCGGCCAGCCTCAAGCCATCCATCGTCCCCTGAAGGAGGAAAGTGTCCTCCCCATCCAGGCTTTCGCCAGCATAGTACGTCCGTAGGTACGCGTCCGATTCTCCTTTGGTCAGAAAGGACATGCACGCCCCAGCGACCGCAAACGGGCCGAAGTCTGGCCGGCCACAGCCACGTGCTGCCTGAACGTGAGCCGCAAGTGAGGCCTGGCCGAAGCAGGCTCAGAACAACGGTGCAACACGAGGTTACGGATTGTCCGGCTGTCCTTGTCGCGGTGCGCGGGATGAAAGGGTGGGTTGTGCCGGCAGAGACTGCAATTTCTGACGCCCGCTCCGCCGCCATCGCGTCTCAGCCTCGGAACGGCGGCCCTGACACTGGGCCCACCGGAACGAGACGCCCTCGGCTGACTCCAGGACCGCCATGTCAGCCTTTGCCGGGGCCTCGGCGCCCCTGGTCCACGACTCGAAGGCTTCGCCGGCGTGCGGCGACGAGGAGCACCACCACGGCCACGGGCACTCGCACGGGCACTCCCATGCCGAGGAAGAGGTCAAGATGCTGTCCAAGCGGCACGGGCATGACGAGGCCGACGCCAAGGCGGCGGCAGCGATTCGGCAGTTGTCCTGGGCCATTGCGTTGTGCTTCTTCTTCATGATCGCCGAGGCGGTCGGCGGCTACTTTAGCGGGAGCATTGCGATCATGACCGATGCGGCCCATATGCTGTCGGACGTGGCGAGCCTGCTCATCGGGTGAGATTGCACGGTGACCCGTCCGTGGGGGCGTCACCAGTCGGACCAGCGTGCGCGCCCTGGAGCCCTCCCCTCCACGACAGCCACCCCCTCCGAGCCATCGCAGTGTGGTTGCCATGTGTATGGCGAGGCGCAAGCCTTCGGCCAATATGACATTTGGCTGGCGCCGGCTCGAGATGTTTGGTGCGCTCATCAGCGTGCTCATCGTCTGGCTCCTCGTCATCATCCTGGTTTACGAGGCTGCGCTGCGGGTCATGGTGAGCACTCGTCTTTCGCTCGGCGCTCACAGCGACGACAATGCCTGTCGGGTTGAACAACACTGCGGCATGGCCCGAGCAGCTGTTGTTGCGGCGGGTCGGCCCACCGCGCGAGCAGCCAGGGGGCGTCGCCGCTCGTATGCCTGCTTGTTGCCCGTGCGCGGACGCCCGGCGGTCCGCTCACGCGGCCGGCACGGGGATCCTCGCGCCGTGCGCTTGAAGGCTGATCGTTTGTTCGTTTTTCCTCGCCCGCAGGAGCCCGAGGAGGTTGACGGCCGCCTTATGTTCATCGTTGCGACCATCGGGCTGGTGGTGAACATCGCGCTGATGCGCGTGCTTCACCAGGCGCCGGGGCACGGCCACTCGCACGGCGGCGACGACCACGGCGACGACCACCACGGCGACGACCACCACGGCCACTCGCACGGCGGCGACGACCACCACGGCCACTCGCACGGCGGCAGCGTCGGCACCAGCGAGGCGGGCACGTCTGTCTATGGGGCCGTGGCGTCCTCCCTCCCCGCCGGCCCCAAGGAGAGCCGCGGCTGCTGCACCTCCTGCATGGCCTTCTTCGTCGGGGTGGCCTTCGGCGAGCACGGCCACGCGCACGGCGGCGGTAGCCCCGACAGCAACATGAACGTTCGCGCTGCCTTCGTGCACGCCCTGGGCGACCTGGTGCAGTCCATCGGCGTCATGATCGCGGCCGCCCTGATCTGGTACGAGCCCGAGTGGCGCATCGCGGACCCCATCTGCACCTTCGTCTTCGCCCTCCTGGTCATCTGGACCACCGTGGGCATCGTCCGGGACGCCTCGGGCATCCTCCTCATGTCCGTCCCCGCCAACATCGACACCGTCGCCCTCATCGGCGAGCTCGAGGACCTACCCGGCGTCGCCAACGTCCACGATCTCCACGTCTGGGCGCTGACCCCCAAGGACGTCGTCCTGACGGTGCACATCGTGACCGACACGCCGTCGGACACGCTGGAGCAGGCCCAGGCCTGCGCCGCGCGGTACGGCATCTCCCACTCCACCGTGCAGGTGGAGTGCTGCGGCTCCAAGGACCTCGAGAACTGCTGGCGGGCCAACGACTGCTGCGAGCTCGTCGTCGACACCACCACCTCAGGGCGCCGATCCGCCTCCGTCCCGCCCTCCGCCGCCCGCTCCCGCGGCGGCGACGCCGGCACCACCTCGCGCCAGAAGCTCCTCCCCTCGGCCTCGGAGGTTGCCGCCTTCGCGCTGGAAGCCTCGGGCCGCACCACCTTTGGCCGCCGCTCGGGCCCCTCCGTGCCCCATCACGGGTGCAGCGTCACCGAGTCGTCCGCCTCGGCGACGGCCGCCGCGGAGGAGGGGCGCTCGGGCGTCGGCGCCCGCCTGGGGGCCGCCCCGCTCGGCCACAGCCACTCGGGCAGCGGCGGCGACGAGCCTGCCGGCCACTCCCACGGAGGCCCCGCCTCGTCCTCCCACGGCCACTCCCACGGAGGCCCCGCCTCGTCATCCCACGGACACTCCCACGGAGGCCCCGCCTCGTCATCCCACGGACACTCCCACGGAACGGGTGGCGAATGCAGCGGGCATCACTGAGTGCTTTGCATCGCGATACTTACTTGCGTCCATCCTCAAAGGCACTCGGCTCGCCGGCGCCAAAGCTGCTCGTGACTGGACGGGGCAGGCTCGCAGCACCACATAGGCGCGCGCTCTGGGCGCACAAATGCGTGCCGCGTCACGGGCGCTCCTGCGGCTCTGTCATCAACTTCCGGGGAGCCGCGCACCCGGAGCCATGGCCGCCGCCGCGTCCAGTGCCGCTGATGTCGCCCCCGCATCTGAGGTTGTGATGACCAGCGGGTTCTGGTGAGAACCCATGCCGCCTGGCCGTGTCATCGCCCGGCTTGCTGATCGCTCGTGTGCCTGCCCCGCCAGGGTGCCGTGCCGTCAGCGAGAACGCACGGGCTGAAGCAAGCGTGTCTTTTCCATTCGTGACTTGGGGCGCAGGTTCCGCGAGGATGTGACCCCGGAGATGTCGCTGACGATGCGCCTGAAGAAGATCACCTTCGACGCCCAGTCCAAGTTCCAGCGCGCCCAGATCGTGGAGACCGCCCCGTTCGGCAAGACCCTTGTGCTGGACGGCAAGAGCCAGTCGGCCAAGTTCGACGAGCCCGTGTACCACGAGAGCCTCGTGCACCCGGCGCTGCTCCTCCACTCCAACCCCAAGTCTGTGTACATCGGGGGCGGCGGCGAGGGCGCCACCGCGCGCGAGATCCTCAAGCACTCGTCGGTGGAGAAGTGCGTGATGGTGGACATCGACGAGGTGGTGTGCAACATCTGCAAGGAGCAGATGCCCGAGTGGGGCGACGGCGCCTGGGACGACGAGCGCTTCGAGGTGCACTTTGAGGACGCCAAGGCGTTCCTCGAGCGCGACGAGCGCAAGTACGACGTCATCATCATGGACATCGCCGACCCCATCGAGGCAGGGCCCGGGTGAGAGCGATCGAGCGCGCCCGGCGCCGCTGTGCGCCCCCGGCGCCGCTGTGCGCCCCCCGGCCCCCTCCCCTCAACCCCCTCCCCGCCCCGCCCATGCCCGCAGCATCGTGCTGTACACGCAGGAGTTCTACCGGTTCGCCGTGACCAAGCTCAACCCGGGTGGCATCCTCGTCACGCAGTCCGGCCCCGGCTCCGTGCTCAACGCCGACGAGTGCTTCGCCTGCATCAACCAGACCCTGCGCACCGTCTTCGACTACGTGGTGCCCTACACCTCTGACGTGCCGTCCTTCGGCTCGAACTGGGCGTTCAACATGGCGTTCAACAAGGACGCCGACATCGCCGCCAAGCTCGAGGCCGCGTCCGGCGCCAGCCCCTCGGCCAAGATGCTCGCGGCCATGCCGCCCACCGCCTTTGACGAGATCATCGCCGCCCGGTCCCTCGCGCCCAAGCTCAAGTTCCTGGACGGCATCTCCGCCTCGGGCATCTTTGGAGTGCCCAAGCCGGTGCGCGACACGGTCGAGGCCGAGACGCGCATCATGACGGTCGCGAACCCTGTGTTCATGCACTGATCTGCCCCAAACTCCACGAGAACGCGACTCGTGCGATTGACCAAAAACACGCACAGCAGAGCAGCGGAACGGCGAGAGCGGAACGGGAGCACTCTGCTTTTCCCGGCAACTGAGCGTGCTAGCCCACCGCGGCTAGGTGCGCCCGAGTTGCTGAACAAGTCGAAGAGCTCTTGCGCTCTTCGATCGCGTGCGAGCGTCGCCTCCAGGCGCTGTAGCTTCCCGGCTCGTGAGTCAGGCGACCGGCCCGGAACGGCCTGGCCGAGTTTTCCGCCACGGGCAAGGCAGCCCCGGCGGCAAGCCCACCTCCCCCGGCGCCCCCCCTCACACTTCCCACAGATCGCCGGATCGTCCAAGGTCGAGCTCAGCCTCTTCTGGACAAAATGCGAACTCAGTCGGTCCCGGCTCGTGCCGGAGCAACCATGGCTCCCAATGGTGAGTTCGTCCGGCGCTCCCCGAGCGCCCCGTGGTGGCCCATGACGCTCCCGCGAGGCACGGATCCCATCGCTTTCGCTCTCCTCTCGCAGGGGCCCAGTACCCATGCCTCTGTGTTTTTAGGGGTGTCGCGACAGGCCGGCCTGTGCGTCGCCCCGCTCGCCCTGTCGACCCCGGGCGCACCCATGGCGATCCGATGCGCGGCTCAAGGAGCAGCGGAAGCATCGAGACTCGCGTCTGCAGCCGCCGGACCCACGGCAGCCGCCACGGCGGCTGCCTCACGGGGCCGGCCAGCGGCGGCCCTGCCGTCGCTGGCCCGCCCCGGAACTAACGAAAGGGCTGTGCCGTCGGCGACCGACCTGCTCGCCGCAGGGGTCCGTCTGACGGCGCGCCTGCACCTCGAGGAGCCGCTCGCGGGCTCGAGGCCGCTCCACCCGTGCCTCAGGCCCGAGTGCGGCTGCCTCGGGGTGTACTACACGTGCTTCGGGGGCGGCGCCGCCGAGGCGTGCGTCACTGTCGGCCTCGAGGCCGCCGTGACGTCGCGCATCTCGGCGGCGGCCTCGGCCTCGTCGTCCGACAGCGCAGCCCTTTCCTCCGCCGCTCCTGCCACGCCACCCGCCGTCGCCGAGGCGTTCGCCGCCACGCCCCCCTCCATCGGCCTCTACCACAACTCGTGCGGGCAGGCCGGGCTCGACTCGGCCCACCAGCCCGTCCGCCCCACCCGCTCCGCGTTCGACGAGGCCTCCGCGACCTGGCGCGTCTGGTTCCGGCCCAAGAAGCCGACCGGCAGCCACCTGGCGCAGGTCCGCGTGCAGTGGGCAGGCGCCAATGTGGTCATGTCGGGCGGCTTCGAGGTGCGCACCAAGCCGCACAAGTGGATGCTTGTGCAGAACCTCCCCGCCGAGGCGCGCGCCGCCGACGTGGAGGCCTACCTGGAGCGCTGCCACCGCGGCCTCGCGGGCCCCATCGTCACCGTGGTCCGCCCCGTCTGCGCCGACGGCGCGCCGGCCGACGCCAGCCTCCCCCACGCCTTTGTGCAGCTCAAGGACCGCAGCGCCGCCCACGACGTCATGAAGGGATACCGGGCCCTGCGGGGCGCGTCGTCATCCTCCGGTGGTGTCGTCGTGTCCTTCCTCGCCGGCCTGTCCAGGGCGGTGGCAGAGGACCCCTCGCTGCAGTCGGTGGCCGTGCCGGTGCCGTCGCTGGCCTGCCCGGCGTTCGTGCAGCAGCCCGCGGGGGTCGAGCGTGCGCTGTCCCAGGACACCGTTGAGCTGCCGCCAAGGGCCTCCAAGCGGTCCCGAGACTCGGACGACGAGGACAGCCGGGCATCGTCGCCCTCGCTGGAGGGCAAGCGCTCGTGCCCTGCTGCGAACGACGCTCCGCGGTCGCCAAGCCCGGCCAGCCTGTCAATGTCGGACGATGCCGGATCTGTCGGCTCGTTCTGCTCGAGCCTCGGCCTCGGGGACGAGAGCACGTGGCGGCCGGCATCAGCGGCAGGCACGCTCGGCTCCCAGGATGAAAGAGAGAGCAGCGGCGTGCTGCCCGTCCCAGTCCTACCCGTTGCCATGCCCCGCTGGACTGTGGCAGGCCACCTGGCAGCCCCCGGAGCCATGCTCGCGGGCGGCATCTGGGCTCACGGGCTCGGCCGGGCCACGTCACCTGCCATGGTTGTGCAACCGGTCAGCTCGCCGGCGCCGGAACTGGGCCGTTCCCTCGCGGGCCTGCCAGCTTGGCTTTACGAGTGAACCGCTGCCTCGGAAGCATTCCCGCGCCATGAAGATTCGAGGCTGCGCGAACGCACAGGATTCGTTTGTGCGAATCCGGGTGTCGATCGGCTAACAAAGTGCACGCGCGAAAGCAGTCGGGCGCACCTTACATTCGCTGGCGCTGTCGCGGATGCGTGGGCCCGGGCTTTGGGGGCTCATGGCAGCATGCGCTGTGGCGCTGAAGGCCACCGCTGAAAAGTTTCCGGACCCGGAGGAATGCAAAGGTGATTCGGTGTCCCGGACTTTCAGGGCTTCCGCGCCTCCTCGCGCCCGCGCCGTGCCCCCCGTCAACGCAGCTCCGCGGCCGTATGCCTCGCAGACAACTCAATTGATTGGTTCGAGCTTGGCACTCGGTGCGGACCGCCCTGCGCCTCGAGGCCGGTCTGTGATGCGTGTGAGCTGCAGGCGCGTGTCCGGCGCACCAACGTCAGGGCATGCGCCCCGATCGGCCTTGCCGCACCTTCCGCCGCCGCTGCGTTTGACACAAGGATTTCCCTGACAATGGGGGGTCAAGGAAAAGGACAGGCCATTTGGTGATGCTGGTTTCGCGGTCGGGGCTGCCGCCACGGGAGAGCCGGCTGCCGAAACAAGTTTGGCCGACGACTGGGCGGAGACCGTCATCGCAGAGCCTCCACGTTGCGCTCTGTTTCTTGCGCCACGCTGCCCCCCCCGCAGCTGAGCTCGACAAGACCACGGAACTGGCCTTCAAATCCCCGTTCTCGAGCATCACGGCAGGCACTGCGTTCGGGTCTGCGAGCTGGCACCGCGTGACCATTGACGGCAAGGAAGGATTCTTCTCTGACTCCAACAACGGAGGTGGCAACCTCCGGAACATGCCTTCCATGGAAGTCTACGCACACGGTGCACAAGCCACGTTCTGGAAGCTCGGGCGCACCACCGAGTTCGACGCAACCGTCCGCATCGCCTCTGCTGACAACGATGGCTTCGGCTTCGCCTGGTCGTTCACCAACACTGAGTCCATGTACGCTGTCGCCACGAACAACCAAAACAAAGGGACAAGCCTGTTCCGTGTCGCACAGGGGTGGCAGTGGCGGAAGCTGGACGAGAACACCGAAGTTTTTCGCCAGATCCACCGGGGCGGTTTCTCCAAGTCACGCCGTACGCTTTTCGGGACGATTCACTGGCAGTACATCCGCGTACGCACGCGCATCGAGCCAGATGGCCTTCGCATCACCGTGGATGTCGATTTTCGCGCCATCACCGCCGATAAGGACCGCGAGTGGACCAGGCTCTTCAATGTTGTGGATCCCGACCCAATCGGTCCCGGTCTCCCCACGATCTTCACGTACTACGACGATAAGAGCTTCTTTGTGATTGATTCCTACGTGAGCCGCGAGCCGCGATGCGATACAGTGGTACACCCTGGAGTCGCAGCTAGCCCCGGGCTCGCTGTCCTTCTAGACTCACAAGCCCTTCGCAGGTACCAGGACGACGCGCAAGTCACCTGGTGGCCTGACACCGCGGGCATCGGGTTCATGGGGCCGGAAAACACCGTCGAGACCGATGACCATGCCATCAGGGCGACGACCGAGTACGACGGAAGCTCCCACGCTGTCGTGCGGATGTCGTCATGGCGGCCGCTCAACTTCCGCCCCTCACGCCACATGACCCCGTTCAACGCCGGCCAGACTCTGTTCATCGCGTTCCAGGTCACCCGCGGCAGGCTTCTGCGCCTGTCCGGCACCATCTACTCCTCCACGCCGCTGGACAACTTTCGGAAGGCAACGCTGTGGGTGGAGGACTTTGACAGCTACCCCCTGTACTACGGCTTCTGGGAGACCAACACGCTCAACACCCGAGACCTCGTGGGAACTGCCGCAGGAGCCCCGAATCGCCTGAACTGCGACTTCGGAGATGCCGGCGAGTTCATGTCCGTCGTTGACTGGCACTACGCCAGGTCCTCCGGCGCCGACCCTGGCCGAGGCGCGCACGAGCCGACGCGCGGGATGTTCCTCGCTGTGCGGGGCGGCGGCTGCTCCAGCCAAGGAGGCCCGGCGTGGACCAGCGAGGTGATTGACCTGTCGCGCGTCGACAACGCCGAGATTGAGTTCGAGTGGGCCGGCACCGGGGCCAGGGAGTCAAGCGACAAGCTCATCCTGGAGGTGAAGAAGGAAGCGGACACGTCGTGGACGACCGCCTGGACCCGTGCCGCAGCGTCGGCCGAGGAGCAGGTGTGGTCCGCACAGACTGTCGACATTAAGGGACCCCTCGGCTTCAGCCCTGGCCCCGTGCTCTTCCGCTTCCGCTTCGTCGTGTCAAGCTCTACTGAGGGGTTCATGGTCGACAACATCCGAGTCAACGGCGTGGCCTCTGCCATCCACGTCCAGTACGTCAAGAGCACCGAGCGCGTTGCCGTGAGGATCGGCGCCGAAGGGGTGCGTGCGCTCCGGTACGAGTACCCCGTGAAGGAGAGCGAACCGGGCCAGCAGCCCCCCCACGTGCTGTCGCTGTCACTTTCCAGGCGGGCGGACGGGGGAACCTACCCGCGCATCTCCATGAACGGCCGCCCCCACGAGGAGGGCTGGACCAAGCCGCTGGGGCAGCCAGATGCCGTCGCCGGCCCCATCCTTACCCAGAACAAGCTTACACCGGAGTGGAAGCTAGGCACCGAGCTGGAGCTGGACATCTTCCACTTCCGTGCGTATTCCACAGACCTCAGCGTCAATGACACCCGCCGCATCGAGCAGGCCATCATTCGCGAGTACGGGGCGGTCATGGCGCCGTGCTCGGTGGGTGCGATGGATGGCGCCGAGCAAGCTGCAGAGGTCGCCGGCGCGTGTGCCGCTGGGTCTGCCCATGGGTCCGAGTGCGCCGCGGAGTGCAGAGCCGGCCGCGTCTCCGTCGGCGGGACGGCAGCAAGGACGTGCCGCAACGGGTTCTGGACCGGCGAGCCCTTGCGATGCAGCGAGGCCTGCCCCGTCGTGCAGGAGTGGCCCGCCAACAGCCAGTTTGGCTGCCACATTGGCCGGCTGGTGCGGGACTTTGACGATGGGCAGGGCGAGGGCTCCGTAGCTGAGCCGGAGCAGCCATGGATGGCAGCTCCCGGCGCACTCCGCGGAGCCCGGGCCTGGCCGTCCGCTGATCGAGCATGGTCGATCCGGCAGGGCGTCCTTCATGCCGGGAACGCCACGACGTGCACCCGGGAGAAGGACGACTCGGACAGGTACCTTTTCTTCCCCAACTCTGACCTTGCAGCCGCGGGCGGGGCGGTCTACGCGGAGGTGACGGCTGCAGGCGTGGACGCGCCGCTCGGGGTCGTCCTTCGAGCAAAAACGTCCACGGTCTTGGCAAATCAGCAGGCACGAGACCATTTCCTTTTCAAGCTGGACTTCCCTGCGGGCATGGTCACCGTTTCGCGCCACGGGTGGGGACAGGCCGAGCAATTGCTCTGCAACCGGAGCATGCCAGCCTTCCTCAAGTCCTCCAGCAACAAGTGGGTTGACCTTGTTGCCCGAATGAGCTCGGCCGACTTCACCTTCACCGCTGCAGGGAGGACTGTTTGCTCCGGCCTGGCCATCGGCGGCAGCGCCCAGGGAGATTTCGGCCTGTGGACACAAGGTGGTGCCTCTGACGCTCGCTTCCAGCGTCTGAAGGTGTGGGAGGAGCGGGATGGCATCAGCTGCAGGGATGGATGCGCCGCTGGAGCAGGCCAAGCGTGCCGGGTGCGCTGCGACGCCCCTCGAGTGCCGCTGGGATTGAGCAAGCTACGGGCCCCGCTCGCTGACGGGTACGAGTACGAGGACACACTGACCTGCTCCTGGAACGGAACGGCAGCCGTGCTGAGCTCGGCAGCCGTGAGCTGCGGCTTTCCCGCGCCGTCCGTGCAGGATGCGTCTCTTACCGTGAACGAAGGGAGCGCTGCAGGCAGCAATGTCGGTCTCCCCCTCAACGCCACCATCGGAAACAACGATGGCACGCTCGAAGCGAGGTTCCGGATCGCATCGGGAAACGACATGTCGGCGTTTGCCATCTCTGATTGCTCGGGACAGCTCCGAGTCGACAATGCGTCGGCTCTCGATTTTGAGTCGGGACGAACAGCGTGGCGGCTTATCGTGCAAGTTGCGACTGCAGGCGACTTCGCTCTGTCCTCCGCTGAAGCTGTGGTCCTCATTTCGGTCCTTGACCTCAATGAGCCACCTGTGATGCTGCCGCAGTCGAGATCAGTGGATGAAGGCAGCCCCGAGGGCACCAATGTAGGCGGTGCAATTCTTGCGACCGACCCGGAGGGGACTGGTCCGGTATTTTCGATTAGCCTAGGCAACGACGACGGAGCCTTCGCGATCAACGCCACCTCCGGGCAGATGACGGTTGCTCAGTCTGGCGTGCTGGACTTTGAGACAGGCTCACGGCGTACTCTGACCGTGTCAGCCGTGGACGGGAACGACGACTCACTCCGCTCGTCTGCCTTGGTCAGCGTAACCATCAACGACGTGGACGAGCCACCAGCCATTGCTAACCTCACGGTCAGCGTGCGCGAGGACTTTGATGCCGCTGCCGCGGGGTCCCGGGTCATCGGCAGCGTCAGGGCTTCCGACCCCGACACAGGTGACTCTGCCAACGTGTCCCTTGTCGCTGGCATGATAGATGCGGCGAGCTTCACCCTTGCCACCGATGGAACGCTGTCGGTGTCATCTGACAAGCCATTCGACTTCGAGACCAAGGCCACTCTTCTCGCAATGGTCATGGCCAAAGACTTGGCCGGCAACGAGGCAACCGCATTCATTATTGTCCGAGTGGCCGACGTCGACGAGCCGCCTGTGGTCAGCTGGCCGTCATCCGCCACCATGGCAGAGAATCCGTCAGCCGGCGACGTTGTGGCGGAGTTCCAGGCTCTCGAGCGTGACGCCGGCCAGACTGTCATCGCGACCATCTTGAGCCAGTCCCCCGCGGGCGCGGTTTCCGTCCTTGCTCCTGCAACCGCCGGCGGAGGCCAAATCACGCTCAGCGTTGCCAACGCGGCGGCGTTTGACTTTGAGACCAACCAGTACGTATCGCTCCGGCTCTCTGTCACGGACTCAACGCTCACGAATGCTGTTTCAGTCACGCTCAATGTGTCCATTACGGACGTTGATGAAGCCCCAGCTTGGGTGACGACAGCTGCGTCCCTGAGCGAAAATGACGGCGCGGCAACCGCAACCTTCGAGGCTTCCGACCCCGAGAGCCGGGCGGTCACTTACAGCATTCCCTCCCCGGCGCCGGCAGGCCTGCCGTTCGCCGTATCGTCGACGGGTGTCCTGTCTGTGGCGTCTCCCGGCCTTGACTTCGAGAGCCAGAGTCAATGGGTCTTCGGAATGCAGGCAGCGGACCCCGCTGGGAACCGGGCCGTCGTCAACGTCACTGTCAGAGTGACCGACGCCAACGACACACCAACACTCGCCGCAGGCACGACGATCAACCATCCCGCGACCACACCTGGAGACGTCGGCCTTGCCTTGTCGTCGCTCCTGCTCGAAGACCAGGACCTCAGCAACCCCGGATCGCAGGAGAGCCACTCTTGGTCGCTGACGTCACAGACCAGGGCGGGGGGAGCACCCGTGTCATTTTTTGCCATTGACGCCGCATCAGGACAGCTGAGCGTGCTGGGGGCATCGTCAAGCTCCCTGCAGACCGGCGACACGTACACCATCTCGGCCACGGTCGAGGACCAGGCGGGCGCGTCTGCGACTGCGACGCTCACAGTGGCGATTGTAGATGGAAACGCCCCGCCGACCGGCCTTGTCATGCAGCCCTCTTCGGGCTTGACAGTCTACGAAAACTCAGAGCCCGGCAGCGTGATTGGGCGCCCGTCAGCGACGGACCCGAACTCCGGGCAGAGCGTCACATTCACCGTGTCCACGTCGGACTCGATCGCAGGGCTTCCCGGCCTGCCTTTCGTGGTCACAGCTGACGGGGTGCTCACGACCGCGGGCATCCCCGGGGTTCCTCTGTTCCGGGCAATTGACTTTGAGACAGGACCGCGGGTCTGGAACCTGACTCTCACTGCAACCGACGATCATCCGACAGCACCCCTGTCCTCCAAGATGGTGGTGTCCGTGGCTGTCGTAGACATCGCAGAGCCCCCTTTCTTCGATTCTGCGTCGCGTGTCAACGGTCAGGGCGCCTTTACGGTCGCCATGGCCGAGACGGCGGAGCCCAGTGAAGGACGTGCCGTTATGCTCCTCTCACCGCCCAGGCTCACTGGCAGAGCCGGCGCTGTGGCCCATCCGAACGGAACTGTGACCATCGCCGCCGACGACGACGAGACGCCGGGAGCCATCACGTACGCGTGGGACTCTGCCGGTTGCTCTCCGCTCCGCGTGAATCACAGCACCGGGGTGCTATCACCGTCTGGCGGTGGGGCAGACTTTGAGACTGCCCCAGTGGTGGCGTGTCAGCTGGTCGCCACCGACAGCTCCGGGAAGACAGACGAGGCGGCCATCACAGTGAGGGTTGAGGACGCGAACGACCCGCCGTCCATCGACAGGGGGCAGGTGCTGAGCATCGGGGAGCCAACTGTCTCTGAGCGGCGGTTCGTCGTGCCCGGGTCTCTGGCAGCCTCACCCAGGGTTGCATTCTCGGACCAAGACATGACGGCCAGGTGGAGCGGTCCAACACTTGAGGCCAGGCTCCCTGTTTTCGCGTCCTCACTTCTTGACTTGAGCAACGCGTCTTTGATGGCATCCCTGACCGACGGTGAAGCCGATAGCCTCTTCGCTTCCGCTGCTCTTCGCTTGGACAGCCTCACTGGTGAGCTGACGGTGGCCGCTGGTGCTGAGCGCTTCGTCGACTGGGAGACCAGGCGAGAGGTGCTATTGAGCGTCAAGGCGACGGATACCGGCGGGCTGTCATCACTGGGCCAAGTAAGCGTGCGCATTGATGACGCACCGGATGCCCAGGCCGTGGCAATCTTCGGTGCCGCGGATGCCGGCTCCCTGGATGACTGGCTGGCTGAGCAAGCAGCAGCCGCAGAGCTTCAGGGCGGCGACAGCAACGGTGCCGGCGCGGCTGAGTCGAGCGGAGCGGCAACCGGCAACGGTACATCATCACCCCCAGAAGCAGAAGCTGACACAGAGTCCGGCGGAGCCACTGTTGTCATTCCCACGGATGGCTCCGGGGTTGTGGTGTTCCGGGGCTACTCGTTCTCGCCCTCAGCCTCTGAGCTCAGGCGGCACGGCGAGACCCTGGCTGACTACTCGACCATCGTCGCACTCTACGGTCCATCAAGCGAGCCTAGCCGGTATTCAGCAACGTGCACGGCGACGCAGCCGATGCACGAGATTCGCTGCGCGACCCAGCCTGGCCTGGGCTCAGGTCACAGATGGACCATCATTCAGACCCGTCGTCAGTGGCCGTCGACGACGCTGGTGAATCAGAGCATTGAGGTGGGGGCGCTGCTCACCACAGGGTACGAGCCTCCAGTGATCACGTCCGTCGACGTACAGAATGCCGACCGCAAGTCGTTGCCCACCACTGGTGGAACAGCATCGTTCATCGTGACCGGTCGCAACCTTGGCATCGTGGGAAGCGCAGTGCGCATCGAGTACGCATCAGCGGGGTGGCCAGAAGCGACTTTCTCGTCGGAGTGCATCGTCACGACGGATCATACGCGCGCGAGTTGCCAACTGAGTCCCGGCGCTGGTGCTGGCATGATATTCGTCTTTGTGACTGATGGCACCGAATCCTCCCGCTTTCTCACCGACATTGCTTACGCACCACCGTCGTTGGCCCGGGTTGGACTGGGCGTGCTCCGGACCTCGGGCGGTGAAACCATTGAGATCGAGGGATCTGGACTGCCTGTGGCCGAGACAATCGACTTGGTCGGGCTGTCTGTCGAGTACTCCGCGTCGTTTGCGCCTACGGCTGGCGGAGCCGCGACCAACACGGCCCAGGGCCGCGTCTATGTGGCGGCACAGTGCAGCGCGCCGAGCGTCAGCGAACGGGAGGCCGGCCGGCGCTTGGCTTGCACTACCGCCGCTGGCGTCGGCGCCGGGCTGGCCTGGCGGGTGCGGGTTGCCGGTCGCACAAGCCCAGTTGATCAGGCCCTGCCTGTGAGCTCGCGGTACGCCGCGCCTCGCGTGACTTCGGTCGAAGGCCCGGGCCTTCTCAACGCAGCAACCCGTGGTGGGGACGTTTTCTTCGTGATTGGGACGTCCTTTGGCCCAGAGACTGGCCTGCGCGCTGCTCCCGCAGCGCTCAATGCGTCGGCCAATGCGTCCTTGATCGACAGCACTGGAGACCTTCCGTCTCCGCTTGTGTCCTATGGAACTTTCGGGGCTTCGGCTGGCGGATTCTCTGCTCGCTTCGTCGGTGTTGATTGCCGAGTCCAAGTACCAGACACAGTGATCGAATGCCGGACAGCCTCTGGCTCCGGGAAGGACCACGCTTGGCTAGTGAGCATCGCAGGGCAAGCCTCAGAGGTGCACACCGCAACGCTGCAGTCATACCATCCCCCAGTTGTTGCCATCGAGGAGGCAGGTGCGCCCGATGTCGACGTTCTGCGGCTTCAGACGACCGGGGCGCAGCGCGTGAGGATCCGCGGCCTCCATTTCGGGCCTGACGTCAGCGTCATTGATCGAGTAACATACGGTGCGGCTTCTGCCGGGGTGGGCACCTCGCCGCTTGAGTACACGGCAACAGGTTGTACGATGCCGGTGCCGCACGAAGTCCTGGAGTGCACCACAGCCGAAGGTGCTGGAAGTGGACATCGGTGGGAGGTGGTTATTGATGGCCAGCAGTCTGTCAACCCTGCGACGTCGTACGCTCGCCCGGTGGTCGAGGCATTGTCCGGTACAGGGTCTGCGGATGCAAGCGCCATCGGTGGTCAGGAGATCGTCCTGACTGGCTCTGGCTTCGGGCCCTCTGGCAAGGCAGACTACCTCGAGGCAGTCACCTTTGGCGTGATCGGTTACGAGTTCACCGCGGGCAGCTGCCTGGTGACGCGGGCCCACGAGGAAATTTCGTGCAGGACGACACCCTCACG
>Ga0136560_1000269_pt1 | contig 24932 bp, 29 predicted proteins | sample AntRauMeHopE1497_FD_104925 | JGI IMG/M metagenome (GOLD analysis project Ga0136560, IMG submission 104925) | Saline lake microbial communities from Rauer Islands, Antarctica - Metagenome Hop E1 #497 | ecosystem: Environmental > Aquatic > Non-marine Saline and Alkaline > Saline | place... | reverse complement strand
GGCCTTGGAATCCGCAAGATCGCTCTGGCGCCCGAAGTCAGCTGGTCTGCCCGTCCATGTCGAATCCATCTGCAGCTATTCCCGTTCAATCTCCTCTATCTGACGGCGCAAGACCTAGAGCTCTGACCGCGTCCCAGCCAGCGATGCAGCTGCCTCGGATGCCTCTGCATCCGCAACCTTCAGCGATGCAGAGGCTTGTACCACGCGGTCGGCACGAGTCACTGGTGGTGCAGACCTCTCCACAGCACCTGAGCTGGAGGCAGGTCCAGGCCCACCGCTTGCCCTCGCTGCTCCTACATCAAGGGCCAGACGGCGCACGTCGTCGTCTGATGCTGCTACCACGCTGTATACGAACCGGAAGAAATGCCTCACGTCTGCAAGCGGTACCGCAAATCCGTCCACTTGCCGAAGGACGCCAGCTTTGACCAGAGCACAGCATGCGGTGTCGATGAGTCTTGAAGCAATGCTGCCATGCTTACCACCAGCCGACCGACCACGCGACGCAATCACATCGTCATTAGCCCTACGACCGCTGCTGACCGTCTTGGGCATAGCCGCCAGTAACCGTGCCCTGTCTCTCGGCAGCATGTCCATGGGGCCGTCGCACTGTAGCTCTGCACGTGCCTCGAAGCAAGTTCTCAGGACAGCCTGCACCGCCTCCACGGACAGGTACACCCGTCCAACTGCACCGGGCAGGCGTTCGTCCTAAATAGAGACGAACGCTTTCTCCAGAGGAACAGCACGCCCGGCGTACGACTCTGCATATCCCTGCCTCGAGCGCAGCCGCAGCCCAAGCATCGCACTCGCTGTACGTCTCACGCTTAGCATGGCAGCAAGTGCCAGCGGATCATCCGCCTGGCGTAGAAGGCGACAGAAATGGGCACATTCAGGGAACAACGATGCACCGGTACCAGGGCTAGCACGACTCAGCCCAACATCCTCGCCGGGAGCAAGGGCTCCTACATCCTGGGCGCGAGCTCCGTTCATTTCCTGTGCTAAAGAATCGGTGCCTCTGGTGACTCCAGTCTCTGAGTGCAACCCAGGCTCAGTTCCGGGCTTTCCCTTGCCCAGTTCGAGCAAAGAATCGACCCAGCGGGCAGCAAAAGCGCGACACGCGGTAGGAAGTCCCATTCTCTTGTGAATGTAGCGAGCAACTGCAGCCGGGAAACTCCTTGTCGGGTCGCCCACGAGCTCAGTTGCTGTCATTACGGCGGCTGCGTTGGCTACTTCATCGAGTGCCTCTTCTGTTGCGACGAGCGCATTCCGTGCCTGCAGAGGCCGTGGCCGTGGCTGTGGCTCGCGCGCTGTACCTGTACCCGGGGACCGCTCTTGCCCACCTGATCGTTGCCCATGTCGTGCTCCTGATGCACTCCCGAGCACTGGCCTTTGACCCAGTGAGATTGACGTACCCCGGCTCGGATGCCCAATTCCGTTCCTGGTCCGGGCTTGGTGGCTTAGAAGTGGTGCATCGTCGTCGTGCCCGTAGTGTCCGTGCACCGCATGCTTCTATGCTGTACTTCCCTTTGTCACAGGCAAAGTCAAGACATCCAGCTCTCGATAAAAGGAGGAGAATTCCGCCCGCAAATGCAATGAATGTCCTGCTGCAGCTGTTTGCGTGCGCCTGTGAGTGCCAGTACCAGTGCCAAAGGGCTAAGACCTATTCTAGAGCTCCGAGTGCTCGTCTGCCTGCATGTCTCGAGGCTCATCGTGCCACCCAGACGGACGAGTACCAATGACTTGCCTCCATGCTGTGCTTCCTGATGTGCGTGCTGCTTTGCTACGTGATCTCAATGAAGCAGGAGAGTCGCCATGAACACCTTCACGATTAGCGCGCGCAGTGGCTGGCAGGCTAGGTAGCTTACCGCGAACCTGTCCCGGAAAATGATGATTGGCACCCATCTCAGCAACTTTCATGCCGACATCTTCGTCAATTCCCCTCGCTGCAAGCGCTATCCGGAGTTCCTCCGTTACAGATGCGTACGCAACTCCAGCCTCCACTTGTGCTGCAGAACGAGCCCTCGGGAGCGGCTGAGAACGTCCAAGATTATCAGAACAGCTGTACTCTCGCATTGGGGACACTGCAGGCGGCAGCGCTCTGGCGCTACCGCCAAAGCTTTGCGGTTCGATGCACTTGCTTTCGCCCCACGCTGCCCGGTTGGACCTGGAGTAAGAATCACCTCCAGCCCAGTCTTCCTTCTCCAGATTCAGAACATCAGCGAGGTGTGGTATCGGCATTCTTCGCAATTCTTCTTGCCGTGTCCTGTGTAAGCGCCGGCGACGAATAGTCTGCCGTCTTCCAAAGGCGGTTGCATCGACTGAGAACGGCGAGGCACCGAATGACGCGTGACTCTGCTTCATTTTGGAAGTTGTATGCGACATGTGCAGTGATCAAATCGAACGATATTTACTACATTGCCATTTAGATAGCAGAATTGAATTGTCGTCACTGGCAGGAGCGAAAGCTGTTGAGCAACCGATAGGTTGTTAATGTGTTCGTTACATAGCCGAACAAGACTCTGCAAATGAGATTAACAAGAGATTCCCCCCAGACTCTGCAAACTCATATCTTGCCCGTTCCCCTACCCTACATCTACGAAGCGTAGCGAAATCATTGCAAACGCTTGAAGCCGGCACTGTTTGCCATTACGCTTGCTCTACAGAATACCGTGGGCTGATCAGTCTTCACCTAAAGTCTGACTTTCGTCGGCGGTGCCCGAGGTCCTCAGGTGAGGTTCCGCTAGCGATGAGCGCAGCGGAGCTTTTCGTACTCGCTTCTTCGTCCTCCTCTTGGATTTTAATGTGCGTCTACAGCTCGTCCGTGTGATGGTGCAGTTATTGTATCGTACAGAGCCGTGCTAAACCTTCGAGGGCTGCATCTTGCTTCATCTGATTACTTTCTGATCGTCGTATTACAACGGACACTATAGAATGGCAGCTCTGGAGGTACTCATGCTGCTTGAAGGTAAAGCATTGGAGCGTGTGTATGATGACTTCAAGCGGAAGGCAGACAGTACAGGGGGAGACGGTCTTACTCTGGATGAATTTGTCGGTACATGCCTCAAGAACATTGATTCTACCAGTGTAAGCCGAGTAGAGTTAGTAGATCAACTCACGGAGTTATTTGCAGAGATTGATGTCAACGGAGATGCGCAACTAGAGTGGTCTGAATTCTTGGGTTTCTGTGCCGATGCCGGAAGCATGAGCGCAGTCCGCAGCATTCCGCCGAAACCTTTCCGATTTGAGTTCAATCCAGACTACACTGATCGCTGCTCTCGCCCTGACTGCAAAGTCATAAGGAGGCTGGTGAAAGTGCCAGGGAAAAATGGGTGTGTGTTTGCGCTGGAGGATGATTCGGACGAGATCCGGATGTATGACCAGGCTTGTGGCAAGCACCTAGGGTCAATTAGCCTTGCGCGTGACGACACTAAACGGCGATCCGACGCTCCAAAACTGACCTGTTTGGATATGGTGCTTATTCCAGAGCACAATTTGGTTGCAGTAGTGCTAAGTGACTTTGGGGTTGGCCTGTGGTTTACTGCAGGAACGTTTGTGTGCCATGGGATGCTCCCGAGGCGTGGTCAAGCAGCCCACTCGCTTGCCTGGAACGCAGACTCGAACCGATTATTCGTGGGATGCAAAAGCGGCAAAGTATTTGCTTACGATGTCGAGGCTCGTAAGCTTGTTGCTGAGCTGAGAGGACACACAGATGTCGTCTCAGAATTACTCTCGGTTGCCGAGGGGTCAGAAGGCGCTATCATTTCACATGGACTGGATAAGCGTACTCTCCTATGGGACGCCACCTTGAACTCTAATCGGCCTACTCCTATTCTTGGAACCCGGCAGTTACTTCGGTGCCTCACGTGGCTGCCACGGAACGAACGCATGGTTGCTGCCACGCTGGGTGGCGGCGGAGAGATCATCGGATGGGACTTAGCAGTAACCGGCACTGCGTTTCATCTCGTGGGGCACCGCGGAGACGTTGTCGCAATGGCTGCTTTGCAGAACGACAGCCGAATGGAACGACTCATTTCGGTAGATGTAGGATGCAACTTTAGGGTCTGGGAGGTGTCAGATGCCGCTACAGGAGAGATACCCTGCATTGCCGTGTTCTCGCCGCCTACACTGTCTGTGCAGCTGCCTAGCTGTTTGCTGGTGCTCAGTTTTAGGGACCAAAACGGCAATGCAGCTGCGCATGGCGAGAATGCGAAAGGTTCGGCAGCTAGAGATGCAACTGGGATGATATAGTCAGCAAGAGCCACCACGCTTGTAACACCGGATGCCGGCACGGGTGCCCCTGAAGCGAACGAAGGCACCCGGCTTGCGGTGGATGACGAGCACAGCATCATGCTTGGAGGAATGAGAATGCAGATGTACAAGCATTCGTTCTTCGTGCCCGGTGCGATCGTTAATGTTGCCATGCACAATCCGGTGACACACACCTTCGCGACATGCGTAGGAAGAGAGCTAAGCGTGTGGTCCGACAGCACTGGTAAGAAGAAGCTCGAACTGCCGAAAGCATTCGCCGTCGATGCTACCGCCATGTGTTTCGACGATCGAAAGCGGAAGCTTCTCGTCGGAGCGCACGATGGAACCATTACGGTGCTCAACTGCCTCAATGGTGCGGTCATGAAGGAGGCCGACGTGCCACATCGAGCCGAGGTGACTAGCCTAACGTACCACGTCAGGGACCGGAACGTCGTGTCAACGTCGCGAGATGGAAGCATCACGGTGCACAATGAGGAGCCACAGGATAGCCTTGAGCATCTCCGCCATGTAGATAGGGCACATGACGGAGAGTGTTCCTGCGGCCACGTCAGCGAGGAATTGGCATACATCGCTACTGGCGGGGCTGACGGGGTTGTCAGGGTGTGGCAGTATGAGTCATGCGATTTGCTAGTAGAGCTTGTTCCGAAGCTAGAAGGCAACCATTCTTGTGCCACAGATGAAACTAGAGAACAAATGACCGCCACTGAGGGACAATCAAGGCCAAACGGCCCAAAAGCGAGATCAAAAGGTGTCGCTGGCTCCGTGGGACCTCCGATCATGTCGGTGTAGCTTGCAAAAGATAGGCCCATTCTTGTGTCCAGCGATGCCGCGGGCTCTGTGCAGATCTGGGGTCTGCATGTAGATGAAACTTTCTTGAGCTTTACTCGCATCGGTAGTTTCGTGCATTCGTACCCTGACATACGGAGCGAAGTGATCCTTGCTGGTGGTGGGAGATACAGTAATGGTGAGTGCAGCTCTAGCACGGCCAATAGCGCGACTGGAGGTGTGCACACGTATGTGCGACATGATAACATGTCCTTGGTGTCACAGTATCACCTGAATGTCCTTAGGAAGAAGAAGAAGAGCACGGGTGTGCGCCTGCCAGTGGAAGACCCCGCCCTCAGGTGGTGGGAGGGGAAACTGCAGACAAACAGCACTATCTCGAAAGTGATCGATTATGTCCTGGAACGAAAGAAATGTTCTGGCTTGCTCAGTCCGGACGAAGACAGGCAACAGAAGCGGGGTATGCGCAGGCAGATGGCAGCAAAAGCTGCCCAACGTGCCAACTCTAGCTAGGCCCAAGGTGCCGACTCTAACAAAGCCCAAGGTGCCGACTCTAGCGAAGGTACAATCTCACACGCCGATGATAGATCAAGCCAGCACGATGCCAAAATCGACAGCAATGTGGCAACTTTGTATGCGATAGCGAATGCTGCATCAATTCGTGCTGAAATGTTATAGCTAGCTGATACCGCTCACTTACCTACAGTCCGGCAGGTGAAGTCAAGGCAGCCTGCCGCGGCCTCAATCGTGGGACTATTGTACGGGCCTGGTGCGCAGGAAATGATATTCCAAGCCAAGGCCCGCCCTACATAGGAATCAGAACGAAAGGATGGAGTATCACCAGTATCACAGTCAGCCTCGTCTCGTGTCGCTATCGGTATAGTTGTGTGCGATGACAGTGGTTACGTATCAACCTACGACGGACAACAATGTGCTCGGGAAATCGAGGTACTGCAGGAGTACTGCAAGCCGCTGGCGCCGTCGAAGCTAGCGTGCAACCGGGCAAGCTACGAAGCCTTGCGACAGGTGTCTCTAGATCGCCGAGGGCTTCCAAAGCATCATGTCGGCTCGGATCGATACATGCGGAAATAGCCCAGCCCCGATGAACTTGCAGCTACTTGCGTAAATTACTTGCCATGTGTTGCCCAGTTTCGCGCGCACGACGAGGCAATCCGCTGCGGACAGCTTATTCTGGCATCGGGAAAGTACTGCGTGCTGACTGGCAGCATGGACGGGCGGGTGCGCCTATGGTCATTGCTAGGTGACAGCCTCGGATAGCTATGCACACCGACGTGGGAACTGCAACTGTGGGGATCAAGCAGCAAGGTTTCCCGCCCTGATTGGACATTTCCGAGCCAGTTGCTTGCGGAGAGAGCAGAAGCTAGGTCGTTGGCACAGATCCTCGCAGATACGTTGGATCAGCAGTTCGTTGATCGGACCCGGGTCTTTGATGAACATAAATCGATTGTCGCGCCACAGGAATATAAATACGGCGATACGCAGGGCAAGTCTACCACCTTTTTGACAGATCTAGCCGGACCTGTGATCCAGGACCGCCCTAGTCCTGCATCACACCACCCTTTCCAGAGCAGGATGGGCGAGTCGAAAAATCATCAACCTCCCCAAGATGAGGGCAGGTTCGGCCGTCCAGCATCTACCGATGGATAGAACCTGAGAAGAAGCAGCAGCAGTAGCGGTAGTAGAAATGGGAATGTTAGCATGTAGAAGGACTCGCAGCTCACAGTACTTCGGGAGTAGTCTGGGAAAGTACTTCTGCGTCGGGCATCCATTGCAATATAGTCTGAAGCGTCGATCGCTGGAGAAGCTAGACAGTCAAAAGCAGAAGCAGAGATACTCGACCACTTTGCTGGCAGTCTACGGGCTCAACCGGACGTCAGTGATTTAGTGCCTCTCGAAATCATACAGAACATGAACTAGAAGCTTCTCGTTGAACGCCTGGCTGTATAGCTCGACGGAGGCGTTGTAGCCAAGAAAGGTCGAAGAGCTAGTGTTGCTGCCCGCGCAGTGGCAGAACAGGTCAAGGACTCATCGAAAAGAAATCGAAGCAGCGGTTCGGATGCTGCATCCGCCTAGCTGAGCTCACTGCAGAGGGTACGAGCTGCCGAGAAGTTGGAGGAAAGAGTCAACCGCACCTACCTACATGCACTGGAGTCCAAGCATACCGAGGGCCTGACGAAACACCAAAGCATAGTGGAGAAACGGCAGAATAAGACAGTAGAATCTGCAATGAAACTATCCCCATTCTTGTCAAAGAGACTGATGCCTGCAGGTGCTGAGCCTCCGGCAGATGTGGCCTTAAGGGTACCGGTACCGCGGTCAGCAGTTGACGCTATGCTTCGTACTCCAACTCGGAGACCTCGAAGTCTCGCTCCAGTCTCCGGGGTAAAATCCCGTCGATCTGATGAAATCCAGACGACGAGCATGCAACTGCAAGTGCCGGTCCGGCCCGACTTAGCTCAAGACCCTGTGGAGCGACGTAGGCTGGGTGCGAGGCTGGCACCCCTCGATCGGGACCTGCTGGCAATGCTGAGACAGACAGAAGCAGCATTCCAAGAAACGCACCCAGAAGGCCCTCATGTGCGCGCTAGTACACCTGTCTTGGCGTCCTCGCAGCGGAGAGCATCTACTGCCATGGACAGGTCGCAGCTGGAAGCACTCATGCGAGGAGCAGCAAGCTCGGTAAGTGCTAGTTCTCCAACACCTGGCAGCACCATTGACCAAAATCAAGAAGAGGGGCTACACATATACCCCGAGGCCCCTGCAGACGATGGCTACGTGTCAGAAGACGAACAGGAAGCCGATACGTTCGAGCTGGAGGCTTACAAAGCTATCGGAGTGCGACCGCCTCGAAAGCGAAGGCTGCGACGTGCCGCGACCAGCGCCGTGACTAGAGTAGGGTCTTCGTCCCCTACCGGGCATGATGACGATGATGATGACGCCGGCACTGAAGGCAGTCACGATGGCGAAGCCTCGGAGAAAGCTATCAGGGTACCGACCAGATTCGGGCCGTACTCTGCGCTTGAAGTGATCAGGATGCGCAGATTATTCGAGAGCATCGACAAAGATGGGTCAGGAAGCGTTGAGCTCATTGAGCTGCAGGAAGCCCCCCAGTGGAAGGAACTGTTCTCAGCGGACGAAATTTCTTCACTCTTCGAGACTATGGACGTGGACGGCAGCGGAGACGTATCATTGGAGGAGGTCTTCCGTGCAACTTTCCCCATGGCTACTGGCTCCGACATCCGAGCCATGGTCAGGACTACAAAATTGCATCGGAGAGTAAAGATGATTCCGAGAAAGCAGGCCACAAGAGAGTTGAGCACCGGACAGAAAGCGGAGATCGAAGCAGTGTTCAGGGCATTCGATGTCAACAACGCTGGCTTCGTGACCGTGGACAACATAAAGGAGGTATTGGGTCAGTATCGAGGCCTTCTGTCCGACATGTTTGGTATCCAGGAGATCACCGATGTCCTTGCATCGTATGACGAAGATGGAAACATGGCGTTCGATGTGGATGAGTTCACGATCATGATGAAAGATCGGTGGTTGGCAGACGCCGATGCAGGCAATGGAACGTAAAGAAAGTAGTTGTACAACCTAGCAAAGACTGTGCTGTCCCTAATCATGGCAATAACACGCATCTTCCACACTGGAGAAGAGAAAGCGCCAATGTCACTCTAGCTCCATGCTGTCGTCGCCATCGCCATCCTCCTCCTCGTCCTCTTCTTCGTCCGTCTCCGACCCTTCCATGACAGCCATTGCAAGCAGAAGCTCAAGCACCTCTTGCTAGTCCCTGTGAATCTATTTCACAGCATGCTGCGTTGCTTGCATCTGGGACACAATATGAGATACTAGGAACGGGTTTTGAATGTCCATGGCTTCGATATGCCTGGGGTCGAACATGTTCCCCTTGATTGGCATGCCATTGCTCATGCTCGAAGCGGCAGATGGCCGCCTATATGGACGACCTCGGAGACGCCTGCCAGAGGCATCGTTGGACGTGAGGATGCCGCCTGCACCCCTTCCCCCGTCAAGTTGGGACTAAACCGTGCTGCTTGCCGACTCTTCGCTCTGGGTCAGGTCTGACCTGTATGCACTCGCATTCGGCAACATGGCAGGCGTATTACTGCGAGACAGGGATGGAATACCACCTCCTTGCCCAGACTGAGCCACCCCGGATGACACCTTTCCGCCTGGCTACGCTTCCCAGGGAGCATGGAACGAACCTGTCTGGTTTGTGTGACGAGCCCCGTGAGAAGACGATCGATGCACCCACGTTTCCCGGCCACCGGCTCCGACCACGATCGAATTGTTTCGGGGTGCGCGCATCTGCGGCCTCTTGGTCTACCTCCGGGGAGAAACAGGCGACGAACCGCCGGCGCTCGAATCTCCGTCATCATCCACACTAGTATCACCGGTCGCCGAAGCCTACCTCACGTCTGATACCGCCTCTTGCATAACCCTTGCCACTGCATCAGCATCGCTGGATCTCCCCGCAACTTGTATCTCTGCTCTAGGTCCAGCCCCAGATGCTGCATCTTCTGCGCTCTCAGCCCGTTGCTTGGGCATCAACGTGCCCATCGACGGGAGTGATGATGCAAGGGCTCGACTGGCAGCTGCTGACATGGAAAGAGATCTCCTTTTCCTGACCCGGCGAGCCACCTCGTCCACCCTGGCCCGGCGCCTGCCTTGGTGCGGATGTCCTGCCTTGACCCCGTCTTCTTCTGCCGATAGCAGCGGGTGAAGTCGAACGCCACCGTGTGGAACGCTGTACTCAGATGGCCCTGCTTCGGACAGCGGCGCAAGCATCACAATAGCTTGCGGGTGCGAGCCCCGGTGGAGGTCATGGCTACTGCCCAGCTGACGCATTGCCGGAGTTACGTGCACAAAACTTCTGCTAGGAACTAGCGTGGCTCGGGCACTCTGTGTGGACGCGATACCCCCTGTTGAATGGCCACCGTCTGCGCGTCGAGGAGTACCTGTTGTGCCAAAGCTGAACTCTCGCCGTGCATTTGACCCAGCCCCCGTCGGCGATCTCAAGTAACCGCGTTCAGACGGACTACCTGTGGGAGTGGCAATAGGCATGGATACTACAGATGCACCAACAGGCAATCGAGGTAGAGTAGGTGCTGACATTCTACGGGAGTGCCGCACCTGCTCAATTGCGCTCCGCTGCAGGTCTGAACCTCCATGCACAGTATCATGCCCTTCACTGTCCACGCCATGATCAATCATGCTCCCATCGCCCCCCTCCTGTTCATAGAACGCGGCCCCTCCACTTTCGGGTGCTTCTGCTCCAAGGGGGGGAAGGCGTCCTCCGGCCGTAGGATCTCCTTGGTGCTTCGACCGCCGCTTTAGGTGCATCGGAATAGGCCCAGTGTCATCCATGACTTGCATGGGGATTGCACCACCTGCACCAATCGTCGCCCCCGGAAACTGTAGTGGGGGCGCCACTGAGCCACCAGCGATAGATTGAATAGATCGAGTGAACGAGTGAGCACCATGCTTTGACAGAAGCGTCTGGAAGTTCGCACCTGTGTTCTGAGCGTGCTCCATGGCTGCCAAGGTCTGCTCGATAAGCATCCCTGACTTCTGAGTGATCTGTTTCTTTTCCTCGGGAGCTACAGGGGCTTCATGCGCTACTCGCCGCCGCACACCACTCTTTGTGTCCTTTGACTGCAGATGGCCCGCGCGAGACCGCTTCGCCCTCGACGGCCTGTCTACGTCGACCCCTCCGCGGCTCAAAAGCATTCGGCGGCTCTTAGCTGCGATCGCTTGGCGGAGCATGCGACGGCTTTGTTTCCTGGAAGTGGCACCCGCTGAGCTGCTACTGCTACCCCCAGCGACCTGCGGCTTAAGATGCATGGATGAGGCCATGTGCCGCAGTGCAGTGATAATGTCGTTTCCGCCCGCCTCGGGTTTGCCAGACGAGGGTGTGAGCTCATCCATGTCCAGATCAACCGACGAGCGTTTGCTGCTAGCACTCGGCCCGCCCGGTACCGCGACCGGAGGTGGAGCCCCCATGGGTGCCTATTTGCTTTCTTCATCGCTGCCGCTCTAAGTGCCCCCGCCTATCCTGGCGGTCTTGCGACTGCCCGGTGACCCGCCCACCATTGGTGCAGGAATTGGGTTGCCGTCCTCGTCTAGAAAACCAAAGGCCTTGTGGGCGTGCGAAGCGAGTCCGATGCTGCTCCGGCGGGTTCGACTGTGTCCCGATGGATCCCGTGCAGCAAGTCTTCTCCTCTTGATCCGCCTGAGCCGGCCGAGGGCCACTTCCAGTAGCTCTGCCTCTACTTCTGGGTGCTCCCCAAGGATGCCGTCCGCCTTCTCGCGACTCACTACGAAGAGTTCCGTAAAGGTAGACGCGCGAACAGTCACTACATGTTTCGATGTGCACAGCAAGGCTACTTCCCCAAAGATGCTCCCCTCTGCCAGCCGGAGGTACACCTCTCCATCGAGGGACACAAACTCCACGACGCCCTCGGCTACGATGTACAAGGCATTTCCAGAGGAACCCTCTTTCACTATCGTTCGTCTCGGCGCGTACTGGGCCGGGTAGGATGCGAGCAGGAAACTGGTGACGAAAGCGGGTTTTTTTTTGTTAAGAAACGTGCTTTTTGTATGATATCTCTGTATATCTCCATGACAAGCTCAACCTGCAACGGCTGCGAGAGTTCTCGAAGCAGCGTCTGCTCATCGAATCCCGTGGCGGACCTGCGCTCGAAGATGAGATCAAAGTGGTCCCTTACCCTCGCCCGGAGGCTTGCGCTCAGTTTCTTCGAGCTCATGAAGGACTCCACCTGCTCCATGCGAATGCGCTTTCGGCGGCTAGCGCTGTCCACCTAGTCGATGTAGGCAGCCAGCGTGGCCGTGATGAAGCTAAACAGCACCGCTCCGACGGCGGTGATGAAGGTGACGTAGATCCGCTCCAACATGGTCACGGGTACGAGGTCGCCGAGTCCCAGCGTGCTCAGGATGGTGAGGGACCAGTAGATGCTGGCCACGTACCTCTCGTCTAGAGGAGCGTCGAGCAGCTCATATCTGGAGAGCCAAGTGTCCGGGTCGGGAAACTCGGACACTGCTACGAACGAGAAACCGCACGCTACCCAGTGTGATATGAGGAAGAACCACATCGCAAACTTGCAGATGCGGAGAAACCCTGGATTGAACTGCAGGTGCTCCTGAAAAGGACGGAGATATTTTTCCAGCCGCCACGCACGCAGTATCTTTACGAAGCGCAGCAGCTTTACCAGCTTGAAGAGGCGGGGGAGGCGGATGAGCCTGACACCTCTGAGCTGGCTGCCGAGTGATGGCGCGATGAGACTCAGTGGGATGCTGCCCACCAGGTCCACGGCGAAATAAGACGTGAGGTAGTTCCACGCCACCTGCTGCCAGTCCACTACGACTTGGTTCTCGTGCTCGTACGCGCTGCAAAAGTTTACCATGATATCGATGAGGAAAAACATGTCCACGATGATCTCTGTCACAACCCAGGCGTCCACCCGGATGGTCTCGTCGCTAAAAAATCCGATTCGAAACGGAATGATCGTGGCAGACCACAATAGGAGCACAACAACAATAAGATGCCAGGCCCTGAGGAACGAACTGTTGGGCAGCAGCAGCCAGGTGTTGCGAACATACTCGGGGAGTTCTTCCGGCCTTGCGTGTTCCAGCTCCGCGGCCGAGATGGTTCGATTCGTGCCTATCACTTCCTCCTACTGCTGGCGGATATGAGCAACAATTGTCATGGCTCGAAATCGCTGCCTAACGTTGAGCCAGCGCAAATGAGCTCTCTCCTTTACTTCCAGCTCTTGCATCGCTTTCGAGCCCGCGCCACTACCGATTCCTTCAGCGTACTCAGACTCAACCGCGCCACTGCGTCCACCTCTACCAGCAGCCGGAACAACGGATAAGTTAGCATCTAAATCGGCGCTTGCAGATCTTTCGGGCGCTCTAGGTTTCGAAGGTGGACCAGGAGCCATACCCTGCGCAGCAGCATTAGGTGCGTCTTGAGCGACAGCCGTCTCAGCTCCGCGGACCCCACGCTTGCTTTCTTCATCGTTTACCCGGTCATGACTGCTGGCAAACTATGAATGGACAAGTCGCTCGCTCTAAAGATGTCTAGAATCTGCAGCAGGAGGGCTATTATTATCATTGACGACCCCAACGTCCTATTCCTCTGAGGGATGAACCCTTGACATCAAAATCGTAAGTATGCGAGAAATATCCACAGGTGCGTAAGGAACGAAGCACCTTTCCTGTATTCTTAGCTTCTAGACAGCTCAAACTAGTACCCCAGGGGGCGCAGTCCGTGCGTAACGGGTTTCGCCTCTAGCCCAACGCAACTGCAATGCACACAGGTTGTTTTTCAAAGGCACGGCTAAAAATTCCTGAGAAAGCAAAAGTGGAATGTCAGCAAGTTCAAGAGCCCAGTCCAGTGAATTAGGTTTGGGCTCGCAACCTCGTGAAAAGCCCCAAGCGCCAATGCGAACATCATGAGGCTGGGTTGGTCGCAACGAACCGGAACGAATCGAGCGGTTGCAACACGATCAGGCCAGTATAGAACCTCAAAATAGCATCGATAGTAGGCCTGCGTAAGCTAGCCCTCGTTCATTAGCAGGGCATTGCTTTCTTCACGAAGATAACGGCCCTGTATTTGGCAGTATAGCTCGCAGACTTTGACTCGAAGCGATCATTCGCGTTCGATAATGCTGGCGAATCCCGCAACTTCCTACATCCTGTTGATTGCAGCATGCTCGGCCTTTTGTGGTATGGCTCAGGTAATTCAGAGACTACAGCCATTTTTGCTGCCTGGGGGGCGTTCCAGCGCGGTCTCTCGCTCAGCTAGCGGAGGGCTTGTTGAATCGTAGCAAAGTCTGGCAATGTTTGTTGCGAATGCGAGCTCGTGTTCGATTTAGACTAGATTTAGTCTTGCTCAACCCAATTCTATTGACCCGTACATGATTGGGCCTTCTGCATCTGGAGCTGGACTGTCTGGTGACTTCGATCCGCTGCACGCCAGATTTCCGCTGAAGGCCGAAGGTGGCATGCAACAGGCGTTACTGGGCAAAGGTGGGCTTTCAAGAGAGCAAGCTGCCCTGGCAGCAGCTCAGTTGGATACCCAGCTATTAGAAGCGGGTAAGCGTGGGAACCGGGCGCTCGTGTCTGCTTATCTCGCGGCCATGGAAAGCGTAGCGACGGAGACTCGTCGGAGGAGGGAAATGGCCTCATGGGTGGCAGCGGACTGGCCGCTGATCACAGGATCCGTCTCGGAAGCAGCCAACATCATTCGAGTAGCTGAAAACCGGAACAGCTCTGCCAATGGCGATGCAGATTCCTTGGGCGAGCTGCGGTTCCCAGCCCCGACACCCCTCCCTGTCCTCGCATCGCAGCAGGTGGTCGGAGTTGGTTCTTGCCAGCTGCCGGTACGAGAACGGGGAGGGGTGTCGTGGACGTATCTGGACAGGGGAGAGAGTACGGCCGCTGCAGCCGCTGCGGCCGCGGGTGCTTCGTCCTCATTCGCTGCTGCTCTTCCCTCGGGTTCTCTGCTGGTGAACCCGAAACTTGCCATCACGGAGCCAGAACGGCGCCGCGCCTCGCTCCCCTGGGCCACGCTAGCCGCGCCATCCTTGGCTACCGGCGCCGGTGGTTGGGATGTTGCCAATCTGGGCCTTATGAGAACCCTTGACTCTAGCCTTGGTGTTGCCTCCGGCAGCGTGAGTGGTCGAGCGGTCCCCATGTTCCTGGGTGGAGTTGCTGTGCTAGGCGTGGCATCCTCAGCCTCGAGAGAAAGTGCGGGGAACAGTCCATCGGGGTCCTCGTACCCCTTCCTGCTTCGAATCGCTCTGTCGGTTGGCAGCCGGCGGCGGGTGGCGTGTTCCCTGGGGACCAATTGCGTTTAGGAGGTGGAGAGCGATGCGACGGCTGGCCAGCGCGAGCCGCTCTGGGTTGTGTTCCTCACCGGAGATAGAAAGCTTCCTCGCCTGTCCATCCGTAGCACGGCCGAATGCCACGGAGGCACCGCCCCATCGCACCCTGAGGACAGCCGAGGGGGGTCAGTGCCATTTGTTGTACCACAATAGAATGCAGGGCAGGTGGGCCGGGCGACACTGTTCTCCGCAGCTGCCGGCAACACTCTTGACGGCCCGGTGCATGGAGCTGCTGATCAGCTCGGTCGGCGACCAGTTTTGTGGTGTCCCTTCCAGCTGCCGAGCGACGGGGTTATGGCAGTGGCACTGGGACCCACTGCATCGAGAGACAAAGGGCTCTCGCGGGGCACCGCCTCATCGGGATTCGCGGGCGGAGGGATGGACGGACCGAGGCCTGTGCTGATTCACGCCCAGGCAGTACCCGATGTGGGGCGAGCCCTGTTGCTCTCTAGGAGTAGCGCTGGCACTGCCGGTACCTCGTCGTTCGCCTCCAGGCTTGGCCTCACCCGTATCTCTGACACAGTATTCGATGGAGTGCAAGGCGGCTTGTTGGCCCCGCAAGCGTCGCCGGTCCTAACCAGCGCCATGGCTTTGAGCGGGGGAACAAGAGCCGCCGTATCGTCGCTCGGTAGTCGTGCTTCTGATGAGGATGTCTTTGAACTGCTGGGGTTCACGAGGTACAGGACAGGCTCCACCCGGCTGCGCACCGGGCTTCGAGGCTCGATGCGGCTACAGCAGGGAGGCATTCGCGACGTGCGGTGCGGGCTGAGGGTAGAGATCGGCTACAGCCCCGAGCTGCGGGCGGTGATACCAGCAGACGTAGTGCTGGGAGACGCGAGCGGCAGTATCGCCGATGACGACGTGTTGGGAGGGGGCTCTGGTTCGGGAGGATCAACGGAATCGGACAGGGATTCTGTCAGGGCAGGCGATCTTCCCCCCCTTGTGCGACGATTCAGAATCGTGTGTGACGAGTGCGGTGCCGGGCCCTCCGCCGCAGCAAACAGCATCACTCCTGCAGGGGGTCGGGTTCTGGCCGAGGTCGATGTCCCGCTCGGTTTGGCCGCCCAAGTGAGGCTTCACCCGCTGCCCCTCATCCCTACGCTTGAGCTTCGGCTCGAGGTTGCGAAATGGACGGCCTAGGGTTAGAGAGAGCTGATTTAGAGGGTTTAGAGTCTTCGGGGGGGGCAGGCACAAGGGGTGACCGGTGATGATACCGTGCTACGGCTGGTGATGAACGCGAATGCAACAGTGGTCGCAGCGCTGGCGGCTGGAGGAGCCGGCTTGCCTGTGGACTCCACCCCTGACCTGCTAACTCCGCCTGCCAGCGCAACGCGAAGTCAGACGTCGTTCGGACCTCGGGGAACAGACGACGAAGGCAGAATCGAGTGGCTGCCGAGCGGACAGAATCCACTTCCTGTTGGAACAAGCTGCAGGCAGACGCTTGGCCCGGCTCGATGGCAGCTGCCCAGGGACGGGGTAGATGCCGGCTTGCCCGTTGACGCTGCGACGGCCGATGGATCATATGCCATCGGTCTCGTGAACCGCGGGGCCGAGTACACACTGCCGTTGCTCCCAGCAGAGATCCAGCCAGAGGTTGGCGCCGCGCGGTAGGTTCCGCTTCTAGTCCGTCGGCTGCGATGGGCGTCGTACGGCAGTGGGGCACGGCAGAGTGCGACCGCCGCGGCGGACTGGGCGAGGACGTTCGAGGGCATCGTGCCCGAGGCTTCCGTGGAGTTTGCTGTCGGTCTCGGGAGCAGCATCACGAGCACACTGTCCGTGCATTATACCGTGACTCCATTGTCCGCGGCAGGGCATGCGCGCTGCCCGGAGCCGGCACGAGACACTCTACTAGGGGGCAGAGGCTCTCTCCCGGTCGGTGCTGCTCCTGGCTCCAGAGTCGGTTCCGGGGCTCAACAAGGTGAGTGGGATATCGACAGCGCAACACCTGCGCATGGGAGTGCCTGCGGTTTCGTGTCTTCTCTGTCTCCTCGGCTTACTCACGCAAACAGGAACGAGAGGAACGATTCCACTGCCTTGATCCTGCTGGAAGCTGCAGCAACGCTCAGGCTCCGTGCGGTCGGGTCGTTCGTTGTTCGTGCTATCGCCGTAGCAGACGACCGTCTCCCGTCCGAGGTGGCAGTGGCAGTTGTGCGGGTGGACCCGCCTCTGATGCCATTGGGTGTTCCAGTGCCTCGATCAGTCGGTGCACTGCCGACAGGGCTGCCTGCAGCGACAGCAGCCTCGGGTGGCATTAGCGCCTAGAGAGTGGTGGTCAATGGCATGTCTCTCGGTGGCCGCGTGGCGGTCCTAACGCCAGCGCTTGTGCCAAATGCATCGCTTGGGAGTGATGCCTCTAGCGAGCATGTAGCCGGGGCGTGCTATGCGGGAAACGGAATTTACTGCCCGCAGAACTGCTCTTCGCTTTACTATGTGTGCTCTGCTGAGGGCCTTGCGTCCGCGATGCAGGTACTTCCGTCTGGACTGGTGTGTGCTCGTGGCAGGATCGAGTTCTTTGGACGGGCAACCCTGCGCAGGGGCGAGATCCGTCAGTGCCTCGGCGTCCCCGGGGTCACGCTTCGGGCAGACGAGGACTATGATGCTCTCTGCTCTGCTGCCCCCGACGGAGACTACTGCTCAGCGCCGTGTGCGCGCAGCATATTTGCTTGTGCCGGCGGCAGGGCTGGACAGGTGATTCGACTTGGCCAAGACTTTAGGTGTCTCAACGGGCTGGTCGTAGCCGAGAATACGGCCGTGTGCGTGGCTCAGGTTGGCCGTCGGTAGGCGCTGCAAGACGCGGTGGATGGCGATAATCTGGATCTAGTCGATCGCGAGCTGGCTTCGTAGTCGACTGAAAGCTGCCCGGCGGGAGACGGAATCTACTGCAACGCGTTCACTCACGGAAGGTGTTCTGATTCGTATTTCCTTTGCGATGACGGGAGGCGTGGCCGCACGTTCGGCGCCCCAAACGGCACTCTGTGCCTAGCCCCGTCTGCAGGCACAGCCCTCGCAGCACTCGTACAGGACTCGCACCCGCAGTGTACGGACGGGAGTATCAGCGCGACGGCGTTGCTCGGCCCTCGCTTTGCCGTCGGTGCCGCCGGTGCCAGTGCCGCGGCGTCGGAGCAGGTGCCTGCTGGGGGCACCTCGTCGTCCGTGTGCGCAGCCGGGGCGGCGTTCGCGGCTGTCGAACACGCGTATGGAATGCATGCCGGGTGGTACGGCGAGGCTCCCTGGTCATCAAGCGCCGCTCGTTCAGGGGCGGCGGCAGCCGTAGATTCAAGTGATGGTCGGGCGCTCCTTCGTGCCATTGCATTGCAGCGGGAAGCTGGAGCCGTCGATCCAGGTGCCGTACTCACTCCATCTGCGGGTGTCGCCCGGCAGCAGCTAGTGGTATCAGACTCTTCCGCCGCGTTCGTGCGAGAATCCATGCTGGATCCTCCTGCTGCCGGACTGCAGTGCGTCTGGTCAGCGGCAGAAATCGCCAGGGGGCTTCCAGCCAAGCGACGCGCCGACGTATCCGGAGACGCGACCCGAGGGATCCTCGGGGTTGACCAGGGAACGTTCATCGACGACTCTCTGCTGGAGTCACCAGGAGTCGCCGCCCTCGCTCGGGCATACCAGTGCACGACCCACTACATGACTTGCTACAGGAAGCAGGCGGCAAGAGAGTGGTGGCCCTGGTCGGCAGGTACCTCTTCGGCACCCCAAATGCGGCGGAGTGTCCTCTCTCTAGAGTCGAGTGCAGGTGGTTCGCTTCGCACACCGAGCCAATCAGCGTGGTCCGTTGGCGCCGCGGATGCGTGGGTTCCGCTGGCGCCGCAGCGGGCGCCCCCGGGCACCATGTGCTTAGGAGGCGTCTTGGTTCCGGATAATCATCCAGCTTGTGGGTCGCTGTTTGACCCGCCGGCCGGACTGCGGGACGGCAGCCTCGAGTCGAGAGCCGAGAGCGGAGACGAGGAAGCGTTCGCTGTGCTCCGGGCGGTGGAATCAGCTCGTTAGGCCGGCCGACTCACGCAGCCTCCACGCATCGTAGAAGGGTACGTGGTGGTGCGCGGTCTGGACGAGGAAGAGCTGACAGATGCCGCATTAGCTCGGGGAAGGGTTCTCTTAGGTGCTTTCGTTCGAGCCGTGAACGGATCTCAGCTGGCTCGCCGGCTGACGCAAGCCGCATCAGCAGAGCTCCGGGCTTCCATGGGCCGTGCAGGTGAGGCCGACAGCTTTGCGGACTCTCTCTCTCTCGCCCGCCGATGGCCCGGACTCACGCCGCACGAATACGTCTGGCTAGAAGCAGTAAACACTACGGATGCCGCCCTCGCTAGCATCCCCTCCTCGAGGTGGCAGGGTATCAATGCTGTGAGCAAAGCGGGAGGAGGACCCGAGAGCCGGCGGCCAGAGTCCTCTGGCTGTTCCCCGAGGGAACTAGCAGTGGCTGCGATGGCACTTGAGGCTCTTGCCAACGGAGAACCGGTTGATGAGGCATCATTCAAGGCCTTCCAGGACCCCGTGTGTGCCTTGGCTGTGCCTCGCAGCCGCAGGCGTCCTAATATCGTGGCTTGGGTGGCGAATGGCCTCTGGCAGCGAGGTAGGCAGCACCCTGCTGTTTGCCCCAGAGCAAGTGCCTGTGTCTTCGGGCCCGCCCCCACGCTGCCGGGAGATACTGGCAGCGGATCTGCGAATTGCCTGGGCTCAAACTGTTCCTCCCGTGCCGTTGGATTCGTAGCGAGCCCAGGGGGCAGGGAACAGGCGCAGCCGTAGTCCTGGGACTCAGCTAGGAGCGCGCTGCTCGGCATGCGGCCGGAGCTCGCGTCCGCTGCATGGTCGCGGGGTGGGTCGGGGGCGTTTGCGACGTCGGGAGCGGTGCCAGCTGCGCAGCTGGGCGCGCTGCTGCTTGGTGCAGGTGCTCGGGAAGACGATCTCGGAGCGGGTGCTGCGCTCTGGATCGAGACTGGGACGATCTCCAGCAGCGGGATGGCGGCGCCTCTCTGGCTGCTAGGCAGCGGCGGCGGTGGCGACGGAGAGGCGACATTTTTAACTCCGGATGGTGATCTGGGAGCCTCTGCGTCGTCGAGCGGATCGACCGGCGCAGAGTCGCCGTCTGGGATTGGGCCAATCCGCCGTGGACGCGGTGCCGCCGTGCTCCAGGTGCGGGTCGGGGTTGACTCCGACGACGATCGAATCGTGTTGGCGGTCGCCAAAGCGGTCGATTACTTCTTCTCGCAGCCGGCGCTTGCTGCGAGGCTACAGGCGGCGCTGCGAGGCGATCTTGGGACCACGGGGGCTGAGGTTGTGGCGAGCTCAGCTGAGTGGCTACTCAACGGAGTTGTGTCTCCCGAAGGCGGCAGCAGCACAGCCAGGCGCCTGTCACGGTTCGAATCCAGACCCAAGCGTATATTCGGGCCGTTCGATGAAGATGAAAATGAAGATGAAAATGAAGACGAGAATCGTTTGCTGCGTCATGGCAGCAGGAGCAACGCCATCACCACCAGAGGTGGGTCGGGTGATGGTGATCCTTTTAGCTCACATGCCACCAGGGACGGCCCCCGTCGGCTGCAATCTAGTGGGGGTGTCCAGGACAGCCTCGTTAGGTCACAGGTTCCCTCGGCTGGGTCGAGTGGTGCCGTTGGTGCTGTCTGGAGCGGCGGCGCCGGTGGATCGGGGTTCCGCTAGCGCGCCAACCCACTGTTCAGAGAGGCTGGTGACGGCAATGGCGATGACAGGCTGCTTTCCGACTGGGCCATTGTAGGGATCGTTGCAGGGGGTATGGTGGTTCTAGCTTGCACGTGCGTCGCGTGCTGTCTGCAGTCGCAGCGGAACGAGGCCGATGAGGGAAAAGGCGCCGCGGTGGTAGAGCAACGGCGGAGGCATCAGCGGCAGTCTGCTTCCGGCAAGCGCAGTAAACGCACGGATACGGATGATGATGGTTCGGGGGGCCGCGGGCCAGGGAACAGAGGGACCAGGTCCGGCCGCGGTTCCACTGTGCAGCGGGTGGCGGTTCGGTCTCGGTCTCGCGCCGGGAAGGAGGATGAGGACCACGATGTGCATGGGCAGCATGGGCGTCGTGATCGAAATGACGATCGTGATTCAAAGGGGTTTCCTCGGCGGCGCCACGAGGGCGATAGGGGTCGAGAAGACCGAGGTAGAGGTAAAGAGGGGGCGACTCGTGGGGCGAGTCCAGCGACATCGGGAGTCCAGCAAGTGGGAGCAGGCTAGCCGTTTGGCGATGAGCACTATCAAGAGGGTGATGGGGGTACCCCTAGGTTCCGCGGTTCGTTTGTGCTGAATGGCGCTGCCGTAGAAGATGAAGATTCGGGCGGGCAGCCCCGACCTCGTGGAGGTAACAAACGGAACAGGAGAAATTCCACCCACTAGGAGGAAGGTGAAGATTAGGCAGAGGCAGGGGGCGGCCGGCTGGCGATGCGGGCCATCGTGGAAGGAAGGAAGAGAGATAGGGGGAGCGGGGGCGAGGGCGAATCCGGGTCATGGTCAGGTTCCGGGGGTGGGGGTGGCCATGGGGCCCAGGTGATGAAGATTTTCCATGACCCTGGCGAGGAGGAGCATCCGCCCGCCCTGCATGACAGCATACCCGTGCAAGGGCTTGCTGTCAACGATGAAAATGAAGATGAAGATGGAGACGACGACGACGGGGGATCGTCACTAGATGACCCGGACATGACGACGGAGACAAGGCTGAAAATAGCAGCTGCTCACATGGCCAGTGGGAGTTGGAGTGCATCGCATGGTGGTGCAAGCTTTACAAGAGGAGGAGCAGGGCAAGAGGTGGGACCGGTGGTGGGCATGGGTATAGGTATGGGGCTTCCAGACCAAGGCTGGGGCCAGGTGCAGGGCCAGGGCCAGGCGCAGCAAGATATGGGTACGGGTATGGGTATGGGTATGGGTATGGGTATGGGTATGGGTATGGGTATGGGTATGGGTATGGGTGTGGGTGTGGGTGTGGGTATGCAAGGCCAGGGGCAGTTTGTTCCCCCTGGCAATCTCATGTATGGTCATGGTCAAGGTCATGGTCAAGGTCTAGGGTAGATGTATGGTCAGGGCCAGGCGCAGGAGTAGATGTATAGCCAGGGTCAGGGGCAGGAGTAGATGTATAGCCAGGGTCAGGGGCAGGGACAGGGGTAGGGTCATGGCAGCTCCATGGGGTACTCTCAGGCGATGCAAGGAATGCAAGGAATGGAGGGAATGGAGGGAATGGAGGGGGCGTATTCCGGTGCACAGGGTCAGGGAGGAGGCGATGGACCCAATTATCCGCAGTATTAAAGTGACAACCCGAGGCGAAAGGGAGGATCCGAATCTGAGATCCGATAGAATTTCTGACGGATCTGGTTCCGGGTTGTGCCATCTAGATCCGATCTGATATAATTGCGGATTCCGCGCTACTTCATAATGCGCGGCGGTCGAGTTATGCCAACGGAACATATAAATTTGAATTTCATCCGAGGACTCCAAAACCCTCTTTCCGCAGAAGGAAAATGAGCAGCGTTAAGGTAAGACTAACACATTCTTAATATATCATGTTTATGCTGATTTGATGGAATTTGCACGAAAATTCCGTTAGTTCAAGTATAAGCCAACCGCAGACACCGGCTGCGCGCCAGGGAGCTATTGCATCCTTTTTCACCCCGAAAGTGCGGGAGGGCAGCGCGGCTGGCTAGAAAGATTTATAGTAGTAGGAGAAGCAGCCGTCCATGACAGATGCGGGGCTTGGCACCGCAGTGAAGCCATCGGTAGGGGAATCGGCATCTAGTTCGAATGCGCTCTCAACCCACGGGACAGGCTTGCTAGGAAGTGGTGATGCAGGACGCCCTTAGTCGTCTCATAAAGACACGACAGCCCACGCTAGCACTGCAGTCAATTTGAGCTCTCGCCTCGACGCAAGTGTGGACAGCGATAGCTAGGCGAGCTCTCGTATTCAGATCGTCGAAGATGACGACGATGAGGAGGGCAGTTCCGTCAAGCCAGAGGTGTCGGCTGAAGGCGCGTCTGTCAAAGGTGGCAGAAAGCGGCCCCGCGACGGCGCAGACTCAAGCGGTGAATCCGGGGCTGGCGAAGCACAGGGCGGCATCTCTGGCTCTGGATCTGGCTCCGGATCCGGGGCAGGACCCGCAGAGTACCCTCCGAAAGGCGAGAGCAGCGGTGCAGCAGCTTCTACCCTGAGCACGCCGCGGCCCGAGGATGCCCCTCGGAAGCGCCGACGCACGGCCGACACCAGCCCGCTGGATTCCCCGGCGGACCTCACCCTGCTGTCAGACATCCTCCTGGGTTCGAGCGCGATGCAATCGAAGAAGGAAGCAGCGAAGGCCTTCGTGCAAGCGTGGACAGATCGAGAGGCAGCTGCTTCCTCTGCCTCATCACCAACTGACGATGTCGGGGAGGTGGAGGTCGGTGTATCTGCAGTAGCTGACCTCGAGGGCAAGGGCAAAGGCAAAGGCAATGGGAAGGTGGCTAAACCCCCTTCTCTTGTCCGTGTCATGGCGACGATCGGAGCCATTGCCACGCGGAAACGTGGGAAGTCTGCTGTGTGGGAGCTGATTGCCGAGGGGGGCGGAACAGTGGAGGCTGGCGAGGTCGTAGAAGGCAATCTGGGGGAAGTATGCAAGGGGAAAGAAGCAGCAGGTCCAGCGGCAGCGCCTGCCGGTGCCGGGGGTCAAGAGTCCGGAATCGGAAAGGGCCCCGAGACGGCACTCGTCGCAGCAGGAGGAGACGCAGTGGTGGCGACCGCCAGTGGTGCTGCTAGCCCAGCTGCTCCGGTCACTGCCGAGCCTTCATCTCAGCCCCCTGCTCCTGCCCCTATCTCTGCTATTGCTTCCACGACGCCAGAGGCAGAAGCAATAGCAGAGATGCCCGCATGGCGTAAGCTCATCCTAGACAGCGTGAGAATGGCTCACGGACGGCTCGAAGTGGCCCGGGATTCGGAACTGAAAGTTGACCGGGTGTCTGGGCTGAACATCATCGGTCGTGCTCTTGCGAGCGAGGCTGGGGGCGATGGGGGCGAGGAGGAGGAGAGCGACGAGATGAGACCTTTTCTTGCGCTGGCACGAGCACGGCTTGCGGAGGCGAGGACCAGCCTGCTGCCTAGCGAAAAAGAAGAAGAAGAGGAACAGGCGGTGGAGAGCAAGGGAACGGGAGATGCTTCAAGTTCCCCCTTCAAGGAAGGCAATGCAGATGCACCCTTCGAGGCAGCTGCAGGGCAGCAGCAGCAAGCAGCCATGACTGACGATACAAAGACGGGTGCCAGCAGCTAGGCATCGGCATCGGCATCAGCAACAGCATCGACATCGACAGGTGCCCTGGACTCGATCGCCTTGATGGCGAAGCAGCTGGAGGCCATGGCTGCGGGTGGGTCACGCAGTTCTGCTCAATCAGCAGCAGCGGGTCCTGTGGCTGCCTTGCTATCCGCTGAGGATGCGCTGGTCGATGCTGCTGGCGCTCCGGCCGTGAGCCCGGTGGGTCGGCTCGCTGCTGTGGTTGTGCATGGGTCGTTTGCTACCCTGACCGCAGCTGCAGAAGCTCTATGTTACCTGGTAAACTCCAGCGGCGGCACCGCTACCGGCCATGACGAAGACGGCAGCGGCTCCAGCGCGATTACGACTCCGACTCCTTCGCTGAGCGTTGGGGATGCTTGCGCCGCAATCAATCTGGTCCTCAGGCGGATACACTATTCGAGCCGCTCTCGTCGGGACGACGTCGTGGAAGAGCTTGCTCGATGGCAGCTGCGTTTGGAGCAGAAGGGGCTGATCGAGGGCGAGGCTGCTGCGGAGCTGACCGAGGACACCCTGGGTTCGGTCGAGGAGCCGAGCTTGGAGGCATCTGCTGGAGTGGGCGAGAGAGACGCTGTATCGTCTGCTGCCTCGCAGTCTCAGTCCGATGCCAGCTCGTCCAAGGGAAAGAAAGTCGCGGCGAAGCTACAGCTGCGGCAGCTCG
>Ga0136560_1000268_pt1 | contig 24944 bp, 20 predicted proteins | sample AntRauMeHopE1497_FD_104925 | JGI IMG/M metagenome (GOLD analysis project Ga0136560, IMG submission 104925) | Saline lake microbial communities from Rauer Islands, Antarctica - Metagenome Hop E1 #497 | ecosystem: Environmental > Aquatic > Non-marine Saline and Alkaline > Saline | place... | reverse complement strand
GGGGGGCCGGGGGGGGGGGGGGGGGGGGGGGGGGGGGGGGTGTTCGGCGGACAGGGCGCACGCGGGTGGACGGGCCGCGCCGAAAGAGGAAGGCCGGGCTCCGGGCTACGCCCGTCACGGACCGCGCGCCTCGCTGCCGCTCACCCGTGTCTGCCCGCTCATCATGAACTGAAGGTTGTCGAGCACGACGTGCGCGGTGTCGTGCGCGTACGCAGAGTACTGCATGGCGTCGAGGACGTCGTCGACGCTCGTGGGCCCGAAGTGCCTCATGAACTGGATGGGGAGCACCTCGAAGGCGTCCGCGGCGGCCTCCACCTCGTCCCTGGGTGCCCCGTCGATGGAACGCCCCAGGAACTGGTGCATCATGACGCGGAGAAGGCGCGTGGCCTTCACCTCGAAGGAGCCCCAGAGAGTGGGCACGCCCTGCGCGGCCAGGTCCACCGACAGCTGCGACAGCAGCGTCGTCTTGCCCGCCCCCGTGGGGCCGGTGAGGACCGTCAGCTCGCCGCGCCGGTGGCCCTTGGTGAGCGCCTGCAGCTGCGGCAGGACCCGCAGCGGGTCCCCCGACAGGGCCTCCCGGTCCGTCACCTCGTGCACCACGGCCGCGCGGAGGTCCCGGAAGCTGACCACCTGCGAGTGGGGGAGCGGCCGGGCCGAGAGGAGGCTTGAGGCCAGGTCGTGGCCCGCGCGAAGGGCGTCGTTGGCGTCCTTGGGGCGGGCGAGGGCGGAGGATGCCGGGACGACGCCGGCGCCCGGCGCGGCCGGCGCCGCCGCGGGGGTCACCCCGCCGTGCACCGCCGGGACGTGCGGCGCCCCGTCCGAGGTGCGCACCAGGCAGGAGCGGGCGATTCCGAGCTTCCGGGCCATCATCTGGGCGCCCTCCCACCCCGGGCCGTCCTCGTCCATCCACAGGTAGAGCCGCTGGAACCGCTCGAACCAGGGGAGGAGCTGCACGGGCAGCGACCTCGCGCCGTTGGGGAGCGACACGGCGTGGGCCCCCGTCGCCTGGTGGACCGCGAGCGCGTCGAACTCCCCCTCGGTGACGACCACGGCCTGCACAGACTGCGGGACAGTGTGGGCGCCGAAAAGGCCCCACCCGCCGCCCCGCGGCGCCATGGCCTGGTGTCTCTTGTCCAGCACCGACCGAAGCTTGACGCGCGAAACCGCGGCCAGGACCTCGGACGGGGCGGGCGCCCGGCCGCCCCTCGCAGCAGCGCCCAGGGCCGGGTGGTGGCCCGCCCACGCTGCCGAGGCGGCGGCGCTGGAAGCAGAGCCGTCGCCGACGCCCCGGCTGAGGGCGTCCGCCTCGGCCTTGGCCGCGGCTAGGGCCCCCGCCTCGCTCTCGCCCCACGGCAGGACGACGCAGGCGTGCGACACAAACCCCTCCGCCGCCTGCGGGGCTGCGCGCGGGGCCGACCGTGGCGCGGCCACCATCCCTCCGGGCAGCATTGCGGGCATGACCGCGGGCGCCGAGGGCGGCGGGGCGCCGGCGGGCCCGTCAAAGAACTGCCACGACGCACCACCAACAGCGTACGCGCGCAAAACGTCCTCGGAGAGCCCGCGGCGTTCCGTGAGGAACTCGAGAACCGATGGGAAGCGGCCCTCGTCGAGCAGCGCCCGAGACGCATCCATGACGCCCGCCACGGTGCCGAGCCGCGCCCCCGGCCCGTCTGTCGCGCGGCCAACATGGCCAGTATCTGGCTCCGGTGGCGGCTGGACCGCGGGCTTGCCGTTGAGAGCGCGCTTCAGGTCGAACCACGAGCCGCCCGCCCCGCAGCGGTGGCAGAAGTAGGCGCCCGACGCCTTGAGCAGGTACAGCTTCCAAAAGTTGTCGGGCCGCCCGCGGGTCGGGCGCTTGCAGATTGGGCACTCCTTGACGAGCAGGTGCTCCCCGACGTCCTTGGTGATCATGCCGTGCGCCGCCACGACCCGCGACAGCTCGTGGGGGTCCAGCTCAAAATGTGACGACACGAACGTAGTCTGCGCGCCGCTCGGCATCGAGCTCGCCAGCCTCGCCATCGTAGCGCGGGCCATGGTTGCCGCCCGGGGCGCCGAGGAGAGGGGGCGAGCAAGCGACATTGCGCGCAGGGCAGCGCGGGCCATGACACACAGGTGCGGCCTGCGTTAGCAAAGGCGTACGGCGCGCCCTGTGTGGGGCGAAGAGTGGAGGAGGGCTCACTGAACGCCGGGGGGCGGCCGGGAGCCGCGGACCGGCAGCTTTCATCCGCTGCCCTGCACGAGCTTGCACACCCGGCAGGCCGAGCCCGCGCAGACCGGCCGGCCACAAACCGCCCCACAGGCCCAGACACCCGGGCGTGGCCGTGCCATGGCGGCGGCCAAGCGAGGCGCGGTCGCCGGCGGCGATGAGTTCGAGCCATTCGTCGCCGCGCGGCTGAACATCCCCAGGCTGAGGGAGCACGGGACCGTGACAAGCATGGCGTCGTTTGGTGAGCCTTGCGCGGAAGGCTGGGGTTCCAGCTTGGGCGCTCCAGCGGACATCCCGGCGGCGATGCGGGCTGCCGTGCAGCCGGGCCGTCAACTTGCCCTCCCAGGCGCCCGGGACCCGCCTAGGTCCGTCCTCACCCGGCAAGAGCAGTCATCAGCCATATTTCAAAACCCTTGTCCCCTCGTGTTCCCGCAGGGTCCACCGTGGTGATCGGGACGTCGCGCGGAAGGCTCATCCGCGTCGACCTGCACGCCCCGGACCCCTCCGTGGCGCCGCCCGAGACCCTGACGCCTTCCCGTGTCTGGCCTGAGGTGTCCGCGGTGGCGGGAAAGCCCGTGACGCAGCTTCTGGCTGTGGTCCGGCAGCGGATGGTGCTCGCCGTGGCGGGTGGCGATCTGGTTGTGTTCGCGGCCGACGGCGACGGGCTCCGGGAGAGGTGCCGCAAGCCCTCGCTCAAGGTGGACCGCGCGAGCGTGGACGAGAGGCCGAACGGCAGCGTCTTCGTGACCGCGCTGTGCCCGCAGCAGGTGCGGGTGATGCGGCTCGAGGGCGCGTCGCTGCACGAGGTGAAGGACCTCTTCACGCCGGGGAAGCCATGCGCCACGGTGCTGGTGGGGGAGCAGCTGGCGCTGGCGTACACGCGGCCGGTGCGGGAGTTCAACGTGATCCACATCGCCGACCTGGGCAAGGTGGACATGCCCCAGCTCACGCCCGTGATGGGCACCGACCCGCTCGTGGCCCGCACCGGGCCCGACGAGGTGGTCTACACCGTAGAGCAGGGCGGAAGCTCCAGGGGCTCCGGCGAGTGCCTCGGCATCTTCCTCACCGGAGCGGGGGAGCCGGCCCCGCGCTCCCCCATCACGTGGTCCGCCGCCCCCGCCCACGTCCTCGTCTGCGCGCCGTACGTCCTGGGCGTGTCGGGCCGCGACGGCGTCGTCCACGTCCACTGGCACACGCGCCCCACCGCCAGGGAGCAGTTCGGAGCGCCCAGGGGCGACGACGTCGGCCGCCTCATGCAGAAGCTGCCGCTCCACGCGGCTCCCACCGCGGCGTGCGACGGCTCTGCCGGGTGCATGGGCCGGAAGGACGGCCGGAACCTAGTCTTCGTGTCGGGCGAGACCGACGTTTTCGTCCTCCTGCCGAAACCGCTGGCCGCTCAGGCCACGGCACTGCTCGGCGCCGGCCTTCACGAGGCAGCGGAGGAGCTCGTCATCATGGAGTGCCGCGCGGAGGCCCTGGAGCGGGAGTCCGGCGCGTCCGCCTCCCAGGCCGTGCGTGCGGCGTCGTCGGCGCTCAGGCGGGGCGCGTACGGCGGCGGCGGCGCCGCGGCTTCGGCGTCGGACTTCACGGCAGAGCCCTCCGCCGACGTGGACGCGGCCATCGCCGAGTGCAAGGTGCTGCTCGACGACCCGGCGCCGACGGCGGAGGAGGCGAGGCGGGCCCGCGTCCTGACGGGAGCCATGCCGCTGCCGCCGGCCAAGGCCCCGGCGGCGCTCCTGGAGCGCGCGGCGGCGCTGGCCGGGGTCGCCCCCGAGGACGCGGCGGCGCAGCGGGAGCTGGGGGCGGTGGACGCCAAGGCGTCGAAGCGCGTCCGGGGCCCACCGCTGCAGGGGCGGGGCCTGCCCCCCCTGCTCCGGGACTTCCACATGCGCGCGGGCTGCGTGCTGCTGCTCCGGCTTCAGTTCGAGGCCGCGATGCGGCACCTGTGCCTCGGCGGCATGGACCCCCGGGAGGTCCTCGCGCTCTTCCCGGGGGCGCTGCAGCGCCCGGCCTTCTCCTTCGCCTCGGCCCTGCTCACCCGTGAGCTCATCAGCGCGGTGGCGGAGCAGTCCCGGTCGCCCGCGTCGGCGGCGGAGACGCTCGGCGACGAGGCCGGGGCGGCGGCTTTCCGGGTCCGCGGCGGCGCCGACGCCGGGCCGGGGATGCTCGGCGTGATCCGGGGCGTGACGGCGGCGCAGGAGGCCTTCGCGAAGCGGGCGGACCTGGACGGGGAGGAGGCGAGGGGCAGGGCCAAGCTGGCGCTGGAGCCGCTGGCGCTGTCGGACGAGTGGGGGACGCGAGAGATGCGGGTGCTGCGGAGGCGGGCCGCGGTGGTGGCGTCGCGGGGGCGCGCGGGGGGCGGCAGGCGCGGCGCGGCGGCCGCGGCGCCCGAGGCCATCCCCGAGGCGAAGCTGATGGAGGAGGCGCTCAGCTGCGCGACGGACTTCTGCCTGCAGAGGAGACAGTTCCCGGAGCCGGCGTGGGAGAGCGCGCGCGCGCGCGAGGACCTGGACACGGCCATCTGCCGGGGCCTGGCCCTGACGGGCCGCATGCCGGAGCTCTGCGCGTTCCTGGCGCGGGAGAACGACGTCAACCTGGAGGACGCGTCGACGTTCTGCTCCAACCAGGGGCTCCAGCACGCCCTGGCCCTGCTCCTCCGCACGCGCGGGGCCAGGGGCGACGCCATCCGCGCGTGGCAGCGGGTCGCGGACCGCCCGGAGACGGACTACACGGTGGCAAAGCTGCGCCGCCGCGGCTGGCTCGAGGGCCTTGACCCGCCGACGCCGGGGGGCGGCGGCCGGGCCGCGGTGCCGGGCTCCAGGGCTCCCAAGGGGAAGGACGTCTCCGAGGCGGTGGCGGCGGCTGTGGCGGGGGAGGTCGCGCTGGCCATGACGGTGGAGACGCTGCAGACGACGGACGACGTCGCCCTGCTGCAGCGCTGCCTCCGATGGCTCGCGAAGCGGTCGCCCCCGCGGGCGCTCTCGGCCGTGTGCGCTCCGAGGCACATCGCGCTGCCGCACGCGCAGGTGGTGGAGACCCTCGCGCAGGCGCAGTCGGAGCACGCGGTGGGGAAGCTGGACGACGACTTCGTGTTCCGGACGCTGGACCACCGGTACCTGCTCCACGTGGTCATGGGCCTCGGGTCCCGGGACCAGGGCTTCCACACCGCCCTGGCGTCCACCCTGGCCACGGCACTGCTCAAGTGCCGCGGAGAGAAGGCCAGGGAAGGGGCCGAGGCAGGGAGGGCGGCGGACCACGCGGCCCGCAGCGCGGTCGAGCACGGCCTCGCCGAGGCGGCGCGGGCCGCGGGCGGGGGGGACGGGGCCCGGAGGGCCGCGGCGGCCGGGCTCCGCGCGATCGAGGGCCGGGTGGCGGGCGTGGGCACGGCCCCGGGGGAGGAGGAGGGGACGGCGGGGGAGCTGCGGCGGGACCTGCTCGCCATGCTGTCGTGGTCGCGGCTGTACGACGCCAGCGCCGTCAAGGTGCTCGTGGCCGGCACGAGCCTGTCCGAGGAGCGCGTGCTCCTCCACGGCCGCGCGGGGGAGCACGAGAGCGCCCTCCGCGTGTGCCTGGAGGAGATGGCGGACCTCGAGCGGGCGGAGACGTACTGCGTCGAGGCCTTTGACGACGACGCCGACCTCAACGACAGCGGGTCCGCCGCCGCGGAGGACGCCGCCCTGGGGCGCGGGGCCGAGCGCAACCCCTTCCTGGTCCTCTTCTCGCTCCTCCTCGCCGGCGTCCCCGGCATGGGCTCCCTCCGCGGCGAGGCGCTGCGCCTCATGGAGCGACACTCCCGCCGCGTCTCCCTCCGGCAGGTGCTCGGCGTCCTGCCGCCCGACCTCCCCGTGGGGACGGTCCGCCGCCTCCTGTCGCGCATGGTGCCCGCCGTCGAGAGCCGGTGGCGCATCGCGCGCGTCGCGCAGCAGGCCGCTGAGCTCGAGCGGCTCGAGGCCAACGTGGAGCTGACGCAGGCCCAGCAGCACTACGCCGTGATGGACCGCGACACCGTCTGCGCCGTGACCAAGAAGCGGATCCGGGGCGAGCGGTTCGTGCTTCGGGCCCCGCCTTCGCGCCGCTTCGCTTCCACGAACCTCAGCGTCCTGCCCGTCCTCGCATCGGCGTCATCCAAGCTTGTGTGAGTGAGCGAGCGCGCGTGCGTTGCCGCCCGAGCAAGGAACGGAGCCTCGGCGGCGCACAAGCCACGCATTCACTCGAGGTCCACGCCCAGCCTGACCCGCGCGAGCCGCTGCATCGCGATCCTGAACCGCTTGGACCAGATGGGGGTGCCCGGCCGCTGCAGGGGGTTCAAGGACGCCTTGACCAGCAGCTCGTGCGCCTGCGAGCAGAACGCGGCCGTCTCGGCGTCCTTGCGCTCCTGCAGCACGACGAGGATGGTCGTCCCCGCCGTTCTCCTGGCGGACACGAAGAACTCGCTGAGCCGCTCCACGGCCCCGAGCCAGAGCTTGGTCGTTCCCTTGGACTCCGACTCCACGGCGTCCATCGCCGCGTGCGCCAGCATCTCCGCGGACCGTGCTGCTCGCTGCGGGTTGGCAGGCACGCTCGCGGGTCGCACAGCGAATCATGGGGCGCGGGGCGCTCCTCGCTTTCGCGGCCGGCACACTACGCGGCCTCGGTCCGGGGCACGGGCTCACGGCATCGGCGGCGTGCATCGTGAAGATGGGGCCATCTGCGCCGCAGATGACCACGGCCATGTCGCAGGGGCGCAAGAGTGCGGGCGCCGGGTGTGCATGAGCGCGGCAGCGCGCCCGAGTTCCCCTCTGTTTTTCGTGGCTGCGCCCGCGCGCGGGCCCGATCAGTCGGTGCCCGTGATGGCGTCGTCCATGGCCCGGAAGTCGCGGTAAAGGCTCTCGAAGATGCTGACGGTGGACTCGATGTCGTAGCTGCCGCACATCTCGCGGATGCTGTGCATGGCAAGCTGGGCGACCCCGACGTCCACGGTCCTCATCCCCAGGGACGTGGACAGGATGGGCCCGATGGTGGATCCGCACCCCATGTCCTGGCGCATGACGAACTCCTGGACGGGGGCGCCGGCGGCCTCTGCGGCCTTGCGGACCATGGTGGCGGTGACGCTGGTGGTGGCGTACCGCTGGTTGGTGTTGTTCTTGATCACGAGGCCGCAGTTCATCTTGGGGCGGTGCAGGGTCTCGTGCTTCTCGGGGTAGTTGGGGTGGGCGGCGTGGGCCATGTCCGCCGAGACGAGGACGGAGCGGCGCACCGCGCGCATGAACGCCTCCTCGGTGCCGCAGCCGTCCGACGCCGGGGTGGCCGTGGTCACGCGGCGGAGGACGTGCTCGAGGAAGGTGGAGCCGGCGCCGGGCACGGAGGAGGAGCCGACCTCCTCGTTGTCGAAGAGGCCGACGATGCGGACGTTCCGCTCCCCCGCCAGGGAGGCGTCGTCGCCGTCCGCGCCGCCGCTGGCCCCGATGAGGCTCTGCGTGCAGCAGTAGGACATGAGGAGGTTGTCCAGGCGCGGCGCGAAGACGAACTCCTCCTCGGGGCCGCCCAGCGTTGCCGCGTGGGTGTCGTACATGCAGAGCTCAAAGTCCACGATATCCTCCGCGGCGAAGTCCTGGTCCTTGGCCAGGAGCTCCAGGAGCCGGGGGTGGTGGCGCTCCGAGATGGCCATTGGCGCGCCCGGGGCGGCGGCGGCGGACGAGGCGGCGGCGGACGAGGCGGCGGCGGCCGCGGCGGCGTTCGACGCGGCCGCGGTGGCCTCGGCGTCGGCGCCGGTGCGCTCGAGGGCGTCCAGCGCGGCCTTGGCCTCCGAGGCGAAGACGGCGTTGAGGTGGCGCTCCTTGTTCACCTCGAACGCCTCGTTCGCCTTGCGGTTCAGGTGGATGGCGAGCGACGGGATGCGGAGGATGGGGCGGGGCACGTTGACGAGGCGCGAGGCGATGCTGCCGTCGGGGCGCTTCACAAGGACGCGGCCCGCGACGGAGAGGTCGCGGTCGAACCAGGTGTAGGCGAGGAGGCCACCGTACCACTCGGAGCCGACCAGGGCGAGGCCCTCGGCGGAGCGCTTTGAGATGGGCTTGCAACGCACGCAGGGCGAGTCGGTGTGCGCGGCAGTCACCGTGAAGCCGCCCGTGGCGGGGTCCCACGCGCCCCCGACGACGAAGGCAATGATGGCCGTGTTGTTCCGGGTGACGAAGTACTTGCCGGTCTTGGCGACCTTCCACGAGTCCTTCTCGCTGAGCTGCGTGAATCCGGCGCCCGTGAGCATCTCTGAGACGGCGCTGACCGCGTGGAACGGCGACGGCGACTTGTTCACAAAGTCGATGAACCCGCGGGCGCGGCTGAGCGAGGCGGCGGCCACTGCGAGGGGAGTCGGAAGGGCGCATTGTGGGCGTAGGGGGCGGATCCCACGGCTCAGAGAGGCCGCACCTGACAGCGGAGGTGCGTGCCTCAGGAGCATAGCGCTTGGCTAGCGTTGCATCAGCTCACTTGCTTCGGTTGGCGCACTTTGGGAGGGGCGCGGAGTGCAAAGAACGCCATTGTCAAAGGCGACTTACCACCCAAATGTGGAGGCACATTCTAGTATTTGACGATGCTACCCATTGCTTGTGGTTTGGCGGCTGTGGCGGGGCGAGTGGCCCACATTGCATTGTGAGTGTGTGACAGGCCCTGCAAGGCATGTGGTGCGGTCTTGAGGGGGCTCACATCCACTCGTCGGGCCAAACAATCGAGCAAGCTAGGCCCGTACCGGCCCCGAACATGATCCATGCCGCTCCGTTGGTCACGTGCCGCCCGTACATGTCGGGCTTGTACCGGATGGCCAGCCCATCAAGAAGCAGGGCTGTTGCGGTGATGACCGAGCAAGCGAACACTGGATCCCGGCTTCCAGTCAGCCGGAGCCCGACGTACAGAGCGGGCGCGACGATCAGGGGGCTTGCTGCCATGAGCACAGCCGACGTTGTGTCCGAGGTGAAGGAGGTCTCGGGCCCGTGCCTCACGTACATCGCGGCGGCGAACCAAAACGCAGCACCCATGCCGATGAGGCCCGGGACGGATCCCCGGGTCGACAGAATGCGATCACTGCGTGAGCGGGGCGGTTTCGATCTCATGCATCGTCGCTGGCAGCGCAAGGAGGGCGGTCCGTGAGGTCCGGGAAGCTTCCGCGGCGCCAAGCCGAGACCGTGACGCAGCTTAATGCCGGGGCGCTCGCATTTGCCAAGGCCGGCACAACAGTCCTAGGCGCGTGGCTCACGCGATGGACCTGGGCATGGCAACGGTGGTCAGGGTCCCGGACCAGGCTCGACGGATGGCTGCCCCCGCGATTGACTGTCCGTCGGACCCAGAGCTGCCTGGTTTGTGCTCGACTCTGAACGGCGGTCACGGCCACCCCCCGTCACACGGCCTCGCGTTTGCCTGGCCATGGCTGTAGCGGCGCACGTCGCATCGCTCCGATCAGGTCTTGCCGATGGCACTGAGCAGACGTCGTCGTCGGAGCGTGACCTCCAGGCGTCCAAGCTACGCGAGACTCTTGGCCTGCTCCTGTCAGCCGGATACTTCCGCGCGCGCCTGGGCAGCGTGTCTGCCTTCGACAAGGTAAGCCAAGAACCCGAGCGGCCGAGCGTGCCGTCGGGCTTGGGCCTCGCTGTCTGCCGCGGCTCTCAGTGCCACATGCGCCCATGTTGCACACGGTCTCGCAGATCGTGGGAGGCCTGTGCTGGAGCATCACGGCAAGCGGGTCCGCTGTCGATGTGGACTTGTTTTATGATGACGAGCTGAACCTGGGGCAGAAGATGTGAGCTTCGCGGGCCGAGGAAGCCGGGGGGGGTACGGTCGCGGCGCGGGAGCCCCCCGATCTGTGCCGCGCCGCCTTGGGCGCTGCCATTGCCAGGCCAGACGGGCGGGATTGAGCTGCGCGTCTCTGTTCCTCTTTGGCTCGCAGCCGTATCGCGGAGAATGTGGTGGGTGTGCTCCGCGAGCTCGGGTGCTCGCACCCGCTGCAGGCCAACCAGATCCAGGGCGGCGACTACAACGCCGTGTTCCCCGTCGTCCAGTGGGTGGTCCGTCTCGTTCTGCAGCACAGGCGCCTGGCGGGTGATGCCGTGCGCAAGGCGTCGGAGGCGCACTTTGGCCGGCGTCTCGGGGCCGGGCTGGAGCGGGCGTCCCTGACCGCCACGGCGGCGGGCGGTGACGGCGGCGCGGCCGAGTCGCTCCGGTCTCTGGGCGCGTCCCTGACGTCCTTCGCGGGGGAGGTGGAGGACCGGTACGCGCCGCGGCGGCGGTACCGGCGGTCGGAGGACCTGTGGGCGTCGGGGGCGAGGATGGACCCGCTGGCCCGCGTGCAGGCGTGCCTGCTGGAGTACGGGGAGACCTTTGCGCTGGGCACGCTGGTCGGGGCCGGGGGCGGGGACGACGAGGCGGCGGCCGGCGACGGCTCGGACATGGACCGGAAGATGCGAGCGATGCAGAAGGCGGCCAAGGAGGCCGAGGCGAAGCGCGCTGAGGAGGCGGCCGCGCGGGAGGAGCGGATGCTGGGGCAGATGAGCGCCGCGGGGGGCGGCAAGGTCAAGGGGCAGGCGGTCCGGCAGCTGGTGGGGATGGGGGGCGACGGCATCGCGCGTTCTCGCGACGCGCTGCTGCTGGCGCAGGAGCAGCTCCGGGCCGAGGCCGAGTCGGGGGAGCTGCTGGCGAACTCCCGGGTGGGCAAGGCCCAGGCGCACAAGCGCCGGGTGGGCAAGGCCCGCAAGGCAGCGGACAAGGCGGAGCTGCGGGCCGCGCTGGCCGAGGAGGAGCTGGAGGCGTCGAGGGAGGAGCTGGGCCGTGCCGCAGCCGAGACGGCCGCGCTGGAGGGCAGGCTCGCCGCCGCGACGGCCGCGATGGCAGCCCTCGCGGAGCGCGCCGAGGCCGCGGGGAAGACAGAGGAGTGGCTGACCATCCGCCGCCTCATGGCGACGTCGGCGATGCTTGCCCTGCAGGAGAAGGAGTTCAAGCGGACGTGCAAGCGCCAGCTCGCGTCGCTGCAGGCGCGGATCCAGGCGCTCGAGGCAGAGGAGGCGGCGGACGGAGCCGAGGCGTCCGGGCCGGTGGCGAGGCTCCGGGCGGCCGAGGCCGCGCACGCCGAGGTCTCCACCAAGCACAAGCGGTTCCGCGGCCTGCTCGCGCGTCGCAACCATGAGATCGCCCGGCTCCGCCGCGTGCTGGACGACGTGCCGTCGCGCGGGGAGCTGCTGCAGTACGAGAAGCGCTTCGTGGAGCTGTTCGAGGAGCTCAACGCGACCCGGGAGGAGACGGACAAGCGCTTCGCGAGCTACAACTTCCAGAACGAGGAGCGAAAGATCCTGGAGCAGGAGACCACCCTGATCGGGTCGGTCCACTCGTCCTTCGCCACGGCCATGAAGTCCAGCAAGGGGCAGGCGCAGTTCCTGGAGCAGATGGACAAGTTCGTCGGCTCGGCGCGCGGTCTCGGGGAGCGCCAGCGGGAGCAGCTCGCGAAGCGCCAGCGCCAGCGCGACGCCAAGGCGGCGGAGCACGACGGCATGGCGGACAAGCAGCGGGCGTACTTCCGCGCCGTCAAGCAGCTCCAGCAGCAGGCGGAGCGCAACGAGGCCCTGGCCGCGAGCGTGGAGGCCGCGGGCATCGAGATCCCGGAGGAGGCCGAGGCCGAGGGCGCGCCGGCCGACGAGTGAGCCGACGTCGCTGCGGCGGCGCGGACTGCGCGCGACGTGGGGTCCGCAGCGGTGCAAGCGCTCTTGGCACGCTTGCCCGTGCCCCGGTCGGCGGCTCGGCGCCGGGTGTGCGCCGCGCAATTGAGTGCCGCGTACGATACAGCCGCGTTTGGCGGGCATTCTCGTCAGCCAAACTTGGGCGTTCACACGAATCACTGTACCGATAATGTCCAAAGAAGCGAGCGGTGCGACTCCATGGGGCAGATCCGGCGGGCGGGAACGGCTGCCATGGACCGCGTCGCCGACCGCGAAGCGGCTGACCTCACTCGTCCGCCTCCTCCTCCCCCACCAGCTCAACGTCTTCCTCCTCTTCGTACGCCTCGACATCCTCCGAGTTGTCCATCGCCGACGCGGGCCGCTTGCGGGAGGCAGGGCTGACCGCATCGGCGTCGATGGAGGCCTTGCAGATGGGGCACGTGTCGTGGTCCTTGAGCCACTGGGTGGAGCACTCGTCGTGGAACTCGTGCCCGCACGGCAGCCTCATCACGTCGGCGTCCCCCTCCTCCCAGTCGCACCGGCAGATGGCGCACATGGCCTCCCCCTTGCCGCTCCACGCCCCGACGGGCAGGCCCTTGACCACGTCGGCCGCCCTGGCCCGCCAGCGGTCCTGCTTCACGTCACCCAGCTGCTCGCCGAGCCGGAGGAGGTCGTCGTAGCCCAGGCCGTCAGGTGCGGCACCGCCGTCGGCCTCAGCCGCCGCCTCGCTCGCCTCCACCATGGCCGCCAGCCCCTGCTCGGTCCCGCCGTGCATGTGCTGCACCTCCTGCTGCATCAGCTGGAGGGACATCCGCATGTCCTCGTCCATCTCGTCCGCCCCCTGCCCCTGCATCGCCGCCAGCGCCATCTCCACGGAGGCCTGCTGGAGCTGGCGGTAGGCCATCATCGACTCCTCCCGCATCAGCCGCCGAGCGTACTCCTCGTCATCCTCCTCCTCCTCGTCGATCAATTCGACCTCCTCACCTGCCCCAGCGTCGCCCTCGTCGGCCGAGACACCAGGGGCGGCGGCCGCGGCCCGGTGGCCGGGAGCCTGGCTTCCCGCGCGCGCGACACGCTCGTCCGGGAAAGCCTCTCCATCCTCGTCGTCAGAGTCGTCGAGAAGCATCGCGAGCTGGCGCTGCGCTCCCTCTCCGCGGCGGCCTGGGCCCGAGGGTGGTGTGGCCATCGCCGCAGCGGAAGCCGGGCCTGCGCGAGGAGCACGCGCCCCTTGGCGAACGCCGCTGCGCGAGGCAGTCGACGACGATGCCACTGATGCGCAGTCCAGGTCCTCCAGCCCAAGGACTCGGGGGACGCTCGGGAATCCGCTGGACGGTGGAGCCCGGACCTGCGCCGCGGCCCTGGGCGCCGATGCGACAGCACTGAGCAGCACCACACCGCCAGACTTTGAAGCGGTTCCGCTGGCTGCAGCGAGCTCGGCGAACGGGACTGGAGTAAATGCCTGCATTGCGACGGGAGCGAGGTCGGTGGTTCAGAACCGCGCAAACCGCCATGATGCAGAGCCTTGTTGTCGGCAGAGCGATTCGAGCAGAGCAGCAGTTTGAGGCGGCCGGCATCGACAGCGCCCCACGCAGGCTCCGCCAGCGCGACAATGTCCAAGGCTTCCGGCGCAAAGCGCGGCGGCGACGATGCAGGAGAGATCGACGTTTCGTCGCTCAGCGTGGCTCAGCTGCAGGGCCTGATGAAGCAGGTCGAGCAGGTGAGGCGCTCGCTCACGCCGTTACAACCCGCCCTGCGTCCGTCTGAGGTCCACGCGCTGCACTGTTTCTGAATACATGTGCATTTTGCAGGAGGTTGCGGGCTTGAAACAGTCGTACACGGCCCTCAAGAGCGCTGAGCAGAGGTTCCGCTCGTCCAAGGAGGCCGTCGCCGAGCTGAAGACGACTCCCGAGGGTGAGCGTGGACACCCGTGGCAGATGCGCTCGCGTGCGGCACACATGGTGCAGTGACCGGCTGGAAGAAGACCTGCCCGGCCCCATGCAGCAGATCACGTGTTCCCGCTGCGCGTCCCGCCGCGCTCCGCAGGTGCCGAGTCGCTGATCCCGATGACCGGGTCGTTGTTTGTGCATGGCACCGTGAAGACCAGCGCCAAGCTGCTGGTGGACGTGGGTGCTGGTTTCTACGTCGGCAAGTCCACCACCGCTGCCGTGGATATCCTCGGGCGCAAGGTGAGGGAGCGTCGAGGCGCAGCGCGTCACGGCCCCGTGGGCGGCGGCGTGCACGCCAGTCGCAAAGCTTGCCTTGCCACCGCCGCTCCCCCTCTCGACTTCCCGGGCGTGCGCAGGAGGCTGGAGTGAGGGCGACCACGGAGGACATCGCCAGGCAGATTCGGGAGAAGGAGTCGACGGCCGAGGCCATCTCCCAGGTGCTTTACATGAAGAGCCAGCAGGCCGCGGCAGGCGGCGCCGCGGGGAGGTCGTGAGTGCGCAAGGGCGCGCCGCCACCCGTTTCAGCGATCCGTTGCACGGCTTTCGGCTGGCCCACACTAAGCTCAGAACACGCGTGTACACAAATTCGTCGTGTCGGGTCGGCACACCCTGCTCGTGCGTGCCGGAGCCGACGGAGGTCGGGGCCGATTCCGCCGCCGACGCTTCGGGCCTCGCCCGAGAGAGAGCTCTTCTCCCTGCTGGTGACGGTTTGCCCACCAATGTGCCCCGACATGCCCTAGAGAGGTTCAGTGCACGCGTCGCGAGCCGCCGCCGCCTGTGCACCGAGGTTTGCCAGCACTGCCTCGACGCCCGACGCCGCGCGGGCATCAAGGTGCTTCCACCGCTCCTGCTCGACGGCAAGCGTTGCTTGCTGCACGTCGTCGAGCCTCGGGATGACAAGCGAGGCGAACGTGTCCGATGCTGCGAGCTTGCCGGCGTCCTTGGCGCAAATCTCGGCCAGCGCGCGGTACACCGCCGCATGAGCCCGGGCGAGCTCCGCAGTCCGCCGCCGCGAATCAGATCCAGCAGAGGAGGCCATCGAAGGCCCCTGAGAGTGCACAGGGAGTCGCCCTGTGCGCTGCGGGCATCGCCGGCGTAGAGCATGCTCCAGCTTGGCTGCATCGCCCCACCGCCACTGTGAGCGAGCGGCTCACTCTGCGCCCTGGGAGCCGGAGCGGCGCGATGGTGAGTTTCCCACCAGCGCTCGCCCTGCCCCAGATACGGGCTGCCGCTGGCGCCGGCGGCCGGCTCGCCCCGGAATCGTTCCGCACAGCCCGCCCCAGCCCAGCCGCTGCGCCCCGCCCCAGCCGCGTCCTTCCCTCTGGTCCCGAGCTCGTGCCACTGCAGATCCGCTTCTTTCTGCTCCAGAACCGTGCTGGCAAGACACGCCTGTCCAAGTGGTATGTCACGGTGGAGGAGTCCGAGAAGCGCAAGATCGAGACCGAGGTTTTCAAGCTCATCTCGTGAGTCGAGGGATGGCATGGCCAGGGGTGCGGTGGTGCCGCCATTGCTGTCGTCGGGGGCACCGCGGCCTGCATACCTCGACGTTTGCCGCCGGCTTGCCTCCCCGCCCTGATTCCCGCCCCGCAGTGCCAGGGACAGCAAGTTCACGAACTTTGTCGAGTTCAAGACGTACAAGATCATCTACCGGCGCTACGCCGGCTTGTACTTTGCCATGTGCGTGGATGTGACGGACAATGAGCTCTCGTGCCTGGAGGCCATCCACCTTTTCGTGGAGACCCTGGACCGCTATTTCGGGAACGTTTGCGAGCTCGACCTGGTTTTCAACTTCCACAAGACGTACATGATCTTGGATGAGTTCATTTTGGGGGGGGAGATCCTAGAAACATCCATCCCGACGATGCTGGGCCGCATGGAGGGCATCGAGGTCACCATGGACGGCAAGGCCTGATGACCGATGCCCCAACTCCGCCGCCAAGTGGCCCTGGTGGCGGTCGGTGGCCTGCCCCGCCTGTCGACGGCGTGCCCGTGGCTGCGTGTCTGCGGCGAGATTCGTGCTCCGTAACCCGAGCTTGCGTGTTTACGACTCCGCTGCGCCTTCGCCCTCCGTGCCGTAGTCGTCGAGGTCGTCTTCCTCGAAGATGATCCGGATGCGCAGGGAGCAGCTCGGGCACCCGGCCACGTCCTCCCCGTCGAGCAGGTCGTCCTGCGACGCGCGTCGGGCTCGGGTCGCCGTGGCGCTCGCGCCCGCGCTGGGCCGGGCGGCACACCCACTCGAAACCTGCCATCAAACGCTCACCAGGGTGATTCTGAACCGGTCCCCACACGGGCACGGGTAGAAGAACGTCCTCGAGTCTTCATCAAACTCGCAGTCCTCCAGCTCCACGTCGTCGTAGATGCCCGAACCCATGCCTTTGAGCGGTGCTCTCGTGTGCCTCTTAGTTCGGCCTGCCAAGCTGCTCGCTTTGGCTGTGTGGGCCGCGGGGCGATCGTGGCGAGGCGTTTCTCCCTCCGTGGCTCTGCCATCGTGGTGTGCGGAACCGATGATTGGTACCTGACGTGCTGCTGGAGGCCATGACGGCTCAAACCGCACACAACGGAGTATGTGGCACGCTGGCACATAGCCGCTCCGGAGGCCAGGGCTGCCTGGCCGCGTGTTGGCGGCGTCGAACATGGCATCACGAGGGTGATGCGGCGGCGACACCCGCTGCGTGGACTCACCATCGCGCGGGCTTTTGCATTCCTGGTTCGACAAAACGCCGGGGTGTGGGCGCCTCGCAAGCATGCGGCGGCCGCGGCTTCTTTGGCAGGGATTCATCGACCCTAGGTTGCCAGGCATAACTTGAGCCAGCGACGTCCATTCAATCATTTTCGGCCTCAAGCGAGCCGCCCCCCGTCTCGGTCCGAAGCACTCCCGGGAACCCCACCCCGACGACGTGAGAGCGATCTGCGACCGATCCAGTGAAGCCAGGGTGCCGCATCACCTTGGGAAGGGGTGTGAACCGATGCGGCGACGCTGCCCATCAGCCCGACATCTCGCCCCGTTCCCTCCTCGCGCCGAGCCTCACGCCGACCGCACGCCCGCTCATACGACGCAGACTTGTTCAGAACACCCTTGAGGATGGACGCCATGGCTCAACAGGGGTTTGACAGCGCGTGCGGCAAGGCTGCGGACGAGTCCTGCTTCACGTGCTATTGCCCCGCGCTCGACCGCCCCGACGCCAAGAACATGTTCGCATCGGTTGGATTCTCTGACGCCGCGCTCGGCCGCAAGCAGGCCGCGTGGAGGCTCGAGCTGGCCGCGGGCGAAGCCTCCCCGTGTTCCGACACGACAGCCTTCGGCTCGTCTCCCAGCTCGATGGACGCGGAGCTCGCACGCCTCCTCAACGACGACGACGACGATGGGCTTGGCCTGATCATGCCCGCCTCGCCGGTGGCCGGCTTTGCGCCCTCTCTCGCGGCCGCAGCTGGCGCCGCCAGAAGGGCGGTCGTTCCGGGTGCCATCTCCCGCGAGGAGCCGGATCTCCTGTCAGGACCTCTTCTTGGGGATAACAACAACACGGTGAGACACTAGCGCAGCCCTGGCTGACCCCAGGTCGGCCGAGGCCGGCCGTTGCTGCGCTCACGACGGGGGTCAGCTGACCGACTCCCGACGTCGGCGAATTCGCTTCCCTATTATTCCCTGCCTGCTGGTTCACTTGCCACGGCTCCGCTGCGGCTGTACGCTTGCCCGGGGCGTGGGGGCTTGCATGCCTTCGACCCCGCCCGCTCGCTTCGGCCTTCCTGGGCGGGACGGTAGCTACGATAACCTCGTGCTGCTCGGGGGCGTGAGGCATTCGACGGAATCCTACCGCCAAGCTGAATCCGCTTCCCCCGCCTCTCTCTCCCCGCCTGGCTCCATCTGGCCCCGCCACCGCGCCAAAAAGCTTGCCGGGGACACTTTCGATCCCGTTGCCGCCGCCGGACGGCCCAAGGGATGCCTGGCCAAGCCGCTGGGCAGTCCTGACGGCGAGGCACGCGCCCCCACGTTGGGGAAGTTGAGCATGTCCAACGTGCCTTCGTTCGTTTCCCCAACCGCCTGCACTGACCGCAGTGCACCACGTGCTGGAATTTCAACGCCGTCCTTGCGGAGCGCCAGGTGCGCGGGGACTACGTGCTGCCCGAGACGGCGATGGGCCTCGGCTCGTCCCGCATCATGAGTAACGAGGAGCGCGACTTTGTCGGCAAGCTCATGGCCGGCGGCGATGATGACGACGAGCCCCTTGAGGGCCTGTCCCGCATGGCCGCGCAGCTCGGTGGCCTCGAGCTCCCGTCGCCCGTGGCGAGCGGCGACGCGTCGGACCGCTCCGGCGCCACGCACCTCATCGTCGACGACGACGTCAGAGACCTGTCCTCGTCGGCCATGAGCACCGCCAGCGTCCGCGCCGCGAAGCGCTCCGCCGCCGACCGTGACGGCGCCGACCCGCAGGACGAGTGCGAGACGAAGCGGCCCCGCCGGGCCGCCGCCGACCGCGCGGCCGAGCTCGCTCGGCTGGCCGGCCGTGACGAGACCGACGAGGCGTCGCACGACGCAGCGTGCGAGTCCGAGTCGCCCAGCAGCTCCTCCCGCCTCTCGGTGTCGAGGACGTCCGCCCCGCAGCGCGCCCGCGGCGCCGGCCCCTGCAAGGGCCGCCAGCTTCCCGAGTGGTCGGTGCACATCCTCAAGGAGTGGCTCCTCTCGCCGGAGCACTTCGACTACCCGTGGCCGACCCTGGAGGAGAAGGCGGACCTCGCGGAGCGCGGCGGCGTGGACGAGCGGCAGCTCGGCATCTGGCTCACCAACGCGCGCAAGCGCCTCTGGATGCCCCTTCGCCGCCGCCAGGGCCTCTCCATCCCCCGCTACGCCGACGCCAAGGCCGAGCGCGTCCAGCGCGCCCTCGTCGCTCGGGTCGAGAGCGAGGCCCGCCGGCCCGCGCAGCCCGCCTTCGATGCGCAGCCCGCCCACGTCGACCCCCTGGGCGCCAGCCGCGTCGTGGCAGCCCTCCACGCGGCCAACGAGCAGCTCCGCGCCGAGGCGGCGGCCCTCGAGATGGAGGCGGCGGCGGTCGAGGCGAGGGCGGACATGCTCGACCGCGCCGTCCCGCCGCAGCCGGCGCACCGCCAGTCGGCGCTCCCGGCGCAGCCGATGCTCCCGGCGTCCCTGGACGCGGGGCGTCTCCTCCCCGTCACTGGGCACGGCTCGGCCCTGCCGCTGCCCTTCCACGCGCAGCAGTGCGACTGGGACCTCGGCTTCGGCTTTGCCGACGACGACGACCTGCCCCTCGGTCTGGCCTGAGACAGCAGCCCGCGCCCTCCGCCTCCTGAGGCTGAGGGCGGGCTTCCCAACAATGATCGGCCGCCGTGCCCTGCGTGGGGTCGCAGAGCTACCTGGACGGTGCGTGGATGATGCGTTTTGGGCTTGGATTCGTGGAGGCGGGCGCCGCTCGCGCCCGCTCGACCGAACCGTGTATACGTTTTCGCCCGCGAGCGACACTCAGGCCGCTCTCACACGCTCCGAGTGACACATTGATGTCGCGTAGGGCCCGTTGCAACGTTTGGGCGCGTCGTCAGTCACACGGCAAAGCTCAGCAGCCGCACGCGGCGGAGCACGCAGTCCACGGCGTCGACGAGGAGCGCCGGGGCCCCGGCCGACCGACTGCTGCTCTCCGCCGTGATGCGGGCCCCGAGGGCGCCCGCCACGGTCACGGCCGAGCGTGAGCCCTTGATCACGGCCGGGTCGAACTCGTCGGCGCTCTCCTGCGTGCGCGCCAGCCACCAGCGGACCCCCGCGGGCGCGTCCGTGTCGGAGGCCCCCACCACCGTCCTCCACGCGGTCGGGTGCGCCGCCTCGTCGGCCCGCAGCCCGTCCTCGGGCGCGTCCCCCACGCCCGTCAGGGCCGCCTCGTCCGGCGCGGCCTCCCTGACACGGAACACGGCGTGGAACTCGCGCAGGTCCACCCGCTGGTTCCACGCGGACGGGACCACCACGGCGCCGCAGGCCAGGCGGGCGAGCTGCCGGTGGGACGCGGCCTCGAGCACCGCCTCCTTGGGCACGAGGCGGAGCTTGGACCCGGCGGGGCCCGGGAAGGTCACGTCGGGCACGTCAGCGTCCTGGGTGGACGGGCACACGCGGAGGCCGGATCGCGCGAGGCGAGCGAGGAGGACGCCCGGCCGGAGGCCGACGCCCAGGAGGTGAGCGAGCTCCGGGCGGCACGGGCCCACGAGCCAGGCGGCGTCCGCCCCGACCACGATGGCAAGGCGGAGGCGCGCCGTGTCGAGCGTGATGACCACCCCGTTGGCGCCCCGCGGGGGGAGCGGGGCTCGCCGGGTGGTGGGCCTCGTCTCGGCGCCGCCCTCGGAGGCCGCGGCGGACGCCGCCGCGGCAGACCCCTCGTCCTCCGGGTCCGCGGCGGGGTCGTCCCACCCGCCTGCCGCCGCCACGTCCTCGGGTCCGAGCGGTGCCGGGCCAAGGGGAGGCGCGGCCCCCACGGACCGAGACGCCTGGGGGACGGACATCGACGGGTCCGACACCACGGCACGTCCGACGGGCACGCCGTTGTCCGGCCGAGGGGCCGACGCGTCGAGTACCGGGGCCGGAAGGCCGGCGGCGGCGGCGCGGGCGCGGGCCGCCAGGACCGCCGCCCGCACGTCGTTGATCGGGCGGAGGCTCCACGCGCGGTAGGGGACGTCGACGGTCCTGGGCTGCACCAGGGCCATGGGCGTCATGAACGTGGTCTTGAACTGCAGCTCGCGCGTGCCGTCCGGCAAGAACGCGGGGGGCGCGTCCGCCTCCTGCAGCCACCGGCGCGAGCCGTGGTGCCAGTACCCGACACGGATGTCGTCCGGGACGATGACAAAGGGGGGCACGGCCACCGTCACGGTTAGCGCCTGCGACATGCCGCCGCCCTCCATGGGGTGGGGGACGCGCATCACCCCCGCGGAGCTCAGCGGCGTCTCTCGCAGCATCGACGTCCGCTTCACGGTGCGGGCCTCCTGCGGGAGGGCGAGGAGCTCTACCGCCACGACGAAGCTCACCGGCTCGTCGAGGCCGCCCAGGTCGGCCGGGTCCGTCCGCTCGCGCTCTGCCGGACGAGCCTCGGCCACGGTCTTGGGCCCGCTCGGCTCTGCCGGGGCAGGGGCAGCGTCGCCCTCGGCCGCAGCGGCCCCGTCCGCCGCCCCGTCCCCCTCGCCCTCGCCCTCCCCTGCAGCCTTGACGTCTCCCTCCCCGTCCGCCTCGACCGCCGCCCCGTCCTGCGGGGGCGCCGCGCCGCCCTCGGCCGGGGCCTCCGCCGCGCCAGCACCCTCTGCGGCCGTGGGCTTGCCGGCCTCTGCTGCCTGCTCCGCGTCCGCGGCCGGGGCCTCGCCCGCCGCTGCCTCGTCGCCCGCGCCGCCCTCGGCCTCCTGGCCCTCGCCCTCACCCTCGCCCTCCGCGGCCCCGGCGTCGTCCTCCGCCTCCTTCGACTCGGCCGCATCGCCCTCGCGCTCCCCAGGCGCCCCGTCATCCTCGTCCGCGTCGCGCGGGGACGCTGCGGCCGATGCCGGGGCCGGCACGCTCTCCGCTGCGGCGGCCTCCTCGGGCGGCTCCGCGCACGGCGGCAGGGGGAGCCCCCACGCGCGCGCGAACACCACCGCCCGCTCTGCAGCGCTCTCCACGTGGTCGTATGGCGCCTGGGTCACGCGGATGGCCAGGGGGAGGCCGTCGACCACCTCCTTGGCCACGTTGCGGCTGACGGCCACGCGCAGGCCGAGGGGCTGGACCTCCATCTTGCCCGTCCGGACCGCCTTGCGGCCCGCGAGGTTGCACCAGACCGCGAGGGAGACCCCCTGCCCCGTGCTGACGTGCGCGCTGACCTCGTCCTGGTCGCGCCCCGCGCGGGTCCACACCCCCCGGTGCTGCAGCAGGCACGCAGTGGCCTCGTCGGCCCGCCGGGCGTTGTCGTCGCGGAGCCTGGAGCAGAAGGCTCGGGAGCGCTCCGCGCGGCCGGAGTCCCCCTCGTCCTCCGCCACCGCCGCGTCGTCCTCGAGCACCCGCGCCATGACCTCCGCCCGCGCCGTCCGCGCGGCGATGGTCGCCACCCGCTCCTCCGGGTCCTCTGCCCGCACGGCCTCCCGCTCCTCCTGCTCCTGCTCCGCCATCTCAGCCAGGAAGGTGTTCACAGCAGACTCGGAACCCGGCGGCGGGAGGTCCGAGGCGTCCAGGAACGCGCGCCAGAGCCGGTCCGCGTCCTGCTGCTCCCGGATGGACCGAACCTCGGACGTGTGCCGGTGCTCGGCCGTACGCGCCGCCTCAAACTCGCTCGCGAGCCGCCCCAGCTCCGACGCACGCCGAGCCGCCTCCTTCTCCCTGCGCTCGCGCTCATCCTCGGCCTTTTGCCGCCGCTCCTCCTCAAGGCGAGCGAGCTCCTCCTGCCGGAGCCGCTCCTCCTCGGCCTCGAGAGCGAGCCGCGCTGCGAACGGTGGCACGACAAAGCGACCGCACGCGCTGTCGGACGATTTTCGTGCGCGATCAGTGCTCACTGGCCGCGGCCGGGGCGCGATCTGCGCACCAGCTCGAGCGGGCGGTTGGCGTGCGAGGGCCAGGCGGGCACCATCAGCGCTCACCGGTCTCGAGCTCCTCCTTGGAGGGCTTCTTCTTCTTGCGCCTCGGTTTGGGCGGCTGCGAGGCAACCAGACGGGGCGGAAGCAGCGCGGCCGCAGGGAGGTGAATCACAGGCACCAACGGACTGGGCTCCGCTCGGCTCGGACCCGGGCGCGCCCCGCCCTAGGGAGCGAGCGCGGCCACCACGGGCATGATTCAACGCGAGGCTCGCACCATGGTTTTGTCCCACAAGGTATTGAGTGCACGGCTGGGCGGCCAGCAACCTCCGGTGCTTGAGCTCTGGCCAACCCTTCGAGATGTGGTTCGAGTGGCCCTGAATCGGACGAGCGCGGTTTGGTATGTGGGGCTTTGTAGCTGGAGCAGCAGTGCGACGTTGGGGGTAGGGCGGGGGCAAGCCCTGAGGAGCGCAAGCACTCGGCACTCAGACCTTGAAGCCACGGCTGTTGCGGCGGCCACGGGCCTGCTCGAACTTGCGGCCCTTCGAGCGGGTGAAGGGGCGGGTCTTGGATCCGGGGCGGCCCGGGATACCGAAGTACTTGTTGGCCTTCCGGGCGGAGCGGCGGCCGCGAAGGAGCACCGTGTTGGTGCCGCGGGGGGCCTCCTGGGCGAGCTGGTCGAAGGTCATGATCTTGCCACCGGCAGCCTCGATGCGAGCGCGGGCGCCCTCAGTGACGCGGAGCGCGCACAGGGTGAGGGCGGGGAGGGGGAGGCCGTTCAGGCGCACGTCGTCGGTGATGGTGCCGACGAAGACGCACGTCTTGTCCTCCTTGCCCTTCATGTAGCGGGCCACGCGCGCGACACCCATGGGGGGGATGTTGGCGCGGCTCATCATGAGGCGCTTCTGGATGGTGGCGCAGAACGGGGAACCGGTACGGCGGGCCAGGAACTCGTAGACCTGCGAGCGGAAGCCAAATCACGGACCCAAGCAGTGAAAGACGGGTGCAGGGCTCCGTTTGCGGGCGGCGGTGGCCCGTGCGTCCGGGGTGGGCGCCCTGGCAGTGCCGCCGAAGCGCCTCACCTTGACCAGGAGGCGAAGGTACGCGTTGTCCGACTTGGGCGAGGTACGGTGCTTGTGCCCGACAACACGGCCGCCAGCCACGAGATCGATGCCCTGCGAGCGAGCGGGCGAGGCGAGGCGCGGGAGAGCAAACAAATGGCAAAGCCGCCCAGCTCGCCGCTGCCATGCCGCAGGCGCGCCCAGGCGCCGCGATACCGTCGCGAGGCCGTAAACAGTGCCGCACCATGTCTGCTAGTCCGGCCCTGCGCACTGAGCTGCCGTGTGGGGCGGGGGGGCGCGAGCCGTCATGCTGCTGGCAAGGCCGGCAGAGGACGTCGTCCGACTTACCCTAACCTTCGCCGGCCCGAGGCGAGCGAGGATGCGGCCAGCCCGTGCACGCCTTTCTGAGCCGGAACAGCATGGCGGCCGCTCACCCCAACATCGCGGAGATCAAGGGCCTGCATGACCGCCGCTCCGGCACCGCGCCCGCGGCCATGATCGCAGTGATGCGCAGCGCCAAGGACGGCGCCATCATCTGGTTCCTGAACAGCGCTCGTGAGCACGGCCTGGGCGGGCGCGACTCGCTCCTAGGGGCGGAGGTGGTGCTTGCCTCCCCGAAGCTGGCATGGGGCGGGGACGGGGCCGGCCCGGGAGGCGAGCGGCGGCGAAGGCGGCGGCTTGGCTTGATCGCCTTTCGTTGGTCGCCGCCGCCCGGAGAGCCGCTCGCTCGGTGCCGCTGAGCCGCTGCGCGCTGGCGAGCAGACCGTGACGCACCAGAAGCTTGCGCTGTGCGCCCCGGCGGTAGGGCTTTGGAGGCGCTGTGGCGAACGGCGCGGCCGCCACGCATCCCGTCCACCGCTCGGTCCTCGTTTTGCGCTCCCCGCAGTCAGGAGCTGGAAGCAGGAGCATGCCGCCCTGGCCCCCGGCGCCGTCATCAGCCCCCAGAAGACCTGGGCGCGCACCCGTGCCATGCTCGGCGCCACCGCGGCCCCCGTCATCGGGTGAGCTTGAACCTGATGCCCTCGGCGTCTCGCCCGGCCCCCACGCCGCGCGGTGCGCCCATACTCCCCGTGCCCTGGCTGCTGTTCCTTCATTGCTCCTCGCAGCTCGTTCGTTGCCTTCACCGCGGTCCAGAAGGCCGTCGTCGGCCAGGGCGTTAACCCCATCGGCATCACCTCGGTGCTGGCGCCGGCCGCCATCCTTGCGGTGCCCAACATCGCGTACATGGCGACCCGCGGCTCTTTCGCGCCCAACGCCTTCCTCGTGGGCACGGCCTACGCTACCGTCGTGGCCGAGGTGTACCGCCAGTTCGGCACCCGCTCGTACAAGTACAACATCGGCCGCAAGAACGGCCTCTGATTGTGTTCGAGTGCGAGAGCTTGCCCATCGAACCCCAGGCTGCATTTCTGTCATCCAGAAGCCGTCATCACTCTTAAAACTCACACGGACAGCCCTGGACCGGGGGGGGGGGGGGCGGCGGGCTGGCGAGGGGGCCCCATCGGTCCGCTCGCCCGTCTTGGGTGCCGGCCCCTCGCACGCCGGC
>Ga0136560_1000267_pt1 | contig 24964 bp, 31 predicted proteins | sample AntRauMeHopE1497_FD_104925 | JGI IMG/M metagenome (GOLD analysis project Ga0136560, IMG submission 104925) | Saline lake microbial communities from Rauer Islands, Antarctica - Metagenome Hop E1 #497 | ecosystem: Environmental > Aquatic > Non-marine Saline and Alkaline > Saline | place... | reverse complement strand
TGTCCACCGTCGGCGGCTGTACCGAGATGGAGCAATCTGTCGATTCGAACCAGACACCACCAGACGATGGCACTCCACCGAATCGGATCGATACAGGAGCGCTCACGTCAGCGGTGAGCTGCGATGTGCCTCTCATTCGGATTGTCTCGCCTCCCTGGGTGGACATACGGCCGTCAGACACTAGGTTCTCGTCGTCCAAGCCTGCCAAGACAAGCACTTCAACGCTCTAGAGAACGCCAGATGTGATGGACGAGGGATTCAGTGTCACCACGACAGATACAGTGCCTGCACCAGTTGCGCCCGATTGATCCGTGGCCGTGAGATCGACAGAGTAGACAGCCAATGCAAACTGGCTACCGAACAGAACCCGACTCGGGGTTCCGGTCAGCACCAGTTTCCGCGTCAGCCTAAAGTAGAGCTCCTCGCCGATTGCTGATACGCCTAACTGTAGGTCATTAGCAGTTAGGACCCGAGCAGTCCCATCAGACCCGAGGCCTCCGACAGTTGATGCTCCGAATGTAGTCCCCGTGAAAGCCATCGTCACATTCTCCTCGTCTTCGTCGAGCACAGAGATCTGGGTGCCAATAAGCTCACCGACGGTTGCATCGGCTGTCACGATAGCCTCATCAAGGTAGATGACCTGGTCTGCGATCACCGAGGGGGCATCCGGTCCATCAAGCACAACGAGGTTGAACACCCCCACGGCTGAGACAGACCTATCGCTGGCGTCGACTGCTTCCACAACTAGCGTCACCGCTGCCGTTCTCTCGAAGTTCAGCAGCCCGTAGAAGCCGCTACCGAGGTTGCGAGCCACCTCAAGCTGGGCGAACGTGTTGTTCCCTGGACTCGAGGGAACAAGCCGGAAGGCGCCATTGAGCTGCGGGGGGTCTACCCTTGACACGTTCCAAACCTGACGATCGTTTTCTGCATCGAATGCGACGACGAAGCCAGCTGCACGTGCTCCAACTGGGCTATTTTCTTGCAGCTGCAGAGAAGTCCCGGCTGGTCCCACGACTCGGAGCTCTGGTGGATCATTGATGTCGATAATGTTGATGGTAATACTGGCACTCGCTGATGCCAGGGCATCCCCGTCAGCAGTCACTGAGATGTTCAGCATGTACTGAGTTTCGAGCTCATAGTCCAGCCCGGGGGAATCCACGGTGATTTGCCCAGTGCAGGCATCAATGGCGAAGAAACTATCATCGTTGCCCCCCTCAATGCTGAACACGAGGGTGAGGGGGGAGATCGCAATAATGGGGGCTCCAACCATGGTGCCTACATCGCTCTCTTCTGCAACTTGACGCACCTGCTACGTGATGAGTGGCGGCGTGGCCCGGCACCGCAGGGGCTGCCCGTTCCAGTAGCCACCGCCGCATTTCCTCTCAGTGTGTTCCTCATCCACAGGGACGTATCCGTCTTTGCATTGGAAACGGGCCTTCTGCAGCTCCATGCCGGCTTTCATGGCCTGGCCGCCGACGTTGTCACACTCCCTGCTCACAGCAAAGGAATGCACACGCACGAGTCCCATAGCACCCGTGAATCCGAAAGTACCGGCCGGGACTGGGATCGTGCCGGAGTACCGCACGATTAGACGACCATCGGCCATGAGTCGCATGGAGCGACCAGGTCCGTCGATCACGAACTCGAACTTGGTCCACGACAACGGCAGTACACCCGTAGTTTCGCTGGATGCCAGCACAGTTCTAGTGCCCCGCACAACCGAGACAATCATATGGGGATACCCCCTGTCCAGGGCTGGGTCTACCATGGCCGCGATGTAGTTCATGTCGTCAATGTAGCGGCCGATGAGCCCGAACCTTCCTTCGACCACCTTGACCTCGGCAGAGACCGTGATTGATTCAGCGTTGCCAGCAGATGAGATCCACGCCGGATTCTCGGCAATGACGTGCAACACCCCGGGATTCTGCCACGAGTGGAGCCTCGATGCCGAGTCGACGTGCAGGGCGTGTTGCTTGTCCGTGCCGAAATCAGGCTCCCCTGATGCAACTGACTTGATGCTGACAACCTTGGCGTGGTAGTCCGTGGGTGCGTCTGGCACGATGCGGTATCCGTCCATGAGCCACTGGTTTGTGTCGTGGTTCATCGTGAAGCCACGGAAGGGCATGGAGAAGGTCTCATGGTGCATGTCCAGCTCGCACGACTTGATGTTTGAGGGCCGATCAAGGGGTCCGCACTGCGCCCCGCAGAAAGAGGGGAGCTTGGACCACCCCCCGTTGGAGCACATGGATGCCTCAGAGACCGGGGGGCCGAGAACCCGCACGTGGCTTGAGTTCCCGCACTGCATCTGGCATTGGCGAGTCGCCTGCACGCCGAACCCTCGCTCGCAGTTCTATCTGTTGTTCTTGTCATCGGGTGAGTCGCCATCCTTCGGTTCCGAAGTGCGACCTGGCAGGGTATCGAGAATGGCGGGACACTTCGAGTAGAACTTCTTGTCGAACTCATTTGAGAGTTCACTCTGCTCCACGCTGCCAACGCTCGTGCGAGAGAACTTCATATAGGCGTATATCTCTCCTTCTACACCGCTGGTACCGTCTTCTCGCCCTCCGAGGATGAGCCGGCTATTCGATATGGGCCTCAGGTCAGGGCCGTACTAGCCTGCTCCATTCCAACCCCCCGACCTGAGCCACCGGGCGTACCACGCGTTACCCGCCACCCTCCACGATGAGGGTCCTTGCTAAGAAGGGCCAGAGCTCGAGACCCATCGATCACCCGAGCCTGCGAAGATGGCACGCGCGTGGGTTCCAAAGGCGAAGTGGCTCCGAGTAAGAATCATGTTTGGGCCTAAGTCAGACCAACCCCAGTTGCCGAACCTCCTCGCAAGGTTGGGATTGCCCCTAGATCGCATGTTCTCGTCCTGCCTTGCCTTCAGAACGGAGTCCAGGCGGTTGTTTGCGCCAATTCGGACCGAATGGCCCAGTACTGAATCCTCTTCATTGCCCTGCGACAGTGCCCAGGATTCCCTCTCCACTTGGTCGAAGCGCGCGACCATAATCTCGTGGTTCTGGTTCGACGTGATGCGCACGAAGTCACTGGCGGGGACTGTCATCTGCGTGGTACCATCTACGATGAGAGCTGGAAGATCGCCACGGTAGCCCGGGCGCAGGATGGGTCGCTTCGCCACAGTCTCTTGACGAGCATCATGCAGACCCAGCTCACGGAACCACCACCCCACAGGGCCGCGCTTCGCCGGGAACTGGGTGAAATCGTAGTACGAGTTCACGTCGAAGTACTTGCCCGAGCTCATGACAAACCTGTTGTTCTGGCGGTTGAAGAAGCTTGGGTCATTCGCCCGCTCGTCGTGCTCCGGGTAGACGGACTCTATCATATCCGATGGAGGTCCTGCTCCATGTTCCCCGACCGCCACGATAGTGATCGTTGTGGCAACATCGGGGATGCCGCGAACAATAGCAGATTGAGTTGAGCCGGTTGCCTCGTGAGCCACGTACGTTACCAATGCTTGACCGTTCGCGTACAGGTCCCCGATGCGGCCGGCCTCCGCAGCAGCGCACCCGACCGATACATCCTCGTTCATCGCAGCTCCCGTTCCGGCTGCCCACCCGAGCGAGGTTGAGCCCGCATGGATCCGGAAGTCATCAAATAGACCTTTTGTTCCTGTGCCACCGTCCAGGAAAAGGCTCACTCGCGTCCGTCCGATGAACCTGCCCTGCCTGAGCCTAGATACCGGCACCGTGCCGAATTGAATCCAGTCACCTTGGTTATCAGGGCGCACGAACGTCTCAAACTCGTTCGATGCTGACATAAACGCGATTCGGATGCCGGCCTTCCCTGAGGGAACAGGCGTGGCAGCCACTAGCGCTCCGTACGAGCGGCCGTCCTTGCACTCGATGAGGCTGGTACCCCTGCGACCGCTCCAAGTCACGACCCCGCACCACATGTAGTACTACAGACCGCTATTCCTGTGAAGCATGATCCCAGCCCATGTGTTGTACATGAGTTCTCCGTTGGCAGTCTTGATATCAATGACCGCTTCAGCTGACCAGTCGCTGTGATGGTCGACTCGCAAGTTGGTAAGCATCGCCGGGGTTCTCGGAAGTGGCCAGTTCGCACCCACAGGCAGAGTAACCCCGCTCCCAGCCGTGATCTGCAGCTAGCCAGGGGTATCAGTGAGCGAGTATGATGAGCTAGTAGACCACTACTGCATTTCACTGATGACTGATCGCGTCTTGAGCCCGTTGTATTTGCTGGCAGAATCGAATCGCTCCTCGAAACACAGAGGAGCTGCTCGGATCGCGTATGCCGACGGCGTGCCAGCCCCTCCCGCAGTGGATGGTTTTGTAAAGCTGACAGTAATGAGCTAGCTATTTGAGGTGAGGCCTCTGACTACATTCGTTGGCTAGCCTGGCAGTGCAAAATCGTTACTAACAAGGAACCCGAGCGGCGTCGGGGCTCCCGCACGAGCACGAACTCCGTTCGCACCGCAATCTGCGTATCCGGTCGTGGATCCCTGTGTGATCTAAAATCGCACCACACCCGCAAAAGTCGACCCGATGGTTTTAGTCGCCGCGATACAGAAAGATGACCTGCTCGAATATGGTGATGACGCGGAGCACCCGCCCTCGACGAATGCAGTTGCATTTGAGAGCGTGCTCGACTCACATTCTAAAGAGGGCGAGCATACCGCAAGCATGTCTTCGCCAGATTCTAAAGATGCATCGAGATCGAATGGGCTTGAATCGCAGTTAGCCAGAGGAACTGCGAGATGATTGTTTTCCATTGCGGCGATTGGTCTTCGAGTTGATTCAGGGTGAAACTTCAAGTTTATGCAGATGAGCGCATTGCGTTTCGATTAAGGAAAGGACTGAACCTTTGTAAGCAGAACTAGAAGTAGAATGGGGGCACGTGGCGAGATGAAGACATCGCAACAGTTCAAATACCGTGGTGACCTCACTATTTTCTGGAGCAACTTGAAACGAACTTCCCGACGTGGCAGAACCGCTATCAATGCCATTTCTATTGCAGCCGTCCAAATCGGCAGTGCTTGTACCAGAAACGGTAAGAATGAATCGCCTTCCTAGGCTCTAGAATGATTCGCCGAGCGCATGCACCGCAGCCCCACAAATGCTCGAGCTATCAGCGTAGGTGCCGCAGCCACGTACGCTCGACGGGCCGTAGTCTGAAGATACGCATGCGTCCTATCCCAGTGGACAACGAACCCAGATTTTGGTTCCACTCGTAGCATCCTACGCTGCAGGAACGTCCATTAGGGTGGAGTCACAAGATAATTCAACCACTTGGGCTACGGCTGCGCACGCATATACAACTACAAGTGCAACTGCGTAGTTTTGTGCAATAGACCGCATCTGTGTCCACAAATAGCGCACCAAATGAAATATATGCACTTTGAGAATGAACAGAAGGACCTAGGACGAGATCAGATCAATTTGATCGACTCAGAGCCTCGTAGAAAATGCCACGTATAGTTTGTCGTTCGAGAGTCGATCACCCGGACCCCCTGAAGGCGCCGCTTGTTGACGGAACATAAAAAACATCCTCTCCTTCATAAGGCTGATGATCCATAGCGCACAGCTAGACTAAGCGCGCGTGTGAAGGCGCGCCCCGACTGCTATGCATATTTGACTCGGTCCATCCACACATCAAGCCCCACTATATGGCTTTCCACGATCATCACACCCCCCAATAGTCACAAGGTTGGATCTACCCGATACCGTTGGCACATGCCAATGCTTATCCTCGCTTCATAGCATCATACATCATCACTGTGCTCGCTGCTATGCCCTCCAACAGGATGTAGCACCCAAAAGGCTTGCGAGACCGAGAACGCCAGCTCTACGGCGTCATCGACTGAGAACAAGCCTGCGTGACCTACGTGTAGGTGGGTTTCAATCCTAGCTACGATGTGGTCAATCGCTGATAGCCTTTCGCTGTCCCAAGCTGCCTCGGCGTCTAGAGCTACTGGAGCGGGTACGCTCAGAAGAGAACCAGCCGGGCGCTGTGCGTGCAATTCTCCCACGCTTCCGTTTCCGTTGCTTCTCCCAGACTGAGTTCCACCACTGCCCCTGCTCCCGCTGGTTCTAGTAGCGGCAGAAGTAGAAGTGGTAGTGGTGGTGGTGGTGGTGGTGGTGGTGCCACCATCGCGGATGCTTCCAGCTCGAGCTTCCGTGGCCACTCGCCTTGAACCTTCCTCATACTCTGCCTCTGACTTCCTCCCTGTCATGGTTGCTTCCACCAACCGCCGCAATATACCCCCCTGCATCCTGTCTGTCTCCTGCTAGCTCAGCCCCTGCGAGAGAGACCGATAGCACAGATACCTCACGCGATCAGCTGTCAGCAGCGTCCAACCGCTCTGGAGCTAGACCACGCCACTGGACAACGGACTGCCAGGGAACAAGGGAGCCAGCGTACTGCCCAGATCTACTGCCTCCAACCCTAAGCCACTACGCACACGTGCACCCGTATCGTCTTCTCGGGCGTCTGGCTAATCGTGTGTATCCTGCACCCGGTAGAGAGCTTTGAGTGCGCGGACGATAGGTCCCATGAAGTTAACTCCCGGCTTGCTCGTGCCGGAGCTTGCTGCTTTGTCTTGTGGCAGACGGCTTATTGATACCTCTTCCATGCCTTGTGAATTTGCAGAATCGTCGGCGATGCTTGTGAGCTGTCCAAGCAGCTGCTACTCCATTGAGTCTTGGAACAGAACAGCATACTAGTGACTCAATTGCACTGCGGATGGCACCGCGAGGGTATCAGCGGGCCACAGCGGCTTTGCTCCAGGCCGGACGACAGAAGAACCCCTCGACGTCACGCTATCCTCGGCCGGGATGAGCCCACCAGCCGGAGCACCTGCAATAGTAACGACACGTGTCTCGGCCATGTGTTCGAATGACGATGCCTTTTGCCCTGGCTTGTCCCCGCCACTTAACCTGAACCCCAGGGTTCTTTGCTTACTGTCTGATTTCAAACCCCCGAGCAGCTGGATGTTCGAGGGGCACGCATCGAACTGGTCCTTACAATCAAGCCCAACCCGCCTACCAAGATAGAACCTCGCCGCAGAAGAGGATAGTACTTCGCTAGTCACAGCGCCATGCTCCCGATCGAGCGCCGTATCGACAGACAAAGCAAGCAGACAGCAGTACCGCTCCCAGAGTGCCACCTGCTCACCCAGGCCAGACCCCTAGAATCGGCTTGTATCCACCAGGTTGGCCATCGATCGACATGGGGTGGTACCAGTCTTGTCTGTGCCTCCTGCATCAGATGAGCTCGCATGTGCATCCAGGAACATGCCTCGCCAATCTGATGCAGCTCGGAGTGTGTCCATGGCGATGCTGCTGGCAGCCTCATCCACCTCCTCGTTGCCGCCGTCGCGCTTCGTCCCTAGAATTGATTGCCTGTTGAATACGGCCGGGTCATGGTCAAGGGGATGCGGCCAGGTCAGTTGCTGCGTTGCCATTAGCAACGAACGTCGGGCCGATGCGGAGCACGTTTCGAGCCTTCTGCCAGAATATGCGGACCGGACATCTGGAGCTACCCCAATGAGAGGCGAGTCAGTGAGTCCCAGCAACTGCCCGAGACATCTGCACCGGCTAGCCATGGGAGAGTGTGCCACAATGGCCGCCTCGAAAGCGAGTGCCTGCTGTTCGATCCCAGCGTCAATATGGAATAGGTTGCGCGCCAAAGCTGCTCGGCCCTGAGGAGTTCTCACATCGGGTTCGTCCTCGATAGGATTGAGTGCTTTTTCGTGACCTGGATCTGTACTCATAGCTCCAGCGCTGGATCGCCTAGCAGCTTTGGTGATAGACTGCAGCTAGGCTCGCGGAGATATCGCCCCGCCGTCTTCTACCTTGCTTCGATCAACATCGTCTGTAGTGCCCTGGACAGCCCTTGGTCTGGCCGCTGGTCGATTTTCCCTTTGTAATTGCGCTGCCTCGGCTACCAGTCGAGATTGCGTATCCTGTGCCAGATAGAATCTAAGCAAAAACCTACCAATTGAGGCATGATGGGTAGGTACCCAATCGTTCTGCCCGTGTGGCTGCCCCGCCTCGGCTTCAATGATACTCTATCCGTGCCCACGGGTCTGGTTGCGGCAGCCAGCGGAGTACAAGCTAGCGCTTAACGCTTCAATGAGCCGTTCGATCCCACCCTGATCAAGCACCCAACTGACGAGGGACAGAGAGATGGATTGCGCCTCCAGCAGAGTCAATAGATTCTGAGCTTCACGATGCTTCTTGCCATTATTAGATGCCTGCGCACCGAAGCTGGAGCTTAGTGATACTGTCTGCGCCGTGAGGGCGTATGGTGGCCTCGAGGTAAGCCCCCTGACGCCAGTCCCAGCCACATCCACAGGAGCTTCGCTTAGATCACCATTAACTGCCAGCGAGTATCGCACGGGGTCAATTGAGACGCTTGAGTCCAACGTGCTGTACTATCCTTGGCTCGCACCGTCTGTTCGTTCTAACCTAAGGGTGGCTTGGGCCAGCAAATGCTAGATTACTTCAGGGTCCCAGCTGGGAACGGCCAGGACTGGCGACTTTTTCAGTCGAAGTATGCAATGCGTTCCAATCCATCTGATGGCTTGCATCGCTTCAGCGGATGACTCCGTAGCAAATATAGTGGCCACTTCCATTGCGCGGTTCAACTGAGGCAACAAGAAAGTATCACGACTGGCCAGAACAACGCCGACTGCCTTATTGCCACGACGCTTTTTCTTAGGAACCCCTCGGCGCTTGTGTGCGCCATCGCTTAGGGGCGTGTCAGGCACACAGGTCTACAGGGCACTTAAAATAACCGCCTTGAGTTGCTCCTGGTCGCGTGTCTCCAAAGTAAGGGAGCCCGGGACTGCGAGGAACGCAGGTGGCAGACCATCAGCTCGCGGAATCTCCCGCGTTGGCTCAATCTCCAGCTTCCCTTCAACGCGAGCATTTGCTTGGGTTGCGTTGAATGGACTCGTCATGTCATGCACTGAGCCACTGGATAGGTGTGCACATCGCTCGTGTACGATAGCGTCAAAAGGCATCTCCAAATACGCCTGCAGTATCATGCGGCCCATGGCCATGCCTGCGGTCGTTGGGTGTACCCGTTCCCTCGATACCCGGATCCCGTCCAGAATCTACGATGTTCGCTATTTAGCGCGCGCACGAAGATCAGCAGCCGCGCTCCGTGATCTCGGTGAGGATGGCACATCATTTCCCCCTTGCCGTTCACCCCCACCAGTGCGCTTCCGAGCAGCTGCCAAAGAGCTGTCCCTAGCAAGAGTGTCAGACCGTTTATCTAGTGCTGCTGCGTCAAGAGCTGTCAGAGCATCGATGCCGTCTTGGGATGCCTGAAATGCACTTCTACGTAAGATATCTGCGATCACATCCGTCACGCCTGCAGGGACAAGCGCCTCACCCCCCACAGCATCTAGACGGGCCCGGGCCTAAGATCGCTTTGCTGCCTGCCAAGCAACTACTCTATCTAGACGTCGCAACGATGCAGCCGTTGCTGACCTGCGATACACAGTTGCTTCTAGCTGCTCTAGTCTCGGCACAACGGCTAGCAGCTCCTCTAAAGCAGTACCAGCAACCCGGTCAATCTCAGGCAGCAGAGATAGCGAGCCCCGACGACCGATGTGCGCTGCTACGGCAGCCTTTCCGCCCTCCTGCGTGCTTCCAAGTCTTTGATCCGATGCGGCGGATCGCTCAGCTTGCAGCTCGTGGTGCTTGAGAATACTGCGGACGATGCTTCCTCGGCGAGCGGAAGTAGCCGGCGTAGCAGTCAAACTGTGTCCGGAGAGATCAAGGGAATGCCTGCCATGTGAAGCACCCGTAGCTCTCACACCACCTGATAAACGCTCGGAAATGGTGCCAGATTGCGTCAGAGACCGCGCTTGCGACTGATGAACGCGCCCCTGATCCACAGCCCGTGCTACAGCTCCGCGTCGTACGATATCTAACATCGCTGAGGGATCTATGAGAAGTGCACACACTGGCAAACTGAGCCAACCGGATTCTGTGGCATCTATAGATGTATGTGCGCCTGACCTTTGAGGTGGCTTGCCCATACACTCGCGCAGTTTGTTTCCTAAGGAAGATAGGCTTTGCTATGTCGATGGGGTAGAACCGAAGCAGGGGGGCACTCCAGCAAGCAGTACAATCTTCTTGCTTGATTTTGAGTCAAGTTTTTGTGCTGCAGAATGCAAACTGGGCGCGGGCCCGGCCGCTCGCACTGCATCCGAATCGGAAACAGAGGCAGACGCAGCAGAAGCAGGGTCTTCTGATGCCCCGTGCTTGATAGCTAACCGCGCCAGTCCACCGCCTTTGCCCCGGCTTGTAAATTTCGCCCCAAAGAGAAGGTTTGTGGGCGTCCCGCTGTTCTCGTCACCCAAACTATATTCAATCATTGAATCTGCGAGCTCGCGCTATCCGGACAGATCTGCTCGTTTCTGCCTCAGCCGCTGCAGGAGCGGACTAGCTTCGCTCGAATGCAGTCGTCGCCTCCCAATGCGGACTGAAGGGGTATTTTTTGTGCTACTACTGCTAGGTTCACTGTGCGTTCCCCCAGGCAGCTAGATCTAGGGCCCTGCCTGGACGGAAGTGACGGAACGACGAGGGGCTTGACTTGAAAGCCCGGCCGATATCGACGCCTCTGCCTCCGCAACCAACTCCGTCATGCGTCCGATAGATACATGCAGCCCCCGAATGCCAGCAGCGGCTGCCCGCATGCTCTCAGATGCTTGTATCTGCTCTCCCTCCCGATGACTAGTCCAATCAATGCTTGCAGCAGCAGTGCCTTGCATAGAATCTATCTCCAGGGGTGCGGGAAGCACATCGATGTTTCGTGGAGTGGCGATGCCGGCAGATGGACTGCCTGCGCTAGATCTGGGGCTCTTGTTAGAGTAAGTGAACGATCGATCGCCTGGTGCGTCAGAATGCCTCGTCGAAAGCGGATACTTTGGCTGAACTCGCACTGTGGGGAGGGAGCAAGCTGACCTCGCGAGATGCTGCAGGGTGAAACCACCTGAACCAAGCGCGGCAAGGCGTCTCGATTGCGATGTATGCTAGAATCCCGACGCACCTGCTACTAGTCGCACCATGTGGGTCCAACTTTCATCTGGCCCTCGCCTGTTTAGGGCCCGGAATGCCCTCAGCCATTCTCTCACCACGGCTTGAGCCCGCTTCTGTGCCTAGTCAGGAAGCAATAGCATCTGCTTCAACTCTACACGCTGGCGCTTACGTATAGCACCCTGATTAATCCCTACACCCTGCAATGAACTGCTTCCCGACATACCCCAGCTCTCGGCGCGCCTGTGCAGCGCAAGCAAGATACCACCAAAGCCGGGACCATCGACGAATCCGGGACTGCCACTGCTGCTATCCACTAGCAAGTGCTATCCTCGATGGAAACTGGCTACGTCCAAGAGGCCTTGTTCCCTGGCAACTCGAGTTTGTGTGTCCGTCGTGGATCTAACGGCGGCTAGCCGTATCCCAAGGGCGAGGACCCGCCTCTCCAACCCGCGCCGCCTTTCGCGCTCTGACTGCAAATCACTACGAAGGGAGCTGGCATCGGCGCACACTTTGATCACGTCGCGAACTATAGATTCATCTGACAGATAATCGCGTCTTTCAACAAGAATTCTTCCGTCGCCATCATCTGAGGACACGTCGCCGAGCAGTCGTTTCTGCTTACGCTGGTCCGAATCTCGAAGTTTTCCTTCGATGGCGCGAAGTCGTTCCTTCACCTGCAGCAGTGCCCTCGCCCTGGCATCAAGCGCCCCCGCAAGTTGATCGTCTGCTGCGTCTAGCTCAACGCGGGCGCGCGCATCTTTCTTGCTATATCCCACGGCGATGCCGCGTGTCTGTCTCGACCCGGAACTAACGCTGATCGTTTGCCCAGCCGAGCTAAGCACTTGTCGAATCTCGTCCTTGGTTGACGTGGGCGGGTGCATGCGTAGCTAGCCCCTTATTTGCTTGCGATTGTATGACCCGGCCATCCTAGAGAGTTCCATAGCTTGCAAGAAGTCACGATGCTCAGCTAGCTGCACTTTCGCCCAGGCCAGTCGACTCGTATCATCCTCCTCTAGGACATCAGCAAGCTTCACCCGAAGGGCCATGTCACCGCTGACGGCTCGAGCCTCGTCTAGCAGCGGCTCGGCTGCATCAAGTAGCATGAGACCGCGGAGCACGAATGGAGTTCCAGCTGCCACCTTCTTTCGAATGTTATCTCCTGTTGACGTTCCCGCTCGAAGGACACTGAGGACATCAATGCTGCCTCGGCGGCCGTTCTTGCCACGTACAGACCCTCTACTTGTCATTTCATTTGATACATATGCAGAGGCTGCTCCGAGTCCAACGCCAATGCTAGGTTTTGAGACAGACCCTGCAGTGAGGTCGAAAGCTTCTGGAGCGGACGCTGGGGTGAGCTATTGGTCAGCTGCATTCTTCAGTCTTGCTGTCTCGGTGGCTGCTGAGCCCCGGTGTTGCTGTTGCATGTACCTTCGTAAGTTACCACCACGACTAGGCTCAGCATCAGCGGCCGCTGGCCTATATTTTGCCGCAACGAGCTGCCGGAGCCCGAGGGCGGCATCTGCCATCCCAGAGGCGCCAGTCGATGCTTCCTGCTTGATGCGATCCAAGCGGCCAGACCCTGTTCCCTGGGCCAGCTGCATGAGGTACTCGATGTTTAGCAGAGCAATTTCTTCCTTCTCACGCAAGGCAGACTCTCCGCTCGAGTCTGTAGATGCCTCAGCAGCATTGACAGTCTTGTCACTGCGGGCGCTGTCGCCTTCATCGTCTCCAGCGCCAGATTCGGCTCGTTTAGTGTCGCGCCGAGCGGCAGCCTTCGCCTCGTCAAGCAATCTGCTCCTCGCCTTCATTTCGCGTGAGGAGTCAAAATCAGCACGGAGTGCCGCCTACAAGGCCTTGTCTCCGACCCTCAACCAACAGCCGATCCCATGAAATAGATATACTCTCTACGACCGGGGCAGCGCAAGCATTAGTTTTAGTACCGGCACCGCGCGAACACCGCCTCGCAGCGCCCGCATGAGAGCTCCGAGAGTCTGTTGCTACTACATGACGCCCATCGCTGCGAACTGCTGCCTCAATTTGGATGTCGGGGCCAGCATTGCCCTTGTCATTGTGTCCTGGCGCCGCTTTTGAAGCATGGACTGCTGCGCCGCGAGCCGGAAAATCGACCTGATTTTGCGCCCCATACTTGTACGGTGTTTCTTCTTTAGTCGGTGTAGCTCTCGTTCCAGCGAGACGACCTTCTCCCTGAGCGCTTCCTTAGATCGGGTGGCTCCAGCCCAAGCTTCCATGAAAGTTCGCCTGTCGCCGTACAGAGCCTCTGGATCGTGGCATGCTGATGTCCAATCTCCGCGGGCTGCATGTCCACCATGCGCCGAGATACCCACACCCTTATCCGATGCATCCTTATAGTACCTAGAAGGCTCCCCTGGCAGTACTACGCTTGGAGGCAGAAACATACATCGTTCGATGACCCGGAGACACCGAAGTGCCGCCGCTCGGGATGCAGAGGGTGGAAATCTCCCTTTTGGTTCACTTGAACCGTGACGTGGACGTAATTCATGGATGACAAAGTCATCGCGTTGGATTGAATCGCCAGGCTACCTGGGACCGTCATCATGGCCGGCAAAAGTCACTCCAAGATGAGAATTTGGACCTACTAGATCCTGATCTCGCCCTGGATTGGGAAAATTGGGATTATCCGAGACTACTGTCAGGCGGTCGTTGACCGCCTTCTACTGCCCCACTTGTTCTTGTTGCATGTATTTAGGGCTTGCCTTTGCAGCTGATTCACTGGGCATCCTCGAGTGAGCATCTGCGCTAAGCAGGTGCTCACTGCCCTCGGATGTCAAGATACGATGGAGCAGGTGAAGGGCCAGTGCTGCCTGCACTGGTGTCGGGGCTGCTATATATCGGGAAACCGTGCGGGTTTTGCTATTGCTTGCGGCAGTGACGGCAGCGCGCGTAATTGCAGGCTGCAGATTCTGCGCCTCTGCTGTTGCAACCTCCCGATGCAGGAGCTGCTCAGCCTCACCAAGGGCTACATGCGTGGCAAGCACAGGAGAGGTCAATATAGTCGAACGTGCAGCCCTCTTGTCTTCTGATGCAGTTATTACCGCAGCTCGTGATTTAATTCTGCCGTCATGCACTCGAACTTGCTACAGTATCGCTCGATCCTCAGGTATGCGCAATCCAGCAGAGTGCAGAAGTAGTCTGATGCCCGGAGCTGCACAGCTGCTGTAGCCTAGACCATCATGCCCACCATCAGTATTAAGCTAGCTAGCGGCACCTTCAAGTGTGCTTCGCATGTGTTCCAGGTCGGCCGATTCTGTCTAGCCGTTGGAGTCGAGTCGGCGATCTGTTTTACTTTGGACTCGTTTGCTTTGAAGCGGAGATGCCCATGATTGTAGCCTAGCAGTTTGAGCCGGAGGGATAGGATGCGTACGATCTCGTATTCTATGGGAGCCTGAGCTATCGCTGGCTAGCGTGGCTCTAAGTATGCTGTGGTGAATGTCATGGGCAGACTTCCCACGTTGGCCGCGCATGGACATGTCCAACCTCTTACGAGGCGGGGCCTCTCGCCTAGCACACATACGTACACAATTGATTGAGAACTACGCCGAGGCCTTCAAAGACTCTTATTTTGTATGTTTGACACCTTGATCGAAACGTCACTTCAAGCGAATGAAGAAGATGATGATCGGTCGGTCGCAAGGCACCTCATCAGCAGATTTGTGGTCGCTCTGCTAGCCTTATACGCAAGGTCTTTCAGGACGAGGCGCAAATGGGTTAAGTTCAGAATCGCAAGACAACCCCCTGCTGCTCGGTCATCTGCAGCATCCGCAGCACAAGACGTACTCCAGTCCGGAGTATGCTCGCGACACAATCCAGTCCACTTTCTCGGAGCACCAATCGAGGCTCCACGCTGCCGGGGGAGGTCCGTACACGTCTTCATAGAGCCCTTTCCTCCTCTTCCCCTGCCTCGCTGCATCGGCCGTCTTGCGATCCGTCCCCATCATGCGCCTTGCCATTGCTCTTCGGCGCCTTTGCTCGGACACCTGCCTGCCTATGATCCCATCGATCAGACCCTGCAGGGCTTCTCTTTGCTCGGGGGCATCTGAGGCAGCCAATCCATCCCTTGCATCCTGTACGGCATCATCTTCTTTGCCCAGGTCCCGGCGGGCGAGTGCTCGTCGGTAGAAGGCCTTCGGTCGGTGTGGGCCGGCATACCCTATGGCTCTCGATGCGTTCGATTCCGCTTGCATGGGCTTGCCTCGACGAAGACACAACAGGCTCAGGTTGCTCCACAGCGTGCCGACTTCCTCTGTGCATTCGCAAATGAATGCATCGCCAAGTGGCGGGGTCTCCGAGCCTGCAGCCGAGGATGCAGGACCTCCTGCGGTACTCTGGTCCTGAGCAACTGCTTCTGGGGATGCTCGCTTGCCATTTTCACCTTCATGGGCGCTTATGTTGTCCTCACGCGCGGCTCCTGCAGCCAAGCTTGAAGATATCTCGTTGCTACTGCCCAGGTCGCTCGTCAGCCCTTTGGCTCGGAGGCGAGCACTCTCGGCGAAAGCAAGTGCTTCGTGAAACAGCTAGCCAGCACGAACCAAGTCACCAGCCTTGAAATAATCTCTGCCTTCGCCACGAGTTCGTCGAGCAACTTCAAGCTGCGATACATTTTCTAGGATTGATTCAACTTGAGGTTGGTTGGTGCAAGGCGCAGTCGCTTGCAATAGGGACACCGGACAGCTGGAAGCGGGTTCGCCTGCGGTTGGCAAGGTGACATCCGGATAGCGCGGACTTACTCGGGATAACGCGGGTAGCGAAGATGCTGGAGGTGCTGCTCTACGCAAAGCGACAAGGCGAATGTCTACAGTCACGTCATCATCTATTCTGCATTTGCCCTTGTGCTTGCCAGACGGGTCTACCAGAGGACTCAAGTATAGCGCCCTCGAGCCAACAGTGACAACTTCGCCAAGGTTCATCTTGCCAGCAGCCGCGGTTAAAGACGCTAAATCACCACCTTTCTTTCCCATTTGAATCCATTGCAAGTTCGGTATCACAGGGGGTGCTTGATCATCCCCGCTGATAGCAGCGAGGACGTCCGGGTCATCCAAACCTGCCTTGGTGGCTCGAAGTCCAGCCTCAGTCTTTGTCAACCGCAACTTGAGAGCAAGCCCTATCCAATCACCATCAACTGGAGTTGGCTTGCTCTCGTCCCTGTCCCTCTCCCTATACAGGACAACCATCCCTCCATGCAACACATGATCAGGAGCCCTGCTCTTCCCTATTACTTGTACATCATCAGCCTCAGAGTCAGACCCAGGACTGATGGATGGCAGATCTGCCATGTACAAGTCGCCCTCGTGCCAATTCGCTACTGCTCGTCTCGCTTCAGCAGGAGGTCTGGATGTTTCAGTCGGAACTCCGGATATGCACTCGTCACACTATGCGGCAAGTTGGATCACGATGATGATCACCGTCAGCGGCATTTCCCCGCGATGTAGGCGAGAAGAGCTGTAGCGAAACACGTCAAGGCAGTATCGTAGATATTAAAGCGTTGGTAGTCGGCTAACACTGCCCTTGTATCCCCAAGATCGAGCGGGGAGTTGGATTTTCAACGAGAGCTGCCCCGTGTACCTGGTGCTGAATTGCCGCCAGTCCATGAAAAACCCAGCGATATGGAGCGATGGGCGCTACGGAGTGAGCATCTGGGTTCATTCGTTACGGTTTTCGGAATGGGGTTTCTATTTTGGGTGTTCTACACCAAAATAGCATGGACGAGAGATCCTGGTGAGACGTCGTTGCACCTGTTTGGACGATAGTGCTGGCGTGAGGTGCTATTGCACATTCACATATTTGCAAATTCCCGTAGAGACTTTGTACCGCAGAGGACGTGTCCGCGAGACATCGACCGATACTCACTCAGGCGTCGAAAACACCTGGATTGCTAGTGCCACTGATGGATGATGAATCAGCAGGTAGTCCCCAGCCCGCGGGCCAAAGAATATGACGTTGCCTCATACTTCTGTATTAATACAAATCCATCGAATCTACCCATTCGCCCGAAAGGCTCTTCAAGTCGCCTTGTTACGCAAGGCATTATCTCCTACGCTCGTTCCTCCTTAGCTCCACGTCATCCTGTCCAAATCGCGGCCCTGAATCACTGCCTCCAGACTGGCCACCTGGACGTGGCCCCGACGCCGTGCTACTCATATTATCGACATTTCTCTCCTAGCCTTCGATCCTGGCAACTTCATCGGCCCCCCCCGCCGCCTCTAGCCGTAGCATCTCTTCGTCCTCGTCAGCCGCAGCCCGCACCTGCCTCCGGTGCAGAATCACCTGCTTCTTCTCTTGCTCGGTCATGGCGCCATCCACCACCTCCCACACGCCGTACGTCTGATCGTCATGCTGCACGAATACTGGAGCCGTGGTGTACTCGAGCATCAGCCTGATCCACTCTGTAGGTGCGTCGTACTCGACGGCGAGACGTTCCGCAGTGTAGTGCTCAGGATCAGATCGATGCTTACGGAACACCTCGAAGATCTGCCCCTGCTCCAGCAGCAACTCCTCATTGACACCGCCGTAGAGCAGCTGGTCGCCGGGACCGACATCCGGAGGTCGCATGGGAAAGAATTCGTTTGGGCTCTCCGTGATCCCAAACGTGTCTGGCATGTGCTGAAGAGCACCGTACTCCTTCGGGACAGGAGGAGGGGCACCCCCACGCTCGGCCACGTCGCGGCCAAACCGGATGCTAGGGACTTCGATTCCGAGTCGCTCCTCGTAGTACACATCAAGAGCTCCGTCCTCCCCGAACGGGATCCTCAGTTGGCCCCGGATTGCGGCTGGTCGAAGGTGATGCTGCACATAGCGGTTGGACACTACAACCTCACCTTCATCTTGTTCCTCAAGGTCTTTGATAGCAAGGGCACGCTCATACGGTGTCAGGGCGTTGCTCAGGCCCTCGTCTGCGTGCTCGCTCTCCGCTTCTGGTGGAGCAAGTGCTTCAGTCGACGAGCCCGAGGAGTCGCTCGCCACCTGCTGCCGCATTGTCGTGGCGGTTGCAACCGCTGGGTCCTCGCTGCGCACCGTACTTGCATCCGGGGCAGCAAGTCTCTTCCGCTCTTCGTACTTGAGCTGCTTGAGCCGTGTGAAAGCTTGCTGCTTCTCGAATCGCTGCTCCTCGGCGACCTGCTCCAACGTCGGGAGTGTCAGGCCAGCGGTCTCGTAGCGGGCCTGCGCCCCCCTAGGAAGCGGAGGCAACATACCAACAGGCTATCCTTCAAAACCGTGCGATGCTGGGGGGAGCAGCTTCGCATAGTCGGCAATTATCTGCGCTTTCGCAGAGTACTTGCGATACTCGGGCTTATCGAGCAAATCTGGATTCTGCGGGCTCGGAGTTATAAGAGCTGATGGACGAATTTGCAAATGGATTTCCAAACTAAATCGTAGCCTTGGCGCGTGGTAGCGCACGGTCTCACGCTGTTGAGAAGCTCGTAAGTTTTGTAGAAGGAATCATGGATAGCTAATCTCTGTGACTGGATCGAAGCCTCCTCTGACAACTGCTAGAATCTTGACACAAGGTCATCATCCTTCCCATGTACTTCTTCACTTGTTTGCACTGCGAGAATTCGGGAGTATGCGAACGAGCACTATAATATGCGCATTTTCGCCAGGAAGTGCCCACGTCACTTCTCACAGCAAGGGCATTCTGTCCTTACATCGCGTATGTCTAGAGCTCCTGTCGTCCAGATCGGCCGATCGCATCATCTCCACATACTTTCTTTCCTATACACTCAGTTGGGCCTCTTGAAGATCTATTGGCTTTCTAGATGGTAGTTGCTTGCCACCTTTGCGAAACTGCACTGCTGCCTTTTCAAGCTTTGACGCTGATTTTGACGCCCTTTGCCCCATAGGAAACCGACGCTTCTATGATTATCAGTTATTGGCGCTGATACTAGAGACAGCGGCCGTGTGAATCTAGTATGTGGAGCATGTTACAATTTGTCGTGAGTTGCGTTGGAAGTTCCGCAACGTTCGTTGGGCGCCGCCGGCGCGCGCCAAGGCCAAGCCGATATCCAGGATTATCCGCAGAATATCCGAAGCAGGGATTGTCTGTGCCCTAGTAGTCCGCCAGTGGAGACGAAGGCCTTGGACCTGCATCTACATCTACCGCCAGACCTACTGGACGAGCACGAGCACGAGCACGATCACATCATATCAGATCCGGAATCCGGATCGATCGAATCACACCGTGTTCCTGCTAGTCTCCTTGGCGCCCTTCATCCCATCCGATCCGATCCGATCACTTGGTCGATTGCTCTACGGAGGAGGAGCATATCAACGGCAGTAAACGAACGAACGCCCCCCGCCCCCCCAGAGCTTGGAGGTCCAATGTTCTGGCTTGTAGCAATGGAAACGACCGAGCTGCTCGCATCCGAGCGAGCGAGCGCAGCATGCATTGCTATGTCCTGCGACCAGTTTCTACCAGGATCTGATTGGGTCGGCGAAACCTTCATCTCCGGGTTAAGTGCGGATGCATTGCACTGCAGCATGTCCGTCATCTGGCTGAAAATCTCTTGGATCCATCTGGCATGCTTGTGCTGCGGGTGAAGTGCAGCAACATGTCCGCCATCGAGCGACCGGGGCCAACGAGAGGACTGCGGGGAACACATCGGGGGAACACAGTAGAGGAGCACAATAGAGGAGCACAATGGAGGAGCACGGTCCAGCAGAAAGGGTATGAATGCTTTACATGCCCTCAAGGGGGCACTTCAGAGAACAGCCGTCAGCCATCGATTGGGCGGGTAGAGAGGGAGACTCACAGTATGTATGGCTGCATCTCGAGGAGCGTCCAGCTGTGCTTGCGACGAAATAGCGATCTAAATCGAGCAGTTGGATCCGTGGGTAGTTCGGAGGCGAGCATGCACTCAAGCAGGTGCTCTCCGTTGAGCACTTGCTCGAGTGCGATGCCATCAAGTAGTCGCTTAGACACGGACGCTGGCTAGCCGGCGCTCGCACTGGCCGCAGCCGCAGATGGCGCGATGGCGCGCAACAGTGAAGTGTCGTAGCATTCTGGCTCCGAATCAGGTTCAGCTGCCAGAGGGGCTCCCCCAGCTCGGCCCCCGGTGAATCGGAGCGTCTTTCCATCCCGACCGAGAATCCCGTCCTGCTCGAGCTCCGCAAGGCTGCGCGGCGCCGGTAACTCCGCCAGCGGTTCGACGATATCTTGCACGACAGCAAGAAACTTAGTCGAGTCGTAACACTGCGGTGATTAGACGCATACCAGGGGGAGGTGCAAGATAAGCTATCGGACCAGAGAGTGGCGATCGGCATGGCATGGGGTTACATAGCATGGCATTGCGGCGCTGTACACACTCGAGCATCTCACCGGTACCCCTGACATTTGTTGTCCAATGGAAGGTGCATCCGCGGCCTCATCGCCAGTGTCCCTATCCCTGGTGGTTCCATCCGCTGCCCCACCAGGCAGCTTACCTCCAGTGGCACGGACTAACCGGATGAGTTCTTCACAGCGCACCCGAGCGATAGCCAGAGCAGACAAGGCAAAATGCGTCGGCTCGTGCTCATCCCTTTCGTCTTTATCTTCATTTCCTGTGGACACCTTTGGTGACTTGGACTCTGGCTCTGGCGATTCCAATGGCAGCAACGGCCTGCCCAGCCGCCCCATCACATAGAGAACCATGGCTGGGTCAAGGTCAGATTCCAGGTATTCGCACAACTCCTGCGCAGGTACCGCGAGCAGAGACCAACTGTTCTCCACGACCGACTGACAGATACGATCTGTTGCCAGGGCAAGCATGCGGAACGAGGGCACACGGAGATATCCGTTCACTTCCATTGCGCCCAGCTTCCACAGCTCGTCGTCGATCTCGCTCGGACTAGCACGACACAGTGTCTCCAGCTCCCCCCTGGAGAACAGCCGCCGACGATGCAGCAGATCTTCTTCGTGAGCAGCCATTTGGACATGCGGAGGAGGAGCTGCGCCTCGGTGAGGTGCTTCGACGACTGCGTCTGCGGGCTGACTTGACTGCATGGCGTCGTCATCATCGATGGCGCTGCTCGCGTAAGTGGTACTCATTGGGCTGCTGAGTCTTGCTTCGTCCAGACCTTCGTCTGAGTCCACGGGCTAAGCACCCGGCAACGTCTGTATGGCATCGGTTCGAGCACCTTGGCCACCCTATTTATCCCGAAGCCACAGCGCATCATCGTCCAAAGCCCTCGAATCGCCCCCTCCAGCAACTTCCGTAGGATCCTTGTCGTCCAATACAGATCTGGAGAGCAGCTCTTGGAGCCGACCTACCTCAGGAGGCTGCCTTCGCAACTCTAGAATCTCGTGGCACAGGTCAACCACTTCAATAGTGCCGCCCCCTTGGTCGACAGGGCCAGGTGAGTCCAACGCGCTGCGCCGCTCTGACAATTTTGCACTTGCTAGTGCCTTTGCTGTCCCACCAATCGCTGGAACCAGCAGCATGCTGTTGGAGATTTCGACTAGTTGCAAGTTGTAAGATTTGTCATTGCTGCACAATACGGCCGACTCATTTCCCGCTGACTTCACCTCAAGGCTGTACAAGATTGAAAAAGAAATATAACATTGCAAGTAAATTCGGGGTTGCATCTTTAAGAGGGTTGAACTGTTGAAATAAACTGCGAACTTACGACTAGCCAAGCTCAAGTTCCGATACGAGCTCTTTGGGCAATGTTATCAGCTTATACCGACCTATAATGCAGTCTGGATATACTGACACATCACACATAAAACAAATATCTTAAACTAGTCTCAGAAAAATGTGCGCTTGTGCCGTTTTGATCCCATCATGCTTTTCAAAAGAAACGAACATAAGTGAACGTTCGTTCATCGCTCGGGGGGCAATATTTCCTTCCTGGACAATCGTAACGACTGAATCGTTGGCCCTTGCTTGATCGGAGTTTTTATCTCCTTGCAGACCGAGGCAGCACCATGAAATCGTATGCATCTAGTAGAAGCATCTGCAAGCTTTGCTGCCGACCATTATAGTTGCTATGGAGGAGGGGCTTGAGCACCACACTCCCAGACGGAAAAGTTGAGCATCTTGCAAAATTGTCCCGCATACCGTTAAAGAGAGGGACGCCTGAGTTCGAGAAAACAAAAAGGAATCTCAACTCCATGGTGAAACTGCTTAGCACGCTCAGGCAGTACAAAGGAGCCTGTGAACAGCTGGCCATGGCTGTGTAGGCGGCGTCACCACAGGCAAGATTATGGAGCTCTTCGAGGAGTAGTTTACGCATGTCCGAATTAAGGTCTATGTCTCATCCAGTTGCATCCAATCGGTCATTCGAAGTCGTAGATAAGCCAAAACTTCTTGCTCTCGCCAAACAGTCAAAAGGAGGGTACTACTCTGTCCCCAAAATGATGGGAGACGACGATTCGGAGCAATGATTGAGCATTGAAGTAGTTGGTCAAGTAAGGGCATAAGACTGGAAGCATTGCATAGGTCGCTACTCCTTAGACCTATTGATCCGAGTTTCACAGCACAGCCTGCGGTGTTGTCCAGCAAAGCCGGCAAATGAGGGGCACATGTAAAAGTGAGACTACTCACACCCGTGTTTGTGCGTGACTTCCCTGGTTGGAACTTCTTCGAATTTTTGTTTTGTTCTTCGGTTCGTTCAGTACGCGTACGCCCTGCGTTGACTTTGGACAAAACTCGATCCTTCAGCCAGAACGAGCCACTTCCGGCACATTTTGCCATCAAACAAATCGACGGGCTATGCATCGTGCAGTTACATCTCTCGTAGTTTTTAATTTGTTTGTCGCAGGTGCTGCGATTATGTGCATGGTAGATTTGACCGCGGCTGCCGATGGTGCAAGTATAAGCGCAAGCCACCAGGAGCACCTTGCACGGATGGAGGCATGTGCTCGCTCTGGTCCAGGGTCTGCTCAGACACTACGACCAGTACTGTGGTAGCCGTTGCCACCATCATTAAACGGAACGAAATCACTTTATACTTGTGCGCTCGCAAACCCAAGCGACATGTCGATCTGGTCGATTGGTCCTTTGTCCAATGTGCACGTCGGGGCATTGGACACAGAGGAAGCAATCGCTAGGAGCACATCAGCCGATCCATTCCGCGCCGTTCTCAGATCAGCATAGGGAATAGGCGGGACATATAATACATGGAGTGCAACTGCAGACACGTTTGACGCTAGGGCCGCTGGGACGTTCGGGCGTGTCTCATTTCAGGACACAGAGGTACTCCCACTGAGGGCCTTGTCAGTGCTGCCTCCCACCCCAGTCATCGTAGATCATGTCACGTCTGGAGTGATATTTCCGCTTCATATTATCGGCGCTCGCGGGAGTAGCATCGCCCCCGGAGTCGGGAGGTTTCAGGTAGCCAAGCTCGAGGATGCGACCATGCGTCGGGAGGTGTTCAAGGTGCGGCCAGAGTTGCCATCTGGGGCTATAGCGTATGTCGCGACCCGGGTAGCAGGTGCGCCCCTACCTCGCAGATCTTCTATGCTGTCAACGATGGCCATCGACATAATGAAGCTCGGCATGGCAGCTCCGTATGATGTGGTCAGTCCTCGGGCCATGGCCCGCATCACTCAGTTGACAGCACTTCCTGCCCAGTCGGAAGGAGTCTCGCACGATCGACTCCGCGGTGGCATCGAAATCGCCATGGGCATGTCGTACCCCGCCAGCCTATGGGTATTCAGACTCGAAGGTGTAGAGGCCAACGCGTCCGACCACGAGTTTCTGTCCCATCTTTCCCCCTCTGCGACGAGGGAGGAATCGCTCAAGTGGCAACTGAACGAAGCTAGCCCACGATGGGTATTGCAGCCATACGACTTAAGACCAGCGGCACCGGAGCTTGACCGCCTAGCAACGCTTGAGTAGCGGTTCGATCGTGACAATGCCTCGGTCAGTCCTGCTGCCGCCAGGTCTCGATGTGTGGAGGCTGGTCTGTCATTGGGCTTCGGCACACCCAGTGGGTTTGGGCCTGTGGTATCAGTGGCACGGCATCGAGGAGGCCCCTTGCTTCTGACCTCACTGCACTACGATGAAGACATGGTTTGGTCCAATGGTGAGACCGCTCTTGGTGAGAATGTCAATCGCCGGTGTCGTCGTAGGAGGTCAGTTATCATAGCAGCCGCTAAAGGTGGCGAGTGGACCTGGCACTGGGTGGCTGCATTCACCGTGAATGCTCCCCGGGGCATTGTGAGCATGAGCCTAGATGCCACGTAGAGCCACCTATGGTTGATTGATCGTAGCTCGAGGTAGTTACGTGCTATACCCATGTGCAAGGTGCTCGAGATATCAGAGGAGAGACTGGCGCAGCACGCCACCGACCACGGTCTGGATGCTTCGGTGCCACCACCTTCATTGGGCCCCGGCATCGAAGCACCGGCTGGCACGCATCTGTCGGCTTTGGGAATCGCTGAGCCTTTGCGACGGCCACTCAGTGAAAGAACAACAGCTTACAGTGACCTCGTCCTTGGAATGACGCCAGACTTGAACGCGACGAGTGGTGTGCTTGTCGCGGGATACGGCCAAGACTATACGACGGTGTCTCATAACAGCAGTGCAGTTGGGCATATCCGCATTGACGTGGAAGTAGGACGCGCCTGGGTTGATCTGCGGGAATCTAGGCATTCCCACAGCGTTACCAGTGACGTCTCGATGCGACAGGAAATTCCTTTAAAGGGTATCTCAAGCAATATCTCTGATAGATCTACGACGTTTAATGCAACGGAAAATGCCCGCCGACTAGCTCACATCACAAACAATCATGGTTCAAATGCCACGGCTGGGAGTGGAGGGGAGTCCAATGCCACGACTGGGAGTGGAGGCGGGTCCAATGCCACGACTGGGAGTGGAGGGGAGTCCAATGCCACGACTGGGAGTGGAGGGGAGTCCAATGCCACGACTGGGAGTGGAGGCGGGTCCAATGCCACGACTGGGAGTGGA
>Ga0136560_1000265_pt1 | contig 24974 bp, 24 predicted proteins | sample AntRauMeHopE1497_FD_104925 | JGI IMG/M metagenome (GOLD analysis project Ga0136560, IMG submission 104925) | Saline lake microbial communities from Rauer Islands, Antarctica - Metagenome Hop E1 #497 | ecosystem: Environmental > Aquatic > Non-marine Saline and Alkaline > Saline | place... | reverse complement strand
GGTGTCGCGCGTGCCTCGCCCCCCTCGTCTTCGCCGCTGCAATCCTCCTCGTCGTCCTCTTCCTCGTTCGCGCGCGGCGCTGCCCCCCGTGGCTCCGCGTCGGTCGGCTCCCCGAAGAACGCCACTGGGTTGACGGGAACGCCGTCGAGCGCCGCGATTACTTCGGCTTCGAGCGCGTACGCGCTGCACGTCAGTGACATCTCCGAGCACATGCGCGTGAGGTAGACGTGGAAGTCGAACTGGTCCTCGAGGCTCCCGGCGCGCATCGCGCGCAGCTTGTCCTCGTCCCCCACGATGTAGCCTCCGATACACGCGCTCTCGGGGACGCGCGCGTTCATGTAGGCGTTCATCACGGTGGTCCTCGACATCGCCGGCTTGACGAGGCCCTCGCGCTTCGCCCACGCCATGGCGGCCCCGACCGGATCGACGTACTCGCCGCGGCGCGCGGCCTCCACCCAGGCCCAGATGACCACTTCGTCGCGCTTGCCGACCCGGGCAATCGCACCTCCTTCGCGCGCGGCGCTGTCCTTCGCGACAGCGCGGTCGAAGAGGACGGCCTTCGCGCGCACCTTGCGGGCGATGCCGCGCGTCCGGGAGAGGGCGTTGCCGTTCGCCTTCCCGACGAGGTACTTGCTCGTGAAGGCGCCGGGGTGTCGCTGGATCTGCTCGCGGATCCAGTCGTGGCGCCGAGTGGAGGTCTGCTGCTGCGCGGCGTCGTCGCGCGCCATCATCATGCGCTGCACCGCCACCATCTCGGGGCACATGTTGTCGTCGTACTTCGCGTCTGCCGACTTGCGGCGCTTCGGGGCTGAGGCGTCGAGGCGGCTGAGCTGGCGCTTCATCGCTGAGTTTGGGGTTTGCATAAGAAAAGAAGGAAGGATACCGAAGGATACCATCATGAAAAAAATATTATTTTTCCGCCGCGGAAGCGTACCAATTACGACAGCCACCCATTTCGGCCAGGCCGTCGTCGTTGTCAATCGAGTCGACCGTGAGCGTATAAAGCTGCTCAAGGCGTTGGAGTACCACGTGTTCGATGTAGCGGGGCTTGCCCCTCGCGCCGCGACGAACGCCGAGATGGACATCGCGAGCGCGGCTATATCCGAAGCGGGCGTGAAGGTCTTGACCCCGCTTGGCGTGCGCGTGCACATCACGCTGCCCATTTACCACCGCCAGCTGCAGGACTACGGCGACGTCGTCGCTAAACTTCGCGAGCACCCGCGGCTGGCGTTGCTGGACAGCACGGCGAACGACGACCTGGCAGCGGACCGGCCTATTTCGCACGGGGCAATGATCCGAAGCATGCTCCTTGTCGGGGACTTCGCGCTGATGAAGAACATCCCGATCGGCGGCGTCGCCGGCGCGGCGGCGGGGCGGAAGCGGAGGACGCGCGGGTCGTTCCTCGCAGACGTGGCGGTGGGTTCCGTATGAAATCCCCGCCCGGCACAGCCGCCGCCGCCACAAGCATGAACTTGGACACCGTGATGACGCGCGTGTTGACCGATGACGGCCGGACGCAATTTGCCCCGGATGCGTCGGGGTTCGTCAAGTACCTGATGCGCCCAGGCGCCCCCTCGCTGGCCGAGCTCATCGACTGTCGCGAAGACCCGCGAGAATGGGACGACAAGACAGTCGCGCAAATTCTGTTCTTGGCGAGTCGAAGCGACGAATGCAACCTCGCCATGGTAGACGCCGGGTTCGCCCCTCTTCTGATCGACGCAATCTCCGACCTGCCCGTCGACGCCGTCCACGTGAACGCGCCGGTGGCACTCTTCAACATCGTCATGAGCGTCGGGCGCGCCAACGACTCGCGCCGGATGGCGCTGCTCTGTGCCGCCGGGCTCCCGGCGCTCGCCGTGAGGCTGGCGCACTGTGGCCCCGTGCGGTTTCACGGGCACGCCGCGCGGGCGATTCACCTCGTCACGCACGCCGACCTGCGGTGCGCCCTGGACGCGGGGTGCTTGGGCGCTGCTGTGCACGTCGCAGAGGTGGCCGAGGCGGGCGGAACCCTCGAACGCCTGGAGGGCCCGGTCGCGAGGGTCATTTACGCGGTCGCGCGGGAGGACGTCGACGTCACCGTCTCGGCTGGGGCGGTCGGCGTCCTCCTCGCGATGATGAACGGGTCGTCGGACGCCGGGACGCTTCGGTACGCGGTCGCGTCAATGCTGCGCGTCCAAACAGCGTACCCGGCCCTGGTTCACCACGCCACCCGCGGCAACGCCGCCCTCGTGCGCGCGTTCGCAGTGCTGTCGCGCGCCGGGGCGCGCGAACCTGCGAACGCCGCGTGGGATTTGCTGCTCAGGAACCTGCGACACGGAGGGGGCGCCGCCACGCGGGCGGTCGCGCAAGCTGAAGCCGAGCGCCTTGTCGCGCGGTATATAAAGGGTTATGCAAACTGTTAATCGAGAGAGAAAAAACAATGCGCGCCGGGCTGCTGCCACTCCTTCTACTCGCCCCCTCCGCCGCGCGCGGGTGGATGCTGCTCTCCGCGAGTGGGGACATGGCCGTCGCCTGGGAAGAGAACTATCTGAACTACTGGCACGCCGGGCCGCAGACGTCTTCTCTTCGCCGCGGCATCGAGCCCGTCGTGCTTTCGTTCGACGACGACATCGCCGCGGTCGATCATATTGCGTACGCGCAGCTGTTCGTCGCGTCCGGGGGAGCCGTGCACGTCTTTGCGCGCAACGGGACGCAATGGGTGTCATCTGCGACGATCGCGCGACCGACTGGGGTGTCGAGTTTCGGCGATTCGCTCGCCGCGTCCGCGTCGTCTGTCACCGTGTCTGCCATCTCTGCGAGCGACGGGTCGTCGCGGCTGCTCGTGTACACCGCGCCGTACTGGATCATGACATCCGATGTATTGCTGGACGGCCCCGTCGAAGACCTCCTCGCGCTCCCGACCGGGGAGCTCGTAGTCGCTGTAAACGGAATGGTGTCCGTCGTGGAAAGCGACGGCCGCGAGGTCCCGGGCGGGCTCATTGCAGCGGTTGGCGCGGGGGCGTTCGCCGTCGTCCACGCGGACGGGTCTGTCGCAACTTATCGCCGCGCGGGCGCGTGGTCTCCGGAATTTGAGTTCACGGTGCCCGGGAAGCCGGTCGCCGTAGCGGGCGGGGACGGCGTGCTCGCGATCGCTACAGGGGACGAGGTGCACATGTACGCCTTCGATCAACATGGGAAGTGGGTGTCTATTGGACCAATGCGCTTCCCATGCGACACCTCCTCGCGCGTCGGGGTTGATAGCTTTAAACGCGTGCACGCCATCTGCGACGGACTTGGTCAAAAGTCAAGCTACCTCATTGTGTCGAGACGCTCGCTTCCCTCCGTGACTGTCATGAACGTGACGATCTTCGTCATTATCATGGCGTTGCTGGGCGTGGTGTTGTATAGCGACGACGACGCCGACGACGCCCCCCCTCGTAAGGATAACGAGGAGCCGCTGCTATAGAGTAGAATAAACCCACGCGTACGCCGTTACTTTCGGGACGCGCGCACAGCTGCGCGCGGCGGCGCAGCGCGCGACCCCTGTGCGCGTGATTGTCTCCACCGCCGCGACGCACCCCGGTGTAGTCCGACAGAGTGCCGCGCACGCGTCGCCAGGGGTGTCGGGCCTCGTCGCGAGGGTGACCTCGTCGAGGTTGGCACAGGTCACCCCGATCGCGACTGTGCCCCCGGCGGCGACTGCCTCTTTCGGTACCCCCTTTCCACCGGCGAGCGGCGATCCAGTCACCCGCGACGAGTCGGCGACGAAGACGGCCCCGGCGCCGGCCCCGAGTGCGCATTGCTCGTACTCGACGCACGTCGGGCGCCCAAAAAGCCCCGGCTCGAGGGCGGCGGCGGCGCACCCCCCCCCCGTGCAGCCGCAGGGTTCGCCGGGGCTGATTGCCCGGCGCGAAATCACGGCCCCGGTGCACGACGACATCTCCCTGACGAACACGGAGGGCGCGGCTACGGCGACGGGCGCGGAGATGCGCGGGGGGAGCGCCCCGCGGGCAAACACGCGCGACCGCAGGGAGGCCCTCCGCCGCGCGCGCGGGGTGCACGACTTGTACGCGATGCATCGGTACGCGGAGTCGAACCCCTGGTCCGGGAGGACCTCCGCCACCGCGAGACAGCCCGCGACCGAGTCGCACAGCGCCAGGCAGACCTCTGCGCCGCGGCCGTAGACCTGTTTCAGAATCTCGCCGTCGCACTCTGTGTCGGCCATGACGTCGTCGGACGGCTGCGCCTTCACCGCCGCGACGGCTGTCGTGTAAGGGCTGTCCGGCGACGTCGCTGCAGCCGTGCACGACTTGTACAGCTGGCAGTATGACTCGCCGTCTTCGTCCGTCTCGCCGCCGGGGAGGGTGACGAATGCGAACCCTGCGCACGCGGCGCCCGCTTCGTCGCACGCGCACGCGCAGCTCTTTCGAAAGCTCAAGTCGCCAGTTGTAAAATGCCCGCGCGGGTCGCCGAGGCGGTCCCCGTCGCAGACGCTGCCCGGCGCCACGACGTATTCGCGCGGCGAGGGCGCGTCCCGGGGCTGCGCCGCGTCCCCTATCGACTCGGCGTGCCTGACCGTGACGCCTGGCGCGTGCTGCACGTTACACGTGCGATACGCCATGCAGCGGCGGGCGGGCGTGACTGCGGAATCGAGCTTCAGCTCGATCTCGGTCACGGCCCCGGCGGACGCGAGCATGTACTCGCACGTCTTGTGGGTCACGTCCTCAGAATACAAGTACTCCCCGACGCACGCGGCGTCAGGGATGCGCCCCCACGCAAGAAACGTCGGTTCGCTATCTGACGCGGAGACGACTGCCGCGACAGTCCCGCCGAGGGCTGCGACGAAGACGCCCCCCGCGAGCACGTACGGCCACCATCGGCGCGGCGGCGGGGGCGCCGTCTGGGCCGCGGACCATATGTACGTTGGCATTTTTCGGACTGTCTGGCACGTATTCTAATTATGCTGAGCGCGTTGCTGCTAGTCGCCATCATCTTGTCGGCAGGCGGCTGCCGCGGAAGTCGAACGCGGGCGGTCGGCGTCATCGACGACCGAGTCGTCGGCGGACACGACATCCCGCCAGATGAGCGCCGCCTGCGATACGGCTGGGTCGTGTCCTTGAGGTATGGGAGCGGGAGGCATTATTGCGGCGGGACGCTCATCGCGCCCCGTTGGATCCTCACGGCCGCCCATTGCCCCACGCCAGTATTCGTAGTCGTCGGTGGCGACGCGGACGGGGACGACCTTGTCACTAGAACGTACAGCGACTTGGTGATGCATCGGAACCCGGACTACATAAAATCCGTCACGCGGAATGACATTGCGCTCCTCGAGGTGCGAGACGCCGTACTCGCGCCCATCGTTCACTTCGTATCCTGGTCGGCGCTCGTCGCGGTTCCGCCAGTTGACGTGACGGTCATCGGGAGGGGGCTGCTCGGAGAAGGCACCAGTAAGACATCGAGGTACATTTTGAGGGCAGACGTCCCGCTCCGGGGAGACGACGTCTGTAAAAGTGCATACGGGAGTCTCTACAACCCGACGACCAATATCTGCGCGGGAAATTCAACGGTCGACGCGTGCCAGGGGGATTCCGGGGGCCCTCTCCTCCGCTGGCCGCACTCGGTGCAGGTCGGGGTCGTGAGTTTCGGGCAAGGGTGTGCTCGCGAGGGACGCCCCGGGGTCTATACGCGCGTGTCCGCGTACCGAGAATGGATCGAGCGCGTCGTCATGGGGAAGGCCCCGGTGCCGACTCCGGTGCCGACTCCGGTGCCGACTCCGGTGCCGACTCCGTTCCCGACTCCGTTCCCGACTCCGTTCCCGACTCCGGCGCCGACGTCGACTGGTACTGGCACCCCGGCGGCGACTCCGGCGCCGACGTCGACTGGTACTGGCACCCCGGCTCCGACATTGACTGGTACTTGGGTCGACGCGCCTCCGTTGAAATCGTTCACCCCGCGGCCGACGCGGCCGCCCACAGATCGTCCCACGCCGCGGCCGTACGCAAACCCGTAATGTGGAGATTTTTCGCGCGTCCGCAAATAGTGCACGGCGCCTCGCCCCCCCGTCCGGCGTCGTGCCCGCCGGTGATCGAGAGCTGCCCACCTCCGCGCACATCGGACTCGCGGATGTCGTGGGTGACCGTGCCGAGCTTCTCAGACGACAGCATCCTGAGCACGCGCGTCGAGGAGCTGATCATCGACGAGGAGCTAGACTAATGTTTATAAGAAAAGAAAAACATTACCCTACACACGCCATGGCGAACTTCAGCGTCACGCGCGGCGAAGATGGAGCGCAGCATTTTGTCATCAGGGTGACAGAGGAACTCGCTCGCGTTGACGTGAACGTTGAGTCGCACTTGATGCTCGCCCGGTCCGCCGAGGTCTATGCACGTGGGAGAGTGCGGGACGAGGACCGGTTCAACGACATCTTCACGCGCGTTGAGCCCCGAGTGGTGATCGACGTTGACATTTCCAACGTCTCTGGGGCGACGTGCGCGGTTGTCCTCGCGTGGGTTCGGGAACGAAAAGACGCGGACGTCGGGCGCGTCTACATTCACATTGACGCCGCGGACGTCGTGGTAGGGGTCGGGGCCATTGTCGAGCTTCTCGCGGCTCAGCGCGTTCACACTCTGGACCTGGACATGCGCGACGGCACGTCGGAGATTGGAGAAATGCACGCGGTTGGGGCCGCTGCCGCCGGGCGTGTTATCGAGCAGTTTATTTGGACTGGGGTGGACCCGTCGCTGGCGTTCACGAGCCGTGTCGCCGCGGTTTGTGAACGGGTTACCCTTACAGTCGTCGGGGCGGTTCGCCCGTGCGCGCTAACCGAGGCCCGTCTACTCGAGTTGGGAACTGCGACGGTGAGGCGGGGCCAATCACTTACAGCCAATATCGTCTACGGCAGCCAGCGCGTGACCGCGGTGCACGACGGCGGGCGTGCTGGGCTTTTCATAGACATTGAAATGGGCGGTTCGCCGGACGACGGCGCGCAGAACATGAATGAATTGCGAGCGCTGGCTATTCGGCACCGGGTGAATTGCGACGTCAGGGCGGCCCCTGCGCACTTGGTTCGGCGGCACGCCGCCCCGCCATTGCGTGTAGGCGGGCGTGCGTCGCCAGGGCCATTCAGCCTCCCGGCTGGATCGAGCGCGTCCAGCCCTCCTCCTCTCCGCTCCGCTGGTATCGCAATTGAGGCGCCTCCGTGGGCCCGCGCGCGTCATGTTCGGCCCCAGGCGGCCCTCCAGCAGCGGTACGCTGCCGCTGGTATTGCCGGCAATGCGCGCGAAGCGCGCATGGCGCAGAACCGCGCGGCGATGCGCGCGCGTCAGAACGTCGTAGACAGAGTCAGGCGCGGCGGAGGCGGCGGAGGTGGCGGCGACGAGGCGCTTGCCCGGTCGATCGACCGCGATTTAAACCTCCGACGGGGCTCGAGGCGGCGCCCGGTACACTACGCGGAGCAACCCGACGAGGAAGCCGATGCGCTGCGGGACATGGAGGAAGCAATCATGGATGAGAACGAGCGCATCGCGCGGCGTCACGCGCTAACACGGGAGGAGAGTGAAGCCGTGGACCTAATGAGTTTACAACGCTAATCAGATTTACGCCTCTTCTTCACGATCTTGACCGATTCCACGTTGGCCGTCACCGCGTCGATGTACTCTTCGTACTTGCCGTCCACGAACCCGGACTGAATGAGATCTGCGTCATGGCGCACGACCTGTCGCCCGACCACCTCGACGGACGCGCCGTTTTCCAGCGTAACGGTCGACAGCCCGGCGGCCTGCATCTGCTCGCGCAGCTGATTCTTCAGGTCGCGGACTGACTTACCGAGCTCTGTGCGCTCCTCGAAGATGGACTTGAACTCATCGCGGTGGCGCTTCTGGGCCTCGAGCGCGCAGCTTAAATCAGCGGCGATCTTCTCGGTCGCGGCGAGGTTGCCGGATTCGTCCATTGTGGGTTTGGTAGAAACCATAAGACGAATTTCCGACCAACCAACCAATTTGAGCGGCGGGCAGTATGGCGCACAGGGGAGCCGAAGAGAAGTACCGCCCGGTTGTTCCGGCGGCCAGACCGAATAAGCACGAGATATTCGACGATTCGAGCGACTCTGAGAGCAGCAGCGGGAGCGGGAGCGGGAGCAGCGGGAGCGGGAGCAGCGGGAGCGGGAGCAGCGGGAGCGGGAGTGGGAGCGGGAGCAGCGGGAGCAGCGACCGGGCGAGCACCCCCCGCGGCGCTAAACAGAAGAAGACGGCTCGGGGTAGCCCCGCGTCCCCCGTCAAGATTCACGCGCGAAGTTTGCCCGAGGGTAGTAGCGGCGGCGGCAACGGAGGCGCGAGTGAACGCTCAGACGACGCGGCCAAGAAGAAATCACAGAGCGCGTCGGGGAGCAGCGGGAGCAGCAGCAGCGGGAGCAGCAGCAACGGGAGCAGCAGCAGCGGGAGCAGCAGCAGCGGGAGCAGCAGCAGCGACAGCAGTGAAAGTGACGGCGGCGGCAGTGAAAGTGACGGCGCTAGTATGAAGGCGAGCGAGCCCCCGACGACGACGACAGCACGGCCCGCGACGACAAAGAAGCGCACCGCTCAGGCCGACGCGCGCCCCGCGAAGTCTCGGGATCGCGAGATCCACCGAGGCGGCGCCGGCGCCGCCCCATATCCTCCTACCCCGCCCATCCAGGTCCACGTACCGCCTCATGTTTCGAGCCATCAGTCCGCCCGCGGCGCCCCGAAGCCTTGGCAGAACAATAGGCACGACGTGCAGCTGGGCACCGCGGACGACGACGGGAACGGGGACGGGGACTACGACGACGACGACGAGGAGGAGGACGACTCCGCGATGCTGCCCCCGGACCTGACCGAGAGCGCCCGGCGGTCGATTCAGGTGAATGCTGCCAGGCAGCGCGCGTACGTCGACAGGATGATCGCAGACACGCAAGGACTGAGTGGCGCGATCGCGGGCATGCGGTCGGACGGGAACACGCAGCGGCTCATTCGCCGCGTCCGCGACCTCATCATGCTCACGTTCGAGCTCACGTCCGACGACGCCGCCGCCCTCAAGAGGCTCCGGTTCGGACTCGGGGCCCCTGCCGAGCGCAAGGCGTACGCCGATCGCGTCGCCGGATTCGTCAAGACGTTCGAGCAGTGGGTCGAGAAAAACCCGGAGGCGGCGACCAGCGTCGCCGACGCGTACATGCTCAAGTACATCTCCCGCGGGGACGGGGAGGGGCACGTGAGCATCCGCCTGAAGGTCGCGGAGATGCGCGCCGCGTGGAAGAAGGTCAACGTGTTCGTCAGCCCGACCGTCCACGCGACCATCGAGAAGCTCTCGGTCACGGAGTGGCGCGCGCGGGAGGCTGCCCGCAAGGAGACGTTTTCCGCATCGAAGCGGGACGGCGTGTCGGACGCGCGGCGGGCAGAGGACGACGTCATGGCGCTCGCGACGCGGATGACGGACGTCCGCGAGGCGCGCGCGGCCTTCCAGAGCGCAGTCGATCACATCAAGAGCGGCGTCGCGGGCGTCAACGTGGAGGGCACTGTGATGACTACTCTCGAGGGCGCGGTGAACCCGAAGCCGCGCTACCGCAAGACGGACGAGGTGCTCTTCTCCGCGATCCTCAAGGTCGTGGCGTACTGCGGCATCGCGCGGGCCACGGGGCAGCGCGCGGCGTCGCTCCTGCCCCTCCCACTGTCGAAGTACAGGCTCGCGTACAGCGGCAAGCCCACCGACATCGCGTTCAAGGAGGGCCGCATGTCGAACGCCACCCAGGTCGAGGGCGTCTTCGTGTGCTACGAGACGTCGAAGAACGGGACGGTCGCTGGGCGCGCCCGCAAGGGCATCGTCCGGGTCGTGCCGCATCGCAACGCCGCTGTATGTTCCCTCGTCGCGATGGCGGCCCACGTCGCGTACGCGTACAGCACGCGCCCCGGGCTCCAGATCGGGGTTCGGGAGTTCAAGCCGTTCGCGACGAAGACGCCGTACGAGATCACGCAGGATAAGATCGACTCGACGGCCCCGTACTCCGTCCCCAAGCAGGCGGGGAAGGACGTGGGCGCGCTGCTCGACGTCGTTCGGGTGATGACAGGGCAGGACCTCCGGTGGCGCAAGCTGCACCTGATGCGGTCCGTCTGCGCCGCGGAGATGCAAGTCCGTGACGTCAACGAGTCGACGCGGCGCGCGCACGCCGGGTGGGTAGGCAAGCACGTGGAGCAGTCGGCGTACACGTCGCCGCTCAACCCCGTGTGGGCCTCGTCGTCCGCGTACGCGCTCGCGGATCGGTTCGAGGACGGTGTCCGCGGGGCGGCGCACCCGATGTGGAAGCTCCTCGACAGCGTCCCCGACGCGCTCGTGCCCGCGACGGACTCGGACGAGGTGCGGTACTTCCTCCGCGTCGCCGTCATGGCCGCCGCCGCCGGGCACGTGTCCGTGGTCGTCGTGCGGGCCATGGGGTTGAACGCGTCTGCCGAGTTCGCGACGTTCAAGCGGCACATGGACGCGCACCTCGCGGCCGACAAGGCGGACGCGGCCCGCAGCCTGAGGAGGAGTCCCGCAGAGGTCCGGCGCGAGCGAGACGCGGCGCGCGCCGAAAACGTGCGGCTGACCGCTCTGGTGCAGGGGGGCGAGGCGCAGATCAAGTCGCAGGCGCGCCACATCGAGGCGTTGGAGGCGGCGCTCGAGCGGGCGCGGGCCGGCGATTTCATCGGCGACGTCCCGGCGCCGCCGCCGCCGCACGAAGACGAAGCATCCGCCGCCGATGCCCCCCCGCGCGCGCCCGACGCCCTGACCTCGGCGGTCGCCGAGCTCGTCACGCGCGCGAAGGAGCCGGACTTTCCCGCGCGCGTCCTCGAGGCCGTGCGGGGGCCGCTGGGCAGCCTCATCGACGCGGTGACGGCCAACGACGGGATCGGGCTGCCGTCGAGCGGGGGGCCAGGCAAGAACCTCATGAGCATGCTGCGGCTCGCCGCCGTGCAGGCGCAGGCGCCCCAGCTCGTGCAGCGCGACTCGGGCGGGGCGTCGTGGCTCGTGTGGATCCGAGGTCTGTACAAGGGCGGGGGCGAGGCGGTCGCCGGGCTGCCGGCCAAGACGACAAAGTGGTCCGCGCTCCGTGAACTAACGTCTACTTAATATTCTTTGCGTCGCGTCGATCACCGCCCCGGCGCGAGATGTCGACTCGGTGTCGAACGCGAGCCGCTTCAGCGCGGGGTACTTGCCCAGGTGCGCGCGGACGAACCGGCACATCGCCGCGGCGTCCCCGGGAAACGGCGCGGAGTGCGTCACGTCGAGCATCTCCAGCCGCGGCGCGGGCGCCGGGATGTAGGCCTTGAGGACGTGCATGTCCTGAGGGCTCCCCGCGATGTGCAGCGTCCGCAGATCAGACGCTGCCGTCGGGTGCATCAGCGCGCGCGCGAGCAGCGTGCTGCACCCGGGCGTGAGGTGAAAGAGGAGTTCGTCCACGCAGGTCCCGCCGACGGCCCACAGGAGCGAGTCCACGAACTTGTCGTCTGAGAGGTCCATGTGCTCGATCGCGAGCGCCATACGGGGCGGGTACGACCGCAGCGCGGCCGCGAGGAATGATGTCACGGCGTCGGGGCGCGCTCCACGGGCGGACGCGGGGGCGACGTGCAGCGCGAACACGCTCTTGCCCCGGACCGCGTACCCGAGCGGAACCGTGTTGGGCGGAAGCCCGAAGACCCGGACACGATGCGGCACCGCCCCTCGCGTCGCCTGGGCGAGCGACCCGTAGAGCGTCGCCCGGAACTCGTCGTCGTACTCCGCGACGCCCGGCTCGTGGATCTCCACCGTCACGCGCCCTTCGTTCGCGACCACGCGGGCGACCGTCACCCCGCGCGCGGTGCGGACGTCTGCGGCGCCCGTGGAGCCGATGGCGCGCTGCAGTTCCCCGATATCCACGCGCTCACCCGGCGCGATCTGCATCACCAACTTGATCTGAACGCGCCCGGTGCCGCCCTCTGCAATCGAGATGGATCGCGCGACGCCGACGTCGCTCACCCACAGGGCGGCGCCTGCGTTGATGGCGCGCCGCGCGATGGCGCGCACGCGGTTGAGAAACCCGGCCTCGGCGGCGGCGCCGACGTTGTGCAGCATAAGGAGCTGCGGAGCGGGGGCCGCGAGGAAGGTGTCGACTACCTGCTCGAGAGCCGCGACTTGCTCGGCCGTGAGCGGGGAGGTGGCCGTGATGGCCAACGACGTGGGCGGCGGGCGGGTCGCGATCGCGCGGTTGGCCGCGACGTCGGACGCGTGAACGCGAAGCGAATTGACTTTCATTATTTAGATTGGCTGTTTGTTTTCAGGTGGGTCGTGGATCGACACTATTTCGATGGATGACGCGTCTGATACTATTTCGTCCGCCACGGCGTGTTCGTCGCTGCCGATGAACATGCAGGTCAGGATGATGACGACAGGAGTCACGGCCGTGGCCATTCCGACGTGCACGTCGCTCCCGGTCTCCACCCCGATGACCCGGAGCGTAGCTGCCGCGACCATCAGCAGCATGATGGACGCGCGCTCGACGCTGTGGTTGATGTGTAGGTCCGCGACCTGCGCGACGATCGCGATGCCGAAGAACGGGTACGCGGCGGCGGCATAGACGCCGTGCACGACCAGCGCCAAGATCGTGATCTCCCCGAGGAGTTGGGCGATGATCGACAGTTGAAGTAACATTTTGGTTATGGGTCTGCCATTCTCGCGATCGCCGCGACGACGCACCCGGCGCGAATCGTCGCGGAAATCGAGGTGGCGAGGTCGTCGTCTCCGAGGCCGTACACGGCCGCCCCGATCGCCATGAGACCCGTCACGGCCGCCTGTTTCAGAGAGCGGCCGAGCAGCGCGTCCGCCGCGTACAGGAAGATGGCGATCGCGAAGAAGATCAGCGCGACGAGTTCGTTGTGGGCCACCGCGCCGAACAAGGCCACCGCGTCGCCGATGTTGGAAGAAGCGATCGCCAGCGGGAGGCAGCAGGCCGCGAGGACGCCGGCGACCGAAGTATCGACGGCCTCCTCGTTCTTTACCCCGTCGTCCTTGACCTCGTCGCCCGCCTCCCCCTCGTCGTCCATGCCAAGGCGCTCGTACCCGATCGTGACGCAGATGGCCCAGGCGACCCACCCGGCGCACGCGCTCAGGGGTGGCGCGAGCCCTATCGCGACGATCGTGAGGGTTGCCGCGGCGGCCACGTCGATGCGCTGGCGGCCGCCGCGGTTGGAAATGAGGTCCGCCGATAGGGCCGCGAAAGCGACGAAGAAGGCCCACTGCGCCGCGTCGCCCACCCTCTGCGACACCAGCGTCTCTGCGACGATTAGCGCGACCATGGCGACGGGGAGAAAAACGGCGCGGTGCGACCTGGCCGTGGAGTTTTCCCCGCGCTCCACGCGATCGACGACGACGATGACCGAGAGCATCGCCGCCAACCACCCGAGGCAGCCGCCGACCACGACGAGCACGGCGTCGCACGCGTGCAGCCCGGAGACGACCAGGAGCGACGCCGCGAGGGCGATGGCTAAAACAGCGGCCCGCCCCCACTTGAACTCCGGGTCAGCGCCCGCGCGCAGGTCCAGCGCCATGGCCGCGCACGCGATGAAGTAGAAGGGCGGCGCCACGAGCTGCGCCACGCCGTGGTCGACCGCCGCCAGCGCGGCGCCGCCGATGTTGAGGGCAATCGCCGCGGAGGGGACGAGGAAGAAAGACATTTCGGGTTTGCCTAGATCCATATAATTCTAAACGCCGCGCTCGCAGACCATCGAATGGACACCGATTATGACGTCTACCCATTTTCGCACGCGCACCTGCGCGAGATCCAGCACTTTATGCACACGAACCAGACGGCGCACCGGTGCGTCGACATCATAGACGGGTTCGTGTTTCACAGCGTGCGCGTCCGCGGCGCCGCGGCGCACTTCCAGCGGTACGTCGACCAGTACATTGTCCCGTTCCTCCGCCGCGTCCTGCGGGTCGTGGCCATGACCGGCTGGTGCGCGTACCGGACGCGGCGGTTCACGGACCCGTCGACGGGCGAGCGGATCACGGTCCCGGAGGCGCTGCTGTCCGAGTACGTGCACGCGGAGGCGCGCGTGCACCGGAAGCGGCTGACCATGGACATGCGCGTCATGCGCCGCGACGGCGCCGAGGAGGAGCGCATCCGGTCCGGCGTCTTTGTCTTCTGTGACCCGACCGCGCTGCTGAACGAGCACCTCGTCGAGTCGCCCATGTCGCGGCTGCTGCACGAGCACCGGTACATCATGCAGGTCCGGCGCTTCACGCTGCAGGCGGAGTCTGTCCGCTCCAACCCGACGATCTACCTCCGCGCCGAGGCGGCGGGAACATCTGCCAGGGACGCGGCGGTCAGGACCGGCGTCATGGAGATGCCGTCCGTGCACCCGAGCAGCGCGTTAAGTGCCCCGACCGACCCGCGCGCGCGCAACCTGGAGCTGGCGTCAGAAAACATGGCCCACAACCTGGAGTTTCACGCAGAGCAGATGCGGGCCGGGATGGCGTCCGCCGCGGACTCGTACTACAGCCCCGAATTCGGGACCAGGCCGCAGTACCACAACAACATGTTCGTCTGTCCGCCCGGGACGGTCCTGGCGGCGCCCGTGCAGCTCCCCGAGACGCGCGTCGACATGTCCGCGCTCGAGGCCGCGCTGACGCGGAAGATCTACACCGGGTTTGGGATTCCGGAGTCCGTCGCGGGCGGGTCCACGACCATGGCGGGGAGGACCGTGAACCCGGACCCGTCAACGATCGACCTGCTCGCCTTTCAGGCGACGCTGGACCGGTACCGGCGCTTCTTCACAGACTGCGTCGCGGTGCTGTACGGTGAGATATTCAAGACGCCACTGGACGTGGCGCGGATAGAGTTCACCGAGCCAGAGGCGTTCGAGTCGTTCGTGCGCCACGAGACGCTATATAAACAAGGGAGTGGGCGGCAGAGTGATTGATAATTAACACGCATGGCGCTGAATGAACTTCTATCCGAGCTGCGCCAGAACGGGCACCCGCGCGCGCGGCTTGAGGGGGCGACCGAAGACGGCGCCCTGAGCGAGGCGCTGCTGTGCGGAGTCGTCGGGCCGCTCGACCAGGTGATGTCGGACGCGCGCCGCGCGCAGAAAGGGGTGACCCTGCACGTCGACGACGGCCGCATCATCGTGCGGCATGATTCGTCGCCCGCCCCGGCCCTGGCGCCCCGTGTCGGTTTCCTCATCGCCGGGTGGGCGGCCTGCGCGGTAGTCCTCCTCGCGGCCATGATCACGCACGGCCGTGGAACATACACGCGACTTCAAGGACTGCTTTAGACGCCACCATGGACTCGTGCATGAACACCATTTCGGTAGTCCTGATGTAGAACGTCTTTCCGCGGCGGTACTTGAATCGCGCACATTGCAGGGCGATGAGCTTCGCCTCGGGGATCTCATCTCGCGCACCGGGCGCAAATAGGTCGTCGGTCGTCGGGAACCGCTCTGCGACATCGCCGTCCTCGGCGTGCGTGAGAAGAACGGCGACGCGAGTCCCGGCGCGGTCTCCTGGCGTCGTGATGGTGCCGACGAGGAGGGACCGCGTCTGAATGACGGAGAACCACTCGAGTGCGATCGCGATCTGGACCCTCGGCACGCGGCGCATTGCGGGTTTACATATAGAATAGCTTCCGTGTTGCAGTGACCCCGACCCCCCCCAGATGGATATTGCCTCAGTCGTCGATGTCGCGCGCGGCGAGGTCGTCGCGCAGATTGCGGCCGTGGCGGCGGGGCCGCCGACCGCGCCCTTGATCGCCCTGCGCGCGATGTCCGCGCAGATTCTGCCGACCGCGGCCGTCGACGGCGAGCCGATCCGCGCGCACCTGTTGAGGCTGTTCCCGGACATCGAGGCGACCCTTCGCGGGTGTCTCTCCACACACCGAGACCTGGCCCTGCTCATCATGTCGAACATCGCGATGGCGCACGACTCGGCCCCGGAGGCGGCCGACGCGGCGTGCGCGGCGCTCGTGACGCCGCGGTGGGCGGAGACGGTCGACGTGACTCGCGCGAGCGGCGCCCGGGCGGCGCTCGCCGTGTCCGCCGGGCCGAACCCGGCGACGGGCGTGCGGTGGGCGGCGGCCCTCGAACGCATCCCGCCGTGCGAGATTGCGACGGCCGCGCTCGCGAACCTCGAGATGGTCCGAAGCGCCCCGTTGGAGGCCGTGACGGCCGCGCTCCGCGGCCCGCACGTCGAGCTCGCGGCGCGGTGGGCGCGCATCGTCGCGCATAAAGGCGACGTCGCGGTCGACGTTCGCTTCGGGGAAGCCGTCGCCGACGCGGCCGCGGCGCACGTGGACGCGGCGTGTGCGATCGCCTGCCTGGCGCCGTACCCGGGCATCTGGACGGCCGCCCCGGCGCTGGTCGCCGGGATGAACGTGACAGACGCCGTGCGGCCGTGCGCGCTCGCGTGCCTCACGGAGCACCACGCGGAGGCCCGCGAGGCGGTGGCCGCGTGCCCCGCGTGGGCGTCTTCGGCGGTCCTGCTGGTCATCTCCGCCGCGCCGGAGATCGCGGACGAGGCGGCTGAGTTTATCGCGAACATGGCCGCGCCCGAGACGGTCGGCGCACTGCTGTCCGCGGGGGCGGTGCTCCCGCTGCTGTGGCTCCGGCGCGGCGCCGGCGCGCGCGCGCTGCACGCGATCGCGCGCGCCGGCGGCGCAGAGGCCCTCGTGACAATGGGGTGCGTGACAGTGCTGTCGCGGCTGGCGCGCGAGACGCGCTGCGTCGGGACGCGCCGAGAGGTCATGGGGGCGCTCGCCGCGGTGTCGCCCCACCTGCTCCCCGGGCACGCCCCCGGCGTGATCGCGTCCGCCGCGGCCGCCGGCGTGTCGCTCGACGAAGCGACGCGCGCGCACGCAGCCGAGGTGGTCGACGAACTGTGCGGGTGGCGCGTCGGCGAGTGCTCCGCCTCGAATGAGGAGGCCGCTGCCGTGGATGATGGGCGGCGGCTCTGGCTGACCCCCGGGCGAGCCCTTCCCGCGAAGCTTCCAGCGCCCGGAAGCCCATCCGTGTCGCCCGCGACGGCGTGCGGCCGAAGCTCGTACCTCCGCGCGCTGCTGTCCAAGACGTGGCGCAAAGAACCGACGCAGATCGCGTCGTTCCCGGGCGGGACGCGCGCGGCGCACATTGTCGCCGAGTACCTCGAGGCCGGCGGGTCCACGACGCTGCGCGACGAGCCACACGACCTCCTCCACGAGGTGCTCGTCGTGGCGGACATGTGGGGTATCGAGGGGCTTCGCGCGGACGCGGAGCGCGTACTCGTGGAAGCGGGCGCGTGCGTCCCCATCGACGCTATCACGCCGTCGCAGGCTCCATTTTTGCGCGCGATGGCGCTCGTCCGCGCCGCCACCTTCGAATCACCGCGCACGGATGAGGTTATGTCCGCGCGCGCGCGTTGGAAAGCAAACCATGAACTCGAGTGATTTTCCTGAGCGATGTGTCTTGACGGCCGGAGATCCTGGCCCCCACGCGCGTTTCGTCCGGATCCTGGCTACCGCGACTGCGATGCATGGCGGAGACGCGATGCGCGCGGCGCGGCGGGCGTGGCGCGCGAGGGCGGCGGGCGGGTCGCGGAGCTGGATAGACTTCGTTGCCGCGAACGAGTACGAGCTCTCGCCCGAGGGCGCGGCCGCGAAGGCCCTGGCGACGCTCGCCGGCGCGCACTGCCTGGCGAACCACCGCGGCCGCGGCATGCCGATCAGCGAGTGGGGCGCCGGGACGGACCGGGCATATGAAACCGGGTGGGCCTGCGACGCCTGCTGTGACGAGCACGGCCCGGGGGACCGCGGGTTTCGCTGCCTATCGTGCGGGCTCGATCTCTGCCCTTCGTGTGAAACCCTACGCAAACCATGATTAAACAGATTGTCGTTCATCTTTCCGTCGCGGGGCTGTTTGCCCGCTGGGGGCGCCTCGGCGAGACTTGGTCGCCGTGCCCCGCCGTCGTCTGCCCCGGGTCCAGCCTGTACCTGGCGTCGGTCATCGGCCCGTGCGACTTCCACAGCGGCGTCGCCGAGGTGTTCAACGACGTCGCCGCGCTGCGCGTCGCCGCGGCCCTGGCCGTCGGGCTCGCGATCCTCGCGGCCGCGCGATCGAGTGCGTACGCGTCCGGCGGCGCCGCGGTGATGCTTTCCGCCGTGTGCGGCGCGTTCGCGACGCACAAGAGCGGCCCGGACGGGTTCGGGTGGTGGCTGTTTCTGGCCGCCGCGGCCGTCGCCGCCGGCGACGTGATCTACGAGTCGTCGGTGGATCGCGCGGTGGAGCCGCAGTCGCACCCCCAGGACGACGCCGCGGCCGTGTCCATCTCGATCGGGACGCAGAAGACCGCCGTCGAGGCGGTCCGGGGCGTTCCGAATACTCAGATAAAACTACTCGCGTGGCACGCGGCGGCCGCCGTGCTCGTGGCGCAGTGGGCGCCGTACGGCGCGCCGTGCACGCGGGCCACCGACGTCGCCATCTCGATTTCCCGCGTCTGCGTGTACGCAGCGTGCACCGTGGCGCTGTTTCGCCCGACCCTCTCGTACGCGCGCGAGATCGGGGCCGTCCTGAGTCTCGCGGCGGGAGTCGTGTACTTCGCGGACCACCAGCGCGGGTGGGCGCCGCCGGGGCCAGTCATCGCGATTCTTCTCGGCGCGGCAATCGCGTACAAGTCATATATCACCGCGGCCGCCTCCGCGGACATGTACCATATTCTATGAACGCGCCTCCTCCCCGGAAGCGCGCGCGCGTCGCCCGCAGGACGCGCCCCGTGTCGGCGTGGAGCATGCGCAATCGCCGCGTAGCGGACGGCCGCGGGGGGTCGTGGCCGTCCGCGTTCGTCGCGGCAGAAGCCCTCGGGGTGCACTACTGGGACGTGCACGCCGCTGTAAACCAGGGGATATTAATGTATATTATGTAAGATCCGTCTAGCGATGTCCGAGTCGACCACCACCAGCGGCACGAACATCGTCGCGTTCCGGGCCGCGATACAGGCGCCGCTCTCGTGCTGCGTGAGCTGCTCGAGCGCCGCGAGGACGGACTCCTCCCAGACGCCCGCCCGCCCGAACGCCGCGACCGTCGGCGTGAGGCGCTCGTCCGCGTCCATCGCGAGGACCGCGTTCGCCCCGAGCGCCGCGCACCCCGGCTTGCAGATGAAGTACATCAGCCGCCCCACGCCGCCCTCCTCCTCGATGAACCGCTCGCAGTGCTCGCGCGACCCCCGGAGGACCGTGGCGATCACGTAGTACAGCCTCGGGTGCGCGCCGTCCAGGACGCGCATCGCGGCGTCCCAGAACCCGGTCTCCTCCACGACGCGCGCGGCGTTCTCCGGCGTCAGCGCGCGCTCCACGAGCGGGAGCATGGAGTCGCCCGCGTCGCGGGAATGCGAGTACAGCCGCGCGGCGAACCCGACGATGTCAGCGGCGTGCTGCTCGCGCATGGCGCGGCGCCCCGCGAGGGTCTGGCTCCACGCGGGGATCACCTCCAGCGCGACCGCGGTGTCCTCCGTCAGCGCGTCGCCCGAGAAAACGTCGCGGATGGACGGCCGCCCGAGCGCGAGCATGATATCGTCCATTCTTTGTTTTTACTTTAGAAAACAATCGTGGCAGCGCGCTCCCGTTTTCGTTGGCACGCGGCGGTTGGTGCAGCAATCGACACACCAGTAAATGCCCTGCGCCTTACTGCACCGCGCGCAGAACCCGTGGGTCCCTTGGCGCGCGGCGCCGTCGCAGTCGGCGGCCCTGCACTTGGCCGACCCGCCCGTCGGGCGGTGGGTCGGGCACCACGTCTCCATGCAGAATTGCGTAGCCCGGTCGCACTCGGGGACCGCGCATTTTGACGACATGACGGCGCACCGCTCGCAGAGCAGCCCCGCGCGGCGCGCCCTGTGCCGGCAGACGATGCAGCGGAGGGTGCGCTTAGTCGGCCGCCCGCCGTGCGCGACGCAGAAGCGGAGGTCCGCCCCTCGCGTCCCGCGTGCGAATTTTTCACAGCCGCGCGCGAGGCACCGCCTGTGCCCCATTTTGGAGGTTTACTAACTAACCAAACAATGTTTTCGTTCAACCGGACGCTCCCTCACCCGATCGTGCGCGTTTCGGTGGCGACGCGGCAGATCCCGGGGGAAACGATCTCGGTGGAGTACGTCGGCGCCCCCTCCGTCGAGACAGTGTGGGCCGAGACCGAGAACGTCTGCGCGGCGTGGCTCGCAACCAACGTGCTCTTCGACATTGAGTGCGACGACGCCCGCTACGCCACCGCGGAGGCCGTCGCGGAGGCGGCGGCCTTCGTCCGTCAGAACGGCGACAGCGTCGCTAGCGTGGCGATCGCCCGCGGCGGCGGAGTCGCGGTCCGCTGCCACCGCGACGACGCCGACGCCGACGCGGGAGGAGGAGGAGGGGAAGCCTGCGAAGACCCGGATATCACGACCCTCATCGCCCGGGCGTCCGCGATGCTGGTGCAGGACACGGCGGCGGCGGCCGCGCTGAGTCTGGTCGCTGACCGCGACGCGCCACTCGGGTCGGGACATGTGGTTCATATCCGGGACACGGTCGGGATGAAGTACGCCGAGCGGGACGCGTTACTCATCGCGGCGGCGAACAAGGGCGCCGCCGTCGCGACGAGGTTCCACCCCGGGTCGTCGGGGAGCGTCGCGGAGATCGTCCTCGTGGAGAACAACACGCCGCCGCGGCCGGTCACGTTTTCCCGGACGCGATTCGAAGTCGACGCCCGCGCCCCCGGGCAGATGGTCAAGATTTTCACGCGCCTTCCCCACCGCGTCATTGCCATCGACGCGCGCCTCGGGCGCGACGCCGCATCGGTTGATGGGGCGCTCGGTGCCATCGCGCGCCTCGCGCAGCGGCGCATTTCGGCAGTCCTCGTCCTCGCCGCCTCGTCAGCGCCGCGCGGGCTCGTGGCGTTCAGGGACCCGGACGCGTTCGAACGGGCGGTCGCGCGCTGCGCCGCGTGTCATGCGGAATCGCAGCACGAGAACGAGCACGAGAGCGCCTCCGTGTCCCACTCCGCGTCCTCAGACCCGGAAGACAGCATCCGCGACCAGCACCGGCAGCAGTAGCGGCACGGAGTGCACATCGTCCAGAGCATCTGCATGCACTGCGCCATGATGCACATCGCGAACACGACGATTGCCGCGGCGACCGCCATCCCGGCGCCCGCGAAGGACACCATTATTCTCTCATCGCCCTACTCTTAAAACTTCATATCATACGGCCGCACGTAGTGCGCCCCGAGGTGCGCGTCCGGCGGATCGGCCCCCCCCCGCGCCCGGCGGAGCCGCCAGGAGTACCGCCGCCCCGTCCGCGACCGGGAGATGTCCCGGTCCTCGCGCGGGTGCGGTTTGTAGTCGAGGACGCGGCGGCGGGACCCGACCGACACGACGCGGAAGCGCGTCCCGCGCACCGACGAGAACCGCCGGGGGCCGATGTGCCACCACGACCGCGCGACAGGCTTCACGAACGTCTTGGTTCCGTCCATGATCGGCCGCAGCGAGACGCCGTCGAGGTCCTGCATCCGCGGGAGGGGCGCGATCCCGGCGAGGTCCATCGCCGTCGGGAAGACGTCAAGGAGCTCCACCGGGGCGTCGCTGACGCGCGGCGCGAATCGCGGGTCGCGGATCATCAGCGGGACGCGCACGGAGCCGTCCAGGAGGGTGTGCTTCGCCCAGAACCCGTGCTCCCCGGCGTGGAACCCGTGGTCGGACAGGAAGACCACCGTCGTGTTCTCGCCCGCCGCGGCGAGGACGCGCCCGATCAGCTCGTCGGCAAACGCGACCGTCGCAAAGTACGCGAGTCGCATCTCGTCAAAGTCGTGTTTCGGGAGCCGCGCCTTGTACTGGCTGTCCTCGCGCCACCGCGCCCGGAAGTCGCGCAGGCGGCGGTCGCGGAGGCGCGTCGTCGGGGGCGTGATGCGCCCGCCGGCGAGCATGTCCCGGAAGCGCTTCGGGGCAAAGTACGGGAGGTGCGGCTTGTGCAGCCCGTACATGTACACCCACGGCGAAGCCAACGCCTCGATCTCCTGCACGGCGTGCGCGGTGATGTTCGCGTCAATGTAGAGGCGGTCTTCGTCCTCCCTCGCGACGTCAGCGAACTGGTACACGGGGACCCTCGCCAGCCGCTCCACGGACTGCAGGTCGGGCGCCACCGAATGCCGCCCGCCGACGAACGCGATGTCGGCTCTGTCCGTCCACCTGGCCCGCGCGAGCTCTGACCCGCAGCACGAGCCGCGGCCTTCGTCGTTGTGGTAGAGCTTCCCGGACCCGCGCGTCTCGTACCCGGCCTCGAGGAATACCTCGTTCAGCGTGCGCAGCGTCCGCCCGCGGGACGCGAGCCTCGTGCGGGCGGTGCAGATTCGCGGCTGCCGTTCGTTGGTCCGGATGTTGGTCGTCGTCGGGGCCAGCCCCGTGAAGAGGCTGCTCCGGGACGGGCCGCACATGGGGTACTGCGCGTGCGCGTTGCGGAAGACGACCGACTCGCGCGCCAGTTTGTTGACGTTCGGGGTGAACTCGGAAAACCCGGCCTGGAGCGGCATCAGGTCGTCGGCCATGATGAAGAGAACATTGCGACCAAGGGCAACCGCCGGCAGTATGGCACCGACTAGAATGTGTAAGATCATGTCTTTATCACGTATTACTCCCCCCGTGGACATATAAGAGTCACGAGCTGCGCGAGGCGGGCGACGCCCGCGTCAATGCCGTCGCGGGACCCGTCGCGGGCCTGGAGCGCGATGTACGCGATGATGTCCGTGAAATCGTCCCGGGCGGGCGGCGCGTCGGCGTACGCCGACGTCTGAATGCCACGGCGAACCCGCTTGCGAGCCCGCTTGCGCTCGAGTCGCTGGTACTCGCGGTACCAGCGCCGTCCCCCGCGGTAGCAATCCGTCGCCACGGCGCGCGTTGCGCCCAGGGTGGTAATCCCCATTTTCGCGGCGGCCCGGGCGGCGGCGGCCGTGAATTCCTGGACTTCCACGAGGGTCGGGGCCTTGCTGTGTAGGTACGTTCCCGCGAGGACGAAAATGTCCCGCGAGTGCCCGGCGAGCCCGCGCATCTTATCGAACGTCAACCCCGGCAGCCCGTGCCGCGCGCGCATCTCATTCAGCGCAGCGAGCGCGCCGTGGCCCCGTCTGACCCCGGCGACGCCCTCCGTCGCCATTCGCGCGAGACGTCTCAGGACGTGCTGCTGCTCAGTCTCTGGATCGGGGAACACGGGCGGCGGCGGCCCGGGCGGCTGCGGGGGAGGAGTGTTGCGCGCAACACGGAACGCGCCGGCCAGCGATGGCGGCCCGGGCGGCGGGGCTCCGAGCGGCAGCGGCGGCGCTTCGCCGAGCAGAGCTCTCTCCCTCTTAGCCGCCCGCAGCCGAGATCGTACTTCGCGGGGAGTCGGCGTCGCGGAGACGCGCCCTGCAGTCATCATCAGGGGCGACTGCGCGTCAATCGCCCCCTGCGCGACCGCGACCTGCGTAACCAAGTACGCGGACGCATCGACGACGGCCTGGCGCGCGGACATTTCTTAGAATCTGAATTTGTGTCTTATATTAGTCGAACGGGTCGAACGCGTACGCTTCGGGCGGTATCTCGGCGCTGGTTGGCCATAGTCCCTTGCTCGACCAATCGTCACCCGGCGGATCTTCATTCTCATCGTCACCGGGGTTCACCTGTGTGTGCATAGTGCTTATTCTGGCTCGAATCGCTTCAGCAATCGAACCACCAGCCCCGGGTGGGCGCGGGGTTTCGGTCTCAACTGGGACAGGAGTCAGGGTCCTCCGCCGGGCTATCAACTGCTCCTGCAAGGTTGCAGGGTTCATGCTCGGCGCGCGCGCGACCGCCACGGTCGTGGCACTTTGCCGCGGCGCCGACGGCTGCTGCTCCACCGATGCAACGGGCTGGGGCTGTCGCTTTGGCTGCACGGTTGGGGATGTGGTTGCCGTTGGCTGCACGGGCGGTACGACGAGAGGTGTAAGCACGGGAGGCGGTGACTGGTCTGGACCCGTGGGAGGCGGAGGAGGGGGCGGCGGCTGGCGGGGCGCCCTCGGTGTACTCGCCGCCGGCTGCGCGGGGGGCGCGGCAGCGGGAGGCGGAGACTGGCCCGGAGCCTGCGGAGTGGTGGACGCGGGCGGCGTACTCACCGACGGCGGGCGCTCCTCCTCTTCCTCCTCAACGTTGTGAAAGGTTCCCAGCCGCAGGTCCTCGGCCTTCTGCGCGGCTTCCGCGGCGGCGGCCGCCAGTTCCTCGGGCGTAGGGTTCGATACCAGCTTGAACGCGAACGCGAACTCCTCCAACTCCACGCCGAGGTCGTCGAGGAACTTGCGACTCATGGTGTACTCGTCGGCCGGCGGAACGCGAATGCCAGCGCGCAGCTTCTTAATCGGGGTGACGAACGTCTTCGTATGCTTGCCCGACCCGATGTCTTTGAAGATTAGGTCCATGCACGCCATCCGGAGCGCCATGGCTGACGGCGGGGCCAACATGAGGACCTTCGATACCGTATCCGGCGTCAGGTGATGCTCGAGGATGATAGACTCCAGTTCCCGCGCCGCGTCTGGGAAGTCGGAAGCGTTGAGGTCTTTCAGGACATCGAGGCACGCCCGACTGTCGACCGAGAGGCTCTTCAGGACAGCGTCGCTTACGCGCCCGCGCGCTGCGGCTTCGAACGTGGCGTCTCCGAACGCGCGCGGCGGCTCAGACGTGACCCCACAGGCGACAGAAAATGCGCGCATAGACTCCCGCTTGGCGACCGCCCCCATGTCACTGTCCCACGTGGACCCAGCCGTCGAGTCCGGTTCGAACAGTGCGCCGTACGCCAGCCGCTCGCCCGGGAGTCGGTTCGCGACCAGCGCGAGCAGCCGCGGGTGACGCTTTAGGCGAAGTGCGAGGAAGAGAAGCGAGATCGACGGGACGACGCCCCCCGAGATGGTGTCCGTGTAGAGATACTCGATCACGGCGAGCCAGTCTTTGTACGAGGCCGCAAAGTGCGGGGGGATGTTCTGACAGAATTT
>Ga0136560_1000264_pt1 | contig 25037 bp, 22 predicted proteins | sample AntRauMeHopE1497_FD_104925 | JGI IMG/M metagenome (GOLD analysis project Ga0136560, IMG submission 104925) | Saline lake microbial communities from Rauer Islands, Antarctica - Metagenome Hop E1 #497 | ecosystem: Environmental > Aquatic > Non-marine Saline and Alkaline > Saline | place... | reverse complement strand
TACCATTCCGAACAGGGAAGTTAAGACCGTTTGCGCCGATGGTACTGCTATACCAAGTGGGAGAGTAGGTAGCCGCCTTTTTTCGAAAGCCCCCTTACAGAAATGTAAGGGGGCTTTTTTGTGGCCTATTGCGAAACCGCCAAGCCCAAACCGGTCCCTAAGAGGGCGGCATCGGTACATTTTTTAGAGTAGTCGCCTTATTAATTGTTTGCTATTGATATTTTAGTTCTTGAACAACACCTCATTATAATTATAGGTCGTCAAATACTCATTTTTAAGTTGTTGGAGATACGTCGACACCGCCTGTTGCGAAGGCGAGGTATCCTTCAGGCAATCGTTCTCATGGTCGCTGTACACTTCAATGGCAATATACCAATTACCGACCCTGGTCTCATGCAGTTCTTCCAAGGCGGGCCCCATGTTGGCGCGTGTCAGCAGGACATCTATTGCCAGAGGAACGATATTAAGGGTTTTATGCGGGATATCGACTTCATAGAAAGCGAAAAAAAAGGTATTTCCTGCTAACGTAAAGGGTATATCATCATAAACGTTCACATCGTTCAATGCGAACTTTGTATTGATATAGTTGTAAAATTGTTGCGCTTCCTTTGGGTCTTCAAAAATAAACATTTGCCTCTTTGGCAAACTTCTCTTAAACCTTTTGCCTTTGGTAACCTGATAGTCCTTAATAGTAGGTGCAATGCGCAAGGGGATACACGATTGAAATATAAAGGAAAAACACAATAAGAAAATCGCCTTTTTCATTTTAATAATATAGTGGTGCCAAAATAATATTATAAATATAGTAATTTGTAAACTTATTGTTCCAATTTAAAGGTGTATCACTGGTAACGTATTGGATGGCGATGTTAGGATGATGCAATGTCAATCTTCAAAAATTTTCTGATTTTTCTCAAAATACATCTATTACGATGATACAGATTTCTGTGTGATTTCTTGTTTCTCATTTTCACGATAAGAAATCAAAAAATAAGACTTTAATTATGTTATTTGTAACATTATTAAAGTCTTATACAGGTAAGTAATATCTACAACTTTGACAAATTTAAGCCTAAGTTGATTTGAACCATAAAAGGAAAAAACCCACTATTTCCTAAACCGTCGAAGTAGTACTGAGGACCTATGTCGACCAACATTCTAAATTTAGTATAAGAGCGTTGAATTCCCCAAGTTGGACCAATTGCAAAATCAAAATCGCTAGGTTTGACGACATTGTCTGCAATAGACCAACCACGAGCGATTCCTCTTAGTGAAACAAAATTACCTGAATTTCTAGCTAGAATCCGGCCTTTACGTTCTCGCTTTTTACGATTGTACATAAATTTATATTGGACATCTATAAAAGGCTGAATGATATAATTAAACCCATCGTCCGTAAGCGTTAAATTCTCATAAGCACCATTATAACCAATTCCCAACGCTGTGGATAATAATGTATAATTAGATATTCTCCACTCGTACTCTATTGACGGATTGACAAAGTTAACAATCAAATTGTTTTCTAATTTATTGCCTGAGTCAACTTCTTGCGCGTTCGATGTCGAAAATATTATCAAAATACCGCCAAACAATAATTTACGTAATTCCATCATATGTTTTATTTTTATCGTTTTTATGGGTTAAAGCCCTTTTGCTTAATTTTTATGAAAAGAAAATCAACAGCAGATGCAAATGAAAAAAATAATCATGATAACAATAGACGTCATGGTAAATTTACATAATTTTTGAATATTTGAAATATTTTCTTACTTTTATTTTGTAATTTATTAATTTTATGTAGCTTTTTATCTGATGCAGATAAGATAATTACTTGCTCTTTATAGGTATTATCCAAATTAATATTAAGGATTAGAAATTATGTGGTAATAACTGCAAAAGTTTTATTTTTATGGAATGGTTTTTCCGTTTACAATATTATATAGCGTCATTTAAATAATTTGAGATGGTATCACAACTTCTGTTTAGTAAGATAATAGTTTTATATACCAGCAGTATCTGGAAAGGTATTTTTAGGAATTAAGAGGTATACAAAGTTTATAATATTACACTTGGTATCATTATTCTGTAGGAATTATTTATTGCAACTAATAACGAACAGAATTATTTAATTTGCCCAGCTCTTATCTTCACCTGTTTTATTATGAATATTTATGAATCAATTCCTTAAGCTACCGAAAGAGGAAAAATATAATGTGGTTTCCCATGGTTTGGGTGCTTTGCTAGCAACGTTTGGTTTAGTGGTGTTATTGGTAGGGAACACATATAAGACCAAGTTTTCCATTTTGGGCATTTTACTTTACGGTTTCGCGATGGTTGGCTTGTTTACGGCATCGGCCATATATCACGCGGTTCCCAGAAGTCCCTTAAAAGAAAGACTGCGTATTCTAGATCATATCAGTATTTATTTTTTGATAGCCGGCACCTATAGTCCCGTTACCTTAATTTTACTTAGTGGCACTACTGGCTGGTCTCTGTTTTTTACAGTTTGGGGCATTGCCGCCGTGGGAACTATTTTAAAACTTTTTTTCACGGGTAGATTTGAGTTTATTTCACTGCTCTTGTATGCACTTATGGGCTGGTTGATACTATTCGATATAGAAAACCTTAAATCTGTCACTACCGGGAATGGAATTCAGCTTTTGTTCCTCGGTGGCATTTTTTATACGGTTGGAATCGTTTTCTATGTTGTGCGTAAAATACCCTTTAACCATTTCATTTGGCATTTGTTCGTCTTGGCCGGCGCTTTTAGCCATTGGTTGTTTATCTTTATAGAAGTTATTTAAAGTGAGTTTCCCCTATGTTGAGTTCATCAAAGTTTAATAGTCCGCAAGCGCGTTTAGGTACTTCGGTTATACTGTTTGTCGGTTTAATGTTAACGGCTTGTTCTTCATCTTACGAAGAAACCGTAGTGCCTTTGGATACCTATAAAATTGAGCCTGGTTTTGAGATCGATCTCGTTGCGGCAGAACCTTTATTGGTGGCTCCGGTGGCGATGTCATTTGATGACCAAGGTAGGATATGGGTCGTTGAAATGCCCGGTTATATGGCCAATATAGACGGTAAGGGGGAAGACAACCCCAACGGAAGTATAAAAATATTGGAAGACAGGGATGGCGATGGCGTCATGGATCACACCACCGTTTTTTTGGATAGCTTGGTACTGCCCAGAGCTTTGGCCCATGTGTATGGTGGATTATTATACGCGGAACCGCCTTATCTCTATTTTACGGAAATAGAGAACGATGCCCCCAAAAACCGTGTAGTGGTAGATTCCTTGTATGCCGCCGAAGGAAATCCGGAGCATCAGCCAAATGGTCTGTTATTGAATATTGATAATTGGATTTATAACGCCAAATCTAATTTTAGATACCGACGAAGTAAGGGTGTTTGGATAAAGGAAGCCACAACCTTTAGGGGGCAATGGGGGATTTCAAATGATGATTTTGGCAGACTTTATTATAATGATAATTCTACACAACTTATAAGCGATTACATCTTACCGAACAGATTGACTAGAAATGAATACCTAACCCCAAAACATGGGGTGCATAAAAGATTAACAGACGATCAGCGTGTCTATCCTTTACAGGCTACCCTTGTCAATAGAGGGTATATACAGGGTGTCCTTGACGCCGATAGTCTATTGGTAGAAGTAACGGCCTCTTGCAGCCCCTTGGTATACAGAGGCGGAGACTTCCCTTTGGACTATAATCAGAATGTATTTGTTTGCGTACCCGAGGCAAATCTTATTAAGCGAAATATCTTAACCTTTCATGGTGATAGTACTTCCGCCAAACAGGCGTGGGAGGGAAAGGAATTTTTAGCCTCCTTGGACGAGGGTTTCAGGCCGGTTAGTTTGGCCAATGGTCCAGATGGTAGTATGTATGTTGTTGATATGCACCGAGGGGTCATTGGACATCACGCCTATTTGAGCCCTTATTTCAAAAAAAAGGTCAAAGTGTCACAGCTAGATACACTGGTTAATTATGGAAGAATTTTGAGAATTTCAGCGACAGGAGGTAAAGGGACTTCCTTTGAAGTCGATTTACAAAAAGAACATCTTTTAGCTTCTTTGAATCATAGAAACGGCTGGATCAGGGATAGGGCACAGCAAAAGCTTATCCAAACACCTATGCCTGAGTATACCCATTTGCTAAAAACTTTGGTAATGGATGAAGAAAAACCCTTGGCCCGGTTGCATGCCCTTTATGTTTTGGAGGGGACTGATGAACTCGGTTTTGAATTTTTGGAAAAGGCAGCGAGGAGTACCGATGCACAGCTTGTTGCCCATGCATTGATTTTATTGGAAGGGTTTATTGGTCAGGATAACAAGGAAAAAGCGCTGCAACTCTTCACTGAACTCCAACTTAGAAATGATACCGCCATTACCCTATATTTGGCAAGCACTTTAGGCAGCTGGGCCCAACTTTCACAGCAGGACTTCTTCCCATTGATGGCGCAGCTATTGGAAAAAAATAGCAACAATAGGATAGTTAAAGAGGCTCTGTTAAGTGGTTTGGCGGGTCAAGAAGAGGCTTTCTTGGGATATCTGAATACACCCAGTAGTAGCGTAAACGATTTCTTAAAAGATGATTTGGCGACGATTATTGACAATAGGGCGGCCGACAAAAAAAATCGGATTTATACAAGACTTTCCTTGACCGAGGACAATAGGACCAAGGGAGCTAAACTTTTTCGGCAGATCTGTGCTGCCTGCCACGGTATCAACGGAGAAGGAATGGAAGGTTTGGCACCGCCGTTAATAAATTCCGAATACGTTTCAGAATCTGCGGAACGATTGGCGTTAATCCTATTGCATGGACTAAATGGCCCTATTCATGTGAACGGAGAGTTATATGAATTTAATCAAGCTATGCCAGGTTTACTGGGTAATGCAACTTTGACGGACAAGGATATAGCGGATATCATATCTTATGTAACCAACAGCTTCTCCGATAATCCTAAGGGCATATCCACCAAAAAAATAGATGAATTAAGAGGTGTTAAATCCAAGAGTGGCGGAGAATATTCCGAAGCTGAACTTTTAGAGCTTTTTTAATCCCCGAATGTTTACCCTGCCAGCCTAAAGGCTTGTTGCCCTATGCTTCATATCGTATTTTTATTTTTTGACCTCGAAATCTCGGGTGATGCTTCCTATCCTTCCATCGAGGTAGTTCATTCATTACCGTTTTTGGCGATGATAATCGTTAGGTCAAGGGCCTCCTTGTCAAAAACTTCGGCTTTTTCCGGGCTTACCCTGGTACCGGAAAGATATACCCGTTTGAGGTGTGACAGTTCCTGCAGCAGGGGAAGCACATCATCGGTTACGGCGCTACCGTACAAGTTGAGTGCCTCGAGGTTGACGAGCGCTGTCAGGTGTCTGATACCGGCATCGGAAACGCCAGTCTGATCCAGTTCCAGTCGGGTAAGATTGCTAAAACCGGAAATGTTCCTCAACCAATCGTTTTCAATATTGGTATCCCCTAAAGACAACCAAGTAATATGTAGACCGGCGCTTTGCAATGCGGTAATTTTTTCGTCCGTCAAGTCTCTACCAAGATAGCTCACATCCAAAAGCGGATTCGATGTTCCGAGTGCCCTGACGTTAAATCCCAGTTGCCTTAATTCGGCAATTTTGAGACTGTCCAGGGGAGGTATTTGTACCCTCTCGTACCAAGGCCTTATGGTGGCATCCAGTCCAAAACGTCTTTTTAGCACGGAGGCTATATCGTCCGTGGTGCCTAGGTCAATAACCGTTTCTGTAAATCCCGCCCCTTTTTTGACCCACCATTCCAAAGTTTTGATTTCATCGTAGGTAAGTACATCCGAGGTGGGCGGCATAAACTTGACATTTGACGGCGGTAGCGTCACGCGCCTGAAGAGTTCACTCTCCTCCACATTGCCGGCAATGAGCACAGCACCGCCATTGCCCCCTGCCAAAAGGGAGTCTGGATGGCCCATGTTCAGATTCCCCCTTTTTATTTCGCTATTATGGCATGCTACGCACTTGGCCTCAAAAATGGGAGCGATCAATTCCTTGTAGACCACTACGGAATCCGGATTGTTAAAAATTGCTTTCAGGACAATTTCTTCGTTCTGGCCCAATAGTTTTTTAATGGGTCTTGGCGCAAATTCTGTCAAATACACTTCGCCATGGGTAAGATTAGCTCCTTGATGGCCTACGACGGAGAGCAAAACAATAAAAAGGACATTAAATCCGTTCTGCAGCAGGGGCGAGTACCTGCTGCCTCCCTTTTTTATCCACCAGCCCAAAAAGGAAATGGGCACCAAGGCTATACCCAGCCATTTATGTAGGAACAGGCGGTCTTCCTCGTAGTATCCGGTCTCTCCCAGATACCAACCGCATACGGCCGCCGCAACTGCGCTGAGGCCACCAAGGAACCAAGCAATCGGAACTAAGTTGCTATCGCCCTTTTTTGTGAAGCGCTCCCACCATTCCAAAAGAACGGCCAAGATAATAAAGCCAATGGGAAGGTGCACGAGCAAGGGGTGAAAACGTCCGATGAAGGTTGAAAATTCCAGTGTAAATATCATTCTGTGCTATTTTAAAATTGATGCCTTAAATCCAAGGGTAAAATTATTTAAATTAAATATAGTGAAAAGTTGAAAAACTTAGTGGTAGTACTACTAACGAAGTAAGGTTTTCATGGAAAATAGTCAGGAAGCTTGAGTATTTTAATTTTTCCTAGGAAAAATACATCTTTTGGCAGTGGCAGGCCAGATTAAAATATTAGTTTTTATCCTAATAAGGGAAATGAAATTATTGTGTGCGCCGTTTCCTTTAAGATAATTAGCGCTAAAATATTGGAAGTCTTGCTAACTTGTTCTTCCTTAAAATAATTTAGAGGAGCATTTTAATAACTGTTACCAATGTTAACAAGATTCCAATAGACAACTGCTAAAAGGCTTTTATGTGTACTATTTTACTGCTCAGCTCCATTCTATCAATACCATTTACCTCAAAGAATACTTCGTAATACTCAGGAATAGTACCAAGTTCAGATTTCATTTTGGCCTCTATTTCAGAACGTAGACGGGTATCGGTGAAATTTTTAAGGCTTTGCGTCGCCCCTGTATCCCAGATTCCAGAGAAAATAAAAATGTTGTTGTCGTTGGGGCCTGGTACCTTGGCCATTAAGCCATAGTCCGTATGGTAGGAGTCCGGGTCTCCGCTAGGTTTATATACAATGGGTTCTTCACCTTGACCGAAAATAAATGCATCTTGCAAAGTGTCATACTTAAAAGAAGAATTTACGTAGAAGTCCTTGAACAGCCCCAAGGTTTTATGCATGCCCACGACCAAAATATCGTGGTCTTGTAATTGTTTCGGATTAAAACGTGAAATGGTACGTATGGCGTAGTTTTCGTTTAGGGAGTAGAATATTTCACTCAAGTTTTTGATCCATTGTGAGCTGCTCAAAATTAGATAGGTATAACTTAAGGCTTCTAAATCCAGCTTTTCGTTTTGGTTATCCTCCTTAAATTGCGTAAAGGCTTCAAGGGAATTGATGTTTGGATAGCGAACCGTTCTGGTGATATTTTTAATTCTATCGGTTTCATTGTATATAAATAGGTCTCCCATTACCAACATTTTTGGACGTTCACTTTTTAACAGACTTTCCCAAAGTCCAGTTTGGGTAATTGCCGGTTCTTTGTGTTGAGTACTCGCTGCGAAATAGAGGTTGGTTAAAAGCGATAACAACAACAGAACGGAAAAAGTGATGAGTACTTTTCTTTTTGTAGGGGATTTTAACGTATTTTCTTTATTATCAACAAGTTCTACGGCATAACCGCCTTTGGGAATCTTTAAGCGCAGCGGTTCGGCAGCTCCTTCAGATAAATAGTACTTATGAAGTTTCTTTCTTAAGTTATAAGCATAGACCCGTATTAGTGTGCTTTGTGAGGGATCAAAATCTTGCTTACCAAATATTTCTGTAGCTATGGTCGTTTCTTTTGGGATATTATCGTCTAGCGTACAACGAACCAAATACCGTAAAAGATTGGCATAGGTGGTAGAATTACCGAAGGCCTTGCTCTTTATAATTTTATTTGCCAAACCGTTTGCTTCTTCTGATATCATGACTTAAAAGGTTTTATATAAAAATACGAAATTATTATTAACAGTTAATGAAACTGTTTCTTAACGTTTTAACAGTTAAAAAAAAGTGTAAATTAGTTGAAAATGAATTTTTTATGAAGGTACTGGGTTATTTTTTTATGCCATTCATTGCTTGCTTAGTCGCTGGTTGTGGTTGGCAGGCACCGGAGGAAATAGTGATTGCGATGTCCAAAGTTCCGGAAAAAGTTGATTTCAACTACCATGTGAAGCCTATACTTTCCGATAAGTGCTTTGCTTGCCACGGTCCCGACATGGCGAACCAAAAGGCAGGGCTTCGCTTAGACATTGCCGAGTATGCTTATGAAGCCTTGGAGGGTTCAGGTAAACATCCAATCGTGCAAGGCAAACCTGGTAAAAGTGAAATGGTGAACCGCATTCTTTCAAATGACCCCGAAACTATAATGCCACCTCCGGAATTCCATGTAACGTTAAGCACTTCTGAAATAGCAACGCTCACAAAGTGGATAGAACAGGGCGCAGAATATAAACCTCATTGGTCTTTTATTGCCCCAAGGAAAGAAACCCTGCCCGTTGTTGAATCAAAGGATTGGGTAACAAATGATATTGATTATTTTGTTTTGAACAAATTGAAACATCGTAGGTTGCTACCCTCTAAGAGTGCCACTAAGGAAACTTTGATACGACGGCTCAGTTTTTCATTGCTAGGACTTCCGCCTACCTTACGACAGATTGAGGATTATGTTAATGATACTTCTGAAGATGCCTATGAAAAATTAATTGATCGGCTTTTGGCCTCCCCGGCTTACGGGGAGCGTATGGCGGCAGATTGGATGGATGTGGCTCGTTATGCGGATAGTGATGGCTACTTGGATGACAAGCACCGGGATTTTAGCCCGTATCGGGATTGGGTAATAAAAGCGTTCAATGAAAATATGTCCTATGAACAGTTTACCACCTGGCAATTGGCCGGCGATTTAATTGAGAATTCCACCAAAGAAAGTACACTTGCCACAGCGTTCAACAGGTTACACAAAAGAAACTCGGAGGCGGGAATCGTTTATGAAGAGTATCGTGTGGAGTACGTGGCAGATAGAACTTTATCCGTAGGCCGCGCTTTTATGGGGCTGAGTGTGGAATGTGCCCGGTGCCACGATCATAAATATGACGCCATAAGTCAAAAAAATCATTTTGAACTGTTCGCTTTTTTCAACAGTACCGACGAATTAGGCACTGCGGTTTACGGGCCAGGTCAGGTTCCGGGACCTTCCTTATTATTGACGAATGACGAACAAGAGAAGGTGCTTCAGTATATAGATGCCAATATTTTAGCCGCAAAAGATGAACTGGTTGCAATTCGTAATGAGCAACCGGATAATCTTGAAGCACTTACTTCTAATTCAAGTGACTTGAAATCGACATTGGAGAGCAGCCTTAAAAATGGCCTTAAGGCCAGTGTGGATTTTAACCGGATGGTAAAGAAGAACGAAAACACCTTTCAAGCTCCCACCAAAGGCAGTGCAGCCTCCACGACAATCAATGAGCCCGACCTTGAAAATGGTATTTCCGATAAGGCTGTTTTCTTTAATGACTACACAACAGTTACCCTACCCAACAAAGTGGGTTGGTTCGACCAATCTGACCCCTTTACGATTTCACTCGACATCTATCCCGAAAAGAATTATGAAGAGGCTTCCATTTTTACCCATTGTGAGGAAACCCGTTTGGGCTTGAAGGGCTACTCCATGCATTTAGAAAACAACCAGCTCAAATTCTTGATTGCTAGATCTTGGCCTACGAACGCTATTCAAGTAAAGACCAAGCGACCTATTCCTGAAAAAGATTGGAGAAACATCACCGTAAGCTATGATGGTCTGGCAAAGGCCAAGGGCGTAAGGCTTTATGTTAACGGCCAAGAAGTACCCGTAATTATAGAGATAGATAATCTCTATAAATCCATCCTATTCGAAAAAAACAAACATAACTATGCCTTCCATGGATTTACTTTGGGGGTACGGGATAAGTTTAAGACCTTCAAAGATGGGGGTGTCGACAATCTCAAAATATATGATCGGGAGCTGTCACCTTTGGAGGTGCAATATGTTAGTGATCCGGAAAAAGCGCTTGCCATGGCCGAGGATGGTAAAGTGCTTATGGAATTCCATCATTTGAGTAGGGACGCCAAAGCTGAACAGAAACGCCAAAAACTTCAAAAACTACGACAAGATCGCCTTAAGGAATTGGAACCCATTAATGAAATCATGGTAATGGGAGATTTGCCGGAACCTCGGCCTACCTATATTCATGACCGTGGAATGTACGATGCCCCCACCCAAGAAGTGCAGCCTGATGTTCCCGAGGCAATTATGCCGTTTAAGGAAGGATTGCCCAGAAATCGTTTAGGGCTCTCAAAGTGGTTGTTCGATACCGAAAATCCGTTGACCGCCAGGGTTTTTGTAAACCGCCTTTGGCAGATGCATTTCGGGAGGGGCTTGGTGGAAACATCCGATGATTTTGGCAATCAGGGAAGCCTACCATCACATCCGGAATTACTGGATTGGCTTGCCGTTACGTTTATGGAATCGGGTTGGGACATTAAAAAAATGCACAAACTCATGCTTATGTCAAGTACCTTCCAACAAAGCTCGAAAATGAAACCCGAATTATTGGAAATTGATGTAAACAATGTTTTACTGGCGAGGGGTCCCAGTATGAGGATGACCGCCGAAATGGTGCGTGACAATGCCTTGGCCATTAGCGGTTTGTTGTCACATAAGATCGGGGGGGCAAGTGTGTATCCCTATCAACCCAAAGGACTATGGGATGAGATCAGCAACAAACCGTGGCGGTACACATATGAACAAGAAACGGGGGAAGGGCTTTATAGGAGAAGTTTGTACACCATTTGGAAACGCACTTCCGCACCGCCCTCAATGCAGATCTTTGATGTCGGAGACCGTAGTGTGTGTTCGGTGCAACGTAGACAGACCAGCACACCTTTACAGGCCTTGGTGCTTTTGAACGATCCGCAATTCGTAGAGGCCTCCTATGTACTGGCAGAACATATTATTGAAGACGTAGGTCATGTAACGGAAGCCCAGTTGCAACAGGCATTTAAGGTAAGCACCGGGCGATCGCCAAAGTCCGATGAAATGCGAATTTTAAAAAGCTTCCTGCAGCAGGAAGTAGAACGTTTTTCAGCTAAAAAGGAAGATGCCATTGCTTATTTAAGCATGGGGGAAACAAAAATAAAAGATACTTCCGATGCCGTGGCGGTGGCTTCATTGGCTACTGTAATTAATGGCGTCATGAACACTTCGGAAGGATATACCATTAGATAATTTTGAATTATGGATGAAAGTAAACAACGACAATTATTTGAAGAGACCCGCCGCGGTTTTTTAAAAAAAGCTTCCTTGGGTTTTGGTTCCCTGGCCCTAGCCAGTATGTTAGCGCCGGCAACTACATTGGCCAATAATTTGGTAATGCCAAAACAGCCTGCCTTGGTTACCGGATCAGGGGGTGTTTTGAACGGTACGCATTTTCCGGCTAAAGCAAAACGGGTCATCTACCTCTTTCAAAGTGGAGGGCCATCGCAATTGGAGACTTTTGATTATAAACCGGGACTTAAAAAATGGCATGGCCAAGAAATCCCGGATTCCGTTAGAGGGACACAGCGCAATTCCGGGATGGTGGCCTCCCAGTCCACCTTTCCTCTGGTACAATCTATTTACGGATTTCAACAGTATGGCCAATCCGGGGCGTGGGTAAGCGATATTTTTCCACATACGGCCAAGGTCGTTGATGAGCTCTGTATTATCAAATCAATGTACACGGACGCCATAAATCACGAACCTGCAGTAATGTTTGCACAGACCGGCTCCCAATTGAGCGGTCGCCCGTCTATTGGGTCATGGTTGAGCTATGGGCTGGGAAGCGATAACAATGACCTGCCCAATTTTGTGGTGATGTTGTCCCAAGGCAGCGGGGCACAGCCCTTGAGCTCGGCAGCTTGGGGCAACGGTTTTTTACCGTCACATCACCAAGGGGTACAGTTTCGTTCGGGTAAAGATCCCGTACTTTATTTGAATAACCCCCATGGTGTTCACGACCATGACCGTAGACGCGCCTTGGATTATATATCGGACTTGAACAACGAGCAATATGATATTTGGAAAGACCCTGAAATTCAATCCAAGATCAATCAATATGAAATGGCCTACCGAATGCAAAATTCTGTTCCTGACGCAGTAGATACCTCAAAAGAGCCAGATCATATCTATGAACTATATGGCGAAGATGCAAGAATTCCGGGAACTTTTGCCGCCAATTGTTTGCAGGCAAGACGTTTGGCAGAAAAAGATGTAAAGTTTATTCAGTTGTACCATACGGGATGGGACCAGCACGGTGGACTCCCCAGGGGCATAAAAAAACAGGCTCAAGATACGGACCAAGCCACCGCTGCCCTAATAACCGATTTGAAACAGCGCGGTTTGCTAGAAGATACCTTGGTTATTTGGGGGGGCGAATTTGGGCGTACCAGTTTTTCTCAAGGGAGATTGACCGCCGATAACTATGGAAGGGACCACCATCCCGGCTGTTTCACCATGTGGATGGCCGGTGCCGGGGTAAAGGGAGGTATGGTATATGGCGAAACAGATGAGTTCAGTTATAACGTTACTCAAAATGGGGTGCACATTCACGACTTTCATGCAACCTTAATGCACCTGTTGGGCGTTGACCATGAACGGCTCACGTTTAAGCACCAAGGGAGAAGATATCGTTTGACCGATGTGCACGGGCACGTAGTTAAAGATATTTTGAGTTAAATGACAACGAGGTAATCTTTCTAGTGCCTAGTCGCAATCAGTTGTATACCGGTAATTTTAAGTCACAATTGAGCAAGTCCGAATGAAAACGACCAAACTTACAAGAAGAACATTTTTGAAAAACGTAACAAAAGCTAGTGGTGCAACTATGATTTCTTCCTCAATACCTTTTTATATTATGCCTACTAAGCCAAAATTGGAGGAAACTATTTTAGGCCATGGCGATTTCAAATATCGTGTTGAAAAAAATTGGGGCAACTTAAACCCACAAACATATCCCGTAAATAACTGCCATGAAATGGTTATGGATTCTAAGGGGCGTTTATTTATGTTAGCAGACCACACAAAAAATAATATCCTTATTTATGATGTCTCTGGAAAATTATTGGGCAATTGGACTTTGGGTCTGGTTGGTGCCCATGGACTTTCCATTCATAATGAGGGTGGCGAAGAGTTTCTATACATCACCGACCCAACTGCTGGCAAGGTGGTAAAAACTTCAATGAACGGAAAGATTGTACTGGAGTTGGACACACCAGAAAAAATAGGAACTTATGATGGTAAAATGCGTTATAGTCCCACGGAAACCGCTATAGGCCCAAATGGCGATATTTATGTGGCCGACGGCTATGGATCACAATTTATTTTACAGTATGATGCCAAGGGTACATTTATCCGAAAGTTTGGTGGAGACAGTTTTCTACAAGAATCCAAGTTTAAACAGGTTCATGGCGTAGCTGTAGACAGCAGAGATGGCCATAATCCTACACTTATATGTTCGGCACGTATAAAAAACTCGTTTAAGCGCTTTTCATTGGACGGCCAGTATCTGGAAACTTTCTACTTGCCCGGACTTTTTGTTAGTCGCCCCGTGATTCACGGCGACAATATTTATTCAGGAGTCTGTTTTGGTATGGAAGAAGGCAATTACAACATGCAACTAAACAAAGGATTTGTGACTGTGCTAGATAAGGGCAATAAGGTGGTGTCAAATCCCGGCGGTACCAAACCGACCTATGATGCAAACGGAAAACTCCAATTAATGCTGCAAGAGCAACCTGTATTTAAGCATTGTCATGATGTCTGTGTTGATAATGACAAAAACCTCTATGTCTGTCAATGGAACGCGGATAAGGTCTATCCTTATAAACTACATCGTGTTTAAGGTGTTGTATTAAGTGGACTCGTACCAATAACTTAGCTCGACGTTCACTTTATTCGGGCTATTCACCCGTTACCAAAGTCTGGTAATTTCTGCCCTCTATTCCCCGTATCTAAAGGGTGAGAGTGCAGAAATAGTCTTGGTTCCCTTTAGGGCTAGGTACTTGATAATACTGAATGCAGGTGTGGGCCAATCTTAATGAAAGCCCGAAAATTTCAGTTTTTTGGTTTCTATCTCATTGAGAATATATTTCACAATCTTTATGACATATTTCATCACAAAATAGATTGCCAAAAATAATGAATAGATTAGGTAGGTACTCCCATGTTCAAATAAAAACGGATTTGAACGGAGACCAAATTAGATTTAAGAATGTGTCGGCCCAATCACGGGAAATAGGAAATATAATGAACATTATCGGCACCGTAATGTTAAGCACCACTATCAAAACCAGCCATATAAGAACTTTTAATAAAAAAACACGGCCTTCAATTTTTGTTCGGCAGCAAGAAATGGATAATCCTTGTAAGACTAAATTTTGAACCATTTTTCCTTATTTGATTCGATACGAAGTAACAACCAATGGTATACTTTGCCGATGAGCCAAATAAGAAACCTGATAATTCCAATCACTAAAAGAGCCAGACGCCGTTTAGAATAGTACCTATAAAACATCTTAAATGTAAATATTTCTAATGGGGAAATTCTAATCTGATAAGAATTTCCTATAAAGGGTAAATTTTCTATGAATTAATACGCTTCATAAATAGGCTTCTAGGAGGTTCATTCCGTTTGTGGGGCAAACTATGTTAAAATTATAAAGTAGTCAGGTCTTTTTTTTAATTTTAGAGACCAAACCTAAATTGTTCATGAATTATATTTTTTTATTTCTAGGCCTAGGAATTCTTGGGTTTTTTAGCGGTAAGCTCATCAAGCACAAATCTTTATATCCATTTATGCCTTTTAAGCATGATTTTAGGAAAAGGAGGGATATGTTTCGGAAAGTTTTAGCTCTTTTGAACGCTATAAATGCAAAGACCCTTATTGAGACAGGCACCTCAAGGGAAGGTCTCCACGGGGCAAAGAGTAATGGCGCCGCTACCATTGTTTTTGGTAAATGGGCCAAATTGAACAATGCTATTTTACATAGTGTGGATATTAGTCAAGAGTCGGTACGGGTGTCCCAAGAGGAAGTAGATGGACAGCAATTGACAAATAGTGTACGTGTGCATCTATCGGATTCGATTATTTTTTTGGAGAATTTTAAAGGACATGTAGATTTTCTTTACTTGGATAGCTATGATTACGGTAATGACCCGATAGTTCAGGTAAAAAGCCAGGAGCACCACCTCAAGGAATTTTTGGCAATAGAAAATAAGTTACAAGATACATCCCTTGTACTTATTGATGATTGCGACCTTCCCAATGGTGGAAAAGGAAAACTGGTGGTAGAATACATGTTGAAAAACGACTGGAAAATCCTAATGAAGGAGTACCAGATACTGCTGGCCAGGCGAAATTTCAGTAGCTAAAAATGACCTTATCAATCAGGAAAAAAAGTAAGAGACAAAATTTTCGGGTTTTCATAAAGCATGCGTATAGTACAGCGGATAGTAAACGTTACTCCTAAGTACGTCACCGATGATTTTTTACAGCCTAGGAAGTACTTTCGTCAACAAGAGGTTTAGACGGCTACATTATGCGTTCTTAATGCATCGTTTAGGGATGTTTTCTTATTTGTACTCTCTTTTCTAGTTCCAATAATCAACGCGCATGGTACTTGAAAATCACCGGCGGGGAATGTTTTGGTATAACTACCGGGTATCACTACGGAACGCGCCGGAACCCTACCTTTCAACGCTACGGGAGATTCCTTTGTTACATCAATAATTTTTGTAGATGCCGTTAAGACCACGTTTGCACCTAGAACAGCTTCTTTTTCAACATGTACGCCCTCAACCACAATACATCTTGAACCTATAAACGCATTGTCCTCAATGATTACCGGAGCGGCTTGCAAAGGTTCCAGAACACCTCCTATGCCAACACCGCCGCTTAAATGTACATTTTTACCAATTTGCGCACAACTGCCCACGGTGGCCCAAGTATCTACCATGGTGCCTTCATCTATATAGGCGCCAATATTTACATAACTGGGCATTAAAATAGTACCTGATGAAATGTACGCGCCGTACCTGGCGACTGCATTTGGCACTACTCGTATTCCTTTTTCCTTATAGCCTCGTTTTAAGGGCATTTTATCGTGATATTCAAAAATACCGGCTTCCAAGGTTTCCATTTTTTGAATAGGAAAATAGAGTACGACCGCTTTTTTTACCCATTCGTTTATTTGCCAACCAGACGCAGTGGGCTCGGCGCAACGGAGTTTGCCTAAATCTATCAGGTCAATGACGGCCCTTATGCTTTCCTGCGTTTTGGCCTCTTTTAAAAGTTCCCTATTTTCCCAAGCCTGCTCTATGGCGTTTCTTAAATCTGTCATTTTATTTAAAAATTTGCTCAAATATAGGTCGAACTAAAGGAATTCGCTACCGCCAAAACCACATATCACAAATTATCCGTTACTTTTGATAAAAATTGATTTTGGGAAGAATACTTGCACTGGATTACGGGGTAAAACGAACGGGAATAGCTGTAACGGACGAATTGCGCTTAATTGCATCCGGACTCACCACAGTACCCACCCAAGATCTCATATCCTTTTTAAAGACCTATCTGGAAAGCGAAAAAGTGGACGTTTTTGTAGTGGGCGAACCCAAGCAAATGAACAACGCACCGTCCGAATCTGAACCGTATATACAGGCTTTTTTAGTGGCCCTTTCCAAACATTTTCCCGAGATGCCCCTTGAAAGGCAAGACGAGCGATTTACATCTAAAATGGCCTTCCAGAGTATGTTGGACAGTGGTCTTAAAAAGAAAAAGCGCAGGGATAAGGCTTTGGTCGATGAGATTAGTGCAACGCTGATATTGCAGTCGTATTTGAATAGGAAGCAGTAGGCAGGGGAAGAGGCTGGAAAAGTGAAAGAAGAGACAAGAAACAAGAGCCAAGAACCGAGAGCCAAGAACCAAGAACCGAGAACCGAGAGCCAAGAGCCAAGAACCGAGAACCGAGAGCCAAGAGACAAGAACCAGGAGACAAGAAACAAGAGCCCAGAACCAAGAACAAAGACTAAAGTTATCCTGATATTGATTATGGCATCTTTCTAAGTTGTTTCAGTGCGTTTTAAAATTAGGTAGAAGTACAATGATCTTAATGCTGATTCGAGTTTTTGTTGGATACATTCTGCAATACTATTGCCACTTTACAGCATAGAATTTTCTCGCCATATACTTATAATACGACTTATTATTATCCGGTTAAAAAGTTAGAGAACCTTTGAAAACTCCATTTTCAGGGGATTTCCAATGTTTTTGACAACTTTGGGCTTACTTTTTATTTTATTTGAAAAATTGGAGAGACCATAGTCTTTAAATTGATTTGGAATTCTTAAAATTCTGGTATTCATTATTTTAGAAATATGGTCTTGTCTCTTGGCTCTTGTAGCGTGGTTTCAAAGCCTGCCGAAGTACAGCGTTCTAGATTCTTTATCGGACAACAATGAATATGAATAAATTCAAAGTTCTTTGCGTGTGCAAAAATGTATAAAAGATGAAATAATCTTGTAAAACATGGATAAGGACACTTATTTTTGCATCGTTTGTATGCGCAGCGGCATCAATTTGTAGGAATTGAGGAATTTTCAAGATATTTTGGTTTGAAAAAAGGTTTCCTGAACCCTGTCCTGGTTCGCAAGCGGTTACAGACTTGAGCTTTATGAAAATTCTAAAAAGCCAAAGACAATAAAAAGTTGAAAGCCACTTTTTTATATTTTGATGTAATCCACTCGCCCGATAGGCGGTAGATTTTAAAAATACGATTTAAACAGGAAGAATGATTTTACCAATAGTAGCGTACGGTGATACCGTTTTAAGAAAAGTAGGCACGGAAATAGACACCGATTACCCAAAACTGAACGAACTCATCGATAACATGTGGGAAACCATGTACAATGCCAACGGGGTAGGGCTTGCCGCTCCGCAAATTGGATTGCCGATCCGTTTGTTCTTGGTGGATACCACACCATTTGCGGACGATGAAGACCTTTCCGATGCCGAGCAAAAACAGTTGGAAGGCTTTAAGCAGGTATTTATAAATGCCCATATACAAGAGGAAACCGGTGATGTTTGGGCCTTTAACGAAGGATGTTTGAGCATACCGGATGTTCGGGAAGATGTAAGCCGAAAGGGCAGCATCAAGATTACCTATTGGGATGAGCACTTTAACGAACATAGTAAAACCTTTGACGGACTTCTAGCGCGCGTTATTCAGCACGAATACGATCATATAGAAGGTGTGCTATTTACCGATAAACTATCCGCCTTAAAAAAACGCCTGATCAAAGGAAGGCTGTCCAATATTTCCAAAGGAAAAATAAATGTGGATTACAGGATGCGGTTTCCAAATCAAAAAAAAGCAAGGTAATACTTCCTATTATCGACAGAAAAACATAATATTTGTCCATTAAAATTGAAACTAGGATATGGGGTTGGAAAAAATACTATCGGTTGCAGGAAAACCGGGATTGTACAAATTAATTACTCAGACAAGAACAGGCTTTGTTGCAGAGTCGCTTTTAGACGGTAAAAGGGTAAGTGTAGGTTTGCGGAGCAATGTAAGTGTACTTTCGGAAATAGCCATTTATACCTTGGACGAGGAACTTCCCTTGCGTGAAGTGTTCTTGAAAATCCAAGTAAAGGAAAAGAGTGGTAAAACACCGGTGAGCCATAAGGACGATAAACTGAAATTGGAAGAGTATTTTTTTGAGGTACTTCCCAATTATGACGAGGATCGGGTGTATGCAAGCGATATCAAAAAAATTATACAATGGTATAATATTTTGGTAGATAAAGGCATCGCCGACTTCTCTGAACCTAGTGAAACAGCTGGTAAGGAACCAATTGAAGAAGCCGCCTCAGAAGAAGAATAATTTAATAGAAAAGATATAAAAAGCCTCGACAGTAGCTACTATCGAGGCTTTTTTATTGTGGAATAAGTGTTTTTTTATTAGTATTGAAAGGAGCTAAAACCCTGCTATGTCAGACATAATATGTCTTAGCCTTATTTCAAAACTCTTTAGTTTTTCGTTAAAAAGGTGATGTTAGCGATATCGGTTGGGAATTTTTAATTTTTTTCTACCGTCTACCGTCTACCGTCTACCGTCTACCGTCTACCGTCTACCCTCTACCCACTAAAGTCGACCAACTATATTACTCAATCCTTCTCAATAGTCTCATATGTGTATTTACTTTTCTTCCAATTTATTAAGGGAGACGGATAGTATTTCACTTCCATGCGTTCCAGGTAAGGAGCCTGATTGCCCAAACGCACCTTATAATCTTCCCAATCTCGATTTTCCGGTGTACTCCAGCTCAGTTCGGAATGTCCTATGACCCTGGGGAAGGCCAAGTATTCCAGTTCGTCTATGTTGCTTATGGTCTCCGACCATAAAGGTGCTTCTATACCAAGAATATTTTCTTTGGGAATACCACCATAGCCTTCGGGTGTCCAAATGTATGCCGAATCTACCGGGATATAGGCCGCCCAATGTAAACCGAATTTGGAAAGCGTATCGTACTTCATGTCCAAATACGTTCTTGTGGCAGGCGATACAATAACCTGCATTCCTTTTTCCACAGCCTTTTTGGCATTATCGGCACTGGCCCACCATTGGGAAATAGATGTGGAATCTATATCGGCAACAGCCACCTCGTCCCATCCGATCATGCGTTTGCCATATTTTTGGACAATTTTTTCTACCCTGTTCACAAAGTAGATGTAGTCGTTCTTCTCGGTGACATGGCTTTCATCCCCTCCAATATGGAAGTAAGGACCTGGCGTAATCTCGGATATTTCGCGTATCACATCATCTATAAAAGCATAAACGCTATCCTTTCTCGTGTCAAAAGTGCTGAACCCTACTTCTATCCCTTCGTACAGTTCTGGAGTTTTCCCGTTACCGTTCAAGAACGGATAGGCAACGGATGCCGCGTTGGTATGCCCCGGCATATCTATTTCCGGGATTATGGTCATGTGGTGCGCGGCTGCGTAGCGCACGATTTCCTTATAATCCTCTTGGGTGTAAAAACCTCCGTCCTCACCGCCTACTTCTGTGCTTCCGCCAACGGTAGTCAGTTTTGGCCAAGATTTTATTTCTATTCGCCAACCTTGGTCGTCCGATAAATGAAGGTGCAGTATGTTTATCTTGTAATAGGCCAGAATATCAATATATTTTTTAACGTCCTCTACGCTAAAGAAATGCCTGGCAACATCCAACATAGAACCTCTGTAGCCAAAAGCAGGGTGGTCCGTAATCTTACCAGAGGGTATGGGCCATATTTTCTGTTCCGCCAAGGTATCATTACTTGTTTCCGGCACCAGCTGTCGTAAGGTCTGGATCCCTCTAAAGGCACCGTCGGCCGTATTCGAGTTTATAATAATGGAATCCTGGTTGATGTACAATTGATACGCTTCGGGCATAGCAAGCTCCACGCTGTCCGACTGATTAATGTAGATCACACGCTGTACCGTATTCAAGGATTCATCGTTTACCGCAATCCGAAGATTTGTTTTTTTAGCCAGTTTATCCGCCAAAAACTCGCCCACTTCTTGGAATCCTGCGGCACCTTTAGCCGTATAAATGGCCGTAAACTCGTCTAGGGCAAAAGCGGAGTTGGTGGGAATTATCTTTAGCGGTTTTGGGATTAGGCTTTCGGTGGACAGGTCTGTCATGGGCATCGGAATTCTTTCCTTGCGTTCTTCCGTACAGGCTAAAAAGGCGCATACCAAGGAGAGAAAAAATAGTCCTCTAACTAGGTTTTTTTTGATCATTATTCTTATTTATGGATTAGTAACTAAATCTTTCATGGCTTGGTACCAGATATCATATCCCTTCTGGTTCATGTGAAGTCCGTCTGCAATAAAGATATCTTTTTTTAATTTCCTGCCATCCAGCATGGGATACCAAACATCCGCATAGGATAAAAGTGGGTTGCCCTTGGTCATTTTTCTGAATTTCCGATTCAATCGTTTGTATTTACCTCTCAATTTCCATCGGCTTATACTAGGTTTCGCCGCTATAAGGACAATATTGACAGCTGGGTTTTTACTGTGAATTTCTTGAATGATTTTATGGGTCGTAGCTATGATTTCCTTAGGTCGTTTTTTTGCGGATAGATCATTATCCCCCTCGTAAATAAAAACCTGTTTTGGCTTGTATCTAAGCACCAAAGGATTCAAATGGTACAAAAGGTCCGATGCCTGTGAACCGCCAAAACCCGTGTTGAGGATTTGATGTTCCGGAAATAATTCTTTCAATCCATGCCACATACGCACACTGGAACTTCCGGTAAAAACGATGCTTTCCCTACTGCTGTCCCAAACGGAATCATATTTTTTAGAAATGGCGTTGACCTCGTCGGAAAACGGAACGACTTCCTGACTAAAGGCAAAAACTCCCGAAAGAAGAAAAATAGAAAGTGAGTATCTCATAGGTGCTAAGCAATAATGGGTAAATTAATAAGGATTTTTGATCTTATCAAACGATTTTCGACCTAGGGCGGTTTTTGGCTTACAAAGGGAGCAGGCTTGTCGTTTAGTCTAAAAAGTTGGTAAGGTGCACCAGTTCCTCCGCTACGGCCCAGTCGTAAAATCGCTGAATCCAGGTGTCGGACGGCAGCCCCTGTTCGTTTGTTCCAAAACCGTGGCCATCCTTTGCGTACATATGTAGACTTGGATTATGGCCTTCACTCAGCCAAGAGCTGTAAAGTTCAATACTGTCTTCCGCCAGTCCCAACGGGTCCTTCGAAGCGCAGACAACGAGCATTTTCGGGGCATTTTCAGGTGCTTTCTTCACAGGGTACATGGTAGTCCATGGATATACGGTGCTCATAAGTAAACTGAAAATAAATAGGTGAAAGTAGCTCATTGGAGTATCTTTAAAAAAATCAATGCAAATAATCGTAAGTGCTATACTATACTTTCCTTAGGATACGAGAACAAAGGCGAGAGCCGCTAACACCGCCCCTATAAAGGGGCCTAGAATAGGCACCCAAGCATAGCTCCAGTCGCTAGTTCCTTTATTTTTGAGCGGTAGTATGGCATGTAAAAGTCGTGGGCCAAAATCCCTTGCCGGATTAATGGCATACCCGGTAGGCCCTCCTAGTCCAAAGCCAATGCCTACGACCAATAATGCTACGGGAAGGGCGTCCAATGACCCTAGTGAGATGTTTTCTGCGCCAACACTGCCACCTGCAATGAAAAATATACCAAAAACCAGGGCGAAGGTCCCAATGGCCTCGGTCACCAAGTTCCAAAATGGATTCCGAATGGCCGGGGCTGTGCAAAAAGTGACTAAGATGGCAGAGCCGTCCTGGGTCTGGTCATATTGTTTTTTATAGGTCAGCCATACCAGCAAGTTACCCATCATTGCGCCTAATACTTGTGCAAGTATATAACCTGGTACCAGTCCCCAAGAGAATTTACCCGCCGTGGCCAATCCTATGGTGACGGCAGGGTTTAAATGTGCGCCACTGGCGTCCGCAGAAATAAATACACCTATAAAGACGGCAATACCCCAAGCAAGTGATATCCCGACCCAACCAAGGTCTGCACCCTTTGTTCCCTTAAGTACCAAATTAGCTACTACGCCATTACCAATAAGAATGAGCATGGCCGTTCCTATAAATTCAAAAATGTAAACAGTCATTTAGTTTGGTTTTAGGTGTGTCAAGATAAATAAAATAGATGAGTTGTGGAATGGTGTTTTGAGTTGATGCTTTGAAAGGGTGACAAAAAATCTAAACAACGCTTAGATTGGATTTATTTTAGCGGTTGTTTGGGAACGCCTCCAATGGTTTTGGTTAACCTTCTTTTGAATTGTTGCCTTTTGTTTTTTAATATTCACTAATTTTATACCCATATCAATTTTTTTTCATGAACTATTATAAAACGATTCTTATTTTCTTGTTGGTTTTAGTAGCCCTAGGTTCCTGTTCCTCCGATGATAGCGGGTCCGAAACCGAAATCCCTCCAGTAGTCGGGGTCTGGAACTTAATGGAAGTAAACATCAATATTGCCCAAGATCCTAACGGGGACGGTACAGCGTCTACCAATATGGTGGCGGAACTTCCTTGCCTAACCGGAGTACTCACTATTGATGCTAGCGGTGTATGGAGCGCAACCATAACCGACTTGAACATTAATCCCGTTACCGGTGATTTTTATGTGTTCAGGTGCACGGAAACCCTATCATATTCCGGTAGGTATTCTTATCAAAACAGCCAGTTGAATTTAAATAGTAGTAGTTTTTCCGATTTTACCTTGAGCGGTACTACATTGACCGAAAATATAGGCCAAGAACTTCCTGGGGTGCTTAGTCAGAGGTATAAAAAGCAGTAGATTTGGCCTTTATGACTCTTTTTTCCATTACCAACGAACTCCTTTCACGCTCATTTGTAGCGTATAAACCGCTTTTGAAGCTGTAATAAATAATATATTTTGTTCAGCTCCGCCAAAGGTAACGTTGGCAGTCCAATTCGCTCCGGTAACAATATGTTCTATTTGATTTCCTTTTGAATCAAATACGACAACACCGTCTCCGGTAAGGTATACATTACCATGGTTGTCTATGGTCATGCCGTCGGAACCCATTTCCGTAAAAAGCTGTCTATTGCTTAAGGTGCCATCATCTTCAACGGTATAAGAATAGGTTTTTTTGTCCCCAATATCCGCAATGTAGAGGGTTTTGCCGTCGGGAGTTCCTATGATTCCGTTGGGACGCACAAAATTGTCGGCAATTACTTTGGCCGCCGTGCTGTTGGGAGCTATGTAATAGACTAATTCTTTGGCCAATTCAGGTGCTTTGCGTTCCCAATAGGGTCTTTGGTAATAAGGGTCTGTAAAATAGATGCCCCCTTTTTTATCGACCCATATATCATTGGGTCCGTTGAGTTTTTTGTTTTCAAATTGATGTATAAGAACGCTAACCTCCTTATCCGTATCAATTTTCCAAAGTTCATTTTTTTCATCCGCTGCCGCCAAAAGGTTTCCGTGGTCATCAACATAAAGACCATTGGCTCGTCCCGATGGTTTCAGGTAGGTAGCAACAGTGTTGCTTTGTGCATCCCATTTTAAAATACTATTGTTCGGCTGGTCCGTAAAATAGACGTTGCCTTCCCTGTCCGATGCCGGTCCTTCGGTAAAGGCATAGCCATCCGCTACTAAAACAAGTTCCGCACCCTCCGCTATGATGCTTTTGGATTGTGAGGTGCAGGAAAAACTTAAAGTTGATGCTGCCAAAAAAAATACGACTGATTTCATAGGGATGGATTTTGTTCAAGGTTTGAAATTACATTTTATTGGTTAAACTCTTTTCTTAAAAAGATGCTTTTCAACGAATTTAAAAAAGTTAGTTGAACTAATCCCGCTTCTTGTGCTGAATTGTTTCATCAAATAACGGGATATATAGGTTTACGCCCTTGTAAGCTTGCTTCGAAAATCGAAAAAGCGATTTTCCTTTTTATGCCTCGTGGGCTTGCCTCGTTGCAGAACAGGGCTTGCCCTAAGGCTTTTTTTATTTTTTCATATTTCTTTTCCTTCCAGAAAGCATGTGTTGAGTGCGCCGCGAAGTTGAAACTTTTTATACACCTGAGCCGATGTATACTCATGCTTAATGATAACCCGAAAATGTTGACAATTTTATTTTTTTCTTTGCCTAGGCACGACACAGCGAAAGCTGTGGGCGAGCCGTAGCGATGGCGAAGCATAGCCGTAGCTACGGTTTATAATTTTAACGATGGCAAAGGGAAAAAG
>Ga0136560_1000263_pt1 | contig 25039 bp, 10 predicted proteins | sample AntRauMeHopE1497_FD_104925 | JGI IMG/M metagenome (GOLD analysis project Ga0136560, IMG submission 104925) | Saline lake microbial communities from Rauer Islands, Antarctica - Metagenome Hop E1 #497 | ecosystem: Environmental > Aquatic > Non-marine Saline and Alkaline > Saline | place... | reverse complement strand
CCGACGCGCGCGGCCGCCGCCCCCTCGTCGAGGAGCACGCGGGACGACCAGACGCCGGGGGCCTCGGCCGCGGCCGCGGGGGCGAGGAGCGACGCCACCGAGGCGGGGAGGCGCGCCGTCGCGACGGCGAGGGCAGCGGGGCTCGAGGCCGCGGCCATGGCACCGAGGGCCGCGAGGGCGGACCCCCGGAGCTCGGCGGCCGCCTCCTCCCCGGTCATGGTCTTGCGCCCCGCGGAGCCCGACATGGAGGCGGCGGCGGCGCGGGCCGCGGCGTCGTCGGCGTCACGGACGACCCCGGCGGTGCGGGCGAGGACGTGGAGCCGGCCCACCGCCCCCGCCTGCAGCAGCGACGCGGCCGCCGTCTCGCCCGTGTCCGCGACGTGCTCCGCCACGCGGCAGAGCCCCTCGCGGGCGGCGTCGTTGACGGCGGGGGGCGGGCCGCCCGCGTCGTCGTCGTCGTCGGGGGCGAGGAGGGAGACGAGGCGATCGACGAAGCCGGGCTGCGCGGCGCACCGCTCGGCGACGGAGCGGGAGTCGGTGAGAGACGCGAGGAGGCGGGCGGAGAAGACGGCCTCGCGGACGGGGACGGCGCCGTCGGGGGAGGAGGGGTCCGCGGCGGGGGAGGCGCGGCCTGAGGTGCGCTCGAGAAGGGCGAGGAGGTCGGGGCCGAGGATGCGGGATAGGACGCGGACGCCGGCGCGGGCGGCGCTGGCCGAGGCGGCGTCGCCGCCGCGGCGCTGGAGCCACTCGACGGCGGGGGCGAGCCTGGCCACGGCGTTGACCGCGCGGAGGCAGGCGACGGCGGTGGCGGAGGCGCGGGTCAGGCGGTCGAGGGCGCGGAGGGCGGGGGCGAGGTGCCTGTTGGCCGCGCTGCCGCCCTCGGAGAAGACCCGCGCGCCGTCCACCACCGCCTCTATGGCGCTGCGGCCGCCCCCGTGCGCGCCGAGGGTGGGCACGCCACCGTCTCCCTCCGCCGGACCCAGGAAGAGGAGCGCCGAGGCCGGCGTGCGGACGCGCGACGAGGCCGCCTCCAGCGCCTGCACGGCCAGCCGCAGCAGGCGGGGCGTGTGCACCCCGTCGTCGGGCGCCTCGGCCACCACCGTGCCGTCGGCCTCCACCGCGCCGCCGGGGATGAGCTGCCCCGCGAGCACAGCACCGCCCAGGCGCAGGAACACCTGCGGGCTCTGCGCCGCGCACACGCGCAGCGTGCCCGCGAGCGCCTCGCCGGCGTCCGCCGCCATGGCGAGGTCGTCGGTGGAGAGCGAGCCGGCGGGCTTGGCCTTGCGCACCGCCGTCCAGAACTTGCGAACGGCCCACCAGCCGCCGCCCGCCGCCTGCGAGCCGGACTGGTCCACCCAGCGGTGGCCACCCATCGATACGGGCGGGATCCCCTTGGAGCCGGCACTGACGGCGGCCTCGGCCCACGCAATGCACGCCTCGGCGTCGTCATCCGCGGCGTCGCCCGACATCTGCCGCATCAGCGCCGCGCCGCGCCCCGCGAACGCGATCGCCTGCAGCTGAGTTGCCGCGTCCGCCATGATTTCGCAGTCGCTGGCGTCGGCGGAGCAGTTTCGCTCGACCAGGTTGCGGATCGCGTGCACCGCCCCCACCGAGAAGGCGGCGTCCGCCTGCGTCACCCAGCCGGACGTGGGCGGGGTCGCAGACTTGCGCAAGGCCTTGATGGAGTATGCGGCCAGGCGCTTGAACCCGGCGTGCTTGCGGATGGCGGCAACGAGGCTCTCCATGGACGAGTCCGTCGACATGGCGGCTACGACCGCCGTCGCACGACGACTCCAATACGGAGCAGCAACCCTCAAACGCGGGCTGCTGGTACGCGGGCCGGTGCGCCCGGAGCCAACGGTGGCCACGTGCCGCCGGGCAATGCAGAGGGAAAGCCGGCCTCGGCCGAGCCTCAGTCAGGCGGTACTGCGATGCTTTGATTCCGAGGTGTCATTCGTCCCTGGATGATAACCTGCTCCCTCGATACCGCTGCGCACCCGTCCCCGACCACCTGGCGACCCTGCCCCCGGACCGAGCACAAAGGTGCAGTCACAGCCGCAATGGCCGGCCGCAGCCCTGTGACCCTGAGCAGGGAGCAATGGGAAAGAATTCTTGAAGAAACGCCCAGCGACCCCCAGTACCTCCGCGGGCTGGTCGCCGAGTGGCTCAAGGTGCACGGGCACAGCACGGCGTCACACGTCTTCGAGGGCGCGGCAGTTGGTGAGCGGCGGTCATGCCGTCGTCGGCTTTTCGCGGCGCGCGACACCACTCGCAGCGCGTCCCAGCCGAGGCACGCCGTCCTTGTGCCTCGCAGCGCATGGCGCCGAGGAGCGGGACGCCAGGCACGGGATCAGGGAGGCGATCCTGAACAGGCAGTCGGGCGAGGCGATCGAGCTCCTGCGCCGCGAGGTCCCCGGCCTGCTCGCCGCGAGGCCGGACCTCGCGTTCCGGCTGCAGCAGCAGCGCGTGCTGGACGCCGCGGCCTCGGGCGACTGGGACGGGGCCTTGGACCTCGCGTGCCGCGAGCTCGCCCCGCTCGCGTCGGCGCGCCCCGGGCTCTCGGCCGCTCTGCAGGACACAATGCTCATCTTCGCATTCCCGGCGGCGGCGGTGCCGGACGTGTGCTTCGCGGGGCCGGTGCGGGACGCCGCCGCCGCCCTCGGCGCCGAGACCGCCCCCAGCGGCCCCCCCCCCGCCTGCCTTGACCCCTCGTCCGCCGGCGGCATGCTCTCCGGCTCCCACCGCTCCGCCACCGCCGCCGCGGTCAACGCTGCCGTCCTGGAGGCGCGGTGCCAGTCCTCCTCCTCCCGCCTCGACGCCCTCCTCGCCTCTCTCCCCGCGGCCGAGGAGCGGCTGCAGGGGGGTTGCCTCGTCACGGCGCCGCGCCTCAGCGCCGGGGCGGCCGCCGCCAGGGGCGGCCTGCCCGACGGCGACTGGGTCGAGGCCGAGGAGCTCGCTCGCCTCGAAGCCGACGTCCTCGCCGGCAGGGCCGCCCACCCCCCGCCGGGGTCGGTCCCCTGAGCCAAGCCCTGAGTGGAGAGAGCGGCTCACTCGCCCGTCAGGAGCCCCAGCCCCGAGAGGGCTGACTCGATGGCCCCTTTCGCGGCGGCGGAGATCGGGGCGAGGGGCTCCCTCGCCGCGCCGCTGCCGATGACGCCCATGGCGGCCAGGGCGTGCTTGGTGGGCACGGGGCTCGACTCGGCGCAGGAGGCGTCGAACAGCGGGAGCAGCGCCTGGTGCTCCGCCCGCGCGGCCGCAAAGTCGCCCGCCGCCGCGCTGCGGACCATGGAGACGACCCTTTCCGGGCAGATGTTGGACACCACGCTCACCACGCCGACCCCGCCGACGGCCATGATGGGAAGCGTGAGGTGGTCGCCGCCGTTCAGGACCGGCAGGCAGCCGTCCGCGCACAGCTCGGACGGCAGATCCATCGTCCCCGAGACATCCTTGATGCCAACGATCCGAGGCAGCTTGGCGAGTCTGCGTGGAGGGTGAGAATTGAAGGATACCAAGCCGGGCCGCATCACTGGCACCCGCTGACAACGGGCCTCCCGCCGCGCGACCGACGCTCGCCGCACATTACACATCGGCCGACCTCACTCCTTGACGGTGGCTGCCTCGAGCCTGCAAGCCGACCGACCGACGTTGTTGTAGAGAAGAATCGGAATGCCGACCCCGGCCACGGCCCGGAAGTGCCGCACGAGCCCGGCCTGCTGGGGCTTGTTGTAGTATGGGTTCACAACCATGCACGCGTCCGCTCCGGCGGCCATGGCCCACGCCGTCTCCTCCAGCGTCGTCCTCGTGCAGTTGTAACCCGTCCCCGCGAGAACGAGGCACCGTCCCGCGCAAACCGCGATTGCCCGCTCCAGCAGGGCGTGGCGCTCATCTTTGGATAGCGCGAATGGCTCGCCGGTGCTCTCGCAGATGGCGATGCCGTCGACCCCGGCAAGGACCTGCCTCTCCACGAGGGTGTCGAACTCGTCCCACGCGATGCCCCCGTCGGAATCGAACGGGGTGATCAGAGCTGTGTGGACCCCATCGATGGGCGGGTGCTTCGCTGACATGGTGGTGGTGGCGTGTGCTGCCGTCGCTGCGGACGCGAGCGCGGTTCGGATACACAGTCTTTCGATGCAGGAGGGGCGCACCGGCCCCTCTGGACCGCTTCGGGACGCTTCACTCGGAGATGAGGCCCGCGGCGAGGAGCGCGGCGTCCACCTTGGCTTTGGCCTCCTCGGAGATCTCGGCGAGGGGGGCGCGGACGCAGTGCGCGGCGATGAGGCCCATCCTGGCGAGGGCGTACTTGGCCGGCACCGGGTTGGTCTCCGAGAAGAGCGCCCTGATGAGCGGCAGCATGGCCTGGTGGTCCTCGCGGGCCGACGCGAAGTCGCCCGCCGCGGCGCTGCGGACCATGGCGACCATGCGCTCGGGCCAGACGTTCGTGATCACGCTCACCACGCCCACGCCGCCCACGGCCATCATGGGCAGCGTCAGAGGGTCGTCGCCCGACAGCACGGGCAGCAACCCGGCGGCGGCAACGGCCGAGGCGGAGTCCAGGCCGCCCGTGGCGTCCTTGATCGAGACGACCTTGGGCAGCTTGGCCAGCCTGCGAGGCATCACGTGTGCCGTCATGGGGTCGTGGAGCGGCGCGACGATCGGGCAGGCGGCCGAAGGACTGGGCAGCCGCGAGCGCGCTTCGCGCACACGGCACCGCTCTCACTCGAGGATTGTCGACACCTCCATCAGGCAGGCAGACCTGCCGGGGATGTTGTACATCATGATGGGCAGCCCCACCGAGGCCACAGCCTCGACGTGGCGGATCAGGCCGGCCTGCTGGGGCTTGTTGTAGTACGGGTTGACGATCAAGCAAGCGTCGGCGCCTGCGTCCTTCGCCCACGTCGTCTCCTTGACGGTTGCAGCCGTGTTGTTCGACCCTGTGCCGGCGACGACCTGGCAGCGGCCGCCGCAAATGGCAAGCGCGCGCTCAACCAGCTCGTGCTTCTCGTCCACGGTCAGGGTCGGCGACTCCGCCGTGGTGCCGCAGATCACGAGGCCATCCACTCCTGCGTCCACCTGGCGCGTAACCAGCGCCTCGAACTCCTCCCAGTTCACGGACTCGTCGTCGTTGAACGGCGTGATCAAGGCAGTGTAGACGCCGGCCATCGCCAGCTCCTTCTCGCCGGAGTCGGACATGGCGCCAGGGGTCGTTGTCAGTGACCAGGAGTGATCAGCGGGGTGGTAATCCGCACGCAGGGGGCGCAGACGGGCACTCGACCGGCTTTGAAAGCGCGGGTCGCCAATTTTCTTCCGGCAGAGCCCCTCATCGTTCAATCGACGCCCGATTGATCAGCAAGCCGCGCAGGCTCCGAACCGCGCACGGAACCGCACGCACAGAAAATACAGATGAGTGAATCCCGTGCCCGCCGGAGGCCCAGCGGCACCCAGTCATCTCGCGAGGCGCCAAAGGCAGCAGTCAAGGCCGCCCCGCAGCCGATGGCCACTCGCCAGTCGTCGGCCGGCAACCTCAAGCCCGGCCGCACCGCCTCGATGCGCGGATTCCCCCTGCCCAAGCAGGTTTCGGAGGAACCGTCGCGTGCCTCGCCTCCGGGCTCTCGGCGTCGCGTCTCGCCCCACCCCGCCGCGGGCGTTACCTCAGGCGATGACAGCGATTCTGACAACTCCATCACCGGCGAGCTCTCCCCGACCTCCTCGGCCATCCTCGCCAACATCCGCCTCACGGACGGCACCCCAGTCGTCGTTGGCAAGTCCCGCAGCCCCGTGCTTCGCCGTTCACCGCTGGCGGGGCCGCCGGCCAAGGCAGGTTCGGTTTCGACTCTCGGCAGCTTTGCCGGACCGTCAGCCGGCGTGCCCGCGGCCGCACGCGCTGCTGACACCCCCGAGGCACTGTCCGAGCTCTTCCAGACCATCTCTGGGTCATCTGTTGACATGGTGGCTCGCGTCGGCGCCGGGACCAAGCATGCGGTCGTGGAGCTCGTGACCACTAAGGCAGAGCTTGCACGCCTCACCGCGCTCCTGTCCCAGAGCACGACGGCGATGCAGGACGCCTTTTCGGCGGTTGTTGCCGCCAAGCAGGAGTCCTCCGCCGCCGATGAGGCCGCAGAGGAGGCATCCGGGTCCGGAAGCCGCCGCATGCTCGGCGCAGACGGCAAGCCGGCCCGCGGGACCGACCCGGCCGCCGACGGCATGTCCGACCTCATGGACAAATCTCGCTCGTTCATCCGGACCATGATCGAGCAGCTCGCTGACAGCTCCAAGGCGGCAGAGTCCTCCCTCCTCCTCAAGGAGGTGCAGTCGCTGTCCAGCAAGGCGGAGGAGCTCAAGGCCCAGATTGCGGAGAAGATGGAGTCTTCGGGCGGGCGCGGACCCCGTGGCCCCGTCGTGAACCTCGACCAGTTCCGTCGTGTGCTGATGGAGCAGGAGAAGGTCCTCGCCAAGCGTCAGGAGGCGCTGGAGGCCGAGCGCACCGAAGCCGAGGAGGAGCTCCACAAGGCCAGGCTCGAGGCCCGCCGTGTCATGCACAACGCCCGGACGGCAATGGCCGCGAACCCCACCGTGGGCAAGCCGACCGCCGCATCGGCACCCTCTGACGTCGCAGTTGCCGCCGCCGGCGTCACCACCGATGACGTGCTCCAGCGTCGCTCCCCGCTCCAGGTCCTGCGCATGGCGGCCTTTGTCTCGCTCCTCACCCGCGTCGCCCACGGCAAGCAGCAGGCGGTGGCCCTCCGCGACGCCGCCGGCGCCGTGCCCGCCGCCTCCGACTACGTCTACCGCGGGGTTCCCGCCTTCGAGCTCGTCGCGGCCGCCCTCTTGGCCTGCGACGACGGCAGCTCCATGGACGATCGCCGCAAGCGCATCGTCGCGGCGACCGAGGAGTGCCCGGGGAGCGCCCTCCAGCTTCTGAGCCTCGCCGCGCGATCCCCGGCCACGACGTCCGCGCTCTGCGCCTCCCCCCTCTCCAAGACCGCCGTCTCCATCGTCAACCTCTTCGAGCAGGACTGGCCGTCCGAGGAGATCGACACGCCCATCGGCATCGACGGCGCCATCGACGCGGAGCGTGCCACCGGTATGGCCCGCGCCATCCTCCGCTGGGGCAACAACGTCGCGGCGATGATGGCCACCGAGCTCAGCCAGGCGGCGGCGGCGGACGAGGCGGTGACCACTGCTGCCGCCTTCGCGTCCTCCGGCGGCGCCGCAGCGGCTTCCGCCGCCGGTGCCGCGGCGGGAGTCTCGGAGGAGGACCCCACCGATCCTGAGCTCCAGCCCCCTCCCCGCCTGCCGTCCACCCTGGCCGACGTCGACCGCGCCCAGGCCCACAGCATCACCTGCGCGCGGACCCTGGCCGAGTCGGAGGACGTGCTCCGCGTCAACAAGCTCACGTCCGGCCGCCGCCTGCAGGAGCGCATCGACCAGCTGACCCGCGCGCACGCCTCGTCCCGCCACGACATCTCGGACGACTTCTCGTCGCTCTCCGGCCTCTGGCGCGACATGCTCGAGGAGGGAATTCGGCGCATCCGCGAGGAGGAGGCCAAGCTCACCGCCAAGCTCCAGGCTGACGTCGACGCCGCCCAGGAGGAGTCCACGGCCGCCAACACCGCGTTTGACCGCGTCCAGCACGAGGTCGTCACCGAGGCCGCGCGCCAGCACCCCGCCACTTCCAAGATCACGGGCGTCCGCGTCGGGCCCCGCACGCTGACCCTGGACCACTTCCAGCTCCTCCTCGCCGCGGCCGGCGCGGAGTGGGTGTCGGGCGGCCGCAAGGAGGTCCGCGACGCCTTCCCCGCCCACGTCCTCAGCATGGTGCAGCCCGCCTTTGGCCCGCCGCGCGAGGTGGACCCGTCCTGGGAGAAGGCGGACACGACCCGCAAGGAGCAGGCGAGCGCCTTCTTCACCGCCGCCCGCGCCCACGAGCGCGTGGTCTGCGCCAGGACCATCGCCAACTCCCCCGGCGCCGAGAAGCTCCTCCGCATGCTCGAGTGGAACGTCACCGACGGCCGCTACGCGCAGCAGGTGGACGCCCTGTTCGCCGGCCTCGTGGCCCTCGCGCCTGCCAGCAAGGCCAACATGGTGCAGGATCACTCGTCCTCGGAGCAGGTGCAGGTCCCCGCCATCGACTGCAACCGCCTCTTCGCGGCCCACCCCGACATCGCCACCGCGCTCTGGTGGGGCCTCAACCTTCAGCCGCAGGGCGGCAGCGTCCCCGTCCTCGCCGGCCTCAAGCTCAGCCTCAGCGACTTCCGCCGCGGCTTCCCCACCACCTCGACTCCCCAGAACGCCTCCGTCCTCGGCTTCATCCGCGACTCGCTCGTGCCCTACGAGGACAGCACTGAGACGCCCGAGCACGTCGCCCAGCGCCACCGCTTCGCCCAGAGCAGCCAGGGCGGCCTCCTGACCGGCTGGGCGGACCAGTCCGGCGACACTCGCCCCATCAACCTGCCGGAGCAGCCCGTGATGCCCGCCCGTGTCAACCGCTTCGTCGGCGACGCGACGGCCGCCGGGTCCGTCAACGCCGCGACTCTCGCCCGCGTCGAGACGATGCTCGAGCACGTCATGACGCAGATGCACGCCAAGGACGGCCGCACCCCCGACCGCCGCGCCAGCTCCGAGTACGGCCCCTACGGCTCCGCCGACCCCGTCGCCCACGACAAGGCGACTCCCGCCGGCAAGTTCCGCGACCCCGACGAGCCGGATGACGCCGACCCGTCGGACCTCGTGGCGCCCCCGGCTCCGCCGTCCAGGGGCACGTGCGTGATGCCCGGCGACGAGGGCTGCTCGCCTTCCTGAGCAGAGAATGCAGAGTGTGAATACGTGTTCAGGAATGACCCTCCAACCCCCCTGCCCAGCGCCGCATTGCCTCGTCGAGCGCTCTCACTAGTGTCGTCGTCGCACGCACGTTTCTGTCAGGCCAGCGTGCACTCTCAAGCCCCCCGAAGCGGACCAATGGCAGCCGAGGCGATCGGCCGTGTGCTCGCGCGAGTTCGAACCGCGACAGTGGCAGCAGGGAGGACGAAGGAGGTGAGAGGGTGGACCAGGGGCGGATTGAGCGGCTGCCGGCAGCACGTTGCCCGAGCCATCGCCTCGGCTTGTTCTGCTGCTCACAGGTGCGCCTCGTGGCGGTCAGTAAGATCAAGCCGGCGGAGCTGGTGCAGGAGGTGTACGACACCGGGCACCGGCATTTTGGCGAGAACTACGTGAGCCCGCAGATACGACGCCAGGACGCCATTCAGGCGGCTGGCGCTTCGCGCGCGAACGTTGTGTGGCAAAGCAATGCATGCGCCATGTCTGCCGCTCGGTCAGCGGTGCTGATGTCGGGGACTGGGCGCTGACGCAGGTCCAAGAGCTCGTTGCCAAGGCTCCCGAGCTGCCGTCGGACATCTGCTGGCACTTCATCGGCCAGCTTCAGAGCAACAAGGCAAAGGTCCTCGTGTCCGGTGTGCCGAACCTGTGGGCCGTGGAGAGCGTGGACTCGGTCAAGCTGGCGAACAAGCTCAACTCGGCGAGCGGGGAGCACCGGACGGAGCCGCTGAACGTGTACGTGCAGGTGAACACTTCGGCGGAGGAGCAGAAGGGCGGCGTGGACCCGGACGAGGCGGAGGAGCTCGCCCGGCACGTGGCGGAGTCTTGCGAGAACCTCAGGCTCGTCGGCCTCATGACCATCGGGAAGCTCGGATCTCCCGCGGCGGTCTACTTTGAGCGGCTGGCGGAGGCGCGGGACCGCGTTGCGGCTGCGCTCTCTGTCTCGGCGTCGTCCCTGGAGCTCAGCATGGGGATGAGCTCCGATTTCGAGCTCGCGATCGAGCACGGTGCCGACAGCGTCAGGGTGGGGACCACCATCTTCGGGGCCAGGGACGCCAAGGGCCCGGCAGCCGCGGCGACCACGGCGGGGCCCGCCGGGGGTGACGATGGGGGCGACGCGGCACCGCCCGGCGGCGCGGCGGCCGCGTCCTCGTCGTGAGGGCAGCGGGTCTAGATGGCGCAGCGAGCGGGTGTGTGCCGGGTTCGGTGCTCTGTGGTCGTGTCCGGTGCTTCCAGATCCGCAGCGGGCCCTCACTCGCTTTCTCGCTCTCCCTCGCCCGAGCCGTGACGTCACACTCAGCGCTTCTTGCCCTTCTTGCCCTTGGTCGGGGCCTCAGGCACCGCAGCCGCCGCAGCGCAGGCTGCCGCCTCGGCCAGCGCGAGGTCAGCTGCTGACGCCGTCCCTGCCGCCACCTCCCGACGCGTCGTTGCCGTCGCACCGACGAGCAGCGGCACGTCGGCCGCAGCCTCCCCGGCCGCCGCCTCCCCGGCCGCCGCCCCCTCGGCATCGGCATCGGAGGCGGCGTCCGCCGGAGGGGCGGCCGCCGCCGAGGCGGCGGGGACCGATGCAGAGGCTGCGCCCTCGGCCACGGGCCAAGGCGACGCGCCCTCAGCCAGCTGCCGCGAAACCGCCCCGACGGTGTAGAGCATACGCCCCCAGCGGAGCGTCCCCGCCGAGTCGGTCCATGCCCGCATCAGCTGGCGGGTCAGGGCCGCCCCAAAGGCATCCCCGGCCAGGTGTGCGTCCGTCGTGGCCGCCTCGTGCTCCGACCGCGCGGCCCCCACCGCGCCGCGCACAGCGAAGAAGCGAGCGCGGGCCTCGGCCGCGGCCCGCACCGCCGCCGCCGACGGGTGCGGCACCGGCTGCTGGTGCCAGCCCCCGAGGCCGTCGGCCGACCTGGGGTCTGACGCCGCCAGCGACACCGGAACGGCTCGGGCGAGGGCCTCCTCCCCGGCGAGCTCTGCCGCTGCGTCAAGGCGCGCGGTGGCATGGTCCGCGGCCGCCGCCGCCACGTCGTCGTCGGCCACGAGCGAGCGGCCGAACCACGCATCCACCCCGGCGGCCGCACCGGCGTCGGTGGACAGCTCGTCGCACGTGCCCGCAGAGGCGGCCAGGGCCGCCGAGGCCTCCGGGTCGGTCCCGGTCGCCGCGGCGAGGGCGGCCGCCATGGCCGCCACGTCATCGGCCGACGGCAGGCCGGGCGGCACGCGGCCAGGGGCCACGGCGCCGGATCGGGCCAGCGCGACGACGTCGGCGTCGGTCCCCTCGTCGTCCCCGGACGCGGGTGCCGTGCCGGCGGAGCCAACAGCGGGCGCGGCGAAGAGTGCGGCCGTGCAAGCCCGCCGCCAGTCCACCCACGCGCCGTCCAGTGACACTCCCGAGCCCGCGGGGGCGGCGGGCCAGTCCTCCGGCCTCACGCGGTGCCTGGCGACCCACGACGCCACGGCCTCGCCGCCGCCCGACGTCGCCGCGGCCTGCCACGCCGCCCCGAGCTTCCCCGCCGCGGCGAGGCGGCGCACCGCGAGCGTCACGGCACCCTCGGGCACCCACGCGCCCGCGGGCACGGCGGGCGCCGCAGCCCCTGCGTGAGGCGTCGCGGCATCGGCCGGCGGCGTGACGGCACCATCCTCCCCTTCCTCCTCCGCCACCGCCGTCCCGCCCTCCTCCGCCGGCACCGGTCCGCCCACCGAACCGGCATCGCTGTGCCCCGCCGCGGCCACATCCGTGCCGCTCGCCTCCGCGGCCTCGTCGATGGGCGCCCCGTCGGCGCCAAAGGCCACCGACCGCACGGGAACCGAGTCCTCCACCGCCCCCCACGGGGCATCGCTCCCCGCACCGGCCTCGGGAGCGCGCACCGCGCCGATGGCCGGGTTCCCGCCCGCCTCCGCCACGGCCCGCAGCGCCGAGACCAGCATCGTGAAACCGGAAGGCGTCAGGTCCTCCGGCCCGCGGGACTCCCTGGGCGGGGCCGTCTCGGCGGGGGCCGGCGGCGCGCCCCACGCCGCCGCGTCCCCGCTCCGGTCCTCGACCAGCGACACTCGCACCGACCGCGAGACGGCGGCGACGCGGGGGTCCGACGCCGTGCCGGACCGCCCCAGGCGCCGGGCGAGCTGCTCCTCCGGCAGAGCCGCGCGGACGTCGACGCGGAGGGGGTAGGCCGGCGCGCCGCCCGAGCTGACGGCGGCGAGCAGAGCCGCGCGGGCGGCCTCGACGGCCTCGAGCTCGCCCTCCAGCCGGGCCCGGGCCGTCGCCTCGGCCTGCCGCGTGGCCTGCGCCGCCGCAGCGTCGATCCGCTCCGCGGCACGGGCCACGGCGCGGCGGACGACGCGGGCGCGGGCCGCCGCCTGCCGTGCCTCGGCCTCCAGGGCCCCGAGAGACTGCTCGGTGACGCGCGCGTCGGCGCGGGCCACGGCCGCGCAGCGGGCGTCGATCACCGCGCGAGCAACGGCGCGGGGGTCCGAGCCCCCCGCCACGGCCGCCGCCGCCCCGGCCGCTGCCGCCCGCCCCATGGCCGCGGCGGCCACGGCCGGCAGGTCGGGCAGCACCAGCACCCCGGTGAGGGGCGCGAACACGTCATCCGTGGCCGGCAGGTCCGGCTCTGCACCCTTCTTGTCCTTCTTCTTGTCCTTGCCCGAGGCCCCTTTCTTCTTCTTGCCGTCACCGGACGCGGCGGCAGCCGCGGCCGCGGCCTCAGCCTCGGCCTCGGCCCTCGCCTCCTCCCTCTCCTGCGCCACCACGGACACCAGTGACGCCTCCGCCGCCCGCCGCCGCCGCTCCGCCGCACCCATGCCGTGCAGAGCCGCCACGCGGAAGCGGCGGCGCCGCCCGCCGTCCCAGACCACGGCTGCAGCCAGGCCCTCGCAGTCGGCCACAGCGGCGTCAAGAGCCGCAAAGGGCGTCACGCGCGCCGGCGCGTCGGCGTCGGCGTCGGAGGCGGCGGTGGTGTCGTCCTCGGCCGCAGGCGCGCCGAGAAGCGCGGCGGGCATCACTGGCGGTGCCATCGCGGCCGGGGCGGGCACGCCGTAGGGAGCGGCCAGCTCGCCGACGTCCGCCCCGCTCAGGAGCAGAGCCATGACCGACCGGATGCGGGCAGAGCTCCTGGCGGCGACGTCGGCCTCGAGGGCGGCCTCGTCGCCGCCGCAGGCCGCCGCGGCCTCTGCGATGAGCTCCGCGGCCGGCGGCGGTGCCGCGTCGCCGCCGGGTGCGGCGACGACGCGGGCAACGGCAGCGAGCGGGGCGGGCAGGGCGAGGGGCCCGTCGAGGAGGCCGAGACGCCAGGCGAGGGCGGCGGCCTGCTCCGGGTCGAGGCCCGACGGCTCGGGGGCCGGCGGGGCGTCGTCGTCGTCCGCGGCCCCGCCCTTGGCGTCCTTCTTGCCGCCCTTCTTGCCCGCCTTGGCGTCGGCCTTCTTGCCGCCCTTGGCGTCCTTCTTCTTGCCACCCTTGCCGCCCGCCGCGGCCTCCTCGTCCTCCTCCCCGTCGCCGGCCTCCAGCGCCGCCGCCACCGCCGCCGCCTCCACACCCGAGGCCGCAAACACTTCGCGGAGCAGAGCCGCCTCGGCCTCCGCCGGGGCGGACCCGGGCACCACGGCCCCCGCCGCGATGGCGGAGAACTCGAGGACCGCGGCCCGGCCGTGAGCGAGCCGGTGTCTCTCGGCGCGGAGCATGGCCACAGCCGACGCCACGACGGACCACAGCGCGGCCTCCCGCCACCCGGGCACCGCGACGGTCGCGGCCAGGGCCGAGGCGGCGTCGAAGCGCCGCCCCGCCTCGGCCCGCAGGCCAGCCGCCACGGCGTCAACGTCGGCCTCTAGGGCCCGGCGGGTGGCGGCGCGGCCGCGGGAGGCGGCGGGGACGGACGCAAGGCGGCGCGACGCCGCGCGGAGGGCGTCGTCGTACGCCGCCGAGGGCTCTGCCAGGGCTGCGACGAAGGACCGAACCGCGGCGGCAGAGCGCTGGAGGGCGGCCTCGACCTCACGCTCGGCGCGCCAGGTATGCCGCTCGACCTGGTCGCCGTAGTCGGCGGCAGCGGCGCGCCACCGGCGCAGGACCCCGGCCGAGGCGGCGCGCGCCAGTGCGACGCCGGAGGCGGCAACGGCGTCGGCGGGGAGGGGCCCGGGCTCCACCAGCAGCGGGGCGCGGTCCCGCAGCGGCACCCTAACCAGCTCCAGCATCAGCTCTGCCTCGGTCGGGACTGCAGGTGCCTCGGCAGGCTCGGCAGGGGCGTCCGCCGGCGGTGCCGGCTCGGCGGCTGCCGCGTCCCCGTCCTCCTCCTTCCCCTCGGCCTCGGCCTCCGGCTCGGCCTCCGCCTCGGCGGCCGCGTCGCCGGCCTCCTGCTCGGCCTCCTCGCCGACGTCCGCGGCCGCCCCCTCCGGCTCCGGCGCGGCGTCGCCCAGGGACCCCGGCGTCGCCCCGTCAGCAGCCGCCTGGGCCCCCGGCGTGACGGCAAGCCACGCCGGGAGGGGGGGCGGCTGCACCGACGCGTCGATGACGGGGCGGGGCGGTCCGTCGTCGATCTCCGACACCGACGCCAGGGGCCCGGCCTCCTCCCCGTTGGCCCCACCGGCCGCGCCGTCGTCCGGCCCGAAGGCTTCGGCCCCGCCGGCCTCCTCCTCCTCCTCGGCCTCCTTCGCCTCGGCCCCAGCGTGGGACGCCTCCTCCTCCTCCTCCCCGGCCTCCACCTCCTTGCTCTCCTGCTTGCCGCCCGCCGTGCCCGCCCCTCCGGCCCCGGGCTCTGCCCCCGGCTCTGCCTCGGGCTCCGCAGCCTCGGTCGGCCGCCCCAGGTCCTCCGCCGCCCCCAGCGCGGCCATGAACGCCTCCCGCAGCGCCGCCACGGCGTCGGCTCGCCTGCCGGCCTCGGCCTCGGCCGCCCGCCTCAGCCGCTCGCGCCGCAGCCCCGACTCCCTGAACGCGTGCGCCAGCGCCCTGGCCGCCACCGCGAAGAGATCGTCGTCGCTCAGCACGTCTCTCCGCACCACCGCCCACGCGCACCGCGCTGGCGCCACGTACTCCGGCCACGAGTCCGACCCGGGGACGGGGGCCCCGCCTCGGCCGGTCGTCGCGGCCCAGCCGCCGGGCGCCGGCGCGGCCACCTCGTCCGTGGCCGCCGCGGCCTCCGCCGAGCGGCGCTCTGCCTCCAGCGACCTGACGTCCGCGATGGCCCTGACGACCCTGGGGCGCGGGGGCGCGTCGCTCGGCCGCCCGAGCTCGTCCACGGCCGCCGCCTCCACGGCCGGCTTGTGCCAGCGGAGGAGGCGGAGCACGCCGGTGCGCTGATACCAGGCGTCAAGGCGCGCCGAGGCGCCGGCCGCCTCCCGAGCCATGAGCGCCAGGTGGCCCCGGGCCGAGGCGGCTGCCGAGACCGCCGCGCGGCGTAGCTCACCCTTGTGGTCCAGCGCGAAGGCCGGCGGGAGGACGTCGACGTGGTAGAGCGGGGGGCCGGACCGGAGGGTGGGGACGTAACCGCTGTCGAGGGCCGAGGCCCGGACGTGATCGGGGACGGGCCGGGAGCGGGCCGACGCGGCGCCGGTGCCGGCCGCGGCTCGGGCCCCGACGGCCTCCTCCGTTCGGGCGGTCCAGACCCACGGGGCGGGGCCGGCGCCCGCTGCCGGGTGGGCGGGGCCGGTCGCCGTGACGGGGCGGGCCGAGGCGTCGAGGGGGAGGGCGGAGGGGGCGTTGCGTGCCGAGACGGGGAGGACAGCGTGCCGCGCCGACGCGGCGGCGCCTCGGGAGGCCGGGCGGGCGGGCGCGGCGTCGTCAGCAGCTGCCATGCCACCGATCGGGGGCACCCCGGTCGGGGCCATGGGCGCGGCGGCGGCGGCGGCGTTCTCAGCCCGCGCCGAGCCCGCCCGAGGTGGCAGGAGCGCCGTCGTGTCGTCGGCTGCCCCCTTCGACGGCCGCGCGAGGGCCGTCGACGCCGCCGCGGGGACGTCCGCCCCCGGCTCTGCCTCGGGCATGACGTCGGCGACGGGGTCCGACCTCCACCCGAGGGCGTACCGCGCGGCGCGGAGGGAGTCGGTGTCGAGGCGGAGGACGGCGGAGAGGCCCCGGGGGCCCCGCTGCGCGGTGGCGTCCTCCGGCCTGGGCACGCGGGCGGCGGCGGGGAGCGGCGCGGCGGCGTCGGCCCGCTCCGCCGCGGCGCGCTCCGGGTCGTGGGACCGCCACTCCGAGGGTTCGCGCGTGCGGGGGGCCCAGCCGGTCAGCAAGAGCTCGAGGGCGGCGGCCTGCTCGGGGGTGCGGGGGAAGCCGACGAGGAGCCAGCCGCGGACGCCCGCCGCCTCGGCCGCCGATGCAGCGCCGGCCGCAGCCGTCTCCGCGCCGTCGGCCGCTGCCTCCAACCCCCGGTCCGCCTCGGCGTCGGCCGCCTCTGCGTCGGCCGCGGCGGCCGCCGCGATGTCCGACGCCAGCGCCCGGAGGCCCAGCACCACGGCCCGAACCAGCACCGCCGGCGACGGGGACCACCACTCCTCGCCGGACCGGTCGGCGTCGGCCTCCTCGGCGCCGACGTCCTCCCCCAGGCCCCGCATGTCGTCGGCGAAGGCGTCGCCCAGCGAGCAGCCGCCGCGGGCCTCCCCGTCGACGTCGTCATCGCCGTCGAAGCCGCCGCGGCCTGCGCCGAGGAGGAGGCGGCGGAGCGGGCCGTCACACGTGGGGTCGCAATTCTCCGCCGCGAGGGCCGCGAGGCGGTCCGCACCCCGCAGGGCGGGCACGAGCGACGCCTCGTCGCCCCCCTCGGGGAGCATGGAGCCCAGCGCGTCGTCGTCGCCGTCGGCAGGGACGCGGGGCCCCGCTGCCGCGCCGTCGGCCCCGACGTCGTCGACCGGCGTCACGGTGAGCGATGCGTCGAGCGGCCCCCCAGGGGAGGCCTGGGCGTCGGCCCGCGCTGCTCGCGCCATCGTCCTCGCCTCGACGAGCAGGAGCCACGGGTCGACGCATCGCAGGCCGAATGCCGAGGCGAGGCGGCCGGCCAGGGCCGCGAGGGGGGCGTACGGCGGGGCGAGGACGGCGGCGGTGAGATGGAGGCCGGAGGGAAGGCCGGGGGCGGGGGGGGTTGCCGCCGGGGCGGGCTCCACCGCGCGCCGGAGCTCCTCGATACAGCGGGCGACGACGGCGCGGAGGGGGCCGGGCGCTGACGCCGACGGGTCCAGCGGCCCAGCGGCCGGGGCGGCGCCTGCATCAGCGTCGGCAGCGGCCGACGCCGACGCCGCGGCCACGGCTGCATCGCCATCATCGTCGCCCCCGGCGGCGGCGCCCGGCGACGCAAAGGCGTCGCCCGCCGCCGCACCGAGGAGGAGGCGGAGGACGGCGGCGGGCACGGGGGGCGCGGGGGCGGACCCGTCGTCGTCCTCGCCCGCCGCGGCCCCGCCCTTGGCGTCCTTCTTGCCGCCCTTCTTGCCCGCCTTGGCGTCGGCCTTCTTGCCGCCCTTCTTCTTGCCTCCCTTGCCGGCAGCCGCCTCCTCGTCCTCCTCGCCCGGCGTCGCGCCGCTCAGCTCTGCCAGGAGACGGTCGAGCCTCGACGCCTCCTCCTCGCCGTCCGCCAGTCCTGCCCATCCGCCCTCCCCCCTCACGGCCTCGCGGAGGGCGAGGGAGCGCACCGCGAGCCTCGCGGCCGCGCCCTCGTCACCCGCCATCGCTGCCGCCACGTCCTCCTCCCTCGCGCGCCACGCCACCGCGCCGCCGGGGCCGGGGGCGGACGGCAGCGACGCGAGTGCCGTGCCGTCCCCGCCGCCGTCCCCGCCACCCGGCCCCACCGCGGGCGGCACGGCGAGCCACGGGCTGGAGCCCGCAGCCACGCACGCCACGAGTCTGCGCCAGACGCCCCCGCTCAGGCCGGCCTGGCCCTCCCACGCCCGCGCGGCCCGTGGCACGGCGTCCGCGGCGTCGCCGCCCTCCCCGGCGGCGCCCGCCCTCCCCTCGGCCACGGCCTCCCACCCCGGCCCCTGCGGCCCGAGCGACGCGGCGTCCTCCCGCGCCGCCGCCGCCGCGAGCGCCCCCTCCACCAGCCGACCCGCCTCCTCCCCGCAGAGCGCCTCCACCGCCGCGCAGCGGGACGCCTCCCTCGCGGCCCGCAGGTCTGCCAGCCGCCCGCACAGCGCCTCCGCCTCCCTCCCGTGCGCCGCCGACGCCGCAGCCCACAGCTCCCCGTCCCAGCGCAGCGCCGCCGCCTCGGCCCGCAGCGTCGCCACCGCCGCGTCCTCGTCCGCCCGCGCCTTGCGCAGCCGCATGCCCCCCTCCAGGCTCGCCACCGCCGCGCACTCCCCGTCCACCAGCGCCTCGGCCCGGCTCCTCGCCCGCAGGTCCGCGGCCATGCCGCGCCGCCGGTCGGCCTCGAGCCGAACGGACCGCAGCTCCGCCCCCGCCGATGCGAAGGCCGCCCGCCGCCGGCGCCGCTTGTCCATCAGCTCGTCCGCCTCGGCCTTGCGCCGCTGCAGCCGGGCAAGGATCGCCGCCGCCGACGCCTCCGCCGCCTCCCTCGACCCCAGCCGCCTCTCCAGCTCCTCAAAGTACTCCTCCCGGCCCAGCCGGGCCGTGGAGTCCAGGGGAGGGAGCGTCGACCCGCCCCCCACCGCCTCCATCAGCTCCGCCGCCTCGTCCTCCCCGTCGTAATCCTTGCCCCCGGCCTCCAGCTCCACACCCAGCCGCCTCGCCGCCTCCTCAAAGTACTCCACGCCGTCCGCCACGTCGTCCGCCGTCGCGGCGTCCGACCCCTCCGCCGCCTCGGCCCGCCTCGCCGCCCCCGCCCGCTCGAGCCGCCGGCCCCGCATCCCCTGCGCCAGCCGCACCTCCATGTTCCGCTGCCACTCCCGCACCCCGTGCTCCTCCCGTGCCGCGCGCAGCATCCTGTTCGTCCGCAGCAGGTGCAGCTGCCGCAGCCGCTGCTGGTTCAGAGCCGCGCGGTGCGCGTCCTCCCGGGCCCGACCCATCGCGTCGCGCTGCGCCCACAGCCGCTCCACGCCCCGCCCGAAGTTGCGCATGTGCTTCTTCAGGAAGAGGTCGTTCTGGTTGTCGGCCTTGGCCCGGATGCTCTTGGCGAAAAGGGCGCTCTGGGCCCGGGCGTGCGGCTCCGCCCGCGAGCGCAGGCTGAGCCTCGCCGCCTTGATCCCGCCGACCGGGGGCGGCCGCGAGCTCACCGCCACCTTGTTCAGGGGCACCGCCGCAGACCGGATCTCGTACAGCAGCGTCATGGCGGCGTCGCGCTGGCCGGACATGATCGAGTGCGCCCGGCGCGAGTCGAACTTGATCCCCATGCGCGCCAGCGTCGGCTCGATCTTCGTGAAGTTGCCGACCTTGGTGTCGGAGCGGTCATCGTCGCGGAACGCCCCCTCCAGGAAGTCCGGCTGCTGGTTGTGCTTGGCGAGGACCTCGCCGAGGAGGTACCCGTTGGAGAACTCCGACTCGAAGCTGCGCACGTCCCTGGACAGCTGCACCTCGTCCCGCAGCCAGTCCACGAGCTGCTCCGCCATGTCTGCTCGCCCGCGACGCCGGCCGGTTGGGCAACGGCCTGATTCGGCTTGTGAGCGTTGCGGGTGGTCGCCCGCTTCGTTCCGAGGCCGCCTGGCGCTCGAGCTCCCTCCCGAACGCGGCTGCCAGAGTGCGTGTGGGGGCGGGCCGCGCCGCACCGCGGGCAGGCGGCGCGGCGGGGCGGGCCGCTCGCCACGCGCAGAGGCAAGGGAAGGCTCTGCCGGCTCACGCGGACGCCCGCCCGTCGCCCCGTGCGGCCCTCCCCCGCTCACCGCCTGCCCAGCGAGGCGCACGAGGCCAGCCAACGCCAGCCCGCGCCGCAGCGGCGGCCGGAGCATGATCGAGGCGCGCCTTCTGAGTTCCGTCCCAGCCCGAGCGGGATAACTGCGATGGGCCCGAAGCGGCAGATGTGGGTGCCGGGGCAGCCGAACCCGCCGCGGCGGCCGGGCGACGGCATGACGGTGGCCAGGGCGGCGCGGGGGGAGCACCTGAGGCCTCCGCAGCCGGTCCCGGTCGACGTGGACGCGGTGAAGCGGGAGGCGGCGGAGATGCTCCGGAGCGGGGCCGCCCCCGCCACGCTCGTCGCCGCGGCGCAGCTTTGGAGCGTTGAGCTGGCGCGGCTGGACGCGGAGGCGTCCGTGGTCTCGGACCCCGCGCTCGCGGCAAAGATGGCCGACGGGGCGGCCGTGCTGGCCGCCGTCCTCCACGCACCCGGCCCGAACGGCGCGCGGGCAGGCCATGAGCGGCGGCTTCGCGTCAAGGAGGACCGGCGGGAGCTGCGGCGCGCCGTGGTGGAGGTTTTGGCTGAGGCGGCGGCGCGCGACCCGCTCCTCGCCGCAGCCCCGGACAGCGGCGCGCTCCCGCTCCTGTGGCGGTGCTGGTACTCGGTGCTGCGCCCGCTCCGCGACGCCTCGCGCGCGGCCTCGGCCCGCCTGGGCGCGCTGGGGCCCTCGGACGACGGCGCCGCCGACGCCGCCGACCTGCTGCGCCGCTGCACCCGCGCCCTCCGCGTCGTATGCGTCGAGTGCCGGCGCACGCTCTGCGCCGTCGTGGCCCGCATCGCCTCGGAGCACGCCGTCGTGGCGCCGGTGCGCGGGGCCGCTGCCGGCGCTGCGGGCGGCCCGGTGAGCGACGCTGCGTCGCTCGCCTGCGCGTGGCTCCTGGTCTGCGTCACCGATGTGGACCGGTACGAGGCGGAGGCGGCGAGCGGCGCCGCGTCGCTCGCCCAGCGCAGCCTGGCCGCCGACGCCGCTCCGAAGCGTCGCTCCGGCTTCAGGCACGCGCCGCTCGCCGGGACCCGGGCGGGCGCCGCGGCGCTGGCGCACGGCCTGTGGTGCGCCGGGGCGTCGCTCCGCCTCCGGCCCTCCGCGCGGGCGCTGCGGCAGACGTCGGCGCTGTGGCGCTCTGCCGGGTCCCCGCTCCCGGCAGTGTGGGCGGCGGCGTCGGCGGCGTCCCTGGCTCGGCGGGCGCCCGCTCCCGACGGGCACGGCGGGCCGGCGTCGGCGGGGCACGGGCCAGGGAGGCGGAGCCAGGAGGTGGAGGCCTGCCGGAGGGAGCTCGACGCGTCGCTTGACATGGCGGTGCGGCACTGGCGCGGCAGGGACTCTGGCTTCGACGCGGCAGACGAGCCGCCGCCGAGCGCCTGGCCGGCGTGGCCCCCCGGCTCTGCCGGTTCGGACGTCGGCGCGGCGGTGCGGTGCTGCACGGAGTTCACGGCGGCTGTAGAGGGCCGCGGGGCGTCGACGGGGCACGGCGGCGGCGGGGGCAGGGCTGGGCACGGCGGCGCGGCTGGGAACGGAGCGGGGCGCGAGGCGAGGCAGGGCGGGGTTGGCGCCGGCGCCCCATGGCCGGGCGGGGAGGACGCCTGCCGGCTGCTGCGTGACCGGCTCCCGTGGCTGCCCCGGGGCGGCGTGGTCGGCCTCGGCGCCGGCGCGGGGGCGATGGAGGTGCTGGCGCAGGGCGCGATGCACGAGGGCGGGCGGGTGGAGGGCAGCGCGGCGGCGGGGGCGCTCGCACTGCTCGACGGGCTGCGGCACCCGGCGGCGGTCTCCTGTTCCCGCTTCTTCGCGGCGGCTCACCGCTCCCGATCGGCGTCCGGGGTGGCGGCCCTGTCGCAGGTCGTGGCTCTGCACGCCTCGTCGTGGCTGGAGGCGCTCTGGCGGTCCGTGGCCGAGGAGCCGGGGTGCGGGCCGGGGGACCCGGAGGCGGCCGGGGCGGCGGCGGCGGCGCTCGAGACGGCGCTCCCCGGCCACGCCACGCACGGGGACGGGACAGGCGGTGGGGATGAGGCCTGGGACGGCGGCGCGGCACCGGCGGCGGGGCGAGGCGAGGGGCCCGACGTCATGCCCGTGAGCGGCTGCGACGCCTCCTCGCCCGGCCCCGGCGAGTCGGACGGCGACCTCCGCCGCGCCGCCGCCTGCTCCGTCCTCCGCCTCGTCCTCGCCGTATCCTGCCTCGCGGCCGAGACCGCCCGCCGCCGCGCCGTCGCCCTCGGCCCCGGCCCGCTGGACCCCCGCCGGCAGACGGCCGCCGTCGCCCACGCTGGTCACGCCGCCGCCGTCCTCGCCTCCTCCTCCTCCCTCGTCCTCTCCCTCCTCGCCTCTCTCCTCCGCTTCGCTGCCGCGTCCCGCATCTTCGCCCTGCGCCACGCGGCCGGCACCACCCACGCCCGCCGCGCCCTCGCCGCCGCGCGTCTCTCCGACGGCCTCATGGCCGCGGCGGCGCCGGCCCTCGCATGGCTCGCCTCCCGGGGCGCATGGGCCGTCCTCCTTCCCCTCCGCCCCCCCGCTGACTCCCCCCCCTCGGAGCTGCTCGCAGCCATGGCCGCCGCAGGTCGCCGTCTCGCCCGCGTCGCCGAAGCGGCCACCGCCTCCAACGCTCGCGAGGCACGCTCCCTCCACAAGAAGTGGGACGCCACCACCGGCTCTGCCGGCATTGCGGCGCAGGAGATGCGCACCGCGTCGCTCGGCCTGGCAGAGGCGAGGCAGGAGGCCCTCGCCGCCATCCGCGACGCCGCCGGCACGTTCCGCGAGGCAGAGCCCGAGGCGGAGCCACGGGGGCCGGGGCCGGCGTCGGCCTGGGCCGAGATCCTGGACGTGGCGGCGGCGCCGGAGCTGCGGGGGCCCGCGGAGGCCGCGGCGGAGACCGCGGCGGCAGGTGCCGAGGGGCCGGAGCAGCGGGGCGCGGAGTGGTGGTCCCGGGTGCTCCGCTCGGCGGTGGCTCGGCTGGCTCCGCTGGACGGGCCACTGCCGCCGCGTATCGCGCGGGAGGCGGCGACGGCCGCGGGGGCGCTGCTAGCGGGCGACGAGGCTGCCACGGGCCTGGTGGTGGGCGAGACCGACGGCGGGGAGGTCACGCTCCGCCGCGGGGGCAGGGGCCCGGCCCCGGTGCCGGACGCGGGCGGCGGGGAGGCGCAGGCCGCTGCGGCCCCGGCGGCCCCGGTTCCTGCCGCCCCCACCGGCGCGGCGGCCGAGGAGGACGGGCCTCGGTCCGGCGTCACGATGGCGGCCGGACCCTCCACGGCAGGCGGCTTCTCCCGGAGGCGGACGGCACCCGCGGCATCGTCGGCGCGAAACCGCGCCGTGGTGAACGCCAGCGACGTCTTCCGGCGGCGCGGGGCGGGCGGGCTTGCGGCCGCGCTGTCCGCGCTCGGCTCCGAGGGCGTCACCGCCGTGGTCTGCGTGGAGCGCCGTGGGGAGGAAGAGTGGGCGGTGCCCGTGGCCATGGAAGCCGCCCTCTGGCGGGTCCCGAGGGGGGCGGCGGAGCGCGCCTGCGTCCTCCGCGCGGCCGCCGATGGCGCGGCACTGGTGGCCGCGTCGCGCCCCAGGCACCTCCTCGCCGCCCTGGCCCCGAGCGCGCGCCCGGGAGTCCTCGCGTGGCTGGCCTCGGCCTCTCGCACCGTCGCCCACGACGGATCGCTGGGCGGCCGTCGGCAGGCCCGCCCCGTCGCCTCGGGGGTCGACGTCCTCGCGGCGTACCCGTTCGGCGCCGCCGAGGCGGCAGAGCTGGCGGGGAGCGCGACGGGGCGGTACGTACGGCCGGAGCAGGCGGCGCGGGGCTGGGGACTTCCCGTGGCCGGGACGGTCGACGCGACGACCCTGCTCCCCGGGGAGGAGCTGGGCGGCGGCGCCGAGGCAGGAAGCGGCGAGGAGGACGAGGCGCCGGAGCAGCACGAGGCGGAGGAGGACGAGGCGGCGAAGGATGCGGTGGGAGACGAGGACGGGGAGGACGGAGACGAGGAGGTGCCGGCGGGAGGCGGCTGGGGCTCGGAAGGGGGCGGTGGTGGCGCGGCGGCGTGGGCAGAGGCCGGCTCGGGGTCTTGGGCGGCGGAGGGCGGGACGGCGTGGGGGCTGGCCATGCTCGGGCTGCCAGATGACGTGCTCGCAGCGGGGACGGAGGACGACACCGCAGGGGAAGAGGCCGGCGAAGGGGACGGAGGGCGCATGCGAGAGCTTTTGGCGGCGGCGTCGTCGATGGACGTCGCGACGGAGGGCGCCCCAGCCGCGCGGGCGGGCGAGGCAGCGACGGGCGGCGCGGGGGGCATCGGCCCTCTGAGCGCCGACTGGCTCGCGCGCATTTCGGCGGAGGATGAGGCCACACAGCACGAGCTGAGCGCCGCGGCGGCTCTGCCCGTCGGCCTGGGCCTAGGCGACTGGGCGGCGCTTGGAGCGCCTTACGCTCACGAAGCAGCGGGCCAGGCGCCGACCGGCGGGGGCTTTGGCGACGACGTCTGAGAGCCAAGCGAGCGCATCACGGGCCCGCCCGGGAGCGTGGTCTGCCGGACCGCCCGGCTGATTGCTTGCGCGTTTGTGTGTCTCCCGCGGGGGGCTCGTCGCGCCAGCCGTCACCTCAAGGGCCGGCGACCTGCCAGCGGCACGCAGCCACACTGCGGCCAAGTTGAGACTGCGAGAGCCGACCCGGTCGAGCATCGTTGCAAGCCACGGCACGCTCCGGATGCTGCAGCCTCAGCAATCCAGCACGACACGCCAAATGGAATGCCTGCACGCCATGCATGCCGGAGGCACGCAGCATGCGGCAGGCAGAGGTTGGTCAGCATCCTGCTGCTCGGCGGAGAAGGCCAGGTCACTGAGACTCATTCAACGTGTGGGGGCCCATTGGCTGGCACTCCATGACCTGACTTATCTGAACACGACCGGACATCTCGCAATACCATGAGAACGACGGCCCAACCGTGCACTCACAACACTCTCCATGGGTCAAAAGTCTCCATCAAACATCCTGCTTCCTCCTGACCTTGGCCAACTTCGCCGCGGCGCGAGCAGCACCAACAACTAGGGACGGCGACTGCCCAGATGCCTTACCACTCCGCTTGCCCTTTGACAGCGATGATGATGAGACCACCAGTGACGGCAGCCGGGCCGATCCCAGCGACAGCACCGGGCCCCCGACACCCTTGGCCGACCCGGGCCTCGTCGCCCGGCATCGTGTCACGGCCCTGTCTACGGGATCGCTCCCGGACCCCGTGCGGCACACCACCAGCACCTGCAGCAGCATCACCAGCCCGTTCGCGCCCACCAGCAGCAACGTCACCACGGCGTCGAGCACCGCATCCACCTGCTGCTCCCGCCCCTCGAGCACCGCGTCCTCCCCGCCCCGCACCCTCAAAAACACCAGCGACAGCGTCGCAGTGCCGATCATCGTCACCACCGACATGGTCTCCAGCACGTTGAAGCGCGACTGCTCGAAAGGCCAGCACAGCGTCTGCAGCATGAGCGACGGCACCAGCACAAAAATCGCCGCCGCCACCTG
>Ga0136560_1000262_pt1 | contig 25198 bp, 13 predicted proteins | sample AntRauMeHopE1497_FD_104925 | JGI IMG/M metagenome (GOLD analysis project Ga0136560, IMG submission 104925) | Saline lake microbial communities from Rauer Islands, Antarctica - Metagenome Hop E1 #497 | ecosystem: Environmental > Aquatic > Non-marine Saline and Alkaline > Saline | place... | reverse complement strand
CGTCGGCGGCGGCGGAAGCGTGACGCGGAGCGGCGTGAGAGAGCCGTTACGCTGTCGCGGATCGAGGACGAGAGACGCCGGCTGGAGCTGCTGGACGCGAGGGGACGCGACTCCGACTCCGACTCGGACGTCGACAGGGCGGCAGCGGAGGCGGCGACGACGCCGGGAAGCCGGGCGGGCGGGCGCGGCGGCGGCGGCAGCCCAGCGGGGCGCAGCACCGGCAGGAGCGGGGCCGGGAGCCGGTCCGCCGCCGGGAGCCCCGACCGGCGGGACTACCGCCTGCCTTGACGCGAAACCGCCGGACAGGCGTGCAAGGGCCGCCTTTGAGAGGGGTGCCGGGGACGGCGAGCCTCGGACGACGACGAGAAGGGAGGGGGAGCCTCGATGCCATCGTTGGGCTCAAGATGGTTGGTCTGGGCCCCGGCCGGGATTGCCGAGTGCTCGAAACGACTGCGTGGCTCGCAAGGCCGTCGGCCGATCGACCTGCGCGGCCCGCGCGAGATCAGAGCGGGATCACGCCACCGCGCGATTGCACGCGTCCCCGGCTGGATAAGTTGAAGCACACAGGTCACACGGGAAAAGGCTCGTGGCACACGGTCAGGCCTGAGGGACTGCTGATCTTGTCTGCAGGGCTCTCGCTCAGCCTCGCTGGCGCCGGACAGGAGCGCGGCACGGGGGGTGCACCGCTGCCCGTGCGGCTCGCTGTTCTTTGCAAGGATGGCGCTCCGGCGTGTTTGGTCATGCTCAGTGCTGCAATGCCAGCGACTGACTGGGCCAAACGTGCTTCGCCGCCAGAAGCCTAATGCGCACAGCAGAAGCCCAGTCGGTTTGATAGTCAGGCACCGCACGCACACAAGCAGACACGCCACTGTCCTACGATGCTTCACTACAAGCAGAGGCCACTGTCGTGGCACGCACAACTGCGATGCTATACCCTCGCGATGTTTGCGTTCATGCTCCTCCCCAGCTCTGCCAGGTGCTGCGTTGGGAGGGGCACGTCCATCTTCCTGCCGATGGAGACGATCGACGTGCTGAGGTACTCGGTCAGGCTCTGCAGCTTCTGGCCGATCCGCTCCTCGAAGGCCGCGATCAGGGCAAAGCACACCGCGGTTTCGGCGTCGTCCGCGCCGTGCTCTGCCAGGGCCCTCACGAGCTCCCTCTTGGAGGTGTCGACCTCCTTGACTAGGGACGCGAGGGCGCGCAGGGAGAGGCTGGCGCAGACGCGGAAGTCGGGGCTGACTACCACCATGAGCTGGTTGTCGCTGACCAGCTTCCGGAGCCAGTCGCGTCGCATCGACCGCCCGACGCTGCCGGCCGCCGACCGGGCCTCGTCCGCCGCGGACTGCGCGAGGGAGCGGGGGCCCGCCGCCCCGCCCCCGCTGCTGCCTCCCCTCGGCCCGCCGTCCGCCCGGCCTGACCGGCGCCTGGGAAGCAGCGACGACGCCGACCCCCGCGACTCCGCCGCTCGCCGCATCACCACTGGGGGTTTCGCCGGCCTACCCGCCGCCGCCCCGGCGGCCGGCCCTCCCGGCGCTGACAGCAGCAGGGCCTTGGCGGCGTGCGAGGGGTCCCCCGGCCTGGCAGAGCCGTCGGCGAGCGACGTGTTTGACTCGTTGACGGTGGAAAGAAGGCCGAAGGACCCCGGCCCCAGCATCGGACCCCCGCCCTCCCTCTGCCGGCCCCGAGAGCCGGTGGAAGCCGGCAGGCCGCCGCCCACCGCCGGCTCTGCCGGTCGCTGCATCACCGACGACATGAGCGACTCTGCCGGGGCGGCAGGGGCCCCGAGAGAGCCGGTGCCAGCCCCCCACGGGCCCGGCCGGCCCGGGTGGAGAGTGGCGGTCGACGCGGCGGAGGCGCCCCGGCCGGCCCTGGATACCGGGGTGGCAGCCCCCGCCCCCGCGGCCCGAGCCGCCGCGAGCGACAGCACCGACCGGCCCGACGCGAACGCGGCGTCCGAGCGATCGACCAAGGACCGGCCGCTGTCGACTGCGCCCCGGGGCTGCGACCCCAGCGGCGGCGCCCGGACGCCAGGGGCCCCGGCGCCGGCAGAGCCGCCCCCGGCGTCGATGCCGACTGCGTCAGGGGCGGGCTCTGCCGGGCGGCTCCCGGCAGTCGGAGTCGACGACTGCGTGCTGCGGGCGAGAAAGCCGGCGAGAGCCGGCGGCAGGCCGTCGGTGTCCGCGTCCCCGCCCGTTGCCGACACGGCCCGCGAAACCGCCACCGCCGATACGCTGACTGGCTGACGGTGCGTCGCGCCGCCGTCACCGCCGCCGCCCTCTCGCAGGGGGACCACCACTCCGGGGACCACCACTCCGGGGACCACCACCCCGGCCAGGGCGAGGATCTCTGACGCCCGCTCTGCCGTGTCAACGCTTCGACGCCTCGTCGACGCCCGGCGCGCCGACCGGCTCTGCTCGCGGCTCTGCCCACCCCCCGGCCCGCCCAGCACCGACCCGTCCCCCGCCTCGATCCCCGCGAAACCGCCGGACCCGGCTCTGCGCGGGCCCGTGTCGGTGACGTCCCTGTCCTCCGCGCCGACGTCCGCCGACGTCGTCGCCGTCGCGTCGCCCGTCGCGCGGCGCACCGACGGCAGCCGAGGCGACGGCCCCACGCCGAACCCGGCGGGCCCCAGTGACCCGTCGCCGGGCCCGCGCCGGCCGCGGCCCGACCCCGCCGGGCCCGCCGACCCCGACGACGACGCCGCCCGGCTCAGCGACCCGGCAGAGCTCATCGTCGTCCCGAAGGCAGAGCTCGCGTCGCTCGGCCGGCCCACCGCGTCGCTCGCCCGCCGGCCGCGTCGCATCCTCGCTCGCATCATGGGGCCCCCGGTGACCCCGTCCAGGGCCCCCGCCGCGGAGCTGCGTCGGCCCCCGGCGCCCCCGCCCCGGCTACCAGGGCCCCCGCCCAGCAGCGGCGCCCCCAGCGCCGCCGAAGCCGCAGCCGTGGCCCGCGAAACCGCGACCCTCGCCGCCGTGCGGGTCAGCCGGTCGGCCTCTGCTGACGTCATCGGGGCGACGGGCCCGCCCCCGTCCCCGGCCCCGCCGCCCCACCGCCCACCCGTCCCGGCCCCCGTTGACGTCCTCGCGAACCCGCGCGGCTCTACCGGAGAGGAGGGATCGTCCGCCGTGACGCGGAGCGAGCCGGCTCTGCCCCGGTACCCGCCGGTAGAGCCGCGCCGGAAGGACGTCGGCCCGCCGCCGGGCCGCAGCTGCAGCGGCGGGAGCGTGGCTCCGGCCCTGCCGCCGTCGGGGGGCCGGAGGCCGGGGGCGCCGCCCGAGTGACGCCGGGAGGCGGAGGCGGCCGTGGCGGGACCGCCGCCCCCCGCCCCGCCTGCCGTCCCAGCGGCCGACGGGACGGACCCGCTCCCGCTCCGGCCCGAGGCTAGGTCGGCCCGGGCCCCGGCCGCCCCCGCCGGCTCTGCCACCGTGGCTCTGCCGCCGCGCGTCTCGGGCGAGGCCAGGAGGGCCGACGACGACCCCCGGAACGGGACCACGGCCCCGGCCTGGGTCGCTCGGCCGAACGATGCGCCGACCGACAGCGACTCCCCGCTTCCCAGGAGCAGGCTGTCGCCGGCAGAGCCGCCGAACGGCACGCGGGCGCCGGAGGACTGCAGCCCCGCCTCCCCGGAGCCGGCCGACGCGCGGGCGGACGACGACGGCGGCGGGGACCCGGGACCCGGGGGGAGGCCGCTGCTGACCGCGAAACCGCCGGCCCCCGACGCGTGGGACGCGGCGCCGGCGCTCCTGCCCCGGGCGGTCGAGTCCGGCGACGAGCCCCCGCCCGCGGCTCTGCCCGCCGACGTCTCCCGTGACGACGACCGCATGGTCAGGAGTCCGAGCTCCGCCCGCTCCAGCGCCGAGAGCCGGTGGTCGGGGTGCGACGCGGCCTGGGCCCTGGCGTCCTCCTCGTCGATGACTCGCACCGCCACCATCGCCTGCCGCGACTCGCGGAGGCATCGCTCCCGCATCCGCTTCAGAGCCGTTGGGTCGCGCAGCTGGTCCGCGAGCGCGTGCCGCCGCCGCGCCGCCGCCGCGCGCGCCCGGCCGCCGCCCGGCGCCGCGCCGCCCGCCCCCTCCGCCGGCTCGCCCCCGTGCGCGAGCGACGCGCGTCGCGTCACGTCGACGACGACGTCCCGCTCGGCGGCCAGCGCCTCCGCGAGCTCCGCCGCCCCGTCCAGCGACCCCCCCCTCCGCGCCTCGGCCAAAAGTTTGTCCGCCATCCCGGCAACGGCTCTCATCCTGACCGCCCGCTCCGCCAGCCGCCCCCGCGCGTCCCGCCGCCGCGCCGCCTCCGCCTCCCTGTCCGCCTCCCGTCGCAGCCGCTCCCCCACGTGCAGCGACGACCGCCGCGCGGCCCGGGCGCGTCGCACCGTCGCTGGAGCCAGCGACGGGACGCTGGCCAGGGCGGCGGCAGGGTCCGCCGAAAAGTCCGCGGCAGAGAGCCGGCGTGGGCCCCCCTGCCGGAGCCCAAGCTCCGCAGCCCCGCGCGCCGACGTCGGCAGAGCCGGTGGGAGTGCCGTGACGACAGAGCCGACGGCGCCGGCGCCGGCTCCGAGCACCGGCCGAGCCGCCGCGGACGCCTCCGCGGCTCTGCCCCTCCGCGAGGCAGAGCCGGTCCTGGTCAGGCTCCGCGACGAGCCCGACGCGGCAGAGCCGGGCGCCGCGGGCACCTTGTGGGCGCGGACGACGCGGCGGGGCGCAGATCGGGCGGCCTTGCGCCCGGCGGCGTCGGGCCTTGCGAGGAGGTCGTCGACGTCGACGTCGACGGCGAGGTGACGCCGGGAGCGCTGCGCCCGGGCGCGGCCGGAGGAGGAACGGCCGGTCGAGGCGGGGGACGGGTGACGCGCCCCGGGCGGCGGCGCCCCCGAGGGGGAGCCCTGCCCGCGCACGCCGGCGAAACCGGCAGAGCCGGCAGAGCCGGGGTGGGCCGCGGAAAGGGGGCGGCGCTCCCGCGAGGTGAGAGACACCGACGACGCCGGGCGGCCCATCCCACGCGCGCGCGCCCCGGCAGAGCCCGTACCGGCAGAGCCCGTACCGACCTCTCCCGGCACGCCGCTGTCGTCCTCGTCGCCGCTTCGCCCCGCCGCGGCCGCCGCGGCCGCCGCCGCCCCGCCATCGCCCTCCGGCCACTCCATCCCCAGCGATGCCCCGAAACCGCCGGCGGACGGCACGCCGCCCTCCATCCCGCAATCGTCCTCTTCGTCCTCTTCACCGTCGTCCTCGTCGACCAGCCCCGTCACGGCCGCTGCCACGGGGTCGTACGCCGGGACCGCGGAGGACCACCACTCCGCCCAGGCCTCGTCGCCGACCTCGCCCCGCGCCTGCCTCGCCGCCGCCTGCACGAAGTCGTCGCACGACCGCAGCCGCCTCAGCCGCGACGCCCGCTCCCGCGCCGTGGGGTACCCCGCCCAACCCCCGCCGTCCCCGCCGTCCCCCGGCGGCGCCAGGCCCGCCTCCGCCGCCCTCCTCTCGTCCCTCGACAGCTCCAGCACGAAGTCCACGGACTCGGCCCCGTCCAGCCCGAACTCCAGCGCGGTGTCCATGCCCCTCTCCCGGCGCGCCCTGATCTCGTCCATGAGCTCCTCCTCCTTGATCAGGGCCTGGAAGTGAGTCGTGATGATGTTCACCGACAGCGACACGATGACGAGTCCGAAGATCGCGGCCATCCCCGCGACCACTCTTGACAGCGCCATGGTCGGCGTCACGTTCCCGTACCCCACGCTCGTCACCGTGGTCATCACCCAGAAGAGAGACAGCGGCGCGCTCTCCAGGGCGTCGGACCCCTGGACCGACTCGGGCGTGCCTCCCGCCTCCTCGAACGTGTACACCAAGAACGCCACGACAATGGCCGCGAGGCACGCGAAGAAGGCGCTCACGCCGAGCGACTTGGAGGCCCTGCTGAGGACCTCGACGAAGTGCTGCGCCGCCTTGAGGAAGCGAGACAGCTTGATGAGCCGGACCACGCGGAGCAGGCGGAAGACGCCCAGGGCGCCGAGCACGGCCGCCCCTACCACTGTCTGCTCGCCCCAGGCCGTGATTGCAAGCTCGGCGTAGAAAGGGACGATGGCCACGACATCGACGAAATTCAGGAAATCGCGCCGCCACGCCGACCAGGACTCGGTGGTGTACGCGCGAGCGAGCAGCTCCAGGGTGAAGACAACCGTGCAGACGGCGTCGAGCCAGAAGAAGAAGCCGGGAGGGAGGGCCGCCACCACGCCAGCCTCGGTCTCCAGCACGATGCCAAGCGTGTTTGCAACAATCACCGCGACAACGACGCCGGCCGTGACCTTGGACTGCCTCGACCCGGTGGACTCGTCGATGCACTGCGGGCCGGCGGACAAAGCGGGAAGCAGGGAAGGGGCGGCGGCTGGGGGTCGTGCCGTGACAGCACACGAGCAGCGCATCAAGGGGGCGGGGCAGTCCGGCAACAGCGCGACCGAGCGCGCGCCGCGGGAAAACGCGGTTCGGCGTGTTCCGCGGCCAGTGCACGACGCGACGAGGCGCGGTGTGCGCGGGCGGGATCAGGAGCCGGGTTGACTCACGAGCTTGACCCGGCTGCGGCAGCCGACCGTGACGCCATCGCTCTCCGTGAGCTCCGCCCGCTTGCGCCGCGCTTCCCTGCGCAGCTGCAGCGCCTTGCGCCCGGAGACTTGGCCCGCCGGCGTGGGCGCCCGGCTGGTGTGCGCCTCAAGCTTTGCCTCCATCCCCGCCTCCTGCTCGATCGCGTACCTCAGCAGCGCCGCGTGCGCGGCATCAATGTCCTCGGCTGTCAGCCTGGGCTTGCGCTCGGGGAGGTCGGGCCCTGCGGGTCCAATCGACGCGGGCGCGGCTGATGTCGACGCAGCCGCCGCAAAGCGGCCGCCGCCGGCACCGGCCGCCCCCGAGGCTGCTGGCACGACGCGCCGGGGAGATGATCGAGATGATCCGGCTCCGGCGACCGAGCCGGGAGCCTGTGCCCTGCCAGTCCCCCGCTGCGGGGGACGCTTCGAGGCGCCGCCGTGGTCCCTCGCCGACTGCGCCTGCGAGATGTTGTGGTACGCCTCCGCCAGAGAATGGACCACCTCGCGCTTCGAAACGCTCGACTTTGCCTCCCTCGGGGTGGCACCAAGCGCCTCGACGCCGCTCGGAGAGCGAGCAGCGGCCGACGGCGGGGGCGCCGGAGCAACCTTGGCCGACGCCCCGCGGGCGTGCCTCGAAGCCATTCCCTGCCCGGGGCTGCAAAAGGGGCGCAGCAGCCGCCCCCTCCCCGCGGGAAAGCTGGTGTGCCCCGCCCCGGGGGTCGGTCTCCCGGCCGCCTTGCAGAAAAACTGCCGTCGCTCGGCTCCCGTTGCATTCAACTCGATTTAGGAAGCGGGATTGAGACCATACTCAGATTTCAACTGTCGGCCTCTCGCCTCGATCGGCCGACCGTCGCCTTTGACCCAGCCGCCTGCGAGTCATCCTTGTCGCTACAGGCTGCAACATCAGACGCTTGGGTGCGGGCTTTGTGTGCTTGCGCTGTCGTGCGGGGGGCTGAGCACGGCCGCGACGCTTGGCAGCACCCGAGCGTCGAGCGCCCCCACGGAGCCGCGCGCACGACGGCGAGCAAAGCACGGGCACGCCCGAGCGTATGCGTACCCGGGGTGCGCCCTCCCTGGTCCAGGGCGCTCACTGCAACCGCGCCGCACTGACGGCCGTGCGACGGCGCTGCGTGCGTCCCGTCCCCGTGCGGCCTCGGCACTCGGGCAACCACGGAACGGGCGCAAGAGGGAACGTGCGTGCCCCTTGTCGCGGGCTAGCGGACGCTGGGTGTGGGATTTGTGACTGTCGCGGGCGGGCCACGGTTCTTCTTTGGGCCTGCCACAGCTTGCCGAATGTAAACGCTCACGATGCTCTCACACCCGCCTATGCAGCGTGGGCCGTCGCGCCCCGAGGCTTTGTGCGGCCGTTCCGTGTGACCGCCGTCGCATCGCGCATTGCAGCCCTGCCTGCCGAGATCACGCACCAGCTGCATTCGGAGCCCCCACCTGCAGGACACGGCACATCAGGACGACCCCAAAAACATCCTATGGCGGGTGAGCGTGCCCTGGCCGCCGTCGCCGCCGCCGCGATGGAGCTCGGCCCGTGTTGAACTCGCCGCCCGTTGCGTTCCCGTCCCCTACAGCGTCCGGATTCTCCGAAGAAAAGCGGAAGGCATACACTGACACGTTCAAGACGTTCGACAAGGACGGCAGCGGTGAGACGCGGGCCGCTGTGGGGACGCCCGGTATGCTTCCGCCAGGCTAACCACCTTTGCCGCGCGCTTGCGTCGGCCACCGCAGGCTCAATCGACGCCAACGACCTGCAGGCCGTGCTCAAGAGCATCGGGTGGGATGTGGACCGCAAGACGGCGGCGGAAATCCTGTCCGAGGGCGATTTCGACCACGACGGGCGGGTGAGCCTCGACGAATTCCTCGGCATGATGGCCGCGGAGGACAAGGACCCCACGGGCGAGCTCCTCGCGGCGTTCCGCACCTTTGACACCGACGGGAGCGGGCGGATCAGCGCCGAGGAGTTCAGGGCGACGCTCGAGGCCGTCGGGGTCAAGCACCTCACGGACGCCGACGCGGCAGAGCTCATGGCGGAGGCGGACGTCGACCACGACGGGACGATTGACTACGAGGAGTTCGTGGCGGCCATGGCGCCCAGCGACGCCTGAGCGACGCCTGAGCGACGCCTGTGCAACGCCTGAGCGGGCGGCATCGGGGCCGGCCGCCGGGGGGCGGTAGGGGCGGCCGCCCGGCGGCCGGCCCGCTCGGACGGGCAGGGGGGCGCGTCTCCTGCGCCAGCCCGCCGGCGGGGCGGGGGGGGGCAGGACGGTGGGCACAGACGCGGCGCTGGCGCTGCTCGCAGCCCTGCGACCCCTGCACCCGTGGCGGGGCACCCCATCGCACAGACGCCTGGTTTGCGTGAAATTTGCCAAACGCTGCATTTCGGAACGACGGTCCCGTGCGTGATATCGCGGGCAGAGGCGCCCCCGCCCCGCCCTGCGCCCGCACCGCCGCAAGACGCCACTAGCGGCAGCATCCGACCACCGGTCGATGGACCTCGGCGCGGAGGAGCCGCCCGTGCTCTCCACGCCCGCGCTCAAGGCCGAGCTGGAAGCGGCGTTGCCGGCCATCCTCGAGCGCTCGCTGGAGCGGACTCGGTGCTTTGTTGCCACAGAGGTGAGCACAGGCTCGTAGCCCGCGGTTGCACGTCACGGCACACGAGCCTCATCGCTGCTTGTCGGTTCGGTGGTGTCTTTTGCAGGCCGGCGAGCTCATCCTGGAGGTGACCAAGGCGGTGACGGACGCCGTTGGCGGCATGTCCGCCGCTCACAAGGCCATAGTCACGTGCACCGTCTTTGGGACGGAGGCAGGCGCGGCCGTCGGCTCGGCGTCCGTGATGCTCGGCGATGCTAGCTCAGACTCGGCCGTTGCGGCGACTTGCAGGACCGACCAGGTCGGCTGCATTGTCAACGTTTTCTTGTGTTGCGTTTGATCGATTGCTCGGCCCCGAATCGCACCATTATGGCTCGTTCCGGACGGGTGAGGCCGCAACAAGCGCCTCAGTGCCACGCCCCGATGAGCCTCCACCGCGGGCCCTGAGCTCAGACTCGACCATGCTCCCCTCCCCACACACTCACGTCATGCCCAGGCGTCCGGCCCGCCGGGGTCGAGCGGGCTGGGAAGGAGCAGCAGCCGCCTCACGGCCGCTCGGGGTATGCGATCCCCCGCGGGCGACGGGGTGGGCCCGCCCGCCGACGGGGCCGTCAGCGGGGTCCCTGCGGCAGGTGTGGCGGATGCCTGCTCTGGCGACGGCATCGCGGGAGCGGCCGACCCCATCGCCTTGCGCCTCCGGAGGGCCTGCCCGAGCATGGCCGGATGTGCGGGGGACGACCCGGGGCCCGCCACCGCGCTCATGGACACGGCCCTCGGCCGCCTCCTCCGCTTGGGGGACTGCCAGGACGCCAGGCGGTCGTCGATGCCGGACGGGGCCGCGCAAACAAACGTGCCACCGGCCTGACCGGCCTCCTCCGGCCCCGGCCCTCCGCCCGGTGCCGGCGCGGGGGCAGCCTCGTCGGCTGGCCTCGTTCGCTTTGACGCCCGCGCTGTGCTTGCGCCAGCGGTGGCGCGGCGGAGCCACGCGATGATGCCGGCGTCCGCGTCGCCGTCCTGCAGCCACGCCCGCACCAGCGCCTCCCAGGGCGAAGGGGCGCGGAGCCCTTCCCACGACGCGCCGGGGCCGAACCGCCCGGCGCACCGTGCGAACCACTGGACCGTGCAGGCAGTTGCCGCAAGATCGTCCCGCCTGTGTGTCGCGGCTTCCTCGTCGCTGGCGGCCGGCCAGTCCGGGCAGGACGCTGCCGCAACGGCCTCCAGCTCCGGGTCGCACGCGATGAGCAGCGCGGCAGCCCCTTCCCTCGGGCCGGCCCGAAAAGCCTCCTCCAAGGCCGCTTCCGGGCCCAGGATGAACCCGGTGCCCCCCCACGCGGTGATGCGCTCCGCAAGAACCAGCGCGGCAAGGCACTTCCCGGGCGGGAGGCCGGCGAAGCTGGCCCGGGCCGCCATGCCGCCGGTCGTTCGAACTTGCTGAGCGTGAGACTTGGCCCGCCATCTTTGTCCCCGTCATGTATTTGATTCGCCGCAAAGATTTCGGGCGCACGGGCTCTGCGGGCACTCTTGGTCGCCATGGACGGCGATGCGCCCCCGACGGAGGAGGCAACGAACTGGATTCGCCACGGGCTTGACCGTGCGGCGCAGGATGCCATGCGCACGGTCTTTGTGCGGGCGCTGCCCTCTTCCACGACCGACGAGGTGCGTAGAGCCGCAGCGAAGGCTCCCCTCCCGCAAGCGCATCGTCTCCCCGACGCTCCCGTTTTTTTCCGAACGCCGTGGTCGCAGACGCTCGCCGAGATGTTCGGGGAGTCCGGGCCGGTGAAGCGCGCGTTCCTGGTCCGCGACGGCGAGGGCCAGTCCCGCAACTTTGGCTTCGTGCAGTTGTGAGCCCCTCTCCGACCGCTTTGGGATCCCGACTGCGGAACGGGAACCGTGCGGCTGGATGTCGCTCGCGGGCGCGGGACCGCGTGCCCGGGGTCACGCCAGCGTTCGCCCCCGCTCCCTGATTTCCGCTTCCGCAGCGCGCTGCCCGAAGACGCTGACAAGGCGCGCAGCGCCATGCACGGCAAGGAGCTCGAAGGGAAGCGGATCGTGGTGTCCAAGGCCAAGCCCAAGCGCTCCCAGCCGAGGACCCGTGCCGACGGCCCGTCCGCCGCGGCCGCCGCAGACGACGACAACGACGACGACGACGCCCCGGCGGCCAAGCCCGCGAAGCGCGCCCCGCGCGTGGTGGACCCCGCGGAGGCCGCGGCCGTGGCCGCCCGCCGGAGCAAGAGCACCGACTGGCGGGAGCGCACCGCCGTCGTGTGGGGGCTCCCCCCCGGCACGGCGGAGCGCGTCATCCGCGTGCGGGCGCGCAAGATGGGCAAGGTCGAGCGCATCAGGATCGACCTCAAGGCGCCGGGGGCCCCCACGCTCCCCGCGGCGGCCGCGCCCGCGGCTTCTGACGCTGCCGGCGACGAGGCCTCGTCCTCCTCCTCGGCGGCCTCCGCCGACGGTGCCGCCTCCCCGTCCTCCTCCTCCCCCTCCCCCGCCGCCGCCTCGGCCGGCGAGGCCACGGAGCAGCGCGTCGTCGCCCACGTCACCATGACGACAAAGGACGACTGCAACAAGCTGTGCAAGCACCTCGACGGAAGGTCGATCAAGGACCGCCGCGTCGCCGCGCGGCCCCTCAGCCTCCTCCTCCCCCAGCAGGTCGCCCGCCGCCGCGGCCGCGTCATCGTGCGCAACGTGCCCTTTGGCGCGACGGAGCGAGAGCTGTGGGACATGCTCGACGCCGCCGGCCCCCTCGCCTCCGTGCACCTTCCCACCGTCTCGGTGAAGAAGGGCCAGGACGCCGGGGCCGCCAGGTCCGGCCGCGGTTTCGCGTTCGGGCAGTTTGTGACCCGCGAGGACGCGGTGCGGGCGGTGCAGTACAGCGGTGCCGGCAAGACCAAGATCAAGGGCAGAGCCGTCGTGGTCGATTTCGCGACGGACAAGGCCGTGTACGAGGCGAACAAGAGGGCGGCGGACGAGCGGGCGGCCGAGGCTGCCGATGTGGCCGCGAGCGACTCGGACTCCGGCTCGTCGTCGGATGAAGAGGACGGGGAGGAGGAGGCCGGCAAGGAGGACGACGAGGCCGACGGCAGCGACGCGGAGGCCGAAGACGGGGCCGACGACGAGGAGGACGACGAGGACAAGCCCATGACCGAGGAGGAGGCCGAGGCAGAGGCGGAGGCTCAGGCCGAGGCCGAGGCCGAGGCCGAGGCTGCCGCCGAGGCCGCCGCGGAGGCCGAGGCGTCGGGCGACGAGGGGCGCGACGAGGGACCCCGCGTCGCTCCCAACGACGTCGGCGAGGGGTGCACCGTGTTCCTCCGCAACGTGGCGTTCGACGCGACGGACGCCGACCTGCGGGCGACATTTGCCCGCTACGGGACGATCGAGTTCGCGGCCGTGGTGAAGGACCGCTCCACGGGGGCGGGCAAGGGAACCGCGTTTGTCAAGTTCTCGACCGCGGAAGAGGCCGCCGCCGCCATCGACGGCTGCGAGGCGTACGACCCGGCCACGATGGGAGCCGGCGTGAGCCTCGAGGCCGCAGCGGGCCTCGCCACGGGGGAAGTGGGCCTCAGCATCAACGGCCGCCGGCTGGTCGCCAAGCTCGCCGTCGACAAGGCCTCAGCGTCGGACCTCAAGGCCGCGTCGATCAAGCGCAAGGACGGGAGCGAGGGCGCCAGGTGGGAGCGCAGGCACCTGTACCTGGCCAAGGAGGGCCAGCTCCACGGTCAGGCCCTGGCGGACATCCCGGAGTCGGACCGCGAGAAGCGAGAGAAGGCTGTGTTCGAGGCCAAGGCTCGTCTCAAGGCACCCGTGTTTTTCGTCTCGCCGCTCCGCCTCTCGGTGCGAAACCTCAGCCGGGCCATGGACGAGCGCGCCCTGCGCAAGCTCTGCCGGGACTCGGCGGTGGAGGGCATGCGCGCCGGCCTCGTGGTCAAGGGGGAGGGCGACCCGTCGCTCCGGCCCGAGGCCGGCTCGCGCCCCAGCGTCAAGCTGGTCAAGGCCACGCTGTTCCGCGAGACGGCCCTCGAGCGCGCGGAGCGCAAGGGGGCGGCCGCCGCCGCCGAGGCCGCGGCACGCAACGGCGTGGCGGGGGCCGAGGGCAAGACTCTGGGGGCGTCCAAGGGGTTCGCGTTTGTCGAGTTTTCGCAGCACGTGCACGCCCTCGCATGCCTCAGGCGCCTGAACAACAACCCGGCCATGGCGTGGGCGGCGGCCGGCGGCAAGGCCGCGATGGGCCGGACCGAGGAGGAGCGTTCGCGTCTGATTGTGAGCTTCGCCATTGAGAACGCGAGCAAGCTCAAGATCCGCGAGCGCCGGCAGGAGCTCGCCAAGAAGAAGCGCGACGCCGAGACCAAGGTGTTCGGGTCGGAGGACAAGGCGAGCAAGGCCCGGAACGAAGGGCGGGAGAAGCGAGAGGTCGCCGGGAAGGCCAGGGCTGAGAAGCGGAAGCAGGATTGGGAGGGGTGGACCAAGACCAACACGGCGGGCGGCGGTGCGGGCGGGGAAGACGGGGAGGATGCCGAGGGGCGGGGCGACGGCGGGGACGAGGAGGCTGCCGCCGGCGCCGGCGGGGAGGGCGAGGCCGCCGCCGCCTCGGCCGGCAAGGCCAAGCGGTCCAAGAAGCAGAAGCGGCGCGAGAAGCAGGAGCGCCGCGCGGCGAAGCGCGGCCGGGCGGAGGGCGAGGGCGACGACGCCGGCGCGGCGGAGGGCGGTGCCGAGTCGGACCTTGCCGCCCCCGGCGCCGACGCGACGTCGAGGCGCGCTGTGAAGCGCGCCAAGGCCCAGGCGGCCAAGGCCGGCAGGCCCCCGAGCCGGCGCATGCGCGGCGCCCGCGGGCGCATGGTGGCGGAGGAGGACCACACCGACGGGCTCGAGCGCGGGTACATCGCCTCCCTGTGACGGGCTGACGGGTACATCGCCTCCCTGTGACGGGCTTACGGGTTTGTCGCCTCCGTTTGAGTGGCCCTGATGCAGCAAGCCGCGTGGCGGAATGGGCATCGCGGCCGCAGGGATACGCCGCAACACGCACCGGCCTTATTCGGCGACGACCCAACGGCCCTTGGGGTGCAAACCGACTTGGTGGCAGCGCGTGCAGCTGCGATCGCGGCCACCCACGCCGCGGCCTGTGATGTCAGCGCGGGCCTTCGCGTCGCACTGCAACCATCATACCGCCGTTTGCGACTGCCCCATCCACGCCACCATCACCGACACCCTTAGCATCCGGGCGGAAGGCGCACAAGCCAGCAGCGCGTCTTCGAGAGCTGCCCGCCTGTAGCAGCCCCGCCACTATCACGCCTTGGCGTCCGTGGCCGCTTGCGCGGCCGCCGCTGCTGCCACGGCCCTGATCGCGAGGACCAGTCCCCGCGCGCGCGTGACGTCCTCATCCGCGACCCAGTGCTCCGGCGAAGGCCGCTCGAGCACCGCGCGCCCCATGGCCTGGCACAGGAGGCCACCCCTGAGCAGCTGCGGGCACGGAAACGGGCGGTGACGGGGCACGGGTCACGGACGCACAACATCGCGGTCTCGGTGCACGCTACGCCGCGGGCGCCGGCCCGGCCTCAGCTGCAAGGACGGCTGGGCGTGCCACCGATGGGCCGCACTCACCAGCACCGTCGTAGGCTCCGCTTCGAACTGCGCGAGAGAGATCTCGTCCGACGGTCGGCCGCCCGACATGCCTCCCTCCTTGCCCGAAGCCGCCCGGACCACGGCCCTGGGGTACGCCTCTCCCAGCGGCAGCGACGCCAGCGTCTCCTCAAGCAGAGCCCGCGTCGTCGGGACCCCGCGGCCGCCCTCCAGGGAGCGAAAGAGCAGGCCTGCTCGCAGCCGCTCCGCGGCGAGCGGGTCGTCCGGGTCGACGTCGCAGCGGGCCGAGAGCGACGCTGCCACCAGAACGGCGAGGCGGGAAACCGTCCCGGGGGTCGCGGAGGCCGCCTCAAGGGCGCCGAGCGCGGCAAGGGCTGCCGGCAAGTCGGCGTCGGGCGCTCCGGCTTCCACCATTGCCGGCGCCAGGGCGTCACGGCACGCCGACACAGAGATCCCGGACTTTGGCCACTGCGGCATCGGGGAAGCGCTTCCCGGAGAGACAAAGGTGGGGGAGCATCTGGACCCGGCGGCCGCATCGCAGCCCGACCTGAGGACGCGTGGCCGCCCGCGCTCACCTCGTTCCTCGACAGCACGACCAGCTTCTCAACGGCCAGCTTCTCGGGCAATTTGACGGACGCCCCCGCGCCGACGGGCCCGGTCAAAAAACGGGCCAGCGATTCCGCCCTCCGCTTTGTGTCGTACCACGTCCAGGCAATGAGCCCCGCGTTACACGCGACTGCGCCAGCGATCAGGCCGCGCACAACCGGCGGCATGGTCCGCGAAGAGCTCGAAGAGGTGGCCGTCCGCACGCCGGCCCGAGGGGCGAGGCCGCAGGCCCGGCCGAAGGAACGGCGCATCGACCCCAGCTCGCCGCCCGGTGGGCGGCCGGGCAAAGCAGCGGTGAGTGCCGCCTGCTGGCTGCGCGCCTGAGGCCTTGCCTTTGGCTCGCGGCCGCGGAGGCGGCAGAGGTCAAATGCCGTTCTCGACTGCGCCCCGTGCGGCGGCCGCGCACCCGCCGACCGCCCTCCCCCGACCCGGGCGCCACCTCGGAGAGCCAGGCAACGGCTGTGCGTTCCTTCCCCACCGGCGCTGGCGCGCCCGTCTCGCTGGGCTTCGGGCTCGGAGGCGCAATATGATCACGACGCACCCCGTCATCCTGTTCAGGGCCGGGCTCGTCATCCCAGTGACCGGAGTTCCGGTGCTGATCGCGTACATCTGGTGGAACAGCGTGGTTGAGGTCCTGCTGGTGCCGGCGATGAAGGGCGAGGGGAGCTTCGCGGGCGTGCTGCTGTTCCTCGTCGCCACGGCCGGCGCCGTGCTCACCCTGTGGTCCTTCCTCGCCACGGCACTGACTCACCCGGGCCGCGCGCCCTCATTCTTCCTTGAGCTGCACCCGACACCCCTGGACCGCGTGGACGAGGACCTGCCGCCAGAGCTCGCGGCCCCCGACCTCCCGGCGCACCGGAGGCTCGCGCGCTCCATGAGGCGCCGCCCGCCGCTCGTGGGCGCCGACGGGGCGGTGCACTGCCGCATCTGCCGGGAGCCCAAGCCGGCCCGCTGCCACCACGACCGGATGTCGGGGCAGTGTGTGCTTCGAATGGACCACTTCTGCCCCTGGGTCGGGAACACCGTGGGGCTCTGCAACTACAAGTACTTCTACCAGTTCGTGTCCTACGCGGCCGCGACGTGCGTCGTCATCGCCGCGTACAGCATCGCGGGAGGCGTGCAGGCGACCTTCTCGGCGCGGCGCGGCGCGGGCGGCGCCGGCTCTTTTTCCGCCCTCATGGCGTCCACCCTCGCGGTGGCCTTCGCCTTCGCGCTCTCCCTCTTCGTGGTCATCCACGGCGTCCTGATCAGCCGGAACCAGACAACGATCGAGGCAGGCCAGAACGACGCGTCGTACTCGCTCGGCTCCGTCCGCGCCAACTGGCAGGCCGTGTTCGGCCGCCGCCCGCTCGCCTGGGCGCTCCCCATCCCCGCGACGGACGCCATGGTCGCGAGCCGGCTCGGCACGCACTACCGCCAGCCGGTGGCCGCGCTCGGCCGGTCCGGCGAGCTCCGCGTGTGGCAGGAGCGGCATCGGGACTGGGAGCGGTCCCACCCGGACAGGGGCTGCGCCGCCCGGGCCGTCCCGGGCCTCGGGCACGACCGCCCGACGGGCTGGCTGTTCTGGTGGCCGGCCGAAAATCACCTTGGTGCGGGGGCCGGGGTCCGTGAGAGAGCCGGGGCTGCCGCGGCCACGGCCCCGCGGGTCGGCAACGGGGAGCACGAGGGCGCGCGCGCGGCAGATGGCGTGTTTGCGGGGGAGCAGGGCGGCGCCGGCGGCTCGCTGGGCGCGCCGCTAAGGCACGAGGCAGCCGCCGCGCCCGCGCCCGACGATGCCCCCGACGAGGACGAGTCGCTCATGCCCGGCCACTCGATGCCCGTCGGAACCAGGCCGCTGCGGGGGGCGCTGGTCCGGCCCGGAGAGCTCAGCCGGCAGGGCCGGCCGAAAAAGTCCGTCCGCCTGAATGTGTGACGCCAGCCGGCCGCACCGCCGCGCTTCCGGGTCCGGTTACTGGACAAGAACGCATGGCCGCGTCAGAAGCGGCGCTGGCTGACCGTGGCCTGCGCACCGTTTTCAAAACCGCGCTGTGCATCGTGCCCCCGCGACCCCTGTGGCCGAGCATCCAGGCCGTCCGGGCGGTTCACGACAAGTCATACCTGCGATGGCCGCCGCACATCAACGTTGCGTTTCCCTTCGTGGAGGAAAAGCGCGCCCAGGAGGCCGCAGACCTGCTTGGCGCTACATTTCGCGCCCAGCGGCTGGGGCCGTTCCGTATACACCTCGACCGAGCAGGCTTCTTTGCGCACGGGAAACGGTCGTCTACGGTGTGGCTGCACCCCTCAGTGGAGGGCGAACGGCCGGGTGTGAGGACGCCGCAGCGCAGGGCGAACTACGCCCGCGAGCCTTGGCCGCGCCCGAGCCTCGTGTTCGTGCGTCTGTTGGTCGCAGGTACTCGATATGCTACAGTCGGCCGTGCAGGACGCGATTCCCGCGTGCTCCCACCTTCGGGACGGCGTCGGCGGCGGGACGTTCCGGCCTCACCTGTCGCTGCTGCAGCTGGGCGGCGAAGCCCAGGCGAAGCGGGCCGTCGCAGCCATCGAGGAACACGGCCTCGGTCGCTGCGGGGAGGCTCTGGAGCTCATTGCCAGAGGCAAGGCCCGAGGCCTCAGGGGTCGAGACGGACCGGAGGAGCATGCCGGCTCCGGCGAGGCGGGGCCGGTGGGCGCGATCGCAGGCGAGGGGCTGGCATGGGAGGTGAGGCACCTGGTCGTGGTGGCGCGCTCAGGCTTCGGCGACCCGTTCAGGGTGGTGGCAAGGGTCGCGCTGGACGGGTGCGAGGATGGCGAGCGGCCGCCCCCGCCGCCTGCTCGCCCCGAGCACCGTGGGGTCGCAGGGGCCGCCTCCGCGGCAGACGACATGGAAGGCGTTGCGGAGGTCCGAGATGGCGCCACAGCGGGCGAGGTTCACGTCGGCTACGTCTACGAGCCGCCAAACCCTGCGGACGGGGCTCGGTGCCTCCGAGCGGGGTCGAACGGCGCCGCCATCATGGCAGCCCGAGCGTCCGGGAGCGAGGATGCGCCAGAAGGCAGAGAACGCACGACGGAAGGGACCACAGCGACCTGAGCCGCAAGAGGGCCCCTGGGCAGCGTCGGCTCTCAGCTCTGTGACAAGGAACACGCACCCCGGCCGGGGCAGGACCAGGAAAGGCTATCCGTGTGAATTTGAGGATTTACGGGCCTGTCGCTGATCCCTGTTCCCTCGCGGGGAACGCTGATGCCCGCCGCCGTCTGGGCGTTGAACGATGCTGGCATGGGCTTGAGCGCGAACTGAGCCTTGCCAACTCATCTAGATCTGCGCAACGCGACGTTGAGCGGCGGGGGCGGCCCCTCGGCCATTCCTGCTGCTCGCGGACTGGCTCCTGGTCGCTTTCTCTCCCCCAAGCATGAGGATGCTGCGCATCAAGCACTTAGAGCGGTGTGTACTCGCTAGCTCTCTGTCAACCCTTCGCTTTCCCTCAGTCCGCCTCGCCACAGCCCGTAGGCCGTGGCATCTCAGCCCTACTCCGGCGTTCTTGCGACTTAGCGGTGCCAGACAACGGCTGGGCATACGGCTCCGCTCGTACAATGTGTCATCAGTGGCTGCTGGTGCAATGCGTGTGTCTTGAGCATGAGAGTTGGCGTCGGGATGAGAGGTGGAATGGGAAAGCGCCTTGTGGGCCCAGCACTCAATCACGACGGAGCGCACGTCCACAGGTCCGTGCAGCTTCTAGCGCATGGGTTTGACGACGTGTCGGCACGGAGGGCGTCACCCTCGACCGATTCGGTGTCAGATCCAGCGCCAGAAGACGGCTGTGGGGCTCGGGCATCGAGGGGAGGCGTCTCAGTCGCTTCAAGTCGCGAGTGATCGAGGCCCCTCGCCTGCAGCAAGCTGAGCGCTCGGACGCACTCCGCCGCCTGCATGCGAGACGCCGCGTCAGTGTCGTTGAACCGCTGCCGCTGCTGCTCGACCGTCCGCAGCGTCACGGTCTGCCCCGCCTGCCGCACATACACCGCCCGGTCGCCCTTGTAGAGACGCCTGTGGGGATGCACCAGCCACGGCGTCGGTGTCACCACGATGGCCAGCAGGTAGAGGTCCGGCACCGTGTCTCCGGTCATGTCGTCCTGCACCGGGTGCCAGCGGACGTCGTATCGTTCCTCAAAGAGCCTGGGTGAAATGCGTGACGAGCAGATGTCGGCGACCCTCCGGGTGATTTCGTCGCGCTTCTTGTCGTTGGCGAAGATGCCCACGCACCTCTGCGGGACGTCGTCGACGCCGAACCAGAGCGTCCCGCCGCTCATGCCGTTGGCAAAGGCGGTGACGTACTTGACGACGTGGTTTGAGAAACTGCTGTTGTCTCCCATGCTCAGCTTCAGCTCGCAGGTGAGGTCCTCCCGCGAGTACTCGCCGCGCTGGCCGCGAGTGTACGGCTTGCCGAGAGTACCAACGACCATGGCACCGCTGTAGCCGCGATGCCCCGTCGGCGGGGGGGTCGGAGGCCCAGCACGGCCTCCGTCCGCTGCTGGGGTGTCTCCGAGCGGCGGAAGCGAGCCAGGCGGCTGTGCTCGAGCTGCAGGACCCCGGACCGGACCCGTTGGGGTGCTGGTGGGCCTGTACCTCCGCTGCGCCTCCCTGCGCGGGATCATCGCCCGAAGCCTGCTGCGAACGTCAGCGAAGCTCTCCAGCAGGCACACGTACTCAACGCCATTGTCAGCCCTGTACAGCTTCACGCCAAAGCGGGGTGTCTTGGTCAGCTTCCGGAAGGCAGGGGCTTTGATCGAATGCCCGGACGGCTTCAGTGCTTTGCAGACCTGCCTTCGTGCCACCTTGAGCTGCATCTCGCCGCCATCTGCCAGAATGCTGCGTAGCTTCGCCATGAAGACAATGGCAGCATGGGATGGGATGCCATCACCTGGCGCTCCCCTCGCCTCGTCCATGCCGCCGTCATCAGCAAGCTGCTCCTCGCCCTCGTCGGCAGGATCAGCCACCACGGACACGTCGTCGCCTTCCCCGTCCACTCGCACGCCACGGCCCAAGTACTCGCTGAGCAGGCTTGCTACCATCGCGGGCGTCGCCAGCTCCGTTGCGGCCGGGAATGGTGTCGACATCGGCTCACCAGATGGCACGCACGCCATCATGAGGGCCGCCTCGCCGACCTGAGACGCGAGGGAGCGCACCACGCTGTCTTTGACAGACCAGGTCATTGGGACTCCCTCCTGAGCGGCCTGGTCCCTGAGCTCGTGGATCTCGGACGCCACCAGGCGCCTCACGACCATGCCGATGCCGCCTGGGGCCAGGGCGACAAAGTCGTCGGGAATCGGAGCCGACGACGCCCGCACCACAGAGTCGATCGACGACTGACGAGCCAGCGCCGCCCCGCTAGCTGCGACCGCAGCAAGCGCACCACCGCCTCCGGATTCCGCTTCCGATCTGTCTCCGTCGTCCTCGCCAGCGGCTGCTGCCCACGACCTGTCTGGCTGCTCGCGCCATCCAGCGTCGCGCATCGCCGCATCCCACGTCAAGCCAAAGCCGAAAGCGCCCCGCGCTTCGCCGCGCAGGCATTCAGCCAAGGACCCGTCCTCGATCGCAGTGCTTAGCGTCCCCTGTCCCAGGTCAGTGCCGAGCATGTCAAGGACAGCATCGGTCGTCATCACCGGCACGACGACGGCAGCGCTCGGCCCAGGTTCGGCCCGGCGGCGCGAGGCCTCGGCTGGCTCACCGTCGACGCGCTCTTCGCCCAACTCGTTGGCAATAGCCTCATTCTCCTCGGCCTCACCATCCTCCTCGGCCTCGCCATCCTCCTCGGCCTCACTATCCTCCTCGGCCTCACTATCATCCTCGGCCTCACCAAGGTCTTCCTCCATCGACCCCATGAGCACCAAGCGCTTGAGAGCAGCGCAGACAACCTCGGCATGAGCAGGGGTGCTGAAGCCGCCGGCAGAGGCCGCCGCGTCGGGACTGAAGTCATCGCTTTCATCCTGCTCATCGTCATCGATGTCAGCTGTGAGCGACACACCGGGCGCTGCCGTGGCTGCGCTTGCCTGGGCAGCAGCCACCCTCATGACAAAGGCCACGCGGGGACCCACCACGCCATGTCGCCACTTTGCCGTGCACCCGCCTCCTGCCCCGTCGAAGACCTCCAGGAAGGGCATCCGCCTGACAATGGCCAGCAGCCTATCCCCCGTGCCGAAAGCCGTAGTGAGGGCCAGCCGGTCCTCATCGGTGAAGGACCTCCGCAGACGGTCGCCAAGCTGCGCGAGCAGGAGCCTGGATCCATTGGGCACAGCATCTTGGCCCAGCCACATCGCCATCACGGCCCGCTCGGCAAGCCTGCCAGGTGGGCCAGCCTCCATTAGCCACTTGGCTTCAGCCGGCAGCTCAATGTCCGCCGCATCAGACTGCACGAGGAACGCTCCGACCGCACGGAAGCTCTCGCTTGACACGAGCACGTTCCTGACGTAGCTAGTGACATCGATGCCGGTAGCTGCGGCGTCGTCGACGGTCTTGGAGCGCAGAGCAGCGTCGGCGCTCATGAGCGTGGCCGAAGCTAGCGCCGAGGCTGACTGGCTGGGCCAAGACCGCTGGCACAGACCCACGGCGATTGAGGCGAGGCTCAAGCTCCTCACAACGCCGCTCGCGGAGCGAGCCGACGGCGCCCCCCTGGCGGCGTCATCCTCGGGCTCGTCATCCGCCGGGTCCGAGCCGAAGACGTGCATGGCCTGGCGGGCGGCGCGGCGGTTGCTCCTCACGTTGCGGCGGTGCATCGCCAGCTGCGAGTGGCCGACCTTTGCTGGCACGTCTGAGCCTTCGGCTTCGCACACCGCGGCCACGGTCTCGGGATGAGCGATGACCTTGAGGGACCGTAGGACAGATCCGGTCGGCACGCGCGGGAAGGGGCCGCGCCCCAGCGATGCCGAAATGACATGGGCGACTGCGGCCTCCACCTCGGCCGCTCTTTCATCGCCCCTGCCCCTATGGCCACCCGCGGTCGGGCCGATCCCGAAGGCCAGCACATCCGCTGCCATTGACGCGGCAAGCGCCCCAGCCGATGCGACGCCGCGGCGGCAAGCTTCACCGTGCGCAAAGACCGTCGCGCATGCAGTCGCCAGCGTCGCCAGATCGGCGCCCGATAGGTTCTTCGCAGCGAGCAGGATGGGCTGCGCGTGATGTGCCTCAAAGTCAACTGGGTCCACCGCGCTTGTCAGCACCCGCAAGGCCGTCGCTGCTGGTACGAATCTGACTGGTCGGCCATCGTGACGCTCCAGTGCTTGGACCGCGATATTCACGGCAATGGCGGTCCGCGTCTCGGCGGAGTCGACACGCCGCAGGATCTCCGCGCACAGAAACACCATCGTGCCGATCATGTTGGCCTTGACCCATCCATCGGTCATGCCCTCGACGTTCAGGGCCCGGACAAGCGCAAGGATCCTGAGCACGCTTGCTTTGGGGTCGGCACGGCGCTCGACCTCATGCACAGCCTGCTGCAGGCATGCCGAGAGGTCAGGAGGTAGATCTGCTACGTCGAAGACTCTAGCCCTGCGGTGTGGCGTGGAGGGGAGACTTGGTTGCGAAGCGGGCAGGAAAATTCATCAAAAACCCAAATCGTCTCCCCGGGCGCGCCCAATCTGGGTGAGCTGCGGCCATAGGTGCGAGATGTACCGAGTCAGATGCCCTGTGCTCACATTGTTGGTGTCTTGGGTGCACCGGCTTGCGCACGAGAGCGATTTCGACGGCAGCCCGTGGTGCTCTGCCATATGCTTGCAGCAAGACCAATATCAGCCAGAGCTGTGCATGCGCGCCACTCCGGCGCGTTCCCCGGCACTGTGGGCAGCAAACCCCTGGCTTGCCAAGCGAGGACTAGTGGGAATCGCACCTTCGCTGGCTGGTCTCTCAGCGGTGCCGGCGTCGGCAGGTGGGCCATCGGTAGTGCATGGGGTGACCCCGGCGACGCCGAGTCGGCCGCGGCGCTTCAAGCTGCCCTCAACGAGGGCGCGTCGACTGCTTCGCTGCAGCGAGTATCAACAGTGACCCAGAAACAGTCAGAAAGTCAGAGCGCATGGCTGGGCGAGTCCTCCGGGATCGCCGAGAAGCCGGGACGACTGAGCGCAGCTTCATGCTCATCAAGGCCGGGCGCCTGGACAAGCCCAGCGCCGCTAGCTACACGTACGAAGCACCGCGCGCCCAAGGCAGAGGGCTCGCGCGCGCGGCCGCATGGGGCTCGAGTGACCTGACCTGCTCCAGCTCCGCTGTCCCCCGCTCCCAAGGTGCTGGCCGGTCGGAGGCGTCCTCAACGCGCTCTTCTGCCTCTGCGGCGAGGGCAAGTCATCCGGCACTGGGGCTTGCCGGCCGAGGCCGAGGCCGAGGCCTTGACGGCCACCGCACAGCCGGAGTGCGCCGCGGGTGACGATCATCGTCAGCGCGCTCCGGACCGAGCCGCCCGGCGGGGTGCTTGCTTCCGCCAAGGCCACGGGCACCGGCGTTCTGGCCTGCGTGCCGCTGGCGAGCGGCCTGCTGCCTGGCAAGGTGACTCGCAACTGTGTGGCGGCGCTGCCTGTCCGAAGTCTCGATTCGACCGCTTGTGCATTACAGATGGTGACGGCACCAGCTCGTGCGCGGAAAACGGCCTGGCGGCCGGGCCGTGACGTGGTGATCGATGCTGGTAGAGCACGGTCGCTCCGTGTATGGGCGGGCACTGACTCCGGGCGGCGGCTCTGGTCAGCAGGCCAGAAGGACGGCGGGGCCTTGTGGCGACGCTCGGGCACATGTCAGGCACGACGCGGTCGCGTGACCCGCGCATGCCGCGCGTGGCCCTCTCGTGCGACTCGTCCTGCCATCTCATCGCGCCGCCGGTGTCGCACGCGCCGTGACCGTCACTCCGCCCCCGCCCGCCCCGCGGCCCCGTCCGGCTGCCACGGCGCCGCGCCCTTCCCCCGCCGCTGGTACACCACCATGTACGCCTGCGCCGCCGCCACGTCATCCGCGGCCACCACGGCCACGGACTTGTCGTCGGCCAGCACCCACTCCTCCGTCGACTCCTCCCGCCTGTACGCCACGTAGTGACCCGTGTCGATGCCCCTGCCCTTGTGTCTGACCACGCCCACGGCGTCGTACAGGGCCTCCGACGCCGGCAGCGACGACGCCGGCCAGCAGGCCCCGGCCTCCCCGCCGCCGCCGCTGTCCGGGCCCGGCCCGTGGTGTCCGCCGGCTGCGCGGAGCGGAGACGACGGGGCCGGCGACACCGCCGCGTCCAGCGATGGGGGCAGCGACCGGCCCTGCCGGCGCGACTGACCCCGCTCCCGCAGCGACCGGCGGCACGAGGCATCGGGCCACAGGCACGCCGCGCCGGACAGGTCCAGGCCCCGCAGCGGACACCTGACGTGGGCGGAGGACTTGACCCTGCCCCCGCCGGGGAGCCAGTGCGCGCGGTTCAGGTGCACGACGAGCGTCTCCGGCAGGCGATCGACCAGGGTCCGCCGCAGCGCCGGGCGCCGCTCGCCGCAAGCCTCGCACTCGAACGCGGCGGAGCCGACCATAGCCTCGCGGGCGAACGTCGCGCCGAGCAGAGCCTCGAGCGAGAGGCCGGCCGAGGCAGCCGCCGACTCAGCCGCTGACTCAGATGCTGCTGCGACTGACTGCCGCCTCGCCGGGCGTCTCGTCCTCCGCGTTTCCGGCTCGACGGGCTCTGCCTCGCCCATGGCCCGCGTCGCTGCGATGCCGCCCGCGTCGCGCAGCGCTGCGGAGGCCTCCACTGCTGCTGGCGAGGCCGGGGTGACCGCGAGGACGCCTGCCACGGTCTTGCCCCTGCCCTTGCCGGTACCAGCGGCGCTCCTGCCCCTGCCACGGCCTCGGCCCCTGCCCCTGCCCCTGCCCCTGCCTCT
>Ga0136560_1000261_pt1 | contig 25202 bp, 8 predicted proteins | sample AntRauMeHopE1497_FD_104925 | JGI IMG/M metagenome (GOLD analysis project Ga0136560, IMG submission 104925) | Saline lake microbial communities from Rauer Islands, Antarctica - Metagenome Hop E1 #497 | ecosystem: Environmental > Aquatic > Non-marine Saline and Alkaline > Saline | place... | reverse complement strand
GGGGGGTCAGGTGCTGGTGTGCAGGGAGGGGGAGGCCGACGACGGGTGGGACGAGCAGGTGAGGACCACCACTCTCCGGCGGAGGTTCGGGGTGCCGCCCCCGGCGGACCCGGCTGCGGCGGCGGCCGCCCCGGCGGCCCCCTCCTCCTCCGCCGCCTCGGCCTCCTCCTCCGACCGCGCCCGCCCCTCGGCCCCTCCCGTCGCCGTCGATGCCTCCCGCGTCGATGTACACTCCGTCGCCGTCTCCGAGCGGCTCGGCCTTCTCGCCACGGTGAGCGACGCCCCACTGAGCGACGCCGAGTCCGAGCGCCTCGGCCTCCCCGCCGACGCCCGCCGCACCGACAGAGTGTTGGTCGTCTGGGACCTCGAGACGGGCACGCCGGTCGGGGCCTGCGCGCCCCCGATCGAGACCTTTGAGCGACACTCCGGATCCCGCGTCGACCCGCCCGCCGCCGCCGCCGCCGCCCCCGCCCCGATGACGTCATCGTCGACGTTCCTCACCCAGGGGCCCGGGGAGGAGGCGGCGGCCGGCGCGACCCCCGCCGCCGTCGTCACGGCCACGGCGGGGGGACGTCGGGCGCGTCGCTCTTCCGTCTCCTACCGTTTCTCGGCCCTGCCGCCGGCCCACGCCCTCGCGTCCGTCTCGATGCTCCACTTCGTCGAGCCCTACCCGGCTCTGCTCGCCGTCACGGACGTCGGCGACACCGTGCTGTGGTCGATGCCTCCCGCCCCCTGTCCCTTCACCGTCAGGGCCTTCTGGCCGGCGGCCGACGCCCGGGGCGCCGCCGCCGTCACCACCGCGCTCTGGCTCCACGACGGTGGTTCCGTGCCACCGATGCTCCACGGGACGCTGGGGCCCCACAACCCGGCAGCCGCCCGCGTCCTGGCGCCGCTGCCCTCTGCCGGCGTGACGACGGCGAAGCCGCGGCAGAGGGCGAACAGGGGCAGCGTCCCCGCCGCGGCAGAGCCGGAGGGGGGCGGCGAAACTGCGGTTGTACCGTCGCTGTCCCTGCCCGCGGCGGTGGCGCCCCCCGCCCCCGCGCCCCGCGACGACGAGGAGGCGGAGGCGAGGGAGGAGGAGGAGGCGCGCGCGCTGCTCGACGCCGACACCGCCTCGGGCGGCCTCAGCCCGGGGGGCAGCCTCGTCGCCTCGAAGCTCCACGACGGCCGGTACGCCGCCGGCGTCGCCCTGTGGGTGGGCACCGCAGACGGCAAGGTCCACCGCTACCGCCTCCCCGCCGCGCTCTTCGACGCCGCGTCCCTCGCGCCGCTCCCCGACGCGAAGCCGCCGCCCAAGATGCCGGAGGCGCCGTGCCTCCGGCACCGCACGCCCCTCGCCCTCGTAAGGACCCTCGAGGCACAGAGCCGGCAGAGCTGGCAGAGCTGGCAGCGTGACGGCGGGACGATCCTGGGCGAGACGCTGCCGCACGTCGCCGACGCTACCTTTGGTGTCGTCTGGGAGGGCGCGTGGTGGGCCCACGACGGCGCGGTTTCGTCGGTCCAGTTCGGGGGCGGGGACGTCGGCGCGACGCTGACGTCGGGCGTGGACGGGCTCGCGCGGGTGTGGGACGGCGAGGGTAGGCTGCTAGGCACGCTGGACACGTCGCCCCGGTTCATGGCAGGGGCGCCGGAGTGGGAGGCGGCGGCGGCGGAGGGGAGGCCGGCGCGGGCGGCGGCGAGGGCGGCGGCGGCGGCGGAGGCGGCGGCGGCGGGCGTCACGGCCTCGGCCGCCGGCCTCGACGCGGCCGCGGTCGACGCCGCCGACGTCTGCGAGGGGGTCGGCACGGGGGCCCCCCGCCCGGACGACGCGACGTCGATGCGACACGTCGCCGTGCGTCGCGTCATGCGGCGCACCGTCGCCCACCGCTTCGTCGACGTCCACGGCAGAGCCCCGCCTCCCCTGGCCACGGTCGAGGCGGCCCCCGGCACCGCCGTCACCCGCCTCCGGAGGCTCAGCGACGTCGACAGGGAGGCCGCCGCGGGGGCGGCAGAGCCGGTCGTCGCCGAGGTGGCTCTGCCCCCGTCGCCCGTGGGGGTGCGCGAAACCGCGCACCTGTTCTCGCACAGCCCGCAGGCAGAGGACCGGCAGAGACCCTTCCCGGGGGCCGGAACCCCTGCCCGGTCCGGCAGAGCAACCCCGGCAGAGCCCTCGCCGTTCGCGGAGGACTTCGCCGCGGTGCGCGCGGCTCTGCTCGCAACGCCCCTCCCCTCAGGCAGAGCCGTGGTGGGGGTGGGGCTGGCAGAGCGCCACGTCAGGCCCGGGGTGCTCTTCGGGCACGGCCCGCCCGCCGCCGGCCGTGTCACGTGGCACTTCCGGCCGGACCTGGCCGGCCGGACGCGACGCGACCTGGCCGCCGCGTCGCGTCTCCTCGGGATGGCCAGGATCATCAGGATGGAGCGGGACGGCAGGATCAGCCTCGGCAAAAAGTGGCTCCGGGAGAGGAGGAAGCAGGCCGGCAGGGCCGACGACAGCGACGCGGACGATCCGGGGAGTGTTGGTCCCGGGGTGTCGTCGTACGCGTCGATGGCCTCGACCGCCCGCCCGGCCGCCCCGGCCCCCGCCAACGCCATCGCCGGCCGGCAGAGCGTCCACGCCGTCCCGACGCGCGACGTCCTCCGGTCGGTGACGTCGCTCGCGGAGGACCAGGAGGCGAGGTCAGACCCCGTGTCGTGTCTCGTCGCCGGCCGCCTCCGGGCGCGGTCCGGCGTCGAGCCGGCCGCCGTCGACGCCGCCTCGTCGATCGTCGACCCGGGTTCCTCCCCCGCCGCCGGCCGCCGCCGCGCCGGTCTCGCGTCCTCGTCGTTCGTGCGGTACGGGCCGGCGCCTGGGCTCGCGGAGGCGAGGCGCGAAACAGCGGGGCCGCGCTCCGCGGGGGCGCGCGGGCAGCAGGCGTCGCTGCCGTCGCTCGAAGGGTCAGCCAGGCTCGGCAGCGGCGGTTTCGCGCCCGACGCCTCGTCGCTCGAGGCCAAGAGCGCAGCGGACGGGGCGGGGATGGGCGGCAAGGCCGACGACGAGGCGGACGGGGCCGGCGCGCCCCTCAACGCAGGCGGCCCGGGCAGAGACGTCGACGACGCCACTCCCCGGTCGGCGCCCGCGCCCCCCGCGGCGGCGACCCCGTCCTCGAGCGGCACGAAACCGCCCGCGGCAGGGCCGGCCTACGCGCTGGCCCGCTCGGGACGGCTCGACGCCGCGGCAAAGGCGCGCGCCGCGGTTTCGCGCGCCGAGAGGCTGGGCGACGCGACGGCAGCACAGCTCTTGGCGTCGGGGGCGTCGCTGCGCGGGCGGAGAGCCGGCACGGAGGAGCGGTCGCTCGGCCGGTCGGGGGACCGACACGTGTCGCGGTCGCGCCCGTACCTTCGGACGTTCGAGCACCTGTCCCGCGAGCGATCGGTCATGAGCCCGGCGTCCATGCCCTCGCTGGACCCCAGCGGGGCCGAGGCGAGGGCGGTAGAGCGGTCCCCGGGCTCGCTCAGCGCCGTGCGGGCCTTCGCGCGGAGGGAGAGGGCGCTTCGCGAAACCGCGTCGGCGGCGGTCCTGTCGCAGGCAGAGCTGGAGGAGGCGAGGGCCGCGAGGTGGCGCGGCTGACTGGCGGCGCGGCGGGGAAGGAGGAGAGCGCTCCGCTTCCGGCGGCCGGCTTGTGTGGCTTGGAAGCTTGTGGCGGTCGCCTCGCCCGCCGGCTCAGGCACCGAGCCGGCCTGCCGCGACCGGCTGCGCTGCGTGTGACTGTGCGCCCGTCCTGCAAGGCACCGTCAGTCCTGCGTCGACCGCTAGCCGAATTGCCGCTCAGCGTGTTTCGGCCGCGGTAACTCGTTGCGATGCCACGCAGTTGCAACGATCACTTTCTGCCCGCTGCGATTCCGCCGCGCGGACACGATGCCCGGCTAATCCAACCCCCCACCCCTCCCTCAGTGCGCCTCAAAGTGGATGGCGGCGCGAGGGGTGCTCCAGGCAGAGCCGGGCCGGGAGGCTGACATCCGAGATGCGAACCGGGCGCTGCGAGTCGCGAGCCGCTCGCTCCGGGAGCTGCCGCGGCCGGACACCGACGGGTGGGGCGATCCGCTCGCGGCCTGCCGCGCGGGCGTCACGATGGCGGACCCGGGCCTGGCCTGGGGACCGGTCCGCGCGCTTTCCCAGCTGGAAATCCGCTCTGATCGAGCCGACGGCAGGCTCCCCGCTGAGGGGGAGCGCAAGCCCCGCCGGGCAGATGCCACCGGCGACACTGGCGCGCCGCGCGACGCCAGGGACCGCCGCCGGTCTGTCAGGGGTAGGCTGGCACCGTCAGACTGCGCGTCGGCGCGCCGAACCAGCGGGGGAATCCCGGCGTCCTGTGCCGACCTGCCACCCTGGCCCGGCCCGTGGGCGGGTGGCCTCGGGGGCGCGTGCGGCGCCTGGCCTAGTTTTTCGGGAGGGTTCTGGTCAGGCGCCCGTCTGCGGTTCAGCGGGCCGACGCGAGCGCGGCGCTGCCCGAGCTCCCGGGCTTCGAGCGTGTCGGCTGCGACAGACATGATGACGTCAGCGACCGCCTTGTCCGACTCGCGCAGCGTGCCGCGGCGCTCCTGCTCGTAAAAGTGCCGCGCAAGGGCCTCCTCCGGGGTCAGGCCGCTCTCGCTCCCCGAAAGGTCCACGGCGGCGCTCGTCGGCTGCCGCTCCGCCCTGCGCCACTCCAAAAGGGCGGCCCTCGACCGGAAGCGCGGCTGCTCGGCGTACCCGAGGCCCGGCTGCTGACGCCCGACCATCGTCCGGCGGCCCGGACCCAGCGAGCTGTCCTCGGTGAAGGGGCCCTCTGCGTCCCCGGCGCGCCGCCTGCCGACGTGCGATTTGGTGCGTACAAGCGCGTCGACCGGCATGCCCATGGCTTCGAGAAGCTTGGCGCTCATGCCGCCCTTGGCGTCGTGCTGCTCGGTGCTGGCCCTCTGCGCCGCCGCCTTGCGCCGGGCCGCGTCCGACGACTCTTTTCGTCGCCTGTCGCGCTTCGACTCCTCCGAGCTGTTCCACCAGGTCAGCGCGCGCTTGGCCCCGGCCCCGTTGCGGTCCTGCATGAACGCCAGCGCGGCCATGTTTCCGCTATCGATGATCGCCTCCAGCTTGTCGCGCTCCTCTATCGAAAGGGTGCCGTCGCCGTTCGCGTCAACGAGCCGCATCACGAACGCTTCGTACGCGTCGATGACCCCATCGCCGTTGAGATCAAAGTCCGGGTGGTACGGCACGTCGGACACGAATCGACGCTCGAGGCCGCCGATCTGGTGCTCCACCGCCTTGCTCATCGCTTCGCTGGACGAAAGCACGGCAGATGCCCGCGCGGCCCGGCGCGCCCGAAGCATCGAGCTCCGGGTGGCGAAGCGGTGGCCGCAGGCCCGGCCCTTTGAGCCGGGATGCAGCGAAAGCCCCGTCGTATCGGAGACGCCGACCTCGACCCGCCTGCCCTCGGGAAAGTCCATTGAACCCGTGCGTAAGACACCGCCCTGGAACGTGGCCGGGATGAAATGCCCGCGCAACGGGTCGCTGCGGTAGCGTTCCGCGCTGTCGTCGTCAACGAGGCCGTCCGCGCGCGGCGTCGGCGGCTTCCGCATCGTCACAGTGAGCCTCGTCATCCGGGAGCGACGGCCGCCGAGGGCGTCCGTCGGCTGCAGCCGCTTCGGCCGGACGTCTGGCATCGTAGCGGGCTCTGACGATGCCATCGCCCGAAACCAGCGCCAAACTGCCCCAGCACTGGCGCTGCGGGATTCAAGCCGGCAGGCGTCTTCAGCCGGGCTCTGGCGGTGCAGCGCCGCGGCTGGGCCGCGTGGGCGTGCCAGGCGGTTGCAGGGCCAAGCGAGCATCGCTGGCGATTGCCGAGCTTGCCGTCGCCGGTCGGAAACCACCTGCCCCGATATTTGACGCGCGCCAAAATACGTGCGAGCGAGCTGGCTCGTGGTCCGCAGGCGGCACGCTCGACAATCATGCGCGCCAGGGTGGCTCTTCAGACCGTGGCTCGCTCAGCGGTGGGCGAGGCACGCCGCCGGGCGTCTGCTCAGACTGCCAAGGTCACCCTGACATGCTGCAAGAACGCCAAGGCCCGCGTTATCACCCTGCAGAACCCGACGAGCCGCAACGCGATGAACCGCGCGATGATGGTCGAGCTGGAGCGGGCCGTGAGGACCCTAGAGCAGGAGGGAGCGGCGGCGGCCGACGCCTGGGCCGCCGGCAACACCTCGGCTGTCTTTACCGCGGGCCGCGGGCTTGAGTACCGCAGCGTCATCCTGCACGGTGCGGCGGGCGCCTTCTGCTCGGGGGCGGACCTGTCTGCGCTGGAGGGCATGCGCGGCGAGCCCGCGGCGAGAGGAGCCGCAAACGGCGGCGCGGGCCTGGCGGACGGGGGCGGCGAGTCGCTGCGGGAGTTTGGCCGCTGGATGCACTCGACGATGACGGGGGCGCTGGGGCGGCTGAGGGCGCTTCCGCAGGTGTCAGTGTCGCTCGTGGAGGGCCCGGCCGTGGGCGGTGGGGCGGAGCTGATGACGGCGACGGATCTGCGCGTGTGGGGTCACGGGTCGCGCGCCCGTTTTGCGCAGGCGAGCATGGGCGTCAGCCCGGGCTGGGGCGGCGCGGCGCGGCTTCGCGCCATCGTGGGGGAGCAGGCGGCACGCCACCTGCTGCTCACAGGTCGGTGGATCGGCGCCGAGGAGGCGTCCGCCGCGGGGCTGTGCGACGCCTCCACGGAGGAGGACGGGGAGGACGGGTGGCGGCCCGGCCCGCTGGACGCCGCGGGGGAGCGCTCCTGCCCCGGCTGCGTCGCTGGCACGTGCAGCCTCGACGCGAGCGGCAGGCGCAGCGTCGCGCGTCTGCTCCCCGATGACGCTCCCGTGTCCGCCCTCGCGGCGTGCAAGGCGTCGCTGGCCGGCGACGAGAGCGCGGCCTTCCTCGGCGTGTGGGGCGGGCGGGCGCAGCAAGGCGTGCTAGACCGCGTCGCCGCAGCGCGCACCGCCGACGGCGTGTGACCCGCTCCTACCTCGCACGGACGCTCGAGCGCGGTGGCAGCGGGGGCTTGGTTGTGGACGCATCTCCCGTGCGTGAGCGAAGCGCAGCCTTTGCGGCTGCCCAGAATGTGAGCGCCGCCACGGCTGCTGCGCGGCGGCAAGCATGGCGTATCGGTCGGATGCATCGGGTGTTCCACGGCTGTGGCCGATAGTGTGTCGTCTGATCGCACATAGTGGTCGCGACGCGATTCAGCGGCTCAGGGGTCGCTTGCAAACGGACTCCGCTCAGACTGGCAGCAAGTCGCGCCCGCCGGCTGTGACCACGGCATCCCAGCCGCCAGGGCTCGATGTAGCAACATGACAGAGGAGCCCAGCCGCCGACGGGGAGGCTTCGGACGGCGGCCCGCGCAGGGACCGCTCGACCAGGGCACGGATCGCCGGGCCCGTGAAAACAAGCGCCCGACAGGCCGGGTCGGCGCCGCACGCGATCGATAAGGCCCACGCTGCGCTGTCAGCCACCGTCTGCCGCCGCTGCTGCAGGGCTTCGGTGAGCTTGCGGACCGCCCCGTCCTCGATGAGCCTCGCTGAGCTACCCTTGCCGGCCATGGCCCCAAGCGCCGCTGCCGCCGCTGCGGCGCAGCGCTCATCAGGCCGGTCCAGAAGCGCGGCAAGTCGCCCGCCTGCGCCTGCCGCTGCAGCAGCCGTGGCGACAGCATTTCCGCACCCTGCCACCATCGCACCCAGGGCAGCTGCTGAGGATCTCGCAACGTCGGAGCTAGGCGAAGTCAGCCGGTCGCTTAGCACTGTTATCGCTCGATGATCCATGAGCGCGTCGCAGAGGCCGGGCTTTTGCAGGGCAACAGCCGTGAGCGCAGCAGCTGCACCAGCACCCGGTGAGTCGTCGTCCTTTGCTGCTGCATCCGTGAGCAGCAGCATCAGCAAGGCGTCCAACGCACCCTCGTCTGCGACGGCCTGAGCAGCCTCTGGACTTACCCCAGCGATGCTTGCGATGGAGCAAGCAGCTGCTGCAGCCTGCCCCTGCACGTCGGAGGAAAGAAGCCGAGCGAGCGGCCCGACGGCCTTTGCCAGGACCAGCGCACCCGCAAGCGCCTTGGATCCCGCCGCCAGTTGCTCCACGGTCGCAGCTGCTTCTGAAGCTTCGTCAGGGACGTCTGAGCACAGCTGCCAAACGAGCAAGGGGACGAGGCCGGTATCCACGAGCATCCGCAGCAGGGCTGTCTCATCGTCGACAATATAGCCTAACATGGACGAAATGTCGGCCGCCTTCACATGGACGCCGCCTCGCCCGAACGACGCCAGCTCAAGAAGCCGCTGCACGGCACCTGCGTCCCTGAGTGCCGATCGCCCCGCCTCATCGCTGCGAAGGATCGAAGAGATCACCGCGACCGCGGACTCGGCCACGAGGGCGTTGCTGGAGCCAAGGAGTCCCAGGAGCCGGACGATGACCCCAGGCGTTGTTTTGATCAGCCTGATTGGCGTAGGTGAGGCATCGCCAGGTGACCTGCAGATCCGAGCGAGCGCCACCGTTGCCGCAGCCTCGGCCTCCCCGCAGCCCGACCTCACCATCCGCAGCAGGCCGCTGACAGCGCTTGACTGGTCTGAGACCACGCTCCAATCACAATCCTTTTGACCTGATGACATAGAGTTGAGCAGAACGGTAGCGCTGGTTGCTACGTTCAGCCTACCCGAGGCCAGCAGCTTCGCGGCAGGGCGTTCCCATTCTTCCTCCGCCAAGGCGCTCTGCCCGAACCCGCAGCCATCGACAAGGCGAATCAGCACCACCAGCGTAGCCTCTTTGGCAGTCGCCCCCAACTCTGACCGCAAAAGGGCGACGAGGGGCTTGAACACCCCGGCTGCCACCAGCTCACGGCGTGCCGCGTCGGATGTCAGTGACTTCCAAGCCACGTCCTTCAGAGCAGCAGCAGCTTGCCCATCGGCTTTCGAGGCCAGACGGTGCACTAGCCAATCACTGGATAGCGTGCCGACGGAACGTTCCGCAATCCCCGGGCATTGATCCAGCAGGAAGTCCAGCAGTTCCTCCGCATCTTCTGACGCTTTCCGTGGCGTTCCTGAGCCTGCCAGCTGCAGCAGCGCATCAATGGCCGGTCCGAGCAAAGCCGCGCGTGCCTGCGGAGGGATCCCATCGCTGGTGGAGCCCTGACTCGTATGCTTCCTGCTTTGCATACCGCTGATTGCGGCCAGCGCCTTGACTGCAGCGCTGGCCGATGAGCTGCTTCCTGGGGACAGCATCGCGGCAAGGGCAGTCACGGTGGTCTGCAGGCTGCTGTCTCCGCTTGCGAGGCAGGCTGCAGCCATCAGGCTTAGCGCACTGGGGGTCGCAGAAATGATGCTGCGGAGAGGGAGCAGCGCTGCTACCGCCGAAAGCACCGTTGCCACCCCGGCGGCCGCACCGGCTGCGGCGATGACGTCAGCTGCAAGCTTGCGGTCGTGCTCCACCAGAGCCATAAGCACCACTGCCGCCAACGTCGCGCCCTCTCTGGGCATAGATGGCACCGCACGGACCAGCTTAGGCAGTGCTCCGGCCTCTACGATGCACTCCCGGAAGGCGGAGCCCCCGCACATGCACAGCCGGTGCATAGCCACCAGCGCAGCACTGCCATCGCAGCTGCTGGACGACGCGAGCATGTCTAGGAGCTCTCCACACGCACTGCTGCTCATGCTGTCGTCGGCTGTACCCGTCGAGCCGTAGAGACAGATCACGGCCAAGAGCTCAGCGTTGCGCTCGCTGACAGAGGGTTTGTCGGGACGCTCTCCATCCGTGGCAGAAGCGTTATCACGCACAATTTCTGCAATACGGCCACCGTCGCGGGGCGGACCAGCCGCAGCCTCGGTGCTGCGCGCCGCAGGGGCTTCCGAACCATCGGTCTGCCTGCCGGCCGCAGCGAGGCCAAAGCGCTTCCGCAAAGCACGGCCGAGTGCATCGTCATCGGAATCAGCCATCCCGCTGACGTGTAGCTGCGTGAGAGTGCCAGAACCAGAAGCTGCGTGAGAGTGCCAGAACCAGAAAATGCTCAAGCAGTTAAATCCAAAAAGTTCGACCGCCTTCCCGGAGAGCGCCGAGAGTCGCCGCGCAGACATGCGGGCAAGCCTTTGTAATAAAGGGGGTACGAATATGGGCAGCATTGTTTCAGGTCTCACACGTGAGGCCTGGACACAGGGCCGATGTGCCGGCTGCCGCAGAGCGCCCCTGGCTGCAGCCTGCAGAGGCAGTGCCAAGCCCTGCAGCGGGATCAAGCGAATAACATTCATACACCCTGGACGCTGGGGACGATGGTCAAAGATCGGGACAGGTTTGGCAGCAGCCCCCAAAGGGCGCCCCCCATCCCTGCGGCAAGCCCAGCCCCCTGAGCCAGGAGCGCTCGTCTCTTGGCAATCAGCAGCTTCGAGCCAGACACGCAGATGTGTGATACGAGAGCTGGAATCTCTGGATTGCCGACGGGTGTGCCACAGTCCCCGGGCGCGCAAAGGCTGGCCGTTGTGGTCGAGACGAACGGGGCCACTCACCAGGCTCGCACGCTCCTGCTCCGGCGAGCACGGTCGCCCGCTCACCACTCGTCGAGGCCGACGCACGCGAGCACCTGCTCGAGGCTCCCGGCGTAGTTCCAGCTGTGGACCAACGGCGAGACGTCGATGGACTCGACGCCGTCGACGATGACCCCTCGAAGCAGGAGGGGCGTCGACGCCTCGTCGTCCTCGGCCTCGGCCTCGTCCTCGTCCGCCACCCCCTCCTCAGCCGTCTCGTCGCCCGCAGGCCCGGCCCCCTGGCGCGCTTCGACGTCTGCGGCAGCGCCTGCGGCGCCCGGGCCGTCTGGGGTCCCCTCCGTGGCGGCCTCCACCGCTGCGCCGTCGTCGTCGCTGGACCCAACGGTCGGCTCAACGTCGTCGCCAGCCTCCGTCTTGCGCCTGAGCGCCGACGAGTCCGTGACCCCGACGGGCCCCGTCCCCGCGACGTGCCAGGCGAGCGTGTTGGCCCGGAAGACGAAGCGAAGCACGAGGTCGTGCGGCACATAGGCGTTGATCACGCGGCCGGCAGCGATGGAGCGCACGCCGCGCCACGCCGCCGGGGCCGCCGACACGGGCGCGCCGATGAGGACGACGTTGTCGACGACGGCGGACGCCGGGTCCGAGGGGTCCGGCGCCCCGCCCCGCTTCGCCGCCCTGGCCTCACGCCTGCGGTGCAGCTCCAGGCACGCCTCGAACACGACGCGGGCGCCGACGCTGTAGCCGAGGAGCGTCACGGGCCGCTTGCCGTGCTCGCGGCTCTCGATGACGTCAGCGAGCGCCTTGCCGGCCTTGGCCGCTCGGTCCAGCGCGAGCGACCACGGGCTGTCGATGAAGCTGAGGGCCGAGAGGCACCACGAGGGGTAGGTCCACGCGGCGAGGAGGCCCTTGAGAACGGTCTGCTGCAGCACCTCGCTTGTGGCCTTTGACATGATGGCACTCGACACAAACTTCTCGATGCTGTGCTGCAGAGCCATGAGGACGGTGGGCTCCCAGACCAGGGCGTAGGCGTCGCCCGGGTGCATCGAGGAGCGAAGCCAGCCGCTCCGGGCGTGGGTCTGCGCCTCTGCGCCCGCGGCGGCAGCGGCGACCGTTGCCTCCTTGCTGGGCGCCGCGGCGACGGCCTCGTCGGCGGGACCGTCCTCTGCCGCGGCGTCTCCTGGCCCTGAGGGTGCGTCGGGCGGCGGCGCCGCCCCCCCCTTACCCGCACCCGTCACCGGGACCTTGCCCGCGGCCGCCTCGGCCTCTGTCGGGGCGGGCCCCGGCTTGGACGACGACCACGACCACCAGCCCGACCCGGCTTCCGCCTCGCCGTCCATGGGCCCCCGGAGGAGCGGGAGGAAGCTGCGGTCCGGCCGGGCGCTCCCGCCGGCCTCGAGCGCTGCCGACGCCTCGGCCGCCGCCTCGGCCTTGTCGCCCTCGGCCCCCGCCGCCTCGGCCGCCCCCGTGTCCGCCTCGGCCCCAAACTCGTCCCCCAGGATGGCGCCGAGCGTGGGGCCGACGACAGCCGCGTTGCCCACACCGCCCCACGGCTGCACGAAGTCCACGTCGTGGTCCCCGTGCAGGCCCCGGTCCAGCAGCCCTGCCACGCAAACCGTCACGTGCATGCCCCCGGACCCCACCGTCTGCGACGCCGCGGACACGGCAGCCGCCGCCGCCGCCGCGTCCGTCGTTGCTGCGCCGTCGCCGTCCTTCTCGCCGGCCGCCTCCCCGTCAGCCTTGGCGCCACCGCCCTTCCCGGCGCCACCCGACGCCTTGCCGACCGTCGCGGACCGGACCGCACCCCCCAGAGCGCGAGCCATCCCGCCGACGGCACGCACGGACCCCCCCACGGCACCGGCAACACCCCCCCCGCCCGGCTTGCTCCCCGCCGCTGGCTCCGTCTCGCCGACCGCCGCTGCGTCCTTGGCTGCCGCCCCTTCGCCCTCTGACGGCCCGTCCGCGTCGCTCAGGGGCGTCGCTCGGACGACGGTCAGCCTTCGGAAACGGAACGTCTCAAGCCCCGCGGTGCGTCGCCCCATCCGGTGCGACGCGATGCTGGTCCCCGCGGCGCCGAAGAGCGACACAATCACCGCGTACCCGACCGCTGACGTCATCCAGGCCCCGGCGGACACGAGCGCCGCCCCCGCCGCGCCGCCCAGCGCCGCCCCGATCGCGCCCATCCCCGCCGCCACCCCCGGAGCGGCCAGGCCCCCCGAGACCACCAGGAGGGCCGCCCCCACGACGGCCGCGCCTCCCATTAGGATCCAGCGGTTTCGCGACGCAGACCGCAGCTTGGCTTTGTCGGCCTCCGCGCCGAGCGCAGCGACCGCGAAGCGGGACGCGAGGGCCTCCTCCGCCGCCGCCACGGCGCGCCACCGCACCCCCAGCATGGCCGCCAGGCGCCGAACCGTCGCCCGCACCCGGGCGTCGTACCCCGCCGTGCCGACGCCGCCGCTCGACCCCGAAGGAGCCATCACGAACGCGGCCAGGAGGAGGACCACCACTCTCCACCTCGCGCGGCCCTCAGGGAGCTCTGCCGAGAAGGGGCAGAGCGATCCTGGCGGAAGGGCGGCCGCGGCGGCCTCCCGCAGAGCCGCGTCGGTTGACGTCCTTGCCGGCACGGGCGCCGACGCGGCGGCAGAGCCGGCGGGTCCGGGAGGGGAGAGCCCCGCCGGGGCCGACGGGGTCGCGGCTGCGGCGGCCACAGGGGCGCCGCGTGCCCCGGCGGCGGCGGCGAGGGCGGACGCGGCCGCCGCCTCGTCCGCGACCGTGTAGCCAGGGCCCCCGCACTTGCGGGCGAGTCGCCGTGCGGCCTCCTCGGGCACCGCGCCGGCGCCGCGGAGCCATCCCTCGGGCGGCGCGAAGCGGCCCTGGCGTTCGACGGGGACGAGCGGCACGACAAACCGCGTCACGCTCTGACCCGGCCGCGCCAAGGCCCCCTCTCCGGATGAGGGCGCAGAAGAGCGCCCCGCCTCGCTGACCAGCGGGAGGAGGCCCCGCAGGTGGTCCGGGCGCAGGCCAAGGAACTGCAGAACGACCTGCTCGAGAACGCCCTCGGCCCACTCGCGCTCCGGCGCCGCGTCCGACCCGCCGGCCAGCTGCCCGAGGGGCCATGCCGCGAGGGGCAGGCCGCGGTCGGCCCCGTCCCGGGCGTTGGCGCGCAGCGCCCACGCCACGGTCCCAGCAAGCGCCTGGCGCTGCCCCTCGGGCAGCTGCCGCAGGATCAGCTCGGCCGGGCTCGACGGCGGCGGGGGCGCGTCGGCCTCCGACCCGCCGCCGGCGCCGAACCAGCCGCGGCGCTTCGGGGCTGCCGCTGCGCGAGCGGACTCGAGGCCGGCGGCGCCGTCCTCTCCCGCCGGGTTGAGCGCGAGGTCGACGGCGGCGATGGACTCCCGCACGACACCCTGCTGCCTCTCCAGGAGGCGTTCCAGGTCCCTGGACGCGATGACGAGCGTTGGCTCCTCCTCGTCCATTTTCGGTCGAGTGTTCCTTCCCCGCAGAACGGTCTTCGGAGGCGACGCACATCTATGCACGGAGCGATAAGACCTGCCGCGCCACCTTGCCAGCCGGTCTCGGCCGGAGCGGCCGCGGGCCGCCGCCCGTCGACCTACGGCGACCGTTGCGGATTGGGGGAGCACAATGGAGCGTGCTGGGGCCGAGTTCGAGCATGGGGCTGCGATTCCCCTGGCCAGCAAGCAGCCTGCCGCGATCCCCCGAAGCGGCCGCGCAGCGAGGCCATCGCCCGTTTTTGGGTGATGAACGATACGCGGTTGCAATCATCGGCCTGTTGGGGCGCTCGTTCCGGTGACTGGTGCTACCGACGCTCCGTTGTGCAACTGGCAGCAACAGCGAGCGCGCTTGCTTGCTCGTGCTGCAAGATAGGCTCGCCAAGCTCACAGATACGTATCGTTTCCCTGATAGTGGCGGAACTCTGCGTTACACCGGCGTGGGCGCGGGCACTTGTGCGCGCGGCAAAGCTCAACCGCGGCCCCAGCGACGCCATGCCAAGCACTCGGCACAAGTTGTATGCGAGCCGTCCTGGCGCTCGTATTCGCGGTTGGGGTGGCTTCGGCCGCCCCCCTGTCGCGGAGCGTGGTCGTCGAAGACGGGGAGGAGCGGCCAATGGTGCGGCTGGCGGCGGCGGAATGCCGGCGGGTTCTTCAGCGGCTTTCGGCCTCGGGCGCGCTCCCTTCCGTGTCCGATCGGTCGGCCGTGGGCGCAGTGGACGAGATGGTGGAGGTCTTGGCGGCCGAGGCCGCCCCGGGAGCCCCGGACCGAGACGCGTTCTCGATCGAGGCAACTCCCTCCGGCGTCCGAGTGCACGGCGCCACGCCCCGCGCCGCACTCTACGGCGCGTACCGCTTCGCCATGATGCTAGGCGTCCGATTCTCTCTCGCGGGCGAGGCCGTGCCGACGCCCGCCTCGGCGGCGTTCGATCTTGACTCGGTCAGGCTCTCGTCCGGGCTGCCGCTGCCCTTCGCCGCGACGCCCGACTTTGAGACCCGGGGCCTGCAGCCGTTCCATGACTTCCAGTCCGGCCCAGACGCGTGGGACGTGGACGAGTACGGGCGTGTCGCGGAGCTCATGACCAAGCAGGGCGGCAATTTTTGGGGATTCCACACCTACCCGCTGCGCGAGCCCCTGGTGTGGGTCGGGCTCGAGGGCCAGTTCGAGACCGGCACGGGGGCGGTCGCGTGGTCGTACAACACGTCGTGGGCCACGACGGAGGAGACCCTCTGGGGCTATACACCGGTGCCGACATCGGATTACGGCTTCGGCGCCGACCGTATTTTCGCCCACGACTGCAGCGGCAGCGTTGTCAACGAGGAGCCGACGCCCATCTGCCCCTTTCCCGACGGGCCCGCGCAGAACAACGCCATCTTCGACAGGGCCGGGGCTCTGCTCTCCGGGGCCATCCGCTTCGCGAGGTCGCTGGGCGTTGAGACGACGGTGGGCACGGAGGCGCCCCTGGCCAAGCCGCCGCAGCCGGCGGCCGCCAACGGCTCCCTCGTCCCTCTGTGGCTCTACACGTCGCCGACCCGCGGCGATTCCTTCGCGACCACCACTCTCTGCGGGGAGTGCGAGGGGCTGTACGGCTTCGCCGGCCCCGTGGCGATGGTCTGGAACTCGCAGCCGCCCGCCTCCCGCGGCGCCTCCGTGCCCCTGGCCACGTGGTACAGCGGCGAGCGGCACGATAACTGGCTCACAACCTCGTCCACTGAGGCGCCGGCGCCCGGGTATGGCTTCGTCCGGGTCGAGGGCTGGGCGATGGTCGCGCCGGGGGATCCCGCCGCCGGCACAACGCCGCTCACCACGTGGGTGCGGGGCAACGACCACCGCACGGTGACGCCCGGGGAGTCGGCTGCCAACGCGACCGCGGGCGGGTACACGCAGGCGGCGACGCTCGGCCACGTGATGCCCATCGCCGGGACCGTCACTCCGTCCAGCGTCACCCCGTCGACCGAGGACTTCTATCGCGGCATCTTCAGCCGCCTGGAGGCCGTGGGCGCGGCGCCCGACGGGTACTGGGTCGCCACGCCGGAGGGCTGGGAGTGGGACAAGGTCAACATGAGCGATCCCGTCGTCGCTGACGTCGTGGCCGATATGTTGGCGGCCAACCGCGCCAGGGACGCCGTCGCGCCCGGCATGAGCCTGGCGACGTACGGGTGGGTGCTGGGTCCGCTGGGCAACCGGTCGTACCTGGACGGTGTGCTCCCGCCCGACTGGACCATGACGTCGATCGATCAAAAGGTGGGATGGGCCCCCGTGGACCCGTCGTACGCCAACGTGACCCACCACCGCAAGTACGTCATCCCGTGGGCGGAGGACGACCCGCGGCTGACCCAGCCCCAGCTGTGGGTCAACCGGTCCATCGAGCACGGTGACGACGCCCAGCGGTACGGCGCCGAGGGCCTCATCAACATCCACTGGCGCACCAGGGCCGTGGCGCCGCAGGTCGCCGCCACCGCGCGCCGGGCCTGGGCGGGCAACTTCACGTCCGCGGAGTTCTGGCAGGACTGGGCCGCAGCGGAGTTCGGGCCGGGGGTCGGACCCCGCGCCGCCGACGTCTTCGGGTCGGTCGACTCCTTCGCGGCCCCCATGCCCGTCGCCTGGATCAGCGGGCCGGGGGGCATGAAGGCGGACCCGACCCAGTGCGCCGCCGCGGCGTCGGACTACCTCTTCGTCGATCGCATGTGCGCCCTCCGGCCTTCGGTCCTCGCGGACGTGGAGGCCGGCCTGGCCGACGAGGACGCGCTGGAGCGCTTCGAGTACTGGTGCTCCGCCTTCCGGTACTGGCGGCTGCTCGCCGAGACAGAGTGTGCGTGGGCGCAGTACGACGCCGTGATCGCCGCCGTCGCGCTGCAGCCGGACGCCGCCAAGCGGATTGCCATGGCCAGGAAGGAGGGCTTCGCCGCCAGGGCGGCCGTGGTGAGCAACGTGACGTCCCTCATGGCCCGGCAGCTGGAGACCGCATCGACCGTCGGCGAGCGCGGCATCACGTCCAACCTTCGCTCCCGCTCCCTCAACAAGGCGCTCTTCGACCTCTCGGCACAGCTCATGGACCTTGCCAACGTCACGGCTCTGCCCGAGCCGTGCCGGGCGCCCACGGCGTACGGCGGCGAGCCCCGCCTCCGCGTGCCGTCGCCTCGCGGCATCCTCACCTCCGGGGACGACCTCAGGGTCTCGGCGTGGGCGCTGCTCCCGCCGGGCCACGAGGCCGCCGGTGCCTCGCCCGTCCTGCGCTGGCGCAAGTACGGCAGCGGGGGAGCGTTTGCAAACATCACCATGACACGCCAGGCTGCGGACCGCGACGTCTGGCGCGGCCGCGTCGCCGCCGTCACGGAGGACATCGAGTGGACCGTGTCGCTCGGAACCAGCCTCATCTTCCCCGCGGCCGGCGTGACGCGCCCCTTCGTGACTCTGACACATGCGTGAGCGCGGACGGCGGCGCGACCAAGCCCGCAGCCCGGCGCGGAGGGCCGCGCATCCCATGCATCACTCGTATACACACGCACGCTCCTCGCACCGAGCGGCTGCGGCGCTCCATGGGCGCCCGGCTCGCGTGCTTGCGCTCTGCGGAGACGAAATGCTCCGCACTCGGCGGGCAGGCGCACACGCCGGACCCGCGCGCGCGAGCCCCGGCCTGCGGCAGCACGTGGGCCCTGTCAGGCCCGCGGCATGCGTGGGGCCGTAGCCAGGATGGCGACCGCTGCTGTGCGACCGAGGCTTGACGCCGATGTGATCGTCGTTGGCGCCGGCGCGGCCGGCCTGGCGTGCGCGAGAAGCCTGCGCGATGCTGGGGCGTCCGTCGTCGTCCTGGAGGCGGGCGCTCACGTCGGTGGGCGGGTGTGCACGGCGCCGGCGGAGCGGGGCGACTCGCGGCCGCCAGGAACCACGATGGAAGAGGGCGAGCCGTTCGTCGAGCTCGGCGCGCAGTGGCTCCACGGCACACGCCGTAACTCGGCGTACGATGTTGCGGTGCGCCTCGGGCTCCTGAGGCCGAGCCTGCCGACGGCGACGAGGTTCAGGTCGCGGCGGGCCGCTCGCGCTGCTACCGCGGCGCAGGCGGCCGGCCCCGCCCGTGATGGCGCAGCTGATGCCGTGGCGAAGCCCCCGGACCCCGACTGGTGGGGGCGGTACGACTGCCAGTGGAAGGACACCCCGTTTTTGCGGCCCGGCGGGGTGCAGGTCGACCCCGCGCGCGTCAAGCAGGAGCGGCTCAAGTTCTGGAACGCCGTCGAGGAGGTCGGCGACCTGTACGACGCGCCGTGGGCGGCAGCGATGCGGCGCGGGGCCGCCGGGGATGCGGCCGGGCGGCCCGACGGCGGGTTCGGCCCCGCGCTGACCGCGTCGCTGGGGGGGGGCGACACCCCGGTGACGGTGGCGCTGCGGCAGGGCCTGTGCGCGGTGGAGGGCTGCGGCGCGCTGGACTGGCTCTCCTCGCGGTGGTACGGGGAGCACGAGGACGAGGAGAGCAACAGCGTGCCGCCGACCGGGTTCGCAGCGGTGCTGCGCGGCCTGGCGGGCGCCGAGGTTTGGGACGGCGTGCGGCTTGGTAGGGCGGTGTCCTCGGTGCGGTGGTGCGAGCGGCACGGGGTGACGGTGTCGCTGGAGGGAGGCGACGAGGTGAGGGGGAAGATCGCAGTGGTGACGGTGAGCGCTGGTGTCCTGAAGCGAAGCGTCGCGGACGAGGCCGCGGGCCGGGGAGGCGGTGGTGATGCCGCCCGACCCGGGCCCGCTGGGGGTGGCGCGGGGGCGGAGGCCCATGCCGCGGGCGCAGCAGCAGCCTTGAGCGGCGGCGAAGACGGGGCGGCACGGCCGGCCGGGGCGGGAGGCTGGCGCAACCCGCTGCGGTTCGAGCCTCCGCTGCCCGAGTGGAAGCGCGCGGCGGTGAGAGCCAGCGCGCTGGGTCAGGTGGAGAAGCTAGTGGTGCGCTGGGACCGGCGGTGGTGGCCGCGCGAGTGGAGGGGGCTGGCCATCTGCTGGCCGGACGGGGACCACGCGAACGACGTCGGCGCGCTCCGCGGCGGGCTCGGGCACGAGCTGTCCGGCGGTTGCGCGGGGGCGGCGGCGGTGCCCGACGCCGACGTCGTGGCCTCGGGAGCGGCGGCGCGCGGGGTCCGGGCATGGACGGACGACGGCGCGGCGGCCGCGAGGGACGGGCACCCTGGCATCGCCGCCGCGTGGGACCGCCCACGCGAAACCGCCGCTCGCGAAACCGCCGTCCCTGCCTGGTGCAGGGGCGTGAACCGGCTCCTGGAGGTGCCGACCGCAGACAACCTGCTCGTCGCGTTCCTCACCGGACCCTCCGCCAGGGCCGCCGCCGGCCTCGGCCCGGCAGAGCTCTCCGCCGGCCTGAGGGCTCTGCTGGACCGGTTCCTGCCCCCCGGGGCCTCGGTGCCGCCGCCGCGCTCGGTGGTGTGCACACGCTGGACAGCCAGCGAGCTCACGCTCGGATCCTACTCCTATGTTCCGGCAGAGCTGCGCGAAGTGGGAGGCGTGCCCCCGGCGTCTGCGCTGGGCGCCCCCGTCCTCACGGAGGGCTCTGCCGCCCGGCTCCTCTTCGCCGGGGAGGCGTGCTCCGAGGGTTCCTACGGCACCGTGAACGGCGCGATCGACGAAGGGAGGCGCGCCGCGCGGCAGGCGCTCATGGCCCTGGCGCGCGCGTGACCGCGGGAGGGCGCTGCCGCCGCGGCGGGTGTCGGGAGCCGGGGATGGCGAGGGGCGGGGGCGGGCCGTTGGTTCGGTGCAGCGCGAGCCGTTTGAGCGACGCATCCCAGCGCTCGGTGGCGACCGCGAGGTCGGCGCGCAGTGTATTGCGTGCGGCCTTGCGCGAAGGAGCGCCCGTGTGCGCGCGCCATCACGCACACGCCCGGCTTCGGGCTGCTGCCTCGCCTGGCGCGCTCGGGCTGCTCCGCCGTGCAGAGGTGGCGCTCTATGCTTGCGGGGCGGCAGCGGGTATTCACCGTGTGAGCGGCGCCTGGCAGGCGTCGGTGCAAGTGTTGCGATGCGAATGGCCGGCGAGGCATGCGATCACGCACACGCTACGAGCCGATTCGCGCGGCCGCAGCGGCACTCCCCACACCGGGGTTGTGCCGTTTGGCCATTGAAGGCGGCCGACAGCGAGCCCGGCGGAGGGGGGCGGCTGGGGGCAAGGTCGCTACGCGTCGCTGGAAGCCGTGCCCCCCGCGCCGGCGTCGGCCGCCCATCGCACCCGGAGGTCGCACAGGTTGTCGGCCCGTGCCCCTGGGGGGCCGCTGGGGGCCGGGAATGCCGTCTGCAGCGGCGCGAGGCGGAGGAGGCGGTCAGGCCCCTCTGTCAGGGCCCGGGGCGGGTGGGGCGCCCCTGCGGCCTCTAGGCGTGCCTGGGCCTCCGCCTGCACGGCACCGAGTACGCGCGTCATGTGGAGGAGGAGGGGGGCGTCGGTGCAGCCTGCCCAGTAGCCCTCGGGCGTGATGTGGGCGCCCGCGGGGGCGAGCGAAGTGCGCCGGAGGAGGCGGGCTGGGACACCCCCGAACCATAGGGTGACCGAGGCCTCGGCCGACGACGGGTCCGGCTGGCACGGCCAGCGGAGGCACGCGCATTTGTCGCGGAACGACGACCCGGAGAGGGCGCCGCCGCCGCCCGCCGCCGCGGGTCCCAGCGGCCCGAACAGCAGGACGTCGTCGCGCCGGTAGAGCCACCAGCAGCACGCTGCGGGGGCGTTGCTCTGCCAGGCGAGGGCGTAGGCTCTGCGGTCCGTGACGACGAAGCGCTGCTCGGAGCGGGCAGGGCAGACCCCGCACGTGAGCGCGCGGGCCGACGCGAAACCGCACGAAGTGCGGCCGGTGGTAGAGTCGAGGTAGGCGAGGGCCGCCTCCCCCTCGAGGAGCCTGACGCGGCCGGCAACGCCCGTGCCGTCGAGGCCGCCGTGCTCGAAGGAAGGGTCAAAGTCGGCGGGCGAGAGGAGGCGGCCGGGGGGTGGCGGGGGCAGCGAGTCGACGTCAACGGCCGGGTCCGGCGGGGCCGAGTGCATGAGCAGAGCCGCGAAGGTGTCGAACCGGCCCAGTGCGGCAGGGCCCATGCCCCTCGCGAGCGACGCGGTGAGCCGGCGGGGGCCGAGCCCCGGAGCGATGCGGAGAGCGCCGCCGACGTCGCTCGGGCCGACCAGGACCTCGGCAGAGCACGCCGCCCTGGACCGCGAAACCGCGCCGGCTGTGAGGCCGAGGGGGAGCCACCAGGAGTCGACGACGACGGAGAGGCCGCATGCGTCGCGGGGGTCGGCGGAGGCGGGGTCGGGGGCGTCAAAGCCGCCGTGGTGGTGGTGCGTCGGGGAGCGAACGCCCAGGGCGACGAGGCGGTGTGACGTCAGGACGACCGCTGACTGGGCGTCGGCGGCGGCGGCGAGGTCCCAGCGGGCTGTGAGGAAGGCTGCCGCGGCGGCGGCGGACGCTGCCATGGCAACCATGCCGCCGACGGCAGAGCCCAGGGGCACGGTGGTGACGGCGACGAGGACGGCTGTGACTGCAGAGGCGGCCCCGCCGGCGAGGGGAACCGCCCCGGACCCCTGTGAGGCACCTCCGGCGAGGACGCCGGCGCCGAGACCGGCGAGGAGGAAGAGCGATGCTGCCTCCGCCACGCCCGCGGCCGCCCCGGGGCCGGCAGCGAAGCGGACTACGGCCTCGGCGAAAAGAAGCGCCGAGCAGAGCGCGAGGCACGCCGCGTGGACGACGTCGGCGGGCGTCACGGCGCGGACGGACGGCACGGCGCCGAGGATACGCTCACGCGGGAGAAGCGGCACGGCGCGTTGGTCGATCGACACGATGAGCGACGCGGGGTCGGCGGAGGCCCAGGCGGTGCGGGGGTCGCTCACGGACCCCGAGGCCGCGCCGACGCTGGCCCCTCCCACCAGCGGGTTTCGTACGGCGACAGGGCTGGCGGGGAGGCCCGCGGCGGGGGACGGGGCGGCCGCGGCGCCCGGCGTCGACACGGCAGCGCCCCGGCCGCCCCGCGAGGCGACGGGGGAGCCCGAGGCGGAGCCGGGACGGGCCGGATCGTCCCGGCCCCCGGCAGCCAGCGTCGGCGCCTCGTGGCCGGAAGGGAGCACCCGCCAGCCCTCCCCGATCAGCGCGCCGTCCCCGGCAGAGCTGTGAGAGGCAGAGCCCCCGCCCTCGCCGTCTGCGGGCGCGGACTTGTCCCCGGCCTCGGGCGGTGCCCCGGCGTTCATGGTGCGAGCCTTGCTCGAGAGCAGAGCGTGGAGGACGCGGGTCAGGTACGAGTGACCCGCGTCGTGTGACCCGGCCGGGCTCCTGCCTCGGCCGCGGCCGGCGGCGTTCTCGAGGTCGAGCTCGGTCGAGAGCACCGTCACGACGCACGACGAGGGGTGGGGGTAAGGCCTGGGGCAGGAGCAGCCGAGCGACGCGGCGAGGCTCGCCAGGATGGTAGGGAGGAGGAGGAGTGCGGCGAGGAGGAGCGACACCGCCGCCGACACGGCTTCTCCTGCCGGGCCGAGGCCGTGAGGCCCCGACGAGCCCGAGAAGGCGGCAGCGAGGGCGAGCGACGAGAGGGACTCCTTGGCCGTGACAGGCGACGGCAGGCCGGCGACAGACGCTGCCGCGCCGCCCGACCCCGCCGACGCGGCCACGGAGCCAAAGGTGAGCGTGAGGCCAGCCGCGTTGGTGGCGCGCACGGGGCATCGCGCAGCCGCGGCCACCCGACCGCAGGCCGAAACGGGCCGTGCTGCCCTTACGAGCTGGGCGTGCACAAGCTCCGAGAGGGGCAGGGAGACGACGGAGGCCGAGGCGGACGAGCGCAGGCACGAGTCACTCGCGGAGTACCGCCACTGCAGCACGCGGTTCAGCGACGTCACCGCCAGCACGCCGCGCGGGGGGCGGGCCCTCGTCGCCGAGGGGTCGCAGCACAGGAGCGGGTTACAGACATACGCCCACGGGGTGCGCTCGGGCACGCCGAACCGCACCGCAAAACGCTCCACGATGCTCTCCCCGGGGAGCAGCTGCTCCCAGAGCGCCCGCGCGGGGTCGGCCGACGCACCACGACCGGGGGGCACAGGCAGTGCCTCGTCCGCAACGGCGCACTGCACCGGCGGGACGCGCGGCAGGCCGGTGTCAGCAGCGCCGACAGCGCCCAGCCGGGGCGCAGCGGGCGGCGGGTCCCCAGGCAGCCCGGGCTGAGGCACGCCGTCGGCTGATGTTGCCTGGTAGCCGTCCATGGCCTGAGGCTTTGAGGGACAAGGCCCGGGCGCGGAGCGCCGAGTTCAATTTGCGGAAGCGAACCTGCGAGCGTCAACGAAGCCGCGAGACTCGGTTCCCGCGCCACCCTGACCGCTAAAAACATCATTTCGGTTCAATATCACGCGGCATGGGGGCGTGAGCGCGCCGCTTGAACCCCCCTCGCCTCACCTTGCGGGCTGCGGAAAGTGCCGGAGGCCGTGACCAGAGCTCCCACGATTCCGCGCCGTCCGACGGCATCCACTCGGTGCTCTTCGGCGGGGCATGGCCAAGATTCGACAGACCAAGCCCCGCCGAGCTCGTCTTCGTGGCAAGCAGTCTCACGCGACCAGCGCGACGGAGGGGCACGGGCACTCGGCCGGCTGCCAGCAGACGGCCAGCAGCAGGTACCTCAGGCTTGCCGGACACTGCCTGGCCTAGACACAGCCTTCTGGTAGAGGAGCGGAGCCGGGGCAGGCGCGAGCAGGGGCAGCCCGCAAGATGCACCACCGCCACTCGTGCCACGCGCTGCCTGCCTGCCCCAGCAGCAGCAATGAATCGTGTGCCGGGAGAGCGCTTGGGGCTGGTGACCGGCTCGGGGCAGCTTTGACGACGGGAACTTGCGAGCGTCCGTCGCAATCATCGGTCGGGGACGACCGCGGCTGTCAGGTCGGCCGAGCCCCTCGCTGAGCTGCAGCGCGAGTGGTCGCCCCGGTCGCTCGTACGGCCCAACGACAGCTCGTGGGGTCATGGTTCGCTCGGCACCACCAAGGACGACGTGATGCCGGTCTGTGGGGTGGGAGATGGCACGGGCGGCGCGTGGAGCCGGCCGGCTGGGCGCGCTCGTGGCATGCGTGGCTGCAGCCGGGTCTGGAGCAGCAGCCGCTCCGCGTGTGCGCAAACCCGCCGAAGCGATGAGAATGCCGCGGGCCTGCCAACGTCTGCGAGAGGCGCGCCCGGTCCGCGGCCTGCCTGGCCCTGGCCACACCCGCGGGAGCCGGCGAGCCAGGATCCTTCCCTAAAGCGCTGCTGGAGCACGGGCAGCTCGGGGACAGCATGCCGCCGACGCTGCTTGCGAGGGGGGAGTTCGCGGCAGAGATCAAGGACGGGGGCCCCGTCGCCCTGGCGCTCCAAGTGGGGAAGCGCACGGCTGCCCGGACCCTCATGGGGGCGGGCGCGGATGTCTCCAAGAGCTGTCTCGGCAGGGTCACCAGCCTCATTGCGGCGGCGAGCAGCGACAACCTCAGCGGGGGCGACGACGACGAGCTGCAGGTGCTGCTCTCCTCCGGCTGCACGCCGGACCGGGCGGCCCTTGAGGCACGGGACGACCAGGGCAGGACCGCGCTGGCCATCGCGTGCACGCGCTCCGTCCCGTCCCGGGTCGAGGCTCTGCTGAAGCTAGGCGCCGACCCCAGCGTGTCATCCAACGGGACACCGCTGCTCAGAGGTGTGGCATGCAGCGTGCACGCAGCTTCGACAGGAGCACGCGGCCCGCGCGGGCACAGGAGGGTCGGCCGACGACGGCCCCGCGCCGATCGTCGCCCTGCTGCTGGGCACCGGCAGGTGCGACCTCTTGGCGCGCGACGGCCGCGGGTGGACGGCGCTGCGGGCGGCCGCGGCGACACTGCGGCCGTGGCTTGTCGACACTCTGTCGGCCAAAGACCTTCCCAGACTCGACACTCTGTCGGCCAAAGACCTTCCCAGACTCGACACTCTGTCGGCCGCGCGCCCCAAACGAGCGGCCTGCCCCGCGGTGCGTGGCGAGGTCTCTCGAGGCCGAAACTTCCTAGTGCTGCCGTCACTCATGCCATCGTGCCCGCCGCCGCCTCCCCGCCCCGCACCGCCTCGCGCAGCAGCAGCTCTGCAAGGTGGTCCACCGGGTCGTGCGGCGCCGCCCTGACCGTCTCCAGCAGGCTCCGCGACAGCGCCGGAAGCACCTCCCTGCCCAGCCACGCCCGGAGCGGCTCTGTCCGGGCCCTGAGGAGCTCTGCCTCGTGGTCTGCGACGGCCCTGGTC
>Ga0136560_1000260_pt1 | contig 25265 bp, 11 predicted proteins | sample AntRauMeHopE1497_FD_104925 | JGI IMG/M metagenome (GOLD analysis project Ga0136560, IMG submission 104925) | Saline lake microbial communities from Rauer Islands, Antarctica - Metagenome Hop E1 #497 | ecosystem: Environmental > Aquatic > Non-marine Saline and Alkaline > Saline | place... | reverse complement strand
TCGCTTCGCCGCGGCAGACGCTATCAGCCCCGCATCCGCCTCCTCCACCGCCGCCACCGCCGCCCTCCCTCCCTCCACCCCCGACGGAGCCGCCCCCGCAGCCGGGGCCGCCTCGCCCCTCTCGGCCCTCCTCGCCGCCGTCGACGACTTCGAGCGCGACGAGAGGCAGAGGCTCGATGACGTCATCCGGGCGGCGACACGGGCCGCGGAGCAGAGCCACGCCGCGGCAGAGCGGCTCCGGGCGCTGATCCGCGGCGCCGTCCCCTGAGAGTGCGCGGCGCGGCGCGGCGCACGGTCGCGCGGGCGCACCGCGGCGCCGCTTGTGTGTGAGCCGCGCCCCATCGCCGGCGGCGCTGCCCGAATCTCGCGGGCCGGCGCTTCAGCGCCCCGCCGCCTCACGCACGCACGCACGCACGCACGCACGCACGCCAGCACGCCCTCCCGCCGCACGGGTCACCTGGTCGAGATCTGCATGAACTTGAGCTTGGCGAACTGCTTCCACCACTTGGACACGTCGCCGGACTCGTCGAAAATGATCTCGACCAGGCGAGGCACCAGCGCCGCGCGCAGCTGCTTGAGGTACGCCCGCAGGTCCTCCCGCTCGGCCTCGGCTGGAGCCGTGTAGAACGGGCCGGGGACCAGGAAGCCGGCTTCCCCGGAGACCGCGGGGGTGGCGGCGGCGAGGGCGTTCAGCGCCGTCATCACGGCGGGCTGGCCCCTGCGGCCCTCGTCCACCGCGCGCACCAGGCAAAGCTGCATGAAGACTGTCAGGTATACCAGAACCCTGTCGGCGGGGCCCTTCATCTCGAACGAGGAGAAGAAGACGTTGCTGCGGAAATAGTACACGGCCTCGTCCACGAGGTCCTTGTGCCCGGCCAGGTCTGCGAGGGCGACATTGACCCGGCGGCACAGCGCAACACGAAATGTCACATCCACCGCATGCGCCGGCCGGCCAGTCAGCCAAGCTGCGCGTGAGCCGAGCGCGCGTGGCGGGAACGCTCACCCGCGGGGCTGATCGCCGCCGGGCCCGTCGGCCCGGCGCTCAGCGGCATGACCAGGCAGCCTCCCACGACTCTCCCGTCTGCATCGTTGTAGGCCGAGTGGTAGGCGGGCTGCGGAGTGGGGCGGGAGCGGCGGGCGGGGATCCGGGGCGCGGCTCAAGTTGCACGAGCCGCCCAGCGCGCCAGTGGCCGGGCCCGAGCCCCAGAGCGGCGCGGATTCGAACGGCCTGCGGAACAAAACGCACCATGGGTGGCTCGGCTTCGCCGCGCGGTGTGCCCGGGCGGTCCTAGGGAGCCCGCAGCGGTGTGAGTGAGGCTCTGCAAAATGCTTGCGGGTGTTGTCTCTTGTTTCGCCGGCCGTCTGCACAACACCGGGGCGCGAGCCCCGAGGCAAGACTTGAGTGCCCATGCACCGCGACCGTTCTCGGGGCTCCGGGGCGGAGCGGCCGCGCCAAAGCCAGGCGAGGGCGGCGCTTGCCCGCGGCGGCGGCGTTCTGCACGGCGACAGCGGCTTCCAGGACGGTGCGACCCAGGGCGCGCCCCAGGCGACAAAGCCGCGCGCCGGGGCCTGGCATGACGGGCGTCCGGGGCACCGACCCTCGGGCGCGGCCGCTCCATCCGTTGCCGAGCGGTCGGCCGCCTCCTCGCCGATGTCGCTCCCGGAGGTCCAGTTCAGCACCAGCACCAGCAGGCCTGCGAGTTCGGGCGGCCAGCAGCCGGCGCGGCTCCGCATGCCCACCGACCGCAAGCCCGAGGCGGCGCGGCCGCCGGTGTCGCCGGTTGCCGCCCCAGCCTCGCCGCCCCCAGGGCCGGACGAGGAGGGCAAGGCCGACCCGGAGCCCGAGGCGGAGTGGCACCCTCCCGTGCGCGCCACGCTCGGCTCCGGGACGCTGTATTTCACCCCTTCGCGCAAGACGGCCAGGGCGGCGGAGGCGGCCGCCGCCTCGTCCTCGTCGGCGCTTCCCGCCGTAGCGGCCAGGCCGATGCCGGCGTCCAGGAGGAGGCAGCGGCGCCGGGACGTTCGCGCGGCCGCGGCTATGACGTCGGCCATCGTCACGGCCGCGGGGCCAAGGGCCGCGACCGCGAGCGACGCCGGCTCTGCCGCCGCGTCGCTCCGCCGCGCGTCCCGGGGCCTGCCCCGCGCGAGCACGGCGTCGGCGGCGGCGCTGTCGTCCTCGCGCCCCGGCCGGAGGCGGGCTAAGACGGGCGCGGGCGTCGTCGGCTCGGCGTCGTCGGCGTCCCTTGCCGGGCCCCCGGGGCACGGCCTGGTCCGAGGGCCGCACGTGCTGCTCCCCAACGGAGGCAGGGACGACCCCTCGGCGCTGGGATCGGTCATCATTCCCCCGGGAGGAGGAGGAGCGGGAGGAGGAGTCGGCCGGGGGCCCGGCGCGGGAGTGCTCGCGGCCGCGGCTGCCATCCTCGCGGGCCCCACGGGGCACATGGGTGGGGCCAGGAGAAGGGTGGTCGAGCCGGCGGACCAGGAGCCGGCGCGTGCGGTGCTGAGTCTCTCCAGCTCGCTTCCCGACCTCGGGGCCGCCCGCTCGGCGCCGCCCAGCCGCGGCGGACGCGTCGTCGCCTTTGCGGACGAGGGGGCCGCGCAGGGGGGCGGCGGGCGGCGGCAGGAGCGGCCCCCGTCGGCGGTGGCGTGGGGCGAGGGACGCGGCGCCGGCGCGATGACGTCATCGGGGAGCATCGCCGGCGGAGCGCCGCCCCGCCCGGCGTCGTCGTCGTCGGCCGCGGGCCCGGGCGCGTCGCGGTCGGGGCGTCCGGGGTCGTCGTCGGGCTCTGCCGCGACGCTCCGCGCCCTCACGGCCGCCCCGTCGTCGGGCTCCTCCTCGGCCCCCGCCCTCCCCAGGGTGGTCATGAACCACTCAACGAGGTCCCCCGGGGAGGCGGAAGCCCTGTCCGCTGGTACGGACGGCGTGGCCGCGGGGGCGGGGGCGGGGAGGCAGCAGCGCCGGACGGCGGCGCGACTCGCCCCCGTCGAGTCGGTGGGCGCCATCGCCGCCGCGGAGACACGTCTCACCGCGCGGCTGCCGCCCGGGCGCGGGGACGCCGCGTCGGCGGCTGCCCTCGCCTCCGCCCTCGCCCCCTCCCGCCGCGCCGGCACCGCCCCCGCCCCCCGCCCCGGCTTCTCCGCCGGCCCGTCGGCCGCCTCGACGCTCCGCCTCGTCCTCGCCCCCGGGCTTGACGTCCTCCGCGCCGACCCCGCTGCCTCCCGCCTCCGCCTCCTCGAGCTCACCCGCCGCCGGATCGAGGCTGAGCGGGCCCTGGCGCGGTCGGGCGGCGCCGACGTCCTGGTTTCGCCGATGCGAAGGTCGGCCGGCGGTTTCGCGGGGTCCGGGATGGTCGGCGTGTCGGTGGCGCAGCCAGTGGGGGGCGCGGCGGACGCCGCGGCGCGGCTTGCGCGGGCGGCGTCGGAGGGTGGCATCACCGAAGGCCTGAGGCGGGCGGCCCGTGACGCGGCGCGGCGGGGTCATGGGGCGCTCGGGCGCATGCTCCTGCGGTGCGCCGTGATCAGTGCCGACGTCGACGGGCCGGTGCCCCTCATGCTCCGGAACTTGGCCGCGCGGCGGGAGGGGAGGGCGCTGCTGTGGGCGGGGCGCGGGGCTGCGCTGGAGGTGGATGTGGACGCCTGGGCGGGGGAGGCCGGGGCCGGGAGGGCGGGGCTCCGGCGAGAGGGAAGCGACGTCGGGGGGAGGGCGGGGGCCGCGGAGGCCGCGGCGGCGCTTGACGGCTGGGACGGTGTGGCCGCCGACGCGGCGCCTGCGGGCGGCGACGACGCCGACGACACCGACGACGACGACGACAGCGACGGAGACGGCGGCCCGGCCGGGTCGAGGGAGGCTCGGCTCCTCGAGATGTCAGCGGCGGTCGAGGACGCCGGGGTGCGACGCGCCGCGTCGCTCGCGGGCGTCACGGTGCCCAGGCCCATGCAGCTGACGTCGGAGGCTGCCGGCGTCCGCCGCGTCGTCCGCGGTTTCGCGGCGTGGTACTTTGGAAGGCAGCCCGACGCCGTGGCTGCGAGGCGCGGTTTCGCGGCCCGGGCGGAGACCATGGCGATGGCGGACGCCGACGTCGTCGACGCCTTCTGGCAGAGCGCCGACGACGTCACCAGGGCAGAGCTCGCGGTCGACGCGCTCCTCGACGAGGAGGTCAGGCGGGCCGCGTCCGCCCACGGCGTGGCTCTGCCGCCCCTCCCGGCCGGTGGCTCTGCCGAGCCCGGCGGGGAGTCGGCGGAGGTGATGACGGAGTTCCTGTCATTCCTTGGCTCTGCCCACGCGACACGCCGCGATTTCCTGGGTCGGTGCTTCGCCGAGGCGGCGGGCGGAGAGGGGGGCGGAGAGGGCGGCGGCAAGGGCGGCGGCGGGGCCAAGGGGGGCGTGGAAGGGGGGGAGGGGGGCACCGTGGCGGGAGGCGAGGGCACGGAGGGCAAGGACGTCACCGGGGGAAGCGCATGGCGGCACGGGAAGGCCGAGGGGGACGAGGGGAGGCTCGAGCCGGTGCACAGGCCCGGTGGCGCGGAGCGGGGCGGCGGGGGCGGCGGCTCGGACGGTTCGGGCAGCCCCCTCAGCAGCCACAGCTCCGCCCCCCTCGGCGCGCCAGCCTTTGGCACCGCGGGTGACGACAGGAGCGACGTTCTCGCCGTCGGGGTGCCGGGGAGGCCGGCGGGGCCGGCGGCTGACCCGTCGGCAGCGCCGCTTCGCAAGCTGTCGGTCGTGTCGGCTGACATCACCGACGTCGACGACGCGGCGAGCGGTGCCGGGGCATCGACCCGCCCGATGGAGCGCGGATCGGGACACGGGGGCGAGCAGGCCGGGCCGAACGGCGGCCCCCGCGCCCCCGCAGTGGCTGGCGACACACCCGACGCAAGCCTGCAGGGCCATGCGGCGCGGTCCGCCGAAACCGGCGCGCGCGCCCCGGGAATCGGCCCTAGCAGGAGCGCCGCCACGCTCGCCGGTGCCGGCGCGGCCGCCGGCAGCCCGGCCGGCCCCGCCCCCGTCGACCTTGCCCCCGCCGCCTCCCCGCTCCACGCGGCCGGCCCCGCCCGCGCCGCGCCACCGGGCGGTGTCGGCGGCGGCAGGCCCGCTGCCGTGGGCGGGACCAACACAGCCCGCCGTAGCCTCCCCAGCGTGGTCAGCGGCGGGGCGTCGGCCGACCAGGCCGCCCAGGCCGCGCGGCAGCGGCACAGCGACGCCTCAAGCCTCGCCCTGGGCGCGCTGACCGTGTCAGACCACTCTTCCGACTCCCGGGGCGGCTCTGCCCGGTCGCCGCTGGGCCTGAGCCCGACCCCCGGCGACGGCCGGGCGGAGGCCGGGTCCGCGGGCGCCCGCCCTCCGTCCGCCGGGCCGGGCGGCGACCTCTCCCGCCACAGCACGGCGCCTGAGCTCTCGCGGGAGGATGAGGGCACCGCGCGGCCCGGCGGCGCGGCGCTGGCGGTCCGCAGCGGCGCCGCCCCGCCCCGGGCCTCGCCCGCCGGCCCCCCGGACGCCTCGCCCATGCAGCCCTTCGCCTCCGACCGCCGGCTGGAGACGTCGGCGGAGCAGGAGCGACGCGCCGCCTCCTCGGCCCTCCGCGGCGCCGTCTCCGTCGCCTCCCGCGCCCGTGCCATGCGCGGATTCCTGCGCGCGAACGAGGAGGCGCGGCTCGGCTTCCTGCGCAAGCGGCGCAACGACGCGGCCATGCACGTGATGCTGTCCTTCGCCATACGGGTGAGGCGGTGGAGGCGGGAGCGCGCCAAGGCGGGGGAGGGGCCCCTCGCCGCGCACTACCAGGGCGTGCAGTGGGGGCGGCAGGGGCAGGCGGCGCAGCTGGTGGAGGCGTCGGCGGCATCGCTGGACCGACGGGTGAGGGAGGCGGCGGTGGCGGACGGCGTGGCGGTGCCGGGGCCGGAGGATGCGAGGTGGCTGCTGCGGCTGGGGGGGAGGCTCGCGGGGGAGCCGCCGGGGGCAACGGACATCGGGGGCGACGGCCCGCTCCGCGACGGGCAGGGATCGGCGTCGGCGGAGCGTGTGGGGTCGACGGAGTGGCACGCGGCGGCGTCCCGGCGGCTGGAGCGCTTCGCTGCGTGGTACGCTGCCCCAGGGGGGGCGGGCGCGGCGGCGCGCGCGGCGTTCTTGAGCCGCGAGCTCTTCGCAGGGGCCGCCGACACGGCGGTGCGGCGCATCGCCGACGCGGCCCACAAGGCCATGGAGGGCGCGGCGTCGGACGGGGCGGGGCCGGGCGCGTCGCCTTCAGACGGGCCGGGCGGCGAGGACGCCGTCGCGGCAGAGCTGGGCGCGGCGTCGTCGTCGGCGCTCCCCGAGGCCGGGTCGGCGAACCGAATGGCCCGGCTCCTAGGCGACCTGCGGGGCTGGGAGAGGCGGTGGGAGGACCCGCTGCTGCGCGTGGCCGCGGGGCTCATCACCGTGGAGGGCGCGGCGGAGGAGATGCGGGCACACATGCGGGAGAGGACGGCGCGGGGCGTGCAGGGGGCGACGACCAGGGAGAGGCTGCGGCGGAGCGCGTCGGGCCGGGCGCTCACGGCGGCGCCGGGGGCCGGCGCCGCGGAGGCGGAGGCGGAGGCGGAGGCGGAGGCGGAGCTGGACCGGGCGGCGCAGCACGCGTGGCGGCGCTGGGTCTCGTTCCGGCGCTGGTACCAGTCGGACGAGGCGCGGCTGGTCCGCGTGCGGTTCCTGCGGCGGCGGGCGGCCCAGGCGCTGCGCTGGTGCCGCGGGTGGACGGGGGCGGCGTCCTTCGCGGCGGAGGACGGCGCGTCGCTCGAGCACCTGCCGCCGGCCGCGAGGCTGGCGCTGCAGCGGCCGGGGTCGAGGACAGGCGACGCCGCGATCGTGTCGGCGGGAGGCATGGGCGGCGGGGCGTCGCTCCCCCACGACCTGGAGCTCGACGCGCTGCTGTCCGACGGCGCGGCGGAGCCCGGGGGGGAGGCAGGGGTCGCCGGCCGGCGGCTGGCCAGGGCGCCCTCGATGCGATCCCCCGACGCGTTCGGGGAGTCCGCGGACCTGCCGCCGCCCGTGCCGAGCGTGGCCGGCGCTGGGGGCGACGGCGCGGGCGGAGCCGGCGCGGCGGGGGAGGGGCCAGTGGGCGCGGCGCCGGAGTGGTCGAGGCCGACGGGACTCACCCCCAGGGGTGCCTCGGCGATTGACGCGTCGCCCCGCCTCGCGGCCATCGCGGCCTGGCGGTCGGCGGGGTCTGACCCCGGCGTGCCTCACGGCTTCCCCGATGACGTGGCGGCCTGCGAGGCGGTGCGGCGGACGATCGGCGGATCTCGCGTGGACCTGTTCGCGGTGGACGAGTCGACGTCGCGAGGCATGGAGAGTGCCGAGGGGGAGGGGCGGCAGCGGCGCGTGGAGGAGTCGGCAAGCAGGCGGAAGGCGGAGGAGGCGAGGGCGGCCGCGGAGGCGCGGAGGCTGGCCAAGGAGGAAAGGCTACGAGCGAAGAAGGAGGCCAAGGCCGCGGCGAAGCTGCGGGGGCGGACGCCGAAGGCGGGCGACGGACGGGGTGCCACGGCGGAGGCGGGTGGTGGCGCTGGGGGGCGCGACGGGGCGTCAGAGGGCGGGAGCCGGTCCACGAGGCGGGGCCGCAGGGAGCGCAGGGAGGAAGAGGACGTCGGCAGCGACGTCAACGACGATGAGGAGGCCGGGGCTGGCGGCGGCATGGTCCGGGTCGGAGGCGAGGGTGATGACGGGACGCCGCCGGCACCCGCAGACGACAAGGAGCCCGAGCCCGCTCCGGCCCAGCCGGCTCCCGAGCCGGTGGTTGTGCCGGACGCCGACTACAAGCCGGCCGATGCCGACGACGGCGGCAGCAGTGGCGACGACGAGGAGCCGGGCCCCGCCTCCGCGCCCGCCCCGTCCACGAGTCGGCCGAGACCCGCGCCTGCCGCGGACGCTTCCCCCGCGCCACCCAAGCGCCGCTTCACGGGGGCGCAGGACCTTCGAGACGAAAAGGCCGCCGCCGCGGCGGCCGTGTCCGACGCCAAGCGTGACGAGTCGAGGCAGCAGTGGGCTGACGCAGCGGCCAGGCGGCGCGCCGCCGAGGCAGAGCTGGACCCGGAGGAGGTTCAAGCGAAGAGGGAGGAGGAGGCCGCGATCCAGGCAGAGCTCGCCAGGCAGAGGCGGCTGCGGGCAGAGCGCGCCGCAGACCCCGACGGGCTGACGGTCGAGGAGCGGGTCGCTCACACCGCGGCGGTGGAGGCGGCGAGGCGGGCGGAGGCGGAGCGACTCGCGGCCGAAGAGGCGGCACGGCGGCGGGCCGAGGCGGCCGAGGCCGCGCTCCGCGACGGCTGGCTCGCACGGTACCGTCGTGTGGCCGTGATGGCGGCGGCGAGGGGGGCGGAGCGCACTGTGCGGGCTGCGGAGGACCGGACGAGGCGGGGGCGTGAGGCCGCGGCGATGGCCGAGGAGGACGGGCTGTCGCGGGGGCGGGAGGAGGGGGAGAGGGCGGCGCTCCGGCGGTGGCGGGAGCTGGAGGAGGAGGCATTCCGGCCGTTTGAGCCCGCGTACGAGGACGGCGACTGGCCAGTCCTCCTCTCCAGGGCAGCGCTGGGGACGGTGAGGGCCGCGCACCTGCCCCGCCACGCCGCCGCCGTCGCGGGTCCGAGGCCCGATGACCTCGCAGTGGCCTTTGCGGCGGCGGCCGCTGCGGCGGAGGAGGCCGGCCGCGCGGCGCCCGCCAACGCGGGCACCGCCCTCAGCCTGTCGTCCGGCATCGCCGCCGCGGCCGACCGGGCGCGCCGGGTCGGTGGCTCCGACGGCAGGGCGGCCGCCGAGGCCGTGGAGGCGCTGCGGCGTGTCGGCGGGCCGTCGCCCGGCCCGTCGGGCCCCGCGGACGCGCTGTGGAGGGCCACTCTGTCGGCGGGGGGCGCCACACTGGACCCGTGGTGGCTGGAGGAGGCGGGGCGGAGGGCGACCGAGGAGGCGGGGCGGCGACGGGACATGGACGATCGCACGAGGGGCGGGTGGGGCTCCTTCGCGGCGGGGTCGAGCCCCAGCGCCCGCTTCCTGCGGTCGGCGCAGCGCGAGGGGTCGGGACGGTGGGGCCTTGCGCCCGGGTCGGCCAACGCCGAGGACGAGGAGGAGGAGGAGGAGGAGGACGACGACGACGACGACGACGAGGACTGTGGCCCCACCGGCACGACCGGCGGCGACGACGACGGTCGCTCCTACGATCGACGCGACGACGAGGACGACGCAGCGTGGCGGCGGCACGGGCTCGACGACGACGACACCAAGACGCCCGAGGGGCGGCCTGCCGCGCACGCTGTCACTGCTGCCTCCACCGCGGGCAGCGGCGCCCCCGCCTACGTGCCGCCTCGGCTCTCCGCGGCGGAGGAGGAGGCCATGGGTCTGGGCCGGCGCGCCCTCGCCCGCACAGACAGGCCGCGACCGCGCGCCGGACCCCGCGCCGCATCGCCCCTGAGGGCGGGATCCCCGCCCGTCCACGACGACCGGCCACCGGCGGGCCCTGCGCAGCCGTGGCGCCGCCGCCTGCCGCACGGTCTGGCGGTGCCTGACAAGGCCGACCGCGGCAGGCCCGGGGTCAGGGGCGCGGCGCTGCCCCCAAGGCGGCTCGCCAGCCTCGTGCCGTCGCTCGCCCCGCCGGCCCCGCTGCGCGTCGGCGTCGACCCGGCGGCCGGGCCCGGCGGCGGCGGCCTCTCCCTCTCGGTGCGGGCTTCGGGCCTGTCAGCCGCCGCCGGCCAAGCACGGCGACCCGACACCGCCGACCCGACACCCCTTGGTGTGTCTGCGGCGCCTCGTCGAGCAGCCCTGAAGCGCGCCGACGCCTCGCGACCGAAGGCGTCCGCACGGCCCGCGGCCGAGCCGCGAGCGGGGCCGTCGGTCGGCCCGTTGCCGGCACGATCGCACGCGGGGACGGTCCCCCAATCACACGCCCGCCGATCCCTCGAGGCCGCCGCCAAGCCCGGCGCCGTCGGCACTGGTCGCGCGGACGCCGCCGCTCTCCCCGGGGCCGCGCCTGTCGCGCCGCTGGCTCGGTGCCCCAGCGCTGCGGCGCTGCTGCGGCGAGCCGAGCTGACCGCCGGCGGACCAGGCCGGGCTGCGGGACCGACCCGGGGCGAGCCGGCATCGCGGCCTCGGCGCGACCCGTCATCCGGGCGACCGACCGCGGTCGTGACCGACGTCCGCGACATGAGGGGATCGGCTCTGCAGCTGGCGGCCGACCTCGCCGAGGCAGCAACGGACCTCGACGAGCCGTCGCTGGCGGGGTCATCGGCCGTCCGGCCGTGGGCCGCCGTGTCGTCGTCCTCGCTCGGGCCTCGGCCGGAGCTCGGCCACGACAGCAGAAGGCCGTCACCAGGGCGCAGGGCGGTTCGTCCGGACGCGCCGCGCGGGCTGGTTGTGGTGCCGTCTAGCTCCAGCCTGGCGCGGGACTCCAGGCCGCGGGACCAGTGAGAGCAGAATGCCAGGGTGTGAGCGAAGTGCGGACCTAGACGGAAGGCTCTAGTGGCGCAGGCCTGGATGCGTGACGGTGCATCGTATGGATCAGCGCTGCCCCCGCTGTGTGAGCGCAGCGAGGCTTCTGCGACACGCGGATGAAGCCACAAGCCATCACCACGCTTCGACGACCGAACATGGAGCGCAACCTGTGCGGCGGGATCACAATCTTGGGCGGCCACAGGCACTGCTCTCGGAGCCGAGGGCGATGCAGCGGTGTGCACGGACAGTGCCTTGAGCTGCGCTTGCCAAGCTGAAGCCAAGAGCCAAAGGGCGCCGTCTGCACTTGCCGGCCGATGTCACTGTTCGCCAAGCGCTCGACCGCCCCCGGCTCTTCGAACAGCACTCCTGCGAGCATCGCTATTGGCAGCGACTTGCCGGAGGCATGCTGCCGCATACCTTGCTGCGTCGGCCGCTGGGGAGCCAAGCATACCGACGAGGGGACCGATCGCTCCCGCGTCTGCGATGGCCTGCCTGCGCACTTCGCTGCCCACCATCATGTTGTGCAGCGCCTCAGCAGCACTCGACACAGCCTCGCCTCGCCCTGACGACAGCAGCCGCACCAGCGGACCGATCGCTCCTCCGTCAGCCACGGCGCGTGTGACGGCCTCGCTGCCGGTCGTCATGCTGTGCAGTGCTGACACAGCGTGCTCTACCGTCTCGGCATCCGTCGACGACAGCAGCCGCACCAGCGGGCCGACAGCTCCTGCGTCTGCGACGGCCTGCTTGCGTGCCTCGCTGCCCACCATCATGTTGTGCAGCGCCACGGCAGCACTCGACACAGCCTTGCCTCGCCCCGACGACAGCAGCCGCACCAGCGGACCGATCGCTCCTCCGTCAGCCACGGCGCGTGCGACGGCCTCGCTGCCGGTCGTCATGTTGCGCAGCGCTGACACAGCGTGCTCTACCGTCTCGGCATCCGTCGATGACAGCAGCCGTGCTAGCGGGCCGACAGCTCCTGCGTCTGCGACGGCGCGCCTGACGGCCTCGCTGCCCACCATCATGTTGTGCAGCGCCACGGCAGCACTCGACACAGCCTCGCCTCGCCCTGACGACAGCAGCCGCACCAGCGGACCGATCGCTCCTCCGTCAGCCACGGCGCGCCTGACGGCCTCGCTGCCGGCGGTCATGTTGCGCAGTGCTGACACAGTGCAGCGCCATGGCAGCACTCGACACAGCCTCGCCTCGCCCTGACGACAGCAGTTGCACCAGCGGACCGATCGCTCCTCCGTCAGCCACGGCGCGTGTGACGGCCTCGCTGCCGGCGGTCATGTTGTGCAGTGCTGACACAGCCTGCTCTACCGTCCGGGCCTCCGTCGACGACAGCAGCCGTGCTAGCGGACCGATCGCTCCTCCGTCAGCCACGGCGCGTGTGACGGCCTCGCTGCCGGCGGTCATGTTGCGCAGTGCCGACACAGCGTGCTCTACCGTCCGGGCCTCCGTCGACGACAGCAGCCGCACCAGCGGGCCGACAGCTCCTGCGTCTGCGACGGCGCGCCTGGCGGCCTCGCTGTCCACCATCATGTTGTACAGTGCCGCCGCAGCATGCTGTGCCTTCTGGATGTGCGTCGACGACAGCAGTCGCACCAGCAGCCGGACTGCCTCAGCATCTGCCATGGCCTGCAGGCTAGCAGAGTCACCCTCTCCTCCAAGCTCACGCATTGTCGCTAAAGCGCGATCGACGTCCGCTTCACGTGTTGATGACAGCAGCCCGACCAGCTCGACGACGCCGTCATGCCCTGGCTGCACTGCACCGCCCGAAGCGTCTGTCGCATGCAAGACTGGCTCTCCGACACCGAAGCCCCGCTGGGCAATTGACGATCCGACGGCTGCCTCTGCTGCTGCTGCTGTGTACCTTGCCGCGACAGCGTCGTTCGTCAGCATGTCCGTCTGCAAAGGTGGCGGCAGCGGCTGATTCTCCAGCATACCAGCCCCGGCCAAACGGACAGCAACTGCCGGCTCCAACGCCATGATCATGGCCGTCAGCTCATCCACAAGCTCCGCGCACGTCGGCCTTGCAGACGGGTCAGCACACCAGCAGCGACCAAGCACGCCCGACAGGCCTGCAGGACACCCCGCGGGAAGCATCGTAAGGTCTGGCCGCAGGCCGCGCTCTCCCACCAGCGCTGCGTACGCCGCCGCGTCCCACACGCCTTCGAAGGCCTCCTCCCCGGTCAGACCGCTCCACAGCACAAGTCCAAGGCTGAAGACGTCCGACCCGGGCACCACCTCGTTGCGCACGCTCGTCTCGGGCGCCATGTACCTCACCGTGCCGCCCTCCGCCGCCACGCCCGACGTCATCACGCTCCGGCGCACCGACGACCGCACGGCCCCCACAGTCCTGGCAAGCCCAAAATCGCATACCCAGCACTCCGGCGCCTTGTCGCCCTCGACCGGCCTCGCCAGCAGGACGTTCCCGGGCTTCACGTCCCCGTGCACCACGCCGATCGAGTGCATGTGCGCCACCGCCGACACCGGGCCGAGCAGCGACCGCAGCTTTGACACCGGGGACAGCCGCGCCCACGCATCCGTCGGCTCCTCCATCATCGCGTCGTACAGCGACCCGCCCTCGGCCAGGTGGGACACCAGCGCCATGCGGCCCGTGGCGTCGTCGAGCGCCAGCCCCACGAAGGAAGCCACGTGCGGGTGAGACGACGCCCGGAGCTGGCTACGGCACTCGGACCCGACCTGCTTGAGCCGCTTCGCCGGGATGCGTCCCTCCATGTCCAGGACCTTCACAGCTACGCTCCCGAGTCCAACCAGCAACGCCTGGTACACGGTGCCGAAGCCCCCTCGGGCGATCAAGTGCCGCCCGGGATCCTCGGGTGTCGGCGACATGCCGTCGGGCCACACCAGGTCCTCCCACGACACCCGGGGCACGCCTGCCAGTGCCAATCGCGACGTTTCGCCGGCATCAGCACACGACACGGACGAGGCTGCTTGGTCGCGGGCTCCGGCCACCGCTCCGGCCAGCGCCTGCCGCGCCACCCTGTCTAGCCCGGACGACGACGATGCCGCCGCGCCGGCCCCCGATGCTGCTGCCTCGCCGTCCGCAGATGCGGCACCCATCAGCGCTGCTTGCAGCGCCGGCACGTCAAGCGCCCCGGTCGATACCAGCGACGCCACCAGCTCTCGGCTGCACTGATGAGCGGCCTCGCTGCACTCCGCAAAGGCAGCGCGGTCATCGGCGCCGCACAAAAACTCACCGCCGGCGCCATGCATGCCGCCGCCGGCAGCGAGCCGCTCTCGCACCACGTCCAGCGTGCGTGCCAGGACCTCGCACACCGCTGCACACGCATGGTTGGCACGGTTGCCTGTGTGGCCGGGGGCGGCGGCGTGGTGGATGAGCTTGCCGAGCAGCTGGGCCCGAGCGTGGAGATCGCGGAGCTCGTTGCATTGGCCGTCGCGGTCGAGATGCGGGCCGAGGGCCTCAGCCGTCATGCAGCTGGCCTCGATGGCCAGCATCACTGCGTCCATAGTGCGTTGTACGGTCTGCGGTGCGCGGGGCAAGACGCTCGGGGCCGCAGGGTATCATCAAGTAAGTCAACACAATTCACGTCCGGCAGCGATCTACGCCGGAGCGCAGATGACAGCTCCCGGCGTTGCCCGTGTGGCAGCAACTCACCGATCCGACGATGCCGACGCCAACTGCGGGAGACGCTCAGCCGGGACGAGGGGGTGGCGATCAACTTGCAGCAGCATTCTGCCTGCTGGGCCTTGGCCGTCTGCCAGTGTTGTGGGATACTTGCCGCGACCTCGGACTGTCGAGCGGTCGTGCCACGTCTCACGATCGGAACGCACGCTCAGCGGTGCCGTGACTGGGCGGTTCTGGGCTGTTCGCGATCCTCGTCGCTCGGGCAGGGCCGCCTTTCCGGAAAGCTCCCCGCCGCGCGGCCGTGACTGGCAGCCGCAAGCTCGCACGCGGCGACCACGGCGCGCGTGTACTGGCATCTTAAGCGCCTAGTCACACAGCAAAGAGCAGACCGAGCGGGCTTCCCAACAAGGACGTGCTCGGCAGCTGCGTCGTCGACATCGCCCGCTCGCGGCGCTTGGCAGCCAGCTGAGCGATCAGGCTGCGATACATCAGCACGCGCCTGGCCATTTCACCCGACTGCTACGCGCGCACGCACCCGTGGGCGTCCCGGACCCAGCCGTTCAGGCCGGGCGGTCGTATTTGCTCTCCGGCGCGGCAGCCTCAGGACAGGCACGGCTCGCCATGCGTGGAGACCGCAGGACATGCTCGTCGGCCAGAGTGGGGGGGGGCTGCTCTTGCCGCGCGGCGATCAGAGCCTGTTACGGCGCGAGGTGCCGCCGCTCGGCTCCCACCACTCCGCCGCGCTTGCCATTGCGCCTACGCAGCCCCAGGTTCGGAAAGCGGCGACCCCTGCGACGCTCGCCTGTGAGCCTGGCTCCAGGCGCTGGGCACCCTGGCTCGCGTCGCGGTGGCAAGGCTCAGGCGTCGGCCGCGGCCGCGGCGTCGGCCCCGCCGTCCTTCTCGCATGTGGGCTTCACCTTGGTGGCCCACATGTGCGCTGCGGCCTTGGCCGCGGCGTAGTCGATGGTTGTGAGCTCGCGCTCGGCCAGGAGCCTGCGGCCGTGCACCCAGACGTCGGTGACCTGGCTTCGCTCGGCGACGTACACGAGGTGGGACTGCACGTCGTACATGGGGAGCGACTCGATCTCGCCCATGTCCAGCGCGATGAAGTCGGCGCTCTTCCCGGCGACGAGGGAGCCGGTGCGGGAGGCCTGGCCGATGGCGCGGGCCCCGTTGAGGGTGGCCATGCGCAGCGCGGTGGTGGCGCCGACGGCGGTGGGGTCGGTGCTGACCACCTTTGCGAGGAGCGCCGTGGTACGCATCTCCGCGAGCATGTCGAGCTTGTTGTTGGAGGCGCACGAGTCGGTGCCGATGGCGACGTTGATGCCGGCCTTGAGGAGGTCGAGGACGCGGCAGAAGCCAGAGGCGAGCTTCATGTTGGAGTGGGGGCAGTGGACGACGTGGACGCCGGCCGAGGCGGCCTCCTCGATGTACTCGTCCGTCAGGTTCGCCATGTGCACGGCGATGCTGCGGTCCGAGAGGACGCCGAGGCGGAGGAGGTTGGTGACGGGGGAGCACTTGCGGTCGGAGAGGTGCTTGTTGGGCGTCTCCCGGCCGTGGACGCTGTCGTCAACCTCGGCCTTGGTCTCGTGCAGGTGCACGTGGAGGCGGATGTCCAGGCGGTCCGCCATGGCCTTGGCCTTGACGAAGGACTCGTCCTTGACCGTGTACGGCGCGTGCGGCGCGATGGCAAAGGTCAGGAGTCCGGCGGTGTCGGCCTCGCCCGCTGCCTTGAAGGCCGCCTCGGCCTTGGACATGTACTCGTCCGCGCCGCCGGCCCACGCTGAGGGGAACTCGAGCACGGGGGCGCCCACGCAGCCGCGGACGCCCGCGCGGAGGAGCTCCTCCGCCAGGACCTCGGGAAAGAAGTACATGTCGTTGACGCACGTCGTGCCGCCGCGGACCATCTCGGCGAGGCCGATGCGGACACCGGCGCGGACGTACTCGTCGGACATGAGGCGGCCCTCGGTGGGCCAGATGGCGGTGGAGAGCCACTCGAAGAGGGGGAGGTCGTCGCCGAGGCCGCGGAGGGCGGTCATGCCGAGGTGCGTGTGGGCGTTGACCAGGCCGGGCATGACCACGTGGTTGGGCTTGCGGACGACGGTGGCGGCGTCGTAGCGCTCGACTGCCTCGTGGGAGGGGAGGATGGCGACGATGACGCCGGCGCGGACCACCACGGCGTGGTGCTCGTAGACCACGTCGGAGGGCTCCACCGGCACCACCCAGCGCGCGTGCACGGTCATGTCCACGGCCTCCTTGCCGGAGGAGGTCGAGGAGGAGGAGGAGGAGGCCGAGGCGGACGCCCCGGGTGTGACGTCACCGGCGACGTCGGACGGGGCCTCTGCCGGGCCCTCCCGCACCGCCTCCGCCTCGACGGCGGGGAGAGTGGCGGTCATGACGCGCTCGAGGGCCGCGCGGTTGGCGTCCTGCGCGGCGTGGAAGGTGTCGATGTCAAACGGCGCGCCGACACCGTTGCACATGTTGTCGACGAGGCAGAGCATGCCGTACTTGAGGCCGAGCTCCCCGCAGGCCGTGGCCTCGTGGGCGGCGGTCATGCCGAGGACCTGGCCGCTGAGGGCGAAGGACCGGATCTCCGCCTTGGTCTCGAAGCGGGGGCCGCTGGCGTTGACGTAGGTGCCCGCGACCTGCGGCAGCGGCGTGGGCGGGGAAGGGTGAGGACACGTCGGGGAAACGGCTGGCGGGGAAGCGGGGTCGACTGCCGGCGGCGCGGGTGCCTTACGCGCAGGCGTCGCCGAGGCCGGCAGGGGGGCGACCGGGGCGCCGGGCGGCGAGGCTGCATGCGGGATGCCACGATTCGGGCCTCACGACGGGGGTGAGGGACGCGGCCTTGACGCCGGCCGCGATGGCCGCGCGCATGTCCTCGTCGAGGGTGGGCATGAAATGCGCCGAGTAGCCAGTGCTGACGCGCCGGACGTCGTGGGGGCAGAACCAGTCGTCAGGCACGACGAAGGAGCCGACGGGGATGCTCGTGGTCAGAGATCCGACCGAGCAGACGCCGAGGACGCACTTGCATCCCTGCGACAAGGTGTGCGGGGCCAGCCGGCGCGGTTGGGTGCCCGGTCGCCGCGTGCACTCTCTCACCAACGAATGACTCCTATGTCAAACGAGCCAGACGGGGTGCGCCTCTCTTACCTGAGCCTGGAGCGCGAGCGCCACGGCGGCGTAGTTGATATCACCGGGCTGCGCGTACGAGCCGCTGGGTGAGGCCTTGTGCCGCTGCACAAAGACCGCCGTCGCGCCGGACGGCAGGGCGGCCTTGCGGACCACAACCGGCCCGGCGGAGGTGTGAACCTCCTCCGTCGTCATGCCGGAAAACATCGCGAGCTTGCTCTTCAGCAGGCCCGAACCACCGATGATGCCAAAACAAACGCCCGACGCCGCCATGGTAGCGACGCGTCCCTGGGGTATAGATGAGGTGCCAGGCCCCCCCATGGGCCTGGAGTCGCGGGCGGCCGCGGTCAAGCCACTCAAGCAGAGCTCCTCACGCTTTGTGGCCCTCCCCCTCGGCCGCCCGGTGGCTGCCAGGGCGGCGGCACACTGCGGTCGGTCGGGACCACCGGTCGGTTCGCTTGCAGCCATGGCCATGCAGCCGTGGATGGACGTCGTGTCGTCGCTGGAGACAAATTTCATCCTGCAGGCCATCTCCGAAGGCCTTCGCGAGGACGGAAGGCGCCTCATGGAGCGCAGGCCGGTGAGGCTTCTCTTGTGTGCACGACCCAAGCCTTGGGCCCGGGATGGCTGCCCAGAGCCCGGCTGTGCCGCCCAGCGTCTTGCAGGCCCCGCCCACCGCTGCCCTGATTGCGCCGATTTACCCTCCCCGTGCACAACTCGCAGGTTGAGTTTCGGTTTGAGCGAACCGCCGGGCGAGCCTTGGCAGAGGTCAGCGTCGGGCAGACAAAGGCCATGGCTGTGACGACGGCCACTGTTGTTGCGCCGTTCCCAGACCGCCCTGCCGAGGGCTTCCTGCATCTGGAGGTCGACCTCTCGCCCATGAGCAGCGCCGCGGTGGAGGTGAGCCAGCCGGGCCCGGTGCCTCGCGCCTCCGTGCGCCAGCCGGGCTGCCGCCTCTGGCCCCGCCGTCACGACGCGCCCGCACCACCTCCCCGCACCTCGCCCGTCCCGCCCTACGGCCGCAGCCCCACCGCCAGCACCCCATGGCCGCGGAGCTCGCCCGCATCCTCGACCGCGTCCTCCGTGACGCCCGGGCCGTCGACGTCGAGGCGCTCTGCATCGCCGCCGGGGACCGCGTGTGGGACGTCCGCACCCACGTCACCGTGCTCGACGACGCCGGCTCCCTCGCCGACGCAGTCGTCCTCGCCGCGGTGGCGTGCCTCAGGCACTTCCGCAGGCCCGACGTCGGCGTGGAGGGCGGCTCTGTCGTGGTCTACGGCTACGACGAGCGCGCGCCGGTCCCCCTCAGCCTCCACCACAGCCCCGTGGCCATGACCCTGGGGCTCTTCGGGCCGTCGCTGGCCAAGGTCCTCGCCTGGAAGGCCGAGGAGGACGCCGCTGAGGGGGCCGAGGACGCCAAGGCCGGCTCGGCGGCCGACGCCGTGTCGTCGGTGGCCCGCGCCGCGGCGGGCGGCGTGACGTCGTCCGGGGCGGTGTCCGCGGCGGCCTCCTCCTCCAGCCTTGCCGTGCTCCCCGTCCTCGACCCGCACTCCAGGGAGGAGCTGGCCTCTGACGGCGTCGTCGTCGTCGCAGTCAACGCCCACGGCGAGATCTGCGGCATGCACAAGGTCGGCGGCGCGCCCGTCACCGTGGACGAGCTCATGGCCTGCACCGAGGCGGCGATCGACCACGGCGCCAAGCTCTGCCACGAGCTCGACGGGGCCCTGCGGCGGGCAGAGCTGGAACAGCAGGCCGCGGACCGGAGGCGGCACGCTGCCGCCCAGCGGGTGGAGGGGGCCGGCATGCCATCGCTCCCCGTCGTCGCCCCGCCGGCGGCGGCCGTTTCGCGCGTGACGGCTGCTTCCGCGGCGTCGCCCGGGTCGCCCTCCGGGGCCGCCTCCGCCCCCACCGGGCCGTACGCCGGCGTGCGGGAGGCCCTCCTCGCGCAGTCGGTCACCCGCATGCGGGCGGGGGAGGGAGCGGGGGGCATGGCCGGGGTGTGGAAGGGCGCGTCAGCAGCGGGGGCCGTCGAGGCAGCGGCGGACGACGGAGACCTCCTTGACGCCCTTGTCGACGCGGCGGAGCCCGACGGAGCCGCACCGCCCCCGGCCCCGGCCCCGGCCCCGGCCCCGGCCCCGGCCCCGGCCCCGAGCCCGGCCGCAGCCTCGCTTCCCGGTCCCGCAGGCAGCAGCAGCAGCAGCAGCAGCAGCAGCAGTGCGGAGGCCGCCACCCAGGCTCCTAAGCAGCGGAAGAGGAAGAGCAAGCGCATGGCTGGCGTCATCTGAGCACGAAACAGTGGCGGGTGACTCCCCCGCGCCGCGAGGCTAGCGGACCGAAGGGCCTGGAGCCTGGTCCGGCCAGAGAGGAGCCCGGGCAGACCAGGCATCCACCGACACCGTGCCTCGCGGCGCCCGACCAATGGTGCACCCAGCGATGCGAGGCGTGCGCCGCCGGATGTCGCAAGTAAGTGTACGGCGACACCGGAGCAAGAGTGTGTTGGAATTCGCTTTCTCTTGTGAGTGTCCCGCCCTCGCTGCATTGCGCGGGTTGAAACGTGCTCGTCGCACGCCGCCGCAAGCATATGTGCCAGCACCGGCATGCACGTCTGGTGAAGCGGGGGAGCGGCGCCCGCGAGCGGTCCCTGGTCCTGCTGGCGCGACAAATTATTCGTGGCCCTGTGCCAGGCCACACTGCCGGGAACACAACGAATGCAGCGGACCCCGAGGCTCGCGTTGCAAGCGTATTAAGGCCGGCCCGGGGCGATTTGCCTGGCCGCACCTGAACCGTTTCTGCCCGCGTCTCAGCGCGCCACCAGCCCGGCCGCGGGACTCTTGCAGCAAAGCCCACGCGCTATGCAGAGCAGTACCACGTCATGCTGGCTTGCCAAGCTCGCTCACAGCGAGCCGGCTGAGGCAGCGGGCAGAGACGGCGACATCTGCGCCGTCTCGCAATCGAGTTCGCCCCACTCCTCCATCCTGTGGGAGCGATGGCCCGTTGGCCTATCGCAGTTGTTTGCAGCCTCGCGTTGGCGGCCGGGATGCGGCCAGCGCCCGAGTTCATGCATATCGGCGGCATGCGCTTCGATACCGCCCCGCCGGCAAGCCCCGGACACCGGCCCCCCCTTGACTCAGCTCCCCGGGGCAGGATGACCGCCGCCTCGTGGGCCAACGTCCCGAACAGGTCCTCACCGACCGAGCTCCTCATCGCGACGAAGGACACGTTCCCGTTCACCTTCCCGTCCGGCTCGCGGCTGGACTCGCCATCGTCCTTCTCGACCCAGGCCGAGGGGAGCGTGCAGTACAGCGGCTACTCCTGGGAGCTGTGGGACAGGTGAGGCTTGATCGCTTTTGAGGGGCGCGCACTGCGCGCTGCGGCCCAAGACGGGCGTTGCAAACCCAGAGTTCGCTCGCTCTGAAGCCTGTCCCTCAGGTTCATCTTCCCCATCGCGGCGCAACGCTTCGAGCTCAACTACACCTCATACCGCATCGTCCCTTTCACCGACAATGCCCAAGTCCTCAGGGCAGTCGTGAGCTAGGGCTGAGCTGCCGCAAGCGCGTCGTGCCGCACCGCGTCCGGCAGGAAGGCAGGCTCCTGCCAAGCCTCGAGTCTCACTGCTACCCCCCCCCGGCACCGCAGTCCGAAGGCCTCGTCGATCTTGGCCATGCAGCCATCACAAAGACCGCAGAGCGGTCCGAGATCGTCGACTTCACGACCAGCTGGTGAGCACCAACGTCGCCGCGCCGGGCTGCCGGGGCCATAGCCGCGCGCGCCTGCGCCACTCCTCCGCCATACACGATACGTGCTCTGGTCGGTGTGAGCGCAGGTTTGAGACCGGGCTGGCTGTTGCCACTCGCACAATCACGGGCATCCGCGTCGAGCAGGCGCTGGCGACCATCCAGGCCGTCAGCAGCGTGGCGCTCAACGCCCTGGCCGTCGTGTTCGTGACCGTCCTCGTGATGGCGATCGCGATGTTCATCCTCGAGCGCTCCACGCCCGGCCCGCGGCCGGTGATGCGTCGCGGCTGCTGCGCCGGCATCAAGGACAGCGCGGTGCTGATCATGCTGCTCCTCGCCGGCGTCGACATCCGCATGCCGTCGGGCATACTCTCGCGTCCCGCGGCGGCGCTGTGCTCCGTCTCATCGGCCATGATGACCATCATCATCACGGCCGTGGCGACGGTTGCGCTGCAGTCGGCGGCGAGCTTCATCGCCGTGTCGGGCTTTTCGGACCTGTCTGGGAAGACGGTGGTGATGCCCCGCGCCACCACCGCCGAGCAGTACCTTGCCGCCCACTCCGCCGGACACACGCTGCGGTCCACCGACACCCTTGACGAGGCGCTCTCCCTCTTCCAGGACGGCACGGGGGACGCCATGGTGTACGACAAGCCCATCCTCACATCCTTCGTAGCGCGCGACCAGGCGCTATCGGGCCGCACCCGCTTCGCGGTGGTTGGGGAGGTCTTTGAGCGGCAGCAGTACGGCATCGCAGCCCACAAGGGGCTCCGTCCGGGCGTGCTGGAGTCGCTGAACCGCGCCATTCTGTCCGTGTACGGGACGGACGAGGTGGCAGAGCTGCGCCAGAAGTGGCTTGGGGGCACTCCCTCGTCAACGGAGGATGTGGCGGTCCGTTCGCAGTCGTCGGTGACGGAGTTTCTGTCGAACAACTTCTGGGCCATCGCCTTCCTGGTCTTCTCCGTCATCGGCTTCGCCTTGCTTGTGGGTCTGCTGGCCTTCACGATCCGGTCCGCTTGCACGCTCTACCGGCGTCGCGACTGCTCGCGCGGCGCGGTGCTGCACGGCCTCGCGGCGATGTGCCTGGGCGCAGGCGCAGAGACCAAGGCGTCGCATCGGAACCGAAGGGGCAGCGTTGGGGGCATGTCGGTCCACAGCTCGGCACGGCTGGTCAAGTCGCGGGGAGACGATGACCGGGAGGCACGCGAAACCGCAGGACAGGGCAAGACGGGATGCTGCGGCGGCGGCGGCAAGACCGGGTCCAGCGCAAATGGTGGGGGCGATGCCGCGGCGCCGGGGCAGGACCGCGGGCGGCCGTGCTGCCGCTGGCCCGGGCGATCGACCAAGGCCGGCCCTGCCTTGGGCAAGACACAGCCCCGCTCCCCGACCGGCGCCTTTGGGCCGCGGGCGGGCGTGGCCGACCCTGGCCCTACCGTGGTCATCCCTGGGCTGGCCCCTGCTGCCGCGTCGGCCGGCTTCGGCTCCGACTCGCCCCGTGGGCCGCTCGGCAGCCCGGCGCGGGACCGGGCGAGCCAGGGCAGCGCGACAGGCCTGCGGCTGCCCTCGCCCGCGTCAGACGGCAGCAGCGCATCGACATCGCACGGCGGCGGGTGGCCGGGCTCGCTTGGCGTGGCCGACGACGGCCCCGCCGCGCCGAGCGACGCGAGGGACACCGGGACATGGGTGACGCCCCGCGGTCGCCCGCAGCAGGGCGCTGGCATCCTCAGCGCGGCTCCTGCCGCCAGCACGCCACGAGGCCTGTCGGCAGACACGCCCGCAGCCACGCCGAGCGGCGTGATGACCCTTGGGTTGGGGCTGGCCGCTGCGTCGGGTGCGGCGGACGATGATTCCGGCGGAGACATGACGGCGAGGCCCCACCATCGTCGCCCGGCGCCGGGCGGAGGCGGCAGCACCCCCTCTGCCGGCAGGCGGGCGGGCCGGTCCCCCGCCTCGTCCCGGCCTCGGAACTCCACAGCGCTGCTCAAGCCGAGGAAGCGGCGGAGCGAGCTCGGGGCCGCAGCAGCCACGACGACACCCAGGGCGGGAGCCACGCGAAGCAAGTCGCCGCCTCTGCTTGCCCGGCATAGCGTGACCGCAGGCGCGGCTGCGGCTGACCCGGCATTCGACCCCGTCGCCGCGGCGCTCTCCGTCGCCACGTCGCACGCGGCGGCGGCAAGAGATGCCAAGACCAGTGACGGCGGCCCGACGTCCGCGGGCGCGCGCATCGCCGCTGCACTGATTCCCAGGGCGCCCGCGCGGCCGAGGGCGCCCCAGGCTGCCTCGGCTTCACTCTTCGCGGGCGGCGGCGTCGCGCTCCAGCCCTCAACAAGCGTCGGCAGCACTGCCGGGCACAGCGCCAAGCCGCCGTCGCTCGCCGGCATCGCCTCACAGGCCTCCGCCGCGGTGCTCGACCGCCAGCCCTCCGTCACCTCCCAGCGCGGCTCCGAAGGCGGACTCTCCGAGATGCGCTGGCACCAGAGACCCACCTACGCCGGCTCTGCCGCCGAGTCGCTCCTGCCCGTGGCCGGGACCGACGCCGACGAGCGACTCTTCTTCAAGCGCATGCAGTGGCGGCTCCGCCGCTCCGGCCGCGTGGCCCCCGTGCTGCCGCCGAATGACCTGCTGTGGATGATCTGGGAGCGGGTGGACCAGATGTCGCAGCAGCTGCTGCTGCAGCGCGCCATGGGCCGCCTGGACGTGCCGTCGGACCTTGAGGAGCTCAGCCCCCGCTTCGTCGAGGCGGAGGCCCAGGCCATGGCATCGGAGCTCGAGATGCGGGGTGTGGAGAGCGGGGCGGCGCGGGACGCGGGGATGATGGCAGCGATGGCGGGCACTGACGACAGGGGGGATGCGCCCGTGGGCCTGGCGCCGTCCGCCCCGGGCGGAGCGGGGGGCAAGGGCCTGGGGTCGGGCGGGTCGTCTGCCGCGAACCGAGGAGCGGTCAGGGCTGCGGTCGCAGCGCGGCGGATGCGCGGACGGTTGTCCGCGCTCCGGCAGCGCCGCAGGATGCGACAGCTCACGGCGGCAGAGGCCGAGGACGAGGACGACGGCGACGACGGGTTCAGCGCCAGCGCGTTCCTGGCGTCAAAGCGCAGAGCAGCGGCTCCTCTCACAGTGTCGTCACCCGGTAGCGAGACCACGGGCACTGTAAGGGTGCTCCCGGCCCGGAACCTGCAGAGGTGACGGACGATGGGCAGCGCAGAGGCAACAACGCCCCCGAAAGAGCGCAGCGAGAGCCGCCGAGCCGTCCACACGCCACACACCACAATGGCAGCGACATCAACCGACCCGTCGTGGCCCACCATCGTCGAGGCGCCGGTGGAAGCGGCCGGGCTGCGGTTTGGAGTTCTCGAAAACTCGGCGGATCCGGGCGAGTGCGGCGCGCTGCTCATCCATGGGAACCTGAGCTCCAGCGAGTATATGCGGGAGCTGCTGGTGTCGCTGGAGTCCAAGGGTGTCTTCGCGGCGGCGATCGACCTGCGTGGCTACGGGCGCACAGAGTCCGCAGCTGACGGTGCCGAGCTTCCGCCCGTGATCGCGGCGTCCGGGCTGAACGACTGGGCTGATGAGGCGCAGGCAGCTGCCGATGCCATTTCCGCACGCAAGGGTGGGACAGTCAAGCGGTGGGTCTGGCTTGGCTGGTCGTTGGGCGGGGGCGTGGTGATGGCCCGGATCCTGTCCGCGGCGAATGGCAACAGGGACGTTGCCGGCGCCATCCTTGCGGCGCCTGTGAGCCCGTCCGGCTTTGGTGGGAGCAAGGGCACGTCGGGCCTGGAGCTGGTGCACGACGATGGCGCCGGAAGCGGCGCGGGGCTTGTGAACGGGGCGTTTGCTGCGAGCGTCGCAGCAAAGGAGCGCGGGGACGGGCCTACGACGGCGCGTGGCGTGGTCAAGAGCATGTACGTTGCTCCATCCTTCCTGGGGTCCATCAGCAGCGACAGGATGGACGCGCTGGTGGACAGCGTCCTGGCGACCCGAACCGGCGACGGCTTCTGGCCCGGCGCGACGGCAACGTCCGGAAACTGGCCCGGAGTGTGCCCAGGACCAACCGGCGTCAACAACGCGATCTCGTGCACGCACGGCGGCTTCCTCTGGGGCCTCGCAGACCTTGACCCGGCGGCGCGCGTCCCCGTGACCTGGATCCGTGGGGACAGGGACATCATCGTGGCCGAGGCCGGTCCCCTGGACATGGCCACGCTCGGCGCCGCCGGAGTGGTCCCCGGCTACCCGGGCGCGGAGGCTTTCCCGGCCCAGCCCATGATCTCGCAGACTCGGGAGCTGCTGCTAGAGCGGTACGGCAAGGGCGACTGCGGCCGGGCTGCCGGGCGCGTCAAAGAGGTTGTCCTCGAGG